>Ga0137413_10000940_pt1 | contig 10756 bp, 6 predicted proteins | sample CZODoug2_1_16fun_FD_108280 | JGI IMG/M metagenome (GOLD analysis project Ga0137413, IMG submission 108280) | Vadose zone soil fungal communities from Angelo Coast Range Reserve, California, USA - CZODoug2_1_16fungal (Illumina Assembly) | ecosystem: Environmental > Terrestrial > Soil > Vadose... | reverse complement strand
GAAGACACAAGCCGGGCCCGGTTCGTCCCCCGAGACGACGCCGGGCCCGGCTTCGCATCCGCTTGGTCCGCTCCCCAGCGACCAGCGGCGAAACTTGTGTGAGACGGGTTTACCCGGTACCTGAGCAGATCAATCCGACGACATCACGATGTGTCACAGGAACCACTCTTTCGTGTGGCGGCGATTCCCGCGTGAGTTACTCAGATGCGCCTCTCCGACCGGGCCGACGGAAACGTTGTGACGCTCGGTTGGCTTCAGACGCTGCTATTCGGGGCCTCGTCGGACGTCGTCAGCGCAGAACTGGCAGTGGGGAATCGGCCGAACGCCCGGTCGCCGCCTCGATGAATTCGACGGCGGGGGCCAGCTCGGCCAGCAGGCGTGTGGTGTCATTTAGTGCCAGGTCGGGCACGTCCGGCGGGTATTCGAGAGCTCTTTGAATGTCGAGCAGGTGCACGGTCGCTTCCATCAGGACGATCCGGAGCACTTCGACCAGCGTGATAACGCCGCCGGAGGCCGGCCAGGGCAGGACGAGGGTGGGCCGAGCCGCGCGCAACCGGTGTACTACGCGAGGGCCATATTCGACGAACCGTTCGATCAGTTCCCGGTGGGTGTGCGCGCCGACGTCGGCGACGGCGACGTCGGCGACCGTCTCGGCCATGGAGTGCGCGATCCCGCCCGGGGAGTTGAACCGCCTCAGGATCTCCACGGCGGTCACCGGCTGCCCAGCGGGGCCGTCGACCAGCGGCGGCGGCTCACTCATGGCCAGTGGAAAAGCCGAGTGGTGCGCGTAGACGGCGGCTACGTCCCAACCAGTGCAACGGGTCGCCGTGGACCATTGCCCGTCGGTCAGCCTTTCGCCGAGTTCACCCCAGGCCCGCCAGGTCTCTTCCAGTGCGTCCAGCCGTATCCGGTAGATCTCGTCCACGAGACCACTGTGCCGGGCCGTGCTCCTTTGCCGTTATTAGTTTTCGGACTCCGCGCCGATCGCTCACGCCGCACAGAACGTGCCTCAGAGGCCCACCGCTACGCGCAGGATGCGCCGGCTACGGGCGGTCTGCGCGGCCGATTTCGGGCGCGTGATGGGCGCCGCGAGTATTTTTCCACTCACCAGTAGTTCGGCTGTGATTTCACTACAGTTGCGTGGAATTACAGCCTGGCGGCAGGTCGGGCGTAGCCGGCCAGGCCATTGCGACCGCAGTTTGGCCGCGCAGACCGGTCGTAGTCGGCGCAGACCGTGCAACCTCTGTGCGGGGTGCGGGGGTCTGCGTGGTGTGGAGGAGCGTCAGAAGGGGGGTTGGAAGCCGGCTAGCCAACGCTGACCTTTGCAGGTCGGGCATGGGCGCATTTGGAAGCCGGCAGGGAGGTCGGGGTTATTGCTCTGCGTGGCGCGGTCAGTGGCGATGTGGCCGGTCCCGCAACAGTTGGGGCAGAGCGTGCGCATCGTTGTGTTAGGAGGAGCCAGAGAGTGCCACGGTGGTCGCTGCATCGTGAGGGTTCCTTGAGCCGTGGGGTGGGAGTCGGGCCCTAAGTGATGGAAGTGAAACTGTCCCGCACTGGATGTGACCTGCGTTGCCCACGAGATCAGTGGGGCGTGCGTGGTGTGAGGAGTGGCTTAGCGGCGCCGTTCTGTCGCCGGCCGGTTGCATACAGCTCACCCGAATGGCTGACCCCGGCTCCATCCGATTGCCGAACGTGTCGGCGGCAGACGCGAGCGCGGGGGCTTCGCCGGGCGGGGATGGGTGGCTGTCAGGTTCGGTCGCGCTTGCGGCCGGTGACCCTGTTGTAGATCAGTAGGGCGATCACCGCGCCGATCACCGAGCCGATCCAGCCGGTGGGCTGGAATCCGCGAATCCCCACGGTCAAGAGGCCGAAGACCAGTCCACCGACTACCGATCCGACGACTCCGAGGGCGATCGTGCGCAGGACTCCGATGTCGTCCTTGCCGGGCACCAGGGCACGTGCGATGAAACCCACGATCAGCCCGAAAATGATCCACCCAATAATCGTGAAGATCATCTGGTCACTGCTCCGTTCGCCAACCCGGCGATCGGCCGGTGTGGCCGATCCCAGGGTAGAACCAGCCTAGCCGCGGCTGGCGCGGTTCGCCGCGAGGTTCCGCGCGGCGAGCCACAGCGGCGACGGGCCCCGGGTGGCAGGTCGCCTGCGCGACGCCCACCGGCTGTTTACCGCCTATCAACGAGTCGGCGCTGAAATGGGATGGTGGATCGGGTAGAGATCATGCTGGGCCCGGCTGGGGGCGCCGCCTGCCTAATTTTGCTGTTCATCGCGGCGGTGGGATTTTCCGTGTTACGAGCTGACGCGGCCGTCGGAGCACCGGCTACATCCGATCGCCGTGGTCCCACGCTTCGGCCTGCCCCGGCGGGTCGTACCACTGTTCCCACCGGCATAGCCGCCGTGGTCATCTGGCCACAGCCGGTCACCCTGGTCGGAGCGATCAAGCAGGCCTCCCTCGACGGGCTGTTCATCACGCACCTGTGATCGGCTCACCGCGGACCCGGTCGAGCAACTCGTGCGGGTCGACGCTCTGGTCGTGGCCGCGCCAGGCGACGTGCTGGTCGGGCCGTACCAGGAGGAGCTCGGCCCCGAGCACCTCGCGCAGGTCAGGGCGATGCAGGTGCAGTCGTCGCAACGGTACGTCTCGTTTATCGGCCGCAATGTCCCATTCCGGATCGGCCGGTGCCCCGAGCTCGAGCAGGGTGAATCCGGGGCCGAGCTCGTCATACAGCGATCGACCGGAGCCCAGCCACACGTGGGGGAGGCGGGAGCCAGGGGCCGAGGAGGGGCGGTAGTGCGAGGTGGTGGACGCTGCCGAGAGCCCGTCGTCGTCGACGACGATGGGTGATCCACGGTAGCTGGCGCCGAGCACAAAGCCGAGCGTGTAGAGCTCCGAGGTCTTCGTCCGCCGGATCGCGGCGGCCGCCTCGGCCCGGGCCCGTTCGCCGGCGGGGCCGTCGTCGTCTAGCTCGGGTCGGGTGAGCTCCCCGGTCAGCACCCGCATGTTCCGCTCGGCTTCGGCGATCGTGCGCAGGGCCATCGGGCGGCGTTCGGCCTGGTAGGAGTCCAGCAGGTTGGCTCCGGCCCAGCCCGCGAGCTCGGCCGCGAGCTTCCAGCCGAGGTCGGCGGCATCGCCAACACCGGTATTGGCACCGAAGCCGCCCCACGGCGGGTTGAGGTGCGCGGCGTCGCCGAGCAGGAAGCAGCGTCCGGCCCGGTAGTCATCGGCGACGAGCATGCGGGCGGTCCACGGGTCGCGGGCCAGCACCTCCAGCGGCTGCTCGGCGCCGATCATGGTGGTGAGCGCGTCCCGCAGCCACTCCGGGGACGGGTCGGCGGGGGCGCCCAGGATGATCGCCCACCAGGTATCCGCGCTGTCCAGCATGCCCATCAAGCCGTTGACCCGCTCGTTGACGATCCAGTACTGCACCGCCCTACCGTGCTGGTGAGCCGCGCCGAGCCCGGGCGCACGGAAGATCGTCTGCAGATTCTGGATCTCGTGGCTGCGCCCGGACAGGTCGATCCCGAGCCGGCGCCGGACGGTGCTGCGTGATCCGTCCGCTCCGGCGAGGTAGCGGCCGCGGATCCGAAACTCGGCGCCGTCGGGGCCGATGGCGAGCGCGGTGACGCCGTCGGTGTCCTGCTCGACGTCGGTCACCGTGGTGCCCCAGAGGGCGGTGACACCGTCACGGCGGTGCAGCGTGCGGCGCAGCGCCTCCTCCAGACGGTTCTGGGCGCACCACTGCGCGGCCTCGGCCAGGTCGGATGATGGGACGTCGGACAACGCGAAGACCTGGTCGAACCGCTCGATGCGGTGGCCGGTGAGGCTGGTGGCGAACACCGCGGAGTCCGACCAGCCGAAGGGCAGGCCGGCGGCCGCGCGGATGTCGTCGGCAACCCCGAGCCGGCGGAAGATCTCCATCGACCGTGGGTTGACCTGCTTGCACCGCGGCGAGCCGCTGCTCGGCGCCTCGCGCGCCTCCAGCAGGACGCACTCGACTCCGCGTGCGCCGAGCTCGTGGGCCAGCGTCAGCCCGACTGGACCACCGCCGACGACGATGACATCTGTCTCGAGCGGGTCCGGTGTTGTCATACCGCTGCCGCCTGGCTTGGCCTCGGTCCGGGCCTTCGCCCGGGACGGGATGGCGGCGATCGTGGCGGCGCCGATGACGGCGGGAACGATGAAGGCGTAGAAGCCGGCGCCCGGGAAGGTGATCAGGACGGTAACGACGGCCAGATAGCTCGGCCCGACGATCGCGCCCAGCCTGCCCACCCCCAGGCTGAAGCCGAGTGCGGTGCCGCGGATCTGAGGCGGGTGATAGCGGGCGACGTAGCTGTTGATCAGGTTCTGGGTGCCGAGCGCGCCTAGCCCGGCGAGTGCCGACATGGCGAGCAACAGCCAGCGTGGTTGCGGGGTGCTGAGCGTGAACATCGCGACGGCGGCGAGCAGGAAGCACACCACGGTGGTCGGCTTGAGGAACCCTCGGTCGGCGATCAGGGTGACCACGACGGTTCCGACGATGGCGCCGAGATTGAAGGTGATCAAGAACTCGAGCGACGAGCTGAGATCGTAACCCGCCTTGACCATGAGCGTCGGCAGCCAGGTGCTCGCGCCGTAGACGAGCACCAGGCCCAGGAACGTCGCCGCCCAGAACAGCACCGTGGCGCGACGGAAGCCTGGGGCGAAGAGCTGCGCCGCCTTGTTGGGCGTGTTGTTGTTGCCCAAGGCGCTCACGATGATCACCGGGTCGGTCGCCGCCTCGGGGTCGGCCCGGGGGACGGTCCCTGGCATCACCCGCCAGACCAGAGGTACCAGCAGCAACGGGACCGAGCCGGCGAGGAACAGCCACTGGAAGTGCAGTCCCGGGAGCACCGCGCGCCCGATGAGTGAGGCGGCGAGCCCGCCGAAGGCGACGCCGGTCAGCGCGATGCCGACGAAGAGGCTCCGCCGGGCTTGCGGTGCCCAGTCGGTCACGAACGCCACGACAAGCGGTACCAGCGCGCCGATTCCGATCCCGGTCCCCAACCGGGTCGCGGCGAACAGTCCGAGGGTGGGCGCAACAGCGCTGAGCAACATCCAGATCGAGACCCACCCGAGGCTGATCGTCATCGGGGCCCGCCGACCCCAGAGGTCGCCCGCCCAGCCCGCCGTGATCGCGCCGATGGGCATACCGAGCGCGGTGACACTGCCGAGCAGCCCGAGGGTGGCCGGCGTGGCGCCCCACGGTTGGTAGGCGAGCAGCGAGGGCCCGACGGTACCCAGGACGAAGATGTCGTAGCCGTCGACGAACAGGATGATCAGGCCGAGCGCGAGGCCAGCGGCAGAGCGGCGGGCGGTCGATGCTGACGAGTCGACCACGTTCGGACTCCTACCTCGGGCCCGTTCGTCCGGATCTCAGACGAGAGGAAGCGTGCGACAGCCAAGCTCGACATGTCAAGAAACTTTCGAAATTGCTGTATGAAGATGAAAGTGATGCGCTGGCTGGAGCCGCGATCGGGCTCGGTTACACTGGTCCGCTCATGACGGCGTTGATGGATGGGCTGGGGCACCTGGTCCGGGTTGGCAGTGTCAGCCTCGCAATGCTGCTGGCGTTCGCCTCGACGGCTTGTTATGCGACGTCGGCGGTCCTGCAGGAGCGGGAGGCGTCCGGCCCAGGCGTCCATGGCGCCGCGTTGGTGCGTCAGCTGATTCAACGGCCGTGGTGGTGGCTGGCTGTGATTGCTTCGGCAACCGGTGCCGGCTTGCACATCGCCGCGTTGGCACTGGGGCCGCTGAGCCTGGTGCAACCCATTGGGGTGTTGACCCTGGTGATGGCGCTGCCCTTGGGTGCGCGCCTGGGCAAGCGGGCGGTCACTCCAGGTGAGTGGCGAGCCGCCGCGGCGGTGGCGATCGGGTTGGCAGCTGTCCTCGCGGTGGCTCCGCACCACGCTCCGGCTTCGCGTTTGTCGGTAGTGGCCGTGCTCTGCACCGCGATCGCCGTCGCCGTGCTGATCCTGATCCTGGTCGGTTTGGCCGCGCGCCTGCTCGGGCGAGGTGCGCCGGTGGTGCGCGCCGCCGCTGCCGCGACCGCTTTCGGGTTCGCGTCCGGGATGACCCGGATCGCGGCGACCGGTTCCGCTCCGTTTCTGCTGGCCGCTGTGTTGGCTGTGCTGGGTGCCGGGGCCGGTCTGGGGCTGGCCCAGCTGGCGTATCGCGATGGTGGGCTAGGGGCGCCGTTGGCCACCCAGATCTTGGTTGATCCGGTGGTCGCGGTGATAATTGGCGTCACGCTGCTGGGGGAGCCGCTGCTGCTCACACCCGGACGGGGGGCGATCGGGATAGCCGGGCTCGCCGCGACCGCCGGTGGTATCTGGGCGCTCACCCGTGCCGGTCCGCGGCATCCGGTGGAGTTTGCTCACGCCGCGGACAAGGCTGCGTAACCCGCCGGCAGCGCAAGTATCGGCTGCAAGTATCGGCACAGTCACACCTGTCGGAGATTCCCCGCCTGGCCCGCAGGGTATGAATAGGCAGCCGAGGGTCCAGTCAGAGAAAGGGTTAAGGAAAGCACACGATGACGAGCACCCCGACCTCCCCGAGGAGGGCCCGCACGGGCACGGCGGCATTCCTTCGCCGCGCGATCACCGACCAAGCCGCCATCGGCGCCATTGCACCGACCTTCCCGGTGTTGGCGCGGCGGCTGGCCGGGTTGGTCCCGCCGTCGCCGGGCTTGCTGGTGCTCGAGCTCGGCGCGGGCACCGGCTCGATCAGCGCGGAGATCGGGCCACGCCTGGGCCCGGGCGCCCGGCACGTCGCCCTCGAACGCGATCCCGAGTTGCTCGCCACCCTCGAGCACCGCGCCCCGTGGGCGGAGCGGATGCCCGGCGACGCCGAAAAGCTCGCGGTCCACCTCGCCGAGGCCGGCATCAGCGAGGTGGACGTGGTGATCAGCGCGCTGCCATGGACCTATTTCGAGCCCGAGCTCCAACGGCGCATCATGGCCGAGGTGTGCTCGGTGCTTGCCCCGGACGGGCTGTTCGCGACCATTGCCTGCCGGCCGGCCCGGCTCAATCCCCGCTCCCGCGCATTCCGAGCCACGCTCGATGCCTCGTTCGAGGAGGTCGTGGCCACCACGACAACCTGGGCGAACCTTCCACCCGCGCGGTTGCTGGTGGGTCGTCGCCCCCGTGCCGAGGTCGCCCAGGCCTGAGCCCGTCTCGGCCCGCGCTCAGCCGACCGGCGCGGCGACGCGGTTGCGCAGCTGCCCCAGCTCGGCCAGGTTGGCCCGCAGCTCGGCAACCCGCGAATCGTGGTGAGCGTCCAGCTGGGTCGCCTCGGATGCGGTTCGCACCGCGTCCGAGGCGGCTCGCAGGCGCTGATCGTTGAGCACGGTGAAGTGGTCCCGCAGGGTGCGGTGCACGCGACGCAGCTGCGTCCGCGAGTCGTCGCCGACCCGGAAGATCACCTCATCCATCAGCTTGGACACCGCCTGCTTGGCCTCGGCCTTGATGCGCTCCTTGCCGTTCTTGCGGTCTTCCCAGAAGGTGAACGCCCCCAGGAGCACGCCGGCCCCGATCGACCACGGGTTGATCAGCACCAAGCCGGCGAGGCTGGTCAGCACGCCCACCATCAGCACGCCACCGTAGGACCCACGAAGACTGTTGATCAGTCGCGGCAGCACGCCGCCCTTCGCGCTGTCCGGTAGCTCCATCGGCTGGACCCGGGCCAGCGCCTCGTCGGGATTGTTGACCCGCACATGGGGCAACGACACCCCCGCCGGTCGTCCGTCCGGGTTGCCGCCCAGCTGCCCGCCGACCCGTTCGGCGAGCTGCCGGGACCGCTCCCTGGTGAGTTGGAAGTTGGCCTGCACGCTCTCCCCGACCTGGGCACGTAGCCAGATGTCGAACTGCTCCCAGCGGGACACCGGATCGCTCGTGCCGATGTCGCGCTCGGCGAGGCGCACCACGGTGCGCAGCCGGTCGCGCAGGTCATGTTCGACCTGCGCCATCAGCTCGGTCGCACCATCGGCGAGGGCGAGCTGCCAGTTCACCGACAGCTGCTGGCGTCGTTCCAGCTCGGCCAGCGCGCGTTGCTGGCGTTCCATCGGGTTGGGGCCGGTGCTGCCGAGCTGATCCAGCTCGCCTTTCCACCGGGCGCCCAGCTGGTCGATAACGGCGCGCACCTCGCCAAGGACCGCGTCCCGCAACCCGCTGTCCACCCGGGTCGACATGCGGTCACGCAGGAACTCGACCAGCTGAGGTATGCCGGACGCGATCGTCACCGACTCGTCGTTGCGCTGCCGCCCCGAGTCGCTGAGCTCCGAGGAAACCGGGAGCAGCGGAATGGGCGGGGAATCGAGCTTGGCCTCGCGCAGCCGCTCCCGGTTGGCCTGTTGCACCTCGGGCCACTGGGAGTTGAGGTCGATCTTGGTGATTACCCCGGCGACCGGAGCGCCCTGGGCCCGGATGCGGGCCAGCGCGTCGAGCTCCGGCGGGCCGTATTCGTGGCTGGCGTCGGAGGCGAACAGAACCGCGTGCGCGGTCGTCACGTCCGGCACCGGGATCTGCTCCGCGCCCCGGCCGCCGGGGGCGTCCACAAGGTGCGCCCCCGGCAACCGGTCCTGCCTGATCTGGTCGAGCACCCGAACCAGCGAGGTCGCACCCTGACCAGGGGCGCCGACCAAAACGATGTGCATTTCCCGGCCGGCCAGTCGGGCATGGACCCGGCCCAGCCGGTCGAGCAGGTCGGGCCGTCTGGCCGTTTTGGCCAGGCGCTGTGCCTGATCGACCAGGCCGAACAGCTCGCCACTGGTTACCTGTTCGGTGGACTGCATAGCGACGGACACCTCCGCGCCCCCTCCTTCTTCGCGGGTTAGCCGCGGTCAGTGCGGCAGCGCGGCGTGGTGTGAGTCGGTGTGAGTGGTGTCGTGCGTGGTCGGAGCCTCGGTCGGCTGCGTGGTAAGTCCCTCGGACAAACCGTGCGACGAGGTGGTCGAGGCGGTGTCCGGTTGGGCGCTGTGCAGCGTGCTCGGCGCCGTGGTGTGCGTGGTCGGCGCTGTGGTGTGACCGGTGGATGCGGTCGCCGGGGTGTGCGTGGTCGGCGCGGTGTGCGTGGCCGGCGGTGGCGTTGGGTGGGCGGCGGGCGGCGGGGCGCTGACGTGGCTCTGCCCGCCGCCACCGGCGCCACCGCCCAGGTCGGCCTGCGGCGCGGTGTGTGTGGCCCCCGGGGTCACCGGCTGCTGGACCGGGACGTGACCTTGACCGCCACCGGTGCCGCCGAGGTCGGCCTGTGGCGCGGTGGTGTGTGTGGTCGGGGTCGTGTCCTGGCCGGGGGTCTGGGTGGTCGGCTGACCCGGTGCCTGCTGGGTCGGCGTGCCGGTGTTCGGCGCCGGCGGGTGTGAGTTCGGCGTGCCGGCGCCGGTCCCGGTGGTGCCGGAGCCGGTACTGCCCTGCTCGGTGCCGGTGCCGGTGCCTGGTTGGGTGCCGGTGCCTGGCTGGACGCCGGTGCCCGGCTCGGTGTGCGTCGGCGCCTGGCCAATACCGCCATCCTGGCTGGTGGTACCGGGGGAGTTCGGACCGGTCCCGGTCTGGCCGGTGGGGCTGTGGCCGGTCGGGTTCTGGCCGGTCGGGTTCTGGCCGGCGGGGTTCTGGTCGGTCGGGTTCTGGCCGGTGACCGCGCCGTGGGAGGGCCCAGGCTTACCGTCCTGTTGGCCGCCGTTGACGCCGGTGCTGGAGCCGCTGTTGAGCCCGCTGTTGGCGCCGCTGTCGGAGCTGTCCTGCTGGTCGCCGTGCGAGGTGTCCTTGAAGTCGTCGCCGAACAGCCGCCCGAAGACGCCGTCGCTCGAGCCCTGGTGCGACTGCTGCTGCGACCCCGAGCTTGAGCGGTCGCCGGAGTCGGTGGAGCTGTCGCTCGAGCGGTGCTGCGTGGTGGCGTCGGCAGTGTGCTGTGAGCTGTCCAGCGTGGCGGCGTGCTGCACGCTGTGGGTGAGCGACTGGCTGTCCGCGTGGGCGGACGAGTGCGGGCTGAACGGCGTGGCGTTGACCGGCTGAACCGACGCGGCGGCGCTCGCCGTGGCAGCGGTTTGCACGCTCGGAGCGGTGGCCGCGCCCTGGTCGGCGGAACTGGTACTGGCCGGCGACGGGGACGGGGAGGAGAAACCCGCCGGCTGAGCCGGGCTGGTGACACTGGTCAGCCGGACGTCATTGCCGGGCTGGGAGTGCTGGTCACCACTGTGGCCCCGCTGGACAATGCCGCGGCCGTGGTCCGCGCTACCGGCACCCTCGTGGCGGACGTCGCGGTAGCTGTCGTGCTGCCCGGACCTGGTGTCGTAGGCCACCTCACGGACGCCGTCATGGTCGTACCCGCGGTCATGGTCGGACCCGCGGTCATTGTCGGGCCCGTGGTCATTGTGGTTGTCGCGGTCGTAGCCGGTGTCGCGGTAGTCATGGCCGTGGTCGCGGTCGTATCCGCCGTCGCGGTGGTCGTGGTCGTGGTCGCGGTCGTGGTCGCCGCGGAGGTCGTCCCTACCTTCGCGGAACTCGTCCTGGGCCCGGTGCTCGTCGCGCCAGCCCTCCCGGTAGTCGTCCCGGGCCTCTTGGTGCTCGTGGCGCGCGTCGCGGAAATCGCGTTGGGCTTCTTCGTGCTCCTCGCGGGCCTCGTGGAAGTGCTCCTGAGCCTCGTGCTGCTCGTGGTGGGCGTGGTGGACGTCGTGCTGGGCATCGCGGAGGTGCTCGCGAGCCTCGTGCCGCTCCTGGTTCGTGTCGG
>Ga0137413_10000937_pt1 | contig 10764 bp, 9 predicted proteins | sample CZODoug2_1_16fun_FD_108280 | JGI IMG/M metagenome (GOLD analysis project Ga0137413, IMG submission 108280) | Vadose zone soil fungal communities from Angelo Coast Range Reserve, California, USA - CZODoug2_1_16fungal (Illumina Assembly) | ecosystem: Environmental > Terrestrial > Soil > Vadose... | reverse complement strand
TCCTCCTTCGGCACCGGCGCCGTCATCGTCATGGATGAGACCACCTGCATGGTGCGGGCGCTGGAGCGTCTCGCGCGTTTTTATATGTCGGAGTCCTGCGGTCAGTGCACGCCCTGCCGGGAAGGCACGGGTTGGCTGGACCGCATGTTGAAGAGGATCATCGCCGGCGAAGGGCGCAGCGAAGACTTGGGGCTACTGGTGGATGTCGCCAATCGCATCGAAGGGCATACCATTTGCGCACTCGGCGATGCGGCCGCCTGGCCGGTGCAGAGCTTCTTGAAGCACTTCAGGCCGGAATTTCAATACATGATCGAGCACAAGGGGCGCTCCATCATGGAGGGTGCCACAGACTTGGACGGCCGGCCGGCCGTCGCGGCTTAAACGTATGGCAGACGACACGGTCAATATCGAAGTCAACGGCGTACCCTTGAAGGCCCGCAAGGGTCAGATGATCATGCAGGTCACGGATCCGGCCGACATTTATATTCCGCGATTCTGCTATCACGACAAATTGACCGTCGCTGCGAATTGCCGCATGTGCCTGGTCGAGGTGGAAAAGGCGCCGAAGCCCCTGCCGGCCTGCGCCACCCCGGTGACCGAGGGCATGAAGGTATTCACGAAATCGCCCAAGGCCGTTGCGGCGCAGCGGGCCACGATGGAATTTCTGCTGATCAATCATCCGCTTGATTGCCCGATCTGCGATCAGGGCGGCGAGTGTGAACTGCAAGATCTTGCTTTAGGGTACGGGCGCGATATTTCGCGCTTCAGTGAACGCAAGCGCGTGGTCAAGGACAAGAACTTGGGCTCGTTGGTGTCCACCGACATGACGCGCTGCATTCATTGCACGCGATGCGTGCGCTTCGGCGCGGAGATCCAGGGCTACCCGCAAATGGGCGCGACCGGCCGCGGCGAGCACATGGAAATCGGCACCTACATCGAACATAGCGTCGATCATGAATTGTCGGCCAACATCATCGATCTGTGTCCGGTGGGTGCGCTCAACAACAAACCCTTCCGCTATCATGCGCGCGCGTGGGAAATGAATCAGGCTGCGCTGGTATCGCCGCACGATGCTTTCGGCACCAACTTGTTCGCCCACGTGCTGCGCGGCAAGTTGATGCGCATGGTGCCGCGCGAGAATGAGGAGATCAATGAAACCTGGATCGCCGATCGCGACCGATTCGGTTTCGAGGGCATGTATTCGGGCGACCGCGTCTCCCAGCCCATGTTGCGCATCGGCGGAGCCTTGCAAGCGGTGGATTGGGAAGTGGCGCTCACCGCCGCCGCCGAAGGATTGCAGAAGTCCGCTGCCGCGAACCCAGCGGCGAGCGGATTTCTCGCCTCGCCGATGTCCACCGTCGAGGAGCTGTATCTGCTGGCGCAAGTGGCGCGCGGCTTGGGCTGCGCCAACATCGATCATCGCCTGCGGCAGCTGGATTTTCGCGCCCAAGAAAATGAGGCGCCGTACCCGCATCTGGGCCTGAAGATTGCCGACGTCGAGCGCCTCGAAGGCGTTCTGATCGTGGGTTCGGATCTGCGCCGTGAAATGCCGATGTTGGCGCATCGCATTCGTAAAGCCGCGGTTACGGCTAAGGCGCAAGTGGCCTTCTTGAATCCGCGCCGTTTCGAACTGATGTTCCCGGTTGCAGGATACGTGACGGCTGAAACCGACATGGTCGGCCAGCTCACCGCGCTGGTGCATGCCGCGGCGGGCGCCGCGGGACGGCCCGTCCCTGCGGGTGTGGGAACTGCGACGGTGAGCGACGCTCACCGAACGCTGATCGCTGCCCTGTCGCACGGAGCGCGGCATGCCGTGATCTTGGGCACCCTGGCGCAACGGCATCCGGCGTATTCGCAATTGAAAGCGTTGAGCCTGGCGCTTGCGGATATGTGCGGGGCCAGCCTCGGCTGCATCACCGAGGGTGCCAACGCCGCCGGCGCGTACCTGGCAGGGGCTGTGCCGCATCGGAACCCCGGCGGCGCGCCCATCGCAGCCGCGGGCATGACGGCACGGCAGATGCTCGATGCGCCGCTCAATGCCTATGTGCTCCTCGGCGGTATCGACCCGGCGAACGACCTTGGCGTGGACTCCTCGGCGCTGGCTTCCGCTGAATTGGTGGTCGCGGTCACCACGCATTTGCCGGAATCCCTGCGTGGGATCGTGCATGTGGTGCTGCCCATCGGATCGTTTGCCGAAACCTCGGGCACGTATGTGAACGCGGAAGGCCGCTGGCAGAGCTGGGCCGGTGCGGCCAAGCTGCTAGGTGAGAGCCGCCCGGGCTGGAAGGTGCTGCGTGTGCTGGCGAATTTGTTGGGCTTGCACGGCGTCGACTACGACAGCTCCGATGAGATTCGCGACGCCTTGAAGTCGCTGTGCGGCGAGCGCATCGAGGCTGCGCGCGCGACGCCTGCGGCCATGCCCAATGGTCAGGTGCCGACGGGTTCCTGGGTGGATATCCCACCCTACCAAAGCGACGTGCTGGTGCGCGGTTCCGAGGCGCTGCAAAAAACCAAGGACGGGCGCATGACCCGCTCCGTGATCTGATCATGTGGGATTGGACGCCACTACGCGATTGGCTCTCGAGCTACATCACGCCGTATTGGACTTTCCCGTTGTTGACCGTGGTGCAAGCCTTGATGGTCATGATCTGCATCATATTGACCATGGCGGTCTACACGCTGGCGGAGCGCAAAGTCATCGGCTGGATGCAGCTGCGGCGCGGACCCAATCGCGTCAATTTGTTTTGGATACCGGGCTTGGGTCAGCCATTTGCGGACGTGATCAAGCTGGTGTTCAAGGAAATCCTGATCCCGGCGGATGCGAACGGGTTTCTGTTCCGCTTGGCGCCGTTCCTCGCCCTGGTACCGGCGCTCGCCCTGTGGGCGGTCATTCCACTGCGTCCCGAGCATGCCTTCGCCAATATCGACGCCGGCCTGTTGTACGTTTTGGCGCTGACCTCGATGGGCGTGTACGGCATCATCCTGGCCGGCTGGGCCGCAAATTCAAAATACGCGTTCTTGGGCGCCATGCGTTCCGCGGCGCAAATCGTTGCCTACGAAATCGCCATGGGATTTGCCATGGTGGGGGTCCTGATGGCGTCGGGCAGCCTCAACATCGGCGACATCATCCACGCCCAGCGCGGCATGTTTGGCTGGAATTGGACCTGGTTGTTCCCGCTGTTCATCGTGTACTTCATTTCCGGTGTCGCGGAAACCAATCGCGCGCCCTTTGACGTGGCCGAGGGCGAGTCGGAAATCGTCGCCGGTTTTCATGTCGACTATTCGGGCATGGCATTCGCGCTGTTCTTCATCGCCGAATACGTCAATATGATTTTGATTTCGGCGCTGACCTCGATTTTCTTCTTCGGCGGATGGCTGTCGCCGTTCGATGGATTGCTCGCGGCGGATTCTTGGCTGGCGCAGCCGAGCTTTTTCTGGTTCGCACCCAAAGTGTTTTTCTTCATGTTCGTGTTCCTCTGGTTCCGCGCCACGTTTCCGCGCTACCGCTATGACCAGATCATGCGCCTGGGCTGGAAGGCGCTGATTCCGGTCACTCTGATCTGGCTGTTGGTCGAGGGCGTCATGGTGTATTTCCATGTGGGACCCTGGAAGGGGTATCTGTAATGCAAGGTATTCGCAGCTTCATCAAAACATTCCTGCTCTGGGAGCTGTTGCAGGGTCTGTGGGTCACCTTGAAAAGCATGTTTCAGACCAAGATCACGCTCAATTATCCGGAGGAGAAGGCGCCGCAAAGCAGCCGCTTCCGCGGGCTGCACGCGTTGCGCCGCTATCCCAACGGCGAAGAGCGCTGTATCGCCTGCAAGCTGTGCGAAGCGGTGTGCCCGGCGCTTGCCATCACGATCGAGTCGGATGTGAGCAGCGACGGTACGCGCCGCACCACGCGCTACGACATCGACCTCTTCAAGTGCATCTACTGCGGCTTTTGCGAGGAGGCCTGTCCGGTGGACGCCATCGTGGAAACTCGGCTGCACGAATATCATATGGAGAAGCGCGGCGAGAACATCATGAGCAAGGATAAACTGCTCGGCATCGGCGAGCGTTATGAAGCCATGATTGCGGCGGATCGCGCCGCCGATGCGCGGTATCGCTGATGTTTCCGACGATACTTTTCTTCATTTTCGCCGCCGTGCTCATCGGTGCGGCATTGGGCGTGATCCTATCGCGTAATCCCGTGTACTCAGCGCTGCTGCTGGTGCTGTGCTTCTTCAACAGTGCCGTCATCTGGGTGCTGCTGGATGCGGAGTTCCTGGGGATCGTATTGGTTTTGGTGTATGTCGGCGCGGTGATGGTGCTGTTCCTGTTCGTGGTCATGATGTTGGATGTGAACATCGAGCAGCTGCGCAAGGAATTCGTGGGTTATTGGCCTATGACGGTCGCGGTCGCAGGTTTCGTGGTGTTCGCGATGATCAACGTCATCGTCGTGAAGCATCTGGGTGGCGCGGGCCTCAAGACCGCACCGCTGCTCGCCGCCAATTATTCCAACACGCGCAGCTTGGGTGTGGAATTGTTCACCCGCTACGCCTACCCGGCGCAGGTTGCCGCGATCATTTTGCTGGTGGCCAGCGTCGCCGCCATCGTGCTGACCCTGCGGCAGCGGAGGGGCGGCAAGCCGCAGGATATTGCGAAGCAGGTTGCGGTGCGTGCCAAGGATCGCGTGCGGATCGTCAAGATGGCTTCCGAGAAAAGACCATGATCTCCCTGACCTATGTTCTCGCCCTGTCCGGCATCCTGTTTGCCATTGGCGTGGCCGGCGTATTTTTGAACCGCAAGAACATCATCGTGCTGCTGATGTGCATCGAGCTCATGCTGCTCGCGGTGAATTTCAACTTCGTCGCCTTTTCGCGGTTTCGCGGCGATATCGCCGGGCAGATATTCGTGTTTTTCATTTTGACCGTTGCAGCGGCCGAGGCCGCGATCGGCCTGGCGATTTTGGTGGTGTTGTTCCGCGAACGCAGCAGCATCGACGTCGAAGATCTCGATACCCTCCAGGGCTAAGAAAAGCAATGCAGTCAATTTATCTAACGATTGTCCTGGCGCCGTTGATTGCCTGCATCATCGCAGGCCTCTTCGGCAAGGCCATCGGCAGAGTGGGTGCGCACAGCATAACGATCTTAGGGGTAGCGATCTCCTGCGCGCTGTCGTGCTACGTGCTCTACCAGCAGGTGTTCGAAGGCGCAGGTCTGTTCAACGGCACGGTCTATACCTGGCTGTTGAGCGACGGTGTGCAGCTCAACATCGGATTTCTAATCGACCATCTCTCGGCGATGATGATGGCGGTGGTGACCTTCGTCTCCTTGATGGTGCATATCTACACCATCGGTTACATGGCTGATGATGACGGTTATCAGCGCTTCTTCAGCTACATCTCCCTATTTACCTTCTCCATGCTCATGCTGGTGATGGCGAATAATTTCCTGCAGCTATTTTTCGGCTGGGAGGCGGTCGGCGTCGTGTCGTACCTGTTGATCGGGTTTTGGTACAAGAGGCCGACCGCCATCTTCGCGAGCCTCAAGGCATTCCTGGTCAATCGGGTAGGGGATTTCGGCTTCGTTCTCGGCATTGCCGCCGTGCTGCGCTACACCGGGTCGCTGGACTACGCAACCGTGTTTTCGCACGCCAACCAAATCGCGGCCGCGCAGATCCACGTCTCCGGCACCATAGCGTGGTCGGCGATGACCTTCACCTGCATCTGTTTGTTCATCGGCGCCATGGGCAAGTCCGCGCAGGTGCCGCTGCACATCTGGCTGCCGGATTCGATGGAGGGCCCAACCCCCATTTCGGCGCTGATCCATGCGGCCACCATGGTGACCGCGGGCATTTTCATGGTGGCCCGCATGTCGCCGCTGTTCGAACTGTCGGAAACGGCCCTGTCGTTCGTGCTGGTCATTGGATCGACCACGGCGTTTTTCATGGGCCTGCTCGGCATCGTCGCCAACGACATCAAGCGGGTGGTGGCGTACTCGACGCTCTCGCAGCTCGGCTACATGACGGTGGCGCTCGGCGTCTCGGCCTACAGCGCGGGGATTTTTCACCTCATGACCCACGCCTTCTTCAAGGCATTGCTGTTCCTGGCAGCAGGCTCGGTCATCATCGCCATGCATCACGAGCAGGACATGCGCAAGATGGGTGGCCTGCGCAAATACATGCCCATCACGTACTGGACCTGTTTGGTGGGATGTCTCGCGCTGATTGGCTTTCCAGGCAGCTCTGGGTTCTTCTCCAAGGATTCACTGATCGATGCCGTGGGCGCCTCGCATCGCGCATGGTCCGGATATGCGTATTTTTGCGTGGTCAGCGGCGTCTTCATCACCGCGCTGTACACCTTCCGCATGTTCATCATGACGTTCCTCGGCAAGGAGCGCATGGATCATCACACCCAAGAACATTTGCATGAGAGCCCCTGGGTGGTGACCGTGCCGCTGATCTTGCTGGCCATCCCCTCGGCGCTGATCGGTTGGTTCACCGTCAAGCCCATGTTGTTCGGCAAGTTTTTCGAGGGCGCGATCCATGTCGCGCCGGCCAACAACGTGCTCGAGCACATCGGTGGGGAATTCCACGGCTCCGGAGCATTTGTCTTGAGCGCATTGACGACGCTGCCGGTGTGGCTCGCGGGCTTGGGCGTGCTCACCGCATATACATTCTTTTTATGGAGACCTACGTGGGCCGATGCGGCGCAAGCGAGGCTCAAATGGCTGTACACGACATTGGTCGATAAATACGGCTTCGACTGGTTCAACGAACACGTGATCATGGCCGGTGCCCGATTGCTGGGCGGGGGCCTATGGCGTTTCGGCGATCAGATGGTCATCGATGACGGATTGGTCAACGGCAGCGCGCGCACCGTGGGCTGGCTGGGCTCCGTCATGCGCTACGCTCAGTCGGGATACTTGTACCACTATGCATTTGCCATGATCCTGGGGCTGGCGACGCTGCTGATGTGGCTGATCTTCAGATGATGTCAAGCACACATCTTCTGTCGTGGCTGATCTTCGTGCCCATCATCGGCGGCTTTGCGGTGCTGGGGTTGGGACATCGAGCGACGCTTGCGAAATGGATGTCTTTGGCCGTGAGCGCTCTCGCGCTGCTGTTGAGCATTCCGCTTTGGACGTGGTTCAAGGCCGGTACGCCCGAGATGCAGTTCGTGGAGCGCGCTCCCTGGATTTCGACCATTCATTCGGAGTTCTACATCGGCGTTGACGGCATCTCCATGCCGCTGATTCTGCTCACCACGTTCACCACGCTGCTCATCGTCATCGCCAGCTGGCAGAACGTGGAGAAGCGCGTAGCGCAATATTTCGGCGCCTTCTTGATCCTGGAGGGTGTGATGATCGGCGTCTTTGCGGCACTCGACGGGGTGCTGTTCTACGTGTTCTGGGAAGCGATGCTGCTGCCGATGTTCATCATCATCGGCGTCTGGGGCGGACCGCGCCGGGTTTACGCCACCATCAAGTTCTTTCTGTACACCTTCATCGGCTCGCTGCTGATGCTGGTTGCGCTGATTTACCTGTACCTCAAGTCCGGGAGTTACGAGCTGGCGGTATTTCAGCGTATGCCGCTCACCTTGACCGAGCAGACTTTCATCTTCCTGGCTTTCTTCGCTGCCTTCGCGGTCAAGGTGCCGATGTTTCCGGTGCATACCTGGCTGCCGGATGCTCACGTCGAAGCGCCGACCGGTGGCTCCGTGGTGCTGGCGGCCATCATGTTGAAGATGGGCGGCTACGGCTTTCTGCGTTTCTCGCTGCCCATCACACCCGATGCCAGCCGCGAATTGGACTGGCTGATCATTGCGCTGTCATTGATTGCCGTGGTGTACATCGGTTTCGTGGCTCTTGCACAGCGTGACATGAAGAAGCTCATCGCCTATTCATCGATTGCGCACATGGGCTTCGTCACTTTAGGCATGTTCATCGGATTTCAAATCGTGGCGCATACCGGCAGAACCAGCGGCATTGCAATGGGCATGGATGGGGCAGTGGTACAAATGCTGTCGCATGGCTTGGTATCCGGTGCCATGTTTCTGTGCGTCGGCGTGATGTACGACCGAGTCCACAGCCGCGAGATTTCAAGCTATGGCGGCGTCGTCAATACGATGCCGAAATTTGCGGCCTTCATGGTGCTGTTTGCGCTGGCAAACTCAGGCTTGCCGGGAACTTCCGGGTTCGTGGGAGAATTTTTGGTGATACTGGCCTCATTCAAAGCCAATGTCTGGTACGCGTTTCTCGCAGGCACCACGTTGGTTCTGGGCGCAGCCTACACACTGTGGCTGGTGAAGCGCGTGATTTTCGGCGAGATCGCCAACGACAAAGTGGCGGCGCTCAAGGATTTGAACGGCCGCGAGTTCTTGGTTCTAGGGCTACTCGCGTTGGCCGTGCTGCTGGTCGGCTTATGGCCGGCGCCCCTGCTCGATGTCATGCGGGCTTCGACGCAGCATTTGGCCGAGCAACTGCTGTTTTCCAAGATTGCTCCATAAGGCAACCATGATCGCCGGCTCATTCAATCCCAGTTTCTTCAGTTCAGGCCTGGTGCATGCGTGGCCCGAAATTTTCCTGTCGTTGGCGGCGTGCGCCATTCTGATGCTGGACTTGCTGCTGAACGATGCGCAGCGGCGGTGGATCGGTGCACTGTCGGTGATCAGTTTGCTGGTTACCGCCGTGCTGGTGGCAGTGCATCCGGTATCGGCCAAAATCGTTGCGCTCGGCGGTCTGTTCGAACTGGATCGAATGGCGCAAATACTGAAAGTCGTGACGCTGCTGACGGTGGCCGCGGTTTTCGTGTATTCGACCGACTATTTGCAGCGGCGGGCCATCTTCAAGGGCGAGTACTTCGTGCTCGGCCTGTTTGCCACCTTGGGCGGCATGGTGCTGATCTCCGCGGGCAGTCTGATCACGCTGTACTTAGGTCTCGAACTCATGTCGCTGTGCCTGTACGCCATGGTGGCATTCGATCGGGACTCAGGGGTAGCTGCCGAGTCGGCCATCAAGTACTTCGTCTTGGGCTCCATGGCCTCCGGAACACTGCTCTACGGCATGTCCATTGTCTACGGCGTCACGGGAAGTTTAGAGCTCGCTGAAATCGCGAGTGTGGTGCGCAATGCTGCAATTGGCGGAAACATCGGCCTGATGTTCGGCGTCGCCTTCCTCATCGTCGGCGTGGGCTTCAAGTTCGGAGCGGTGCCGTTCCACATGTGGATACCTGACGTGTACGAAGGGTCGCCGACCTGCGTAACCGTGTTTATCGGGACCGCCTCGAAGCTTGCCGCATTCGCACTGGCCATGCGTCTGCTGCCGGAGGCGTTGGGGGCTTCTCAACCCGACTGGAGCCAGATGCTGGTGGTGCTCGCCGTGTTGTCGATGGCGCTCGGCAACATCGTCGCGATTGCGCAGACGAATCTCAAACGCATGCTGGCGTACTCGACGATCTCGCATATTGGCTTTGTGCTGTTGGGGATTCTCTCAGGAACGGCTCAGGGCTATCAGGCCTCGATGTTCTACATGATCAGCTACGTGATCGTGGCGGCCGGCGCCTTCGGCATGATATTGCTGCTGGCCAGGCAGGGTTTTGAGGCCGACAAGCTCACCGACTTCAAGGGCTTGAATGCCAGAAGCCCTTGGTTCGCCGGCATGATGGCCATCCTCATGTTCAGTTTGGCGGGGATACCGCCATTCATCGGCTTCTGGGCAAAGCTGGGCGTCATTCAGGCGGTTCTCGGTGTGCATCTCACGTGGCTTGGCGTTATCGCCGTGCTGTTCTCCGTGGTCGGCGCGTTTTACTACTTGCGCATCGTCAAACTGATGTACTTCGATGAACCCACGGACAGCACGGTGATCGGCGGTTCAATGCTGGTGCGCACCGTATTGAGCGCGAACGCCCTGTTGGCGCTGGCGTTGGGTATCATTCCTGGGACGCTGCTGGAGATCTGTCAGCGAGCCTTGCAGTAGGGCGTAGGGCGTAGGCCGTCAGCCGTCAGCCGTCAGCCGTCAGCCGTCACAGGAGAGATCATGATCACGCTCTATCATTCCCCGCAGACCCGCTCGGGAAGCATCGTTTGGCTGCTCGAGGAACTCGAGATTCCTTATCAGACCAAAGTCGTGGATTTTCGCCGCATGGACGGCAGCGGCACGCGCGATGCCACAAATCCACATCCGCATGGCAAGGTGCCCGCGCTGGTCGATGGCAATGAAACCGTGTTCGAGAGCAGTGCCATCGCGCTGTTTTTAACAGACAAATACCGCACGAAGAAATTGGGGCCTGCAGTCGGTGAGCCAAATCGTGGTGAGTATCTTTCCTGGCTGGCATACCGCCCCGGGGTGATGGAGCCGGCACTCATTTCCCGCCGCTTCGAGATCAAGCACGTGTTTGGCGCGATGGGATGGGCGCCGGCAGATGAAGTCGAGGAGGTGCTCAATAGCCACATGGCGTCGCGCCAGTACTTTCTGGGCGATACGTTCTCCGCCTTGGATATCCTGCTGGGCGGCGGCCTGCACTTCATGATCATGGCGAAGATGATCAAGGCGACGCCGGTTCTGACGGCTTATGCGGCGCGGATCATCGATCGGCCCGGTTATCTCAAGATGATGGGAGAGGGTAAGCAATGAGCTGACCCCAAGCGGGGTTGCCAGCTTGCTTTAGCCGCGCGCTCAAGTACAATGCGCGGCTCTTTCCGGTGCGGGGTGGAGCAGTCTGGCAGCTCGTCGGGCTCATAACCCGAAGGTCGCAGGTTCAAATCCTGCCCCCGCTACCAAT
>Ga0137413_10000933_pt1 | contig 10772 bp, 7 predicted proteins | sample CZODoug2_1_16fun_FD_108280 | JGI IMG/M metagenome (GOLD analysis project Ga0137413, IMG submission 108280) | Vadose zone soil fungal communities from Angelo Coast Range Reserve, California, USA - CZODoug2_1_16fungal (Illumina Assembly) | ecosystem: Environmental > Terrestrial > Soil > Vadose... | reverse complement strand
CGGGCCGATGCGCGCCGCGGCCACGGACAGCGGGACCCGCCAGTCCACCCCGACCACGTCCGCGCCCACCGCACCCATCTGGTGCAGCAACTCCCCCGTGCCCACGCCGAAGTGAATGCGGGGCACACCGAGATCGGCCACCGCGGCGAGCACCCGGGCGCTGGCCGGCGCCACCGAACGGGCGTAGTCGGCGGCGGACAGTGCGCCCGCCCAGGAGTCGAACAACTGCAACGCACTGGCGCCCGCCTCTGCTTGCACCCGCAGAAAGGTGGCAGTGATGGCGGCCAACCGATCCACCAGGGCCGCCCACAGGTCCGGGGCGCCCAGCATCATGGCCTTCGTCTTCTCGTGGTGGCGGGACGGACCGCCCTCCACCAGATAGGAGGCGAGGGTGAACGGAGCCCCGGCGAACCCGATCAACGGGATGCCGCCGAGTTCGCCGACCAGACCGCGCACCGCGGCGGCAATGAAATCCACCGCGGCGGGATCCAGCGGCGCCACCCGGTCCAGGTCGGCCACGGTGCGGATGGGTTGCTCGATGACCGGCCCGACGCCGGGCACGATGTCCAGCCCGATGCCCACCGCACGCAGCGGAATGACGATGTCGGAGAACAGGATCGCTGCGTCCACGCCGTAGCGACGCACCGGCTGCAGGGTGATCTCCACGACCAGATCAGGGTCGGCACAGGCCGCCAACATGGCCACATCGGTGCGCAGCGCGCGGTACTCGGGCAGGGCCCGTCCGGCCTGACGCATGAACCAGACCGGCGTGTACGGCACGGGTTGGCGTCGGCAGGCGCGGATGAACACCGAATCCCGGGGGTCTCCCGCCGGGGCGGTCCAGGAGGCGGTGGCGGTGGGTTGGGGCACGCTGCAGATGGTGCCATGCGACACGCCGCCCTCGGTCCGCGGTTTTGTCGGAGGCGCGTGGCACCGTCGTGACGTCGGGTGAGCCTGCACCCATCCCTGGGGGCGCCACCCGCAACCGGAAGGTAGGTCCAGTGACCGCGTCGTACCCCGAGACGGTCCGTCACTGCGACGACTGCGCCGCCCCGCGGCTGTTCGTCGCCCTGTGCCTCGACGGCCACCGGGACGACTGCCTCGATCTGGTCTGCGCCGCGTGCGGCGCCGGCTACGCCTTTGTCCCGCTGCCGATCGCGGCGCCCGCGCCCGACGCGCTGCGCCACGTGGCCTAGGGCCGCGCCGTCGCCGGCTCCGAGGGGGACCGCTCCGGTCACGCATCGGCCACCCCGTTACCGATCGCTCCGCAGGAGTTGCCCGCGGAGTTCGCTGCCGCGGCCGCCGCGCTGCGCTCGGTGACCGCCCGGCCCGAGGTGCGGTTGGCCGAGGCCACCGCTCCCGCCCGGTTGGCGCCCTTCGGCGCCGCACTGACCGCCACGGTCAGCGACGGGGAGGACGAGCTGGCCCACGGTCGGCTGATCCTGCTCTACGACCCCGACGGGCACGAGGCCTGGGATGGCTGCGCCCGGTTGGTCACCTACATCCGCACCGAGCTGGAGGCCGAGCTGGTCTCCGACCCGTTGCTGCACGACGTCGCCTGGCATTGGCTGGAGGAGTCGCTGGTCGGGCACGGCGTCACCATGGCGGCGGCCAGCGGCACGGTGACCCGGGTCCAATCGCACGCCTATGGCGAGTTGGCCGCCGATGCCGAGGACGAACCGGCCGGTGAGTTGGAGATCCGCGCGTCCTGGAGTCCGGGCGAGGACGTGCGAGCGCATGTCGAGGCCTGGGTGGATGTGCTGTGCATCGCCGCGGGGCTGCCGCCGGTGTTACCGGGCGTGCTGAGCCTGCCCGCCCGTCGCGGTCGTTGAGCCTCCCGATCTGCCGGGGTCATTGACCCCAATCTTTACGTTTACCCCCCGTCGCCCGGTGCGGTAGGTAAAGTCTCGCGCTGTGCTCACCCAATGGAGTGAGAGCACTACAGACCGTAAATCTTCCTGTCTGTCTGCCGAGTCGTCGCGAGTGATGTGCCCGGTTTGCGGTCCCCCACCGGAAGTTATCCGGAAATACCCGACTTTACCGTCGCGGGGTCCATAGGGCCCGACGGGTGATTTTCGGGGAGTTTGGTAAAGAAATGCCATTGATTGCTCAAGGACTCCCCTAGCGGAGCCGATGGGCAGCTAAAGGCACACATGACCAAGCAAGGGGAGATTCCGGTGGCTTTGATTCAGCAGACCCGCGGTCGGATTCCGCAGCAGCTGCCCGCCCCCCGTGTGCCGCGTCAGGGCACTGGCCCGGTCCCCGGCGCCACCGAGGTGCCGACCTCGTTCACCGCGATGGTCGTCGCCGCCGACCCGTACCGCCGCGCGATGAGCGTGCGCCGGCTGCGTTCACTGGGCGCCCGGGACGTCGCCGAGGCCGGCACCGTGCTCCAGGCCCGCGCCTGGGCCCGCACCGCCGGCCTTCGCGAGGTGTGCCTGGCTGACGCGCTGTTGCCGGACGGCTCGGGCATCATGCTGCTCGCCGAGCTGCAGCGGGCCGGTTGGGCCGGCTGTGCGGTTGTCCCCCAGAACGACGGCGCTCGGGCCACGCACGCCGCGCTCGCCGCTCGTATTCGCAGCTGTGTGCTGGCCGGTCGCTCCTGCGGCACCGCGCCCGGCAACGACTCCGAGGCCTCCCGCGCGGCCGCTCGGCTGGGCCTGTCCGACCGCGAGGTCGAGGTGCTGCGCCACGTGGCCGAGGGCCGGGCCAACCGCGACGTCGGCGAGGCGATGGGGCTGTCCGCGCTCACCATCAAGAGCCACCTGGCCCGCATCGCCCGCAAGCTGGGCACCGGCGACCGCGCCGGCATGGTCGCAACCGCCATGCGCGCCCGCGCCATCGACTAGCGCCTCACCCCCACGAACCAGGTCCCCCGCGTTGCATCGCGCGGGGGACCTCGTGCGTCCGGGCGTCCCTGCCGGGCCCGGGTGACGGGGGATTGAACTGCGGAGGTCCGCCAGGTTCACGATCGGGCCCCAGGCGCGTGATGGGTCCGAGAGAGAAAGCCGTACGGTATGGCGCGTGAGCGATGCGGCTGATGAAACCGACGACCGCGCACTCATTCCCCTCCTCGAACCCGCGGACGGCGTGCCGCCGGTGGTGGAGACCCCCCGCGCGCTGGCCGAGGCGGCGGCGAAACTGGCCGCCGGGCACGGCCCGGTCGCGGTGGACGCCGAGCGGGCGTCCGGTTACCGGTACGGCCAGCGCGCCTACCTGATCCAGCTGCGTCGGCAGGGCGCGGGCACCGTGCTGATCGACCCGATCGCCTGCCCGGAGCTCGGCCCGCTGATCGAGGCGATCTCCGATCTGGAATGGGTGTTGCACGCGGCCAGCCAGGACATCCCGTGTCTGGCCGAGGTCGGGCTGTACCCGACGTTGATCTTCGACACCGAACTCGCCGGACGACTGCTCGGCTACCCGCGGGTGGGCCTGGGCAGCATCGTCGCCGAGGTGCTCGGCCTGTCCCTGGAGAAGGGTCACTCGGCAGCCGACTGGTCGGTCCGTCCGCTGCCCGAACCCTGGCTGCGCTACGCCGCGCTGGACGTCGAGGTGCTGATCGAGCTGCGTAACGCACTGGAGCGGGAATTGACCGCGGCCGGGAAGCTGGAGTGGGCCCGGCAGGAGTTCGCCGCGGTGACTGCGGCGCCGTTACCCAGCGCCCGGGTGGATCCGTGGCGTCGGGCGTCCGGACTGCACCGGGTGCGCCGACCGCGGCAACTGGCGATCGTCCGGGCGATGTGGGAGACGCGGGACAAGATGGCCCGCAGCCGGGACATCGCACCGGGCCGGATCCTGCCGGACACCGCGATCGTGGAGGCCGCGCTGGCCTCCCCGGCCACCGTCGAGGCGCTCGGTGAGATGCCGGTATTCAGCGGCCGGGCCACCCGCCGCGCCGTCGGTCAGTGGTTCGCCGCGATCGAGGCCGCGCGGGCACTGCCCGACTCTGCGCTGCCGCCCGCGCATGTGGTCGCCGGTGGTCCGCCGCCGCCGCGTTCCTGGCCGGACCGCGACCCCGACGCCGCCGCACGGCTGTCCGCGATGCGCACGGTGGTCGGCGAACTGGCCGACAAGCACCACCTGCCGACCGAGAACCTGCTCTCACCGGACGCGGTACGGCGCATCGCGTGGAGCCCGCCGGAGGAAGCCTCCACGGCGGAGATCCGGACGGCGCTGGCCGAGCTCGGCGCGCGGCCCTGGCAGATCGAACTCACCGTGGACGCAGTGGTCGATGCGCTAACCCGGGTGGCCGCCGGCGAGATCGCGCCTGGCGTCGATCCGGACCCCGAGGACTGACCGAGCGTCAGTCCTCAGCTCTGTCTGCTGATTCCCGCACCGCGTGGTCGACCGCACTCTCGGTGGCGCCGAGCCGGGCGATGGTCTCCACCACGCCACGGGAGATGTCCTGCGCGCTGAGGCCCACCGCGGCCAGCACTTCGGCCCGAGTGCCGTGACCGAGGAACTCCGACGGGATGCCGTAGTTGCGCACCGGGGTGTCCACGCCGGCATCGCCGCACGTCTGGGCGATCGCGGTGCCGATCCCCCCGGCCCGCAACCCGTCCTCGACGGTGACCAGCAGTCGGTGCCCACGGGCCAGTTCGACCAGAGCCGGGTCGACCGGCTTCACCCACCGCGGGTCCACCACACTCACCCCGATCCCCTGATCGGCCAACCGGTCGGCGACCTCCAGGCACAGCGTCGCGGTGACGCCGACGGCGACCAGCAGCACGTCCGGCTCCCCGCTGCGCCGCAGCACGTCCACCCCGCCGATGCGGTCGATCGCCGGGATGTCGGGACCGACGTCGCCCTTCGGGTAACGCACCACGGTCGGCGCCTCGCTGATCTCGGTCGCCTCGCCCAACTGGACGCGGAACTGCGCCGCGTCGCGCGGTGCGGCGAACCGCAGGCCCGGCACCAGGTTGAGCATGGACAGATCCCACATGCCGTGGTGGCTCGCCCCATCCGGCCCGGTGACCCCGGCGCTGTTCAGCACGAAGGTGACCCCGCACCGGTGCAGCCCCACATCGAGCAGCACCTGGTCGAAGGCCCGGTTCAGGAACGTGGCGTAGACCGCGACGATCGGGTGCAGGCCGCCCATGGCCAACCCGGCCGCGGAGGTGACCGCATGCTGCTCGGCGATGCCCACGTCGAAGACCCGCTCTGGGTGCGCGGCGGCAAAGGCCTTCAGCCCGACCGGGATGAGCATGGCGGCGGTGATCGCCACCACGTCCGGGCGGGTCTGCCCGAACTTCAGCATTTCCTCGGCGAACACCGAGGTCCAGGAGGTACCACCGGAGGCGGGCAGCGGTAGCCCGGTGATCGGGTCACACACGCCGATGCCGTGGAAGCGATCCGCCTCGTCGTTCTCCGCGGGGGCGTAACCCTGGCCCTTGGCGGTGATGCAGTGCACGATCACCGGCCCACCGAAGTCGCGCGCCCGCCCCAGCGCGGCGCTCACCGCGGCGATGTCGTGCCCGTCGATCGGGCCGACGTACTTCAGCCCCAGGTCCTCGAACATGCCCTGCGGGGCGACCATGTCCTTGACGCCCTTCTTGAACCCGTGCAGGGCGTTGAACAGTGAGCTTCCGACGACCGGCGTGTGGCGCACCCGCTTGCCGCCCCAACGCAGGAAACGCTCGTAGTTGGGCGCCGTGCGCAAGGTAGCCAGGTGCTTGGCCAGGCCGCCGATGGTCGGGGCGTAGGACCGCTCGTTGTCGTTGACCACGATGATCACCGGCCGGTCATCGGCGCCGGCGATGTTGTTCAGTGCCTCCCAGGCCATGCCGCCGGTGAGCGCGCCGTCGCCGACCACCGCGATCACGTGCCGATCCGGTTGGCCCGTCAACTGCCGAGCCTTCGCCAGGCCATCGGCATAGCTCAGCGCGGTGGATGCGTGTGAGTTCTCCACCAGGTCGTGTTCGGACTCGGTGCGGCTGGGGTAGCCGGACAGGCCACCGGCCTGGCGCAACCCGGCAAACCCGGCCGCGCGGCCGGTGAGCAGTTTGTGCACATAGGACTGGTGGCCGGTGTCCCAGATGATCGTGTCCCGCGGGGAGTCGAACACCCGGTGCAGCGCGATGGTCAGCTCCACCGCGCCCAGGTTCGGCCCCAGGTGCCCACCGGTCTTGGTCACCGCGGCGATCAGGAAGTCCCGGATCTCCAGGGCCAGGGCATCCAACTGCGCGGCGGGCAACCGTTTGAGGTCGTCCGGGCCGTGGATGGACTCCAACAGACCCACGAAGCCTCCTGTGCTCGCCATCGCGGCATGACCGGACAAGGCCTCCGATTCTAGGCCCGCCGGTGGCGCCCCGAGTGCCGGTCGGCAGCATGGGCGGTATGTGGATCTCGACGACGCAGCACCGGACGAGGCCGGCCCTGGCCGGGTTGGTCGGCGCGACCGTGCTGGCTACCGGCCTGTTACCGACCCGCGCCGCGCACGCAGCCGCCAAGCCGCCGGTGGTGAAGATCGTGCTGCACGGGAACAACGCCAAGATCACCGGCGCCAAAGGCCTGAAGGCGGGCTGGCTGACGCTGCGGTTGAGCGCGACGGATGCGGGTTATCACGACCTCTACCTGGGATCGGCCCGGAACGGCGATCCGGGGCCGGGGGGTAAGGCGGCGGCAGGCCCGCAGGGCATCCGGAAGAGCTCCGGCAAGGCGCCGACGAGCGGTCAGAGCCAAAGCCAGGCAGCCATCTACGGCAGGAATGCCGCAGCGGCCCGCACGAGCGAACGCAGCGCGCTGTCGTTGGGTGGGGTCCGGGTGACCCGGGCCCGCGGTGTTGACCTCACCGTGCGGTTGCCGGCCGGGACGACGGTGCTGTTCGGTGAGGTGGGTCCGCTGGCCGAACTCAAGGCATCGAAGGGCACCAACACCAGCCGGCCGGGTGGTGCGCACAGCACGATCACCGAGGGCGCGGACAACGTGATCCACTCCCCGGCCACGCTGCCACGCACCGGCGCATTGCGGATCAGCAACACCTGCCCCGGCGACACGCGGGTCCACTGGATCACGTTGAACCGGTTGGCCAACGGGACCACGAAGGCGTCGGTGGCGAAGTGGTTCGGACCGGACGGCCTGTCGGGCCCGGATCCGTTTCTCGAATCACCGGTCACCGGCTCGTTCAATCCATTGAGCGCCGGGCATTCCGAGTACGTCGCCTACCGCGGGCTGTCCCGCGGCCGCTATGCGCTCATCGACACCGCGGTCGACGAGACGACGGGGCATGTGCACGCCCAGGACGGGTCGATCCGGTTCATCACCGTGAAGTGACCGACCCGTCCTGACGTCGCGTCAGCTGCGCAGCAAGTTGCGCAGCACGTACTGCATGATCCCGCCGTTGCGGTAGTAGTCCGCCTCGCCCGGGGTGTCGATGCGCAGCTCGGCCCGGAACACCTTGCCATCCACGCGTACGGTCAACTCCCGCGGCGTGCTGCCCTTGTTGAGCTCGGTGACCCCGATGATGTCGAAGGTCTCCTCGCCGGTCAGGCCCAGTGACTCAGCATTCTGCCCGTACAGGTACTGCAGGGGCAGCACTCCCATGCCGATCAGGTTCGAGCGGTGGATGCGCTCGTAGGACTCCGCGATCACGGCGCGTACGCCGAGCAGCGCGGTGCCCTTCGCCGCCCAGTCCCGCGAGGATCCGGAGCCGTACTCCTTGCCGGCCAGGATCACCAACGGGACGCCCGCGGCCTGGTAGTTCACCGAGGCGTCATAGATCGTGGTCTGCTCCCCGTCCGCGGTGAAGTCGCGGGTGAAGCCACCTTCGACACCGGGCACCAATTGGTTGCGCAGCCGGATGTTGGCGAACGTGCCGCGGATCATCACCTCGTGGTTACCGCGCCGGGAGCCGAGGGAGTTGAAGTCGGCCTTCGCCACACCCTGGGCGGCCAGGTACTTGCCCGCCGGCGAATCGGCCTTGATAGAGCCGGCCGGTGAGATGTGGTCGGTGGTGACCGAGTCGCCGAGCTTGGCCAGGACCCGGGCGCCACGGACGTCGGTGACCGGCGAGGGCTCCGGGGACATGCCGTCGAAGTACGGTGCCTTGCGCACGTAGGTGGACTTGGGGTCCCACTCGAAGGTGTTGCCGGTCGGGGTGGGCAGGCCCTGCCACCGTGCGTCGCCGGAGAAGACGTCGGCGTAGTCCTTGGTGAACATGTCCTGGGTGACCGCGCCCGCCAGCACGTCCTCGATCTCGGCCGCCGACGGCCAGATGTCGCGCAGGTACACCGGTTGGCCGTCCGGGTCGGTGGCAATCGCGTCATTGAGGATGTCGATGTCCATCGTCCCGGCGATCGCGTAGGCGACCACCAGGGGCGGTGAGGCCAGGTAGTTCATCTTCACGTCGGGGCTGATCCGACCCTCGAAGTTGCGGTTGCCGGACAGCACCGCGGTGGCCGCCAGGTCGTTGTCGTTGATGGCCGCGGAGATCTCGGGCAGCAGCGGACCGGAGTTGCCGATGCAGGTGGTGCAGCCGTAGCCGACGAGGTTGAACCCGACCTTGTCCAGGTAGGGCGTGAGGCCCGCCCGGTCGTAGTAGTCGGAGACGACCTGCGAACCCGGCGCCAGCGTGGTCTTCACCCAGGGTTTGCGGGTCAGGCCGCGCTCGACAGCCTTCTTCGCCACCAGCGCGGCGCCGATCATCACCGATGGGTTCGAGGTGTTGGTGCACGAGGTGATCGCGGCGATCGCCACGATGCCGTGGTCGACCTCGAAGGACGTGCCGTCCGCGAGGGTGACGGCCACCGGCGTGCGCGGCCGACCGCTGCCCGCGCCCACCGGCTGCCGGGGCGCACCGTTGGTGTCGTCGGCGTGCTCGTCGCCCGGGGCGGAGGCCGCGGGATCACTGGCCGGGAACGAGTGCGCAGATGCAGAATCGACCTCACTGGTATCGAACGTTGTGTGGTCGACGTAATCCCGCAGGCTGGTCCGGAACGCCGGCTTGGCCTCGGTCAACGGGATCCGGTCCTGCGGGCGCTTCGGGCCGGCGATCGAGGGCACGATGGTGCCCAGGTCCAGCTCGAGGTGCTCGGAGAAATCGGGCTCCGCATTGGGGTCCAGCCACAGACCCTGCTCCTTGGCGTAGGCCTCCACCAGGGCGATCTGGTGGGCCGGACGCCCCGTCAGTTCCAGGTACTTGATGGTCTCACCGTCGATCGGGAACATCGCCGCCGTGGAGCCGTACTCCGGGCTCATGTTGCCGATGGTGGCGCGGTTGGCCAACGGCACCGCGGAGACACCGGGCCCGTAGAACTCCACGAACTTGCCGACCACCTTGTGCCGGCGCAGCATCTCGGTGATGGTCAGCACCAGGTCGGTCGCGGTGACACCGTCGGGCAGTTCGCCGGAGAGCTTGAAGCCGACCACCCGCGGGATGAGCATGGAGACCGGCTGGCCGAGCAAGGCGGACTCGGCCTCGATGCCACCGACGCCCCAGGCCAGCACGCCGAGGCCGTTGACCATCGTGGTGTGCGAGTCGGTGCCCACGCAGGTGTCCGGGTACGCCTTACCGCCACGCACCATGACGACGCGGGCCAGGTGCTCGATGTTCACCTGGTGCACGATGCCGGTGCCCGGCGGCACCACCTTGAACTCGTCGAAGGCGGTCTGGCCCCAGCGCAGGAACTGGTAACGCTCGAAATTGCGCTCGTACTCCAGTTCGACGTTGCGGGTGAAGGAGTCGGCGGTGCCGAAGAAGTCGGCAATCACCGAGTGGTCGATCACCAGTTCGGCCGGCGCCAGCGGATTGACCTTGGCCGGGTCGCCGCCCAGGTCGCGGACCGCCTCACGCATGGTCGCCAGGTCGACCACGCAGGGCACACCGGTGAAGTCCTGCATGATCACCCGGGCCGGGGTGAATTGGATCTCGGTGACCGGCTCGGCCCTGGGGTTCCAGGCGCCCAGCGCGCTGATGTGCTTGCCGGTGATGTTCGCACCGTCCTCGTTGCGCAGCAGGTTCTCCAGCAGCACCTTCAGGCTGAACGGCAGCCGCCCGGAGCCGGCCACTGCAGCGAGGCGGTAGATCTCGTAGGACTGCCCGTCGACCTCGAGCTGACCGCGGCTGTCGAAGCTGTTCGGGTTCTTCGGCATCACACCTCACCCATTCCCCAAGTATCTTGATGTCAAGAGACATCGTAGCGCACCGATCGTCGTCACGGACCGGTAAGGTCCGCGCCTGCACACAGCCTGGACCCGGGCACATAAGGTCGGGGAATTGGGTAGTCACGTCCGTATCGCCCGGCCCGCTGCCGGGCGCGACCGACGGAGGGCCGCGGTGCACGCACCGGACCGCTTCACCGAGGTAGCCGCGGAGACCTTCGTCGCGCGCACCTGTTTCAAAACCGGGCCGCCGCAGGCGGTCGGCATCGAACTGGAATGGCTGCTCTTCGACGGCGTTGATCCCCGGCGCCCCCTGAACCACACGGACCTGGCGGCGGTGCGCGCCCTCGGGCCCGGTCTGCGGCACAGCCGGCTGACCCTGGAACCGGGCGGCCAGGTGGAACTGTCCAGCGACCCGGCGACCGATCCGGCCGCGGCCCGCGAGTCACTGGCCGCTGATCTGGCGCACCTGCGCACCGGCGTGGCCGCACGCGGGCTGCGCCTGCAGGGCGTGGGCCTGGATCCGCACCGTTCCTCGCACCGCCTGCTCGAGCATCCGCGCTATGTCGCGATGCAGGACTACTTCGACCGCGACGGCACCGCTGGGCGCACCATGATGTGTCGCACCGCCGCTGTCCAGGTCAACGTCGATGCCGGTCCCGATGACCCGGTCG
>Ga0137413_10000932_pt1 | contig 10774 bp, 6 predicted proteins | sample CZODoug2_1_16fun_FD_108280 | JGI IMG/M metagenome (GOLD analysis project Ga0137413, IMG submission 108280) | Vadose zone soil fungal communities from Angelo Coast Range Reserve, California, USA - CZODoug2_1_16fungal (Illumina Assembly) | ecosystem: Environmental > Terrestrial > Soil > Vadose... | reverse complement strand
GCGGCGGTCGTAGAACCAGCGCGCGGGGATGGCGCGTGGGCGGGCGGCGAGGCCCGCGAGAACATCCGCGCGGAAGGCGGGATCGGCGTGGGGCGCGAATTCGGCGTTAGGCGCCGACACAGTGTGGAACGCCGAGTGAGCGCGGAACGCCCGGTAAGCGCGGGGCGCGGGGTCAGCACACGCCGAATCTGTGCGTGCGGAATCTGCGCGTGCCGAATCGGGGCGAGCAGTGGTTGCCTCATTCCTTCGGGCATCACCGAGTGCGGCCATAGTTTCACCCTCACATAGCCAGTGCCTGACTTATAAATGAGGTCGAAGCCGAATTTATCCACGCTAAGGCAAAAAAAGCACTCAGGAGTGCCTCGAATGGGAGACCCTCTTGCGAGGGCCTCCCGGTGCATGTCTCCCCGGTGCGTGTTCTCCCCGGGCAAATACCTATTGAACCGTCTTCTTCCGGCTGATCGCATAAACATACGCCGCAACAGCCTTCAGCTCGTCAGGCTCGAGCGGAGTTCCGCCATACGGCGGCATCGCACCACCAACAGTCTTTGGCTTGGCAACGCCCGTGGCGATCGTCTTTGCAATGCTATCGAGACTGCCGTCACTCCACAGCCACTTTCCGGTCACGAGGTCAGCACCTACCGGGCTGCCACGACCATCTGAGCCGTGGCATCCACCACAGGTGCCGTTAGCGGCTTCGCCGTGGAAGATTCGGTCGCCGAGTGCAACCTGATCCTGCGTAGCGCCAGGAGGCGGCGTGAGCGCAGCGGTCTGACGGCCAGCGTCAGGATGCACGCCCTCAGGTGGCAGCTCCGACCCCGAAGCTGCGGCAGTACCTTTTGGCGCCGGTGCTGCAGTTACTTTTGCAGCATCTGCAACACCGCGATAGGTGACGCGCCAGATGCGCCCTTTGACGTCGTCGGAGATGTACAAAGACCCATCGGGGCCCTGGGCAAGACCGGATGGACGGAATGTCGCGCGGCCCGGTTCTTTCACTGCACCCGCGAACCCATCGGCAAACACAACATAGTTGCCCGAGGCCTTGCCGTCAGCCATCGGCTGAAAGACAACGCTGTAGCCACCTTGAGGGGCCGGCGCGCGGTTCCAGGAGCCGTGGAAGGCGATAAACATGCCCTTGCGGTACACGGTCGGAAACTTCGGGTTGGTCACGAACAGGATGTCGTTCGGGGCCCAGTGCGCGGGAAAGAAAGCAGCCGGCGGGCTTCGATCCGCGCACAAACCCACCTTCTTACCGCCGTCGCCACCGTACTCGGGTGCCAACACCAACTTCTTCTGCGCGCCGTCGAAGTAACACTCGGGCCAGCCGTAGTCGGCGCCGCTCTTCAGCTCAAACACTTCCTCCGCGGGCAGCTCCGGTCCGTCCTTCGGCTTGTACAGGGCGCTCCAGTTTTCGGAGAGCTGGTCGCGGCCGTGTTGGGTCGCGAACAGGCGGCCGTCGCCATCAATCGCAAAGCCTTCGCCGTTGCGAATGCCGGTGGCATAACGCTCCTTGGGCGAGAACTGCTGGCCGGTCTTGTTGGCGTCATAGCGCCAGGTTCCGCCGCGGGTGTCCTTTTCCGTACACGGGGTGTTGCCCGGCGACTTCGGCATGCGATTCTGCACTTCGCAGGCGTTGGTGGCCGAGCCCAGGTCCACGAACAGGTTGCCCTTTGAATCGATGATGAATGGATGCAACGGGTGATCGCCCGTCAGCGGCATCCCCGACACAACGACTTGCGGCTTACCCTTCGGCACAATTGCGCCGGTGACAACCGGAAACTTGACGATCTTGTCATTCACTTCCGCGTAGATCGAGCCGCTATACAACTGAATGCCGGTGCCACCCGCCGAGCCCTGGGCAGCAGTGTCGCCAAAGCGTTCGATCACATCGGCTTTGCCGGCGGCTTTCGTGTCGTGCAACGCGACGAGAAATCCACCCGCGGGCGGCGTGTCGTCCTTGTAGTAACGGCCACTCCAGGTGTTGACATACACAACACCATTCGGAGCCACAACGAGGTGGCGTGCGTGCCCGATATTGTCAGCAAACACTGTCGCACAGAATCCCTGTGACAACGTAATTCCGGCGCCCGGGCCGGGGCACGAAGCGGCGGACATCATCATTGGCGGCGGCGCTTCGGCCGCCGGGGCCAGGCCCGCGGCCGCCGAGAGGGTAGCGAGCAGACTGGTGGCGAGAATCGGTGTTTTAGACATCATCGCGGCTCCGGCAGGGATACTGAATAAATATGGAACGGCAGGTTGGGTTTCTGGCTCTTCTTCGAGGGATCGAAGACGTACGCGAGCTGTCCTTCGCTCACCCAGGCGGTGTTGCCCACGATGGCGACGCCCGTCGGAGTTACAAACCCGTCCTTCAAGGTTTCGACCGTCACTTTGTCACCCTGGACAGTGAAGGAAGACAGGCGACCGCCGCCTTCCACAATGAGAAAGCGATCTTTACCGACGCGGCGAATCGCATCGGCGAGTACAAGCGGCCGCGACGGTGTCAATTTGGTGAATCCGGTGGCCTTGCCACCCTTCACGTTGACGCGGTAGAGATCGCCTGGAGTATAGCGATCGACATACAGGTTGCCGTCCGGGCCGAAGGCGAGCCCGTCCAGGCCCGCGCCGCTGTTCGGGGGCTGCAGCGACGGGTCGGTGAACCAGACTTCAAACTCTCCGGCGCCCGGTGCGAGCCGCAGAATCTGTGGCGCCATGGTGTTGGTTGCATAGGCTGCGCCGTCAGGCCCGATCGTGATGTCATTGCAGAGCCCAGGCTTGCCCGCCAGTGCGATACTCACCTTGCCTTCACCGGTCTTCAGGTCGAAGCCCTTCAGTGCGCTGACACCATCGGAACCGCCGATGGTGACGCCCAGTCCGGCGGTCAGATCGTTCGAACACGCCCACAATGTGTTGGTCTTTTCATCGACCAGCAGCCCGAAGATGGAGCGTGTGCCGAACGCGCCCGGTTTGATCCACTGCCTGGCCTCTTTGCCGTGAGGCTCGACCCGGTAGACGCCGCCCGCGCCCAAGCTGCCGACGTACACGGTTCCGTCCTGCGACGCGGCAATATTTTCCGGAAATACGCGCTCGCCCGGCAGCGGAATAGATGTCTGGGCGACGGCAGTACCGACACTCAAAGCAGCGAGAATCAATGCTCGCACAATCATCGCGGCTCCGGCAGGGGCACTGCGTAAACGTGAAAAGGCAGGGCAGGTTTCTTGTCCGGGTCAGTTAAAAGCGAGAGCTGCCCCTCGCTCACCCACGCGGTGCGGCCCACAGAGGTAACTCCTGTCGGAGTAACGTAGCCGTCTTTGAGCGTCTCCACGCTCGCTGAGTCGCCGTGGACGGTCATCAGATCGAGACGCCCCTGACCCTCAATCAGCAGGAAATTCTTGCCATAGCGACGCATACCGTCCGTTCGGAAGAGAGGGCGTGAGGGAGTCAGCCTGGTCAGTTTGGTTGCTTTGCCTTTCTTGACGTCGATCCAATACAGCTCGCCGGGACCCACTGTGTTGACATAGAGATTGCCATCGGGCCCGAATGCCAGGCCGTCCAAGCCGCCGCCTTTTTCCGGCTGCAACGACAGGTCGGTGAACCAGACCTCCAGCTCTTTGGCGCCGCGGGCCAGCCGCAGGATCTGAGGCGCGGCGGTGTTGGTGACGTACGCCGCTCCATCGGGGCCGATGGCGATGTCATTACAGGTCGAAGGCTTGCTCGGGAACGGCGCGCTGACTTTGCCCGCGCCGGTTTTCAGGTCGAAGCCGAAAAGCGCGCTGACTCCATCGGATGTACCGACGTTGAGTCCACGGGCAGACAGATCATTCGAGCACACCCACAGGAGGCCGGCTTTTTCGTCCGCCAGCACTCCAAAGGTCGAATGCGTTCCAAAGGCGGCAGGCTCGATCCACATTTGCGCCTCCGTTGAATGAGGCGGGATGCGGTAGATGCCGCCGGTGGCGAGGCTGCTCGCATATAGAGTGCCATCCCGGGCAGATGTGATGCTTTCCGGGAAGGCCCGGTCACCGGGTAGTGGGATCGAACCGGGTCCGGTGGCCGCAAATGCGCGGCAGGCCATGGAAAACGCAACCAGGCAGGGCCAGAGACGCGGCATAGATTGTTGTCCTCCCGCTATGCAACCCGGAATATAGCGCTTACACACGCCGCCCGGTCTCGCCCATTTGATAGACGAGCTCGAGGTCAGGCACCGCAGCGCATGACACGGCGACTGTGCACGAGTGCGCAGTTTTATCGCAATTCGACCGCGAAACTGGCGGCACGATGTCTGCAACCGTGCGCTGGCCTTTGCTGCCTTTTTTCAAGCCTACCGATCCGCCGCCGCCCGGTAGCGGTTGCGAATGCACGGTCGAGCTCACTGATGGGCGCATTGTGCGCGAGGAACTGGTTGAATTCGAGCCGGGCGCGGACGTGGTCACAGTGCGGTCACGGGAAGGCGAGCCCGGCCGGGAGGTGCCGCTCACCCAGATCCGCTCGATCCGGTTGCTGCGCCCGGTCGGGTACGTTCCCGACACCGAGGCGTTGAAAGCGGTCGGCGTGAGCGACCCGAATGCCGACAAGCGCAAACAATTTGAAATCACTCAGGCGGACGGCAGCCGGATGTCCGGCCAGACGCTGGGCTTCGTCAAAGAGTCCTCGGGCCTGTTCCTTTTCCTTGTGGATGCGAGCGTCGAAGCATCCGCGGACCCGAGTTTGATGAAATCCGGGCCTGTCAGGGCCGTGCATTGTTTCGTTCCCGCGGTTCACATCAAGGCGCTGCAGATCGGTCCCCAACTGGGGGATGTGCTGCTGGAAAACCACGATGTCAGCGCGGAGTCACTCTCCCAGGCGCTCAACAAACAATCCCGGCTGCGGCAGGAGAAGATCGGAAAATACCTGACCGATCGCGCCATCATCTCGCCCTCGGAGCTGTTGGTCGCGTTGCGCGTCCAGGAGAAACGTCCGACGGTCCGCCTGGGCGACCTGCTCGTGGAAGCTGACCTGATTTCCAAGGAACAGCTCCAGGAAGCATTGTCGATCCAGGCCACTCACCGGGGTCGCCGGGTGGGCGAGATTCTCATTGAAATGGGCGCGGTCTCACTGCGGGTGATCCAGTTCGCCCTGTCGGACAAGCTCGGAATTCCTTACGTCAATGTGAAGGAATTCAAGATCGGGCCGGGCGCGCTGGAGGCGATCTCCATGGAAGTGGCCATCCGCCACCAGGTGTTGCCGTTGCTTTGTTCGGCGGAGATGCTGGTGGTGGCTGTTGAAGATCCCTTCGTGCTGGACATTGAGCAGGAGTTGCGGTTCCACGCCGGCAAGAGCATCTCGCCGGTCATTGCCAACCCTCAGGACCTGAAGGCCCGGATCGCGAAGGAGTATGCGAACCTGGACACAAAGGTGCTGGATGCGCGCAATGGCGCCGCCACAGCCGACCCGCGCGGCAGCGCCAGGAGCGACCCACGCAGTATCGCCAGCGCCCAGACAAAGATCTCCGATCTCGCGTTTCAACTGGAAAGGGAGGCGCAGCAGGTTACGCGACCCGCGAAGGAGTCCGTGGTCGACTCGCGCGTGTCGGAAAACACACTGGTGAAGCTCGTCAACAAGATCATCATTGAGGCGCACGCGCAAGGCGCCTCGGACATTCACATCGAAAGCAACGCCGGCAAGATGGAGACCAAGGTCCGCTTCCGCAAGGACGGCGATCTCGAGGACTACCTGGATCTGCCGCCGGCCTACAGCAATGCCCTCGTGTCGCGCATCAAGGTCATGGCGGACCTCGACATCTCCGAGCGCCGCAAGCCCCAGGACGGCAAGATCGATTTTGCCAAGCACGGTCCCCTCGGCATCGAGCTGCGTGTTGCGGTCATTCCCACTTTCAACATGCTGGAGGATGTTGTGTTACGCATCCTCGCCAATGCCGAGGCTATACCGCTGGAAAATGTGGGATTCAGTGACGGCGACCTCGAGCGGCTGAAGAAAATGATCGCCCGCAGCTATGGGCTGATCCTGGTATGCGGTCCCACCGGTTCCGGCAAGACCACGACCTTGCATTCAGTGCTGCGCCAGATCAACACGCCGGATATCAAGATCTGGACCGCCGAAGACCCGGTCGAGATCACGCAACCGGGTCTGCGCCAGGTGCAGGTGCAGCCGAAAATCGACTGGACGTTCGCCGGCGCGATGCGCGCGTTTCTACGCGCCGATCCCGATGTCATCATGGTTGGCGAGATGCGCGATGCCGAGACGACCAAGATCGGTGTCGAGGCGTCCTTGACGGGACACCTGGTGTTTTCGACATTGCACACCAACAGCGCTGCGGAAAGCATCGTCCGGCTGTTGGATATGGGAATGGATCCATTCAACTTCGCGGACGCACTCATCGGGATTCTGTCGCAACGGCTGGCGCGCAAGCTGTGCGCCAACTGCAAGCGGGCCCGTGCGCTGTCCGAGGTCGAAATGATGGATCTGGCAGGAGAGTATTGCGCCGGTACGAAGCTCGATCCGGCGCAGACGCTTGCAGACTGGCGCGCTGAATTTGGCGGCAGCGGCAAGATTGTCGTGCGGGAACCGGTGGGGTGCGATGCTTGTAGAGACGGCTACAAGGGACGTGTTGTGGTGTATGAGCTGTTATCCGGCACGCCGGAAGTCAAACACCTGGTCCGCACGCATAGTCCCGTACCGGAGCTGTTCGCAGCGGCACAGAATGCCGGTATGCTGTCGCTGCGGCAATGTGCAATCGACAAAGTCCTGCATGGAGTGTTGGATCTCGCCGGCGCCCGTGCCGTTTCGAGCTAGTTCAAACCGGTTGGTCGAGCGACTTGGCCAACTCGGTGAACAGCTTCGGCCCCTGTTCCGTCATGTGCCAACAATCTTCCAGGCGGATGCCGAACTCGCCGGGAGTGTACAGCCCCGGTTCATCCGAGAAGCACATACCGGCGGCCAGCGCCGTCGTGTCGCTGCGGACCAGGAACGGGTGCTCGTGGCCATCCATGCCGATGCCGTGCCCCGTTCGATGGGACAAGCCGGGCAAGGCGTAGTTCTTGCTCCACCCCTTGCTCTCGTAGAACGCCCGCACCGCCTTGTCGATGTTACCCACCGGCACACCAATTTTGGCCGTCTCGAGTGCAATCTCCTGCCCGCGCTTCACCATATCCCACACCTCGCGTTGCCGCGCGGTCGGTTGACCAAACACCCACGTTCTGGAGATGTCCGACTGGTAACCATGCAGCGTGCAACCGGCATCGATGAGGATGACCGAGCCTTCACGGACGGTTTGCACAACTTTGGAACCGTGTGGGAAAGCGCTGGCTTCATTGAGCAGCGCCAGTGAGAAATCGTATCCGCCCCCCAGGGCGATCGTCGCTTCGCCTGTCAACCTGGCGACATCGGCTGTTTGCATGCCCAACTGTACGTTGGCATGAACGTGGCGGATCGCGGCCAAGGTAATGTCGTTGGCAATTTGCAGGAGTGCCAACTCGGCAGGCGACTTGACCATGCGGCAGGCTCGCACCAACTCCCCGCCGGGAACCGTCGCCCGTTTGCCGCCCGCAGCCTTCGTCACGGCGTCCGTAACAAAAAACCGGACGTTGGAGTCGACCGCCAGCGGGCCCTCACCCATGGCGCCGACTGACTTTGCGATCAGCTCGAACGGATTTTCATCTTCCTGCCAGGAACGAATCTCGGCGGGGACCTGCAACATCTCGTGGATGGAGGGCGATTCGAAGAACGGCGTCACCACAATGGCCTGGCCTTTCGCCGGAATGATCGCGGCTGTCACGCGCTCGCTGGTCCACCAGTGAATACCTGTGAAGTATTCCAAAGTGGACCCCGCCTCCACGAGCAGGGCCGCAAGCTTCTGCTGTTGCATCAACCCCTGCACCTTCGCGAGGCGCGCCTGCCGCTCCTGGGCGGTGATCGGCTGTGCATTCCCCGCCATTGACCTCGAGCCAATAGGCCGGGGGCGCTGCGGGGGAGGCTTCGTGTCTGAGAAACTGACAGTTGTTGCAACGGCGGCTGTGGTGGCAGCCGCCCCCAGGATGGCGCGTCGGGTGAGTGTCATCCTCGGACTATAGCCCAACTCAGCCCAACGCAGGGTAGTCCGTGTAGCCTTTCGGTCCGGGCGTGTAGAACGTGGTCGCATCGGGTGTGTTGAGCGCGGTGCCCGTCTGCCAACGCTGCGCCAGATCCGGGTTGGCCAATACCGGCTTGCCCACTGCAATGAGGTCGGCTCTGTCTGCTTTCAGATCGGCCTCGGCCCGGGCGGCGTCATAACCGCCTGACAGGATCACGTGACAGTTGCTCGCCTTGCGGATAGTCGCCTTGATCGAGTCGGGTACCTGCGGCGCGCCCGTCGATGAGTGATCGACGACGTGGATGTAGAGCAGGCCGCGCTCATTCAACTGACTTATGAGGTAGTTGTAGTCAGCTTCGATTTCCGGATAGAGCGGCATGTCGTTGAAGACACCGAACGGCGAGATCCGGATCCCGACCTTCTCCTTGCCAATCGCGCGGATGGCGGCATCGGCTGCTTCGAGCACGAAGCGGGCGCGCTTTTCGGTCGTTCCGCCGTACCCGTCCCGACGGATGTTCGAGTTGGGACGCAGGAACTGTTCGAGCAGATAACCATTCGCGGCATGTAGCTCGATGCCGTCGAATCCCGCGGCAACCGCATTTCTGGCGGCCGTTGCAAACTCTTCGATCGTTTGTTTGATGTCAGCCTCAGTCATGGCCTCCGGCTCCGGCAGCGGCTTCATTCCTTCGCTGTCGGTCCACATCTCTCCGGCGGCCTTTACGGCCGATGGCGCGACAACCCGGGCACCTTTCGGCTGATTCAACGGATGGGCAATGCGGCCGCAGTGCATGACCTGCGGGAAGATTTTCGCGCCCCTGGCATGAACTGCCGCGGTGGTCAGCTTCCATCCCGCGACCTGCTCCGGCGTAAACAGGCCGGGGATCCGGGCATAACCCAGTCCATTGGCGGACGGCGATGTCCCCTCGGTGATGATGAGTCCGACTGCGGCGCGCTGGCTGTAATACTCGGCCATGAGCTCATTGGGAACATTGTCGATGGCGCGGCAGCGTGTCAGCGGACTCATGGCGATCCGGTTCTGCAGGGTGAGCGAACCAAACTGGGTCGGGGAGAACAGAAGCGACATGGGTGTGATTTCCGTCGGCTGCGGTTGATGAAGATACTACCCACTGCATGGAGGCGGCGACAGCGGAAGATCTCCCCCGGACGGGATAGGCTGCCGGTGTGTATCGAGATAGGGTCAACCGCCGCGGATGAACAAACCTACCGTCAGCGCGAGGCCGATCACAACGACCAGCAGCCTCAACACCCGCTCGTTCACCTTGCGAACCATGTGCCCGCCGATGATTCCTCCCACGATGGCTCCGACACTGTAGACGGCCGCGGGTCCCCATTTAACTTCTGGAGAAAAGAGGAATATGAGCACCGCGGAGGCGTTCATGACGGCGGCCAACACGTTCTTGGTTGCACCAGCCGCGCGCATGGTCACTCCGCTGGCAGTCAGTGCCGCCAGCATCAAAAACCCGATTCCTCCACCGAAGTAGCCGCCGTAGACCGAAATACAGAATTGCGCGGCAGTTACACCCGCAGTTCCCAGGCGTCCTGCGTCCTGGCGGCGCGGGCCGAAACTTCCCGAGGCAAACAGTATGGTCGCGAAGAGAATCAGCCACGGCAGCAGGCGTGCGAAGAAGGAGGGTGAGGTGACGAGCAGCAGGCCGGCGCCGATTGCACCGCCCAGGAGGCTGATGACGACGAGTGCACGTAGCGACAGGCCCGCGGCACCCGCAGCGAGACTTCGACCCGTCCATCCTGAAGCGACCTGGCCGGGAAACAGCGCGATAGTGGATGTGATATTGGCCGCGCGAGGACTCATGCCGCTCAAAATCAGCAGCGGCAGGGTAATGAACGAGCCGCCGCCTGCGAGCGCGTTCTGGGCGCCCGCCCAGATGGCGGCAATGAATAGAATGATGAAAGTCATGGCGGCGTCGTAGATTATAGCGGCACATGAAAGACATCGACCTGGCAGGGTTCGTGCAGGTGCGCGGCGCCCGTGAGCACAACTTAAAGAACATCAACGTAGACATCCCCCGAGATTCGCTCGTCGTATTCAGTGGCGTGTCGGGCTCTGGAAAATCTTCGCTGGCCTTCGGCACGCTCTATGCCGAAGCGCAGCGGCGCTATTTTGAATCCGTGGCTCCCTACGCCCGCCGGCTGATCGACCAGGTGGGTGTGCCGGCGGTCGATTCGATCGATGGCCTGCCGCCTGCAGTGGCGCTTCAGCAGCACCGGGGCGGCTCGAGCACACGGTCCTCCGTTGGCAGTGTGACCACGCTTTCCAACCTGTTGCGGATGTTGTACTCGCGGGCCGGCGTGTATCCGCCCGGCCAGAAGATGTTGTACGCGGAGGATTTCTCACCCAACACGCCACAGGGCGCCTGTCCCCGTTGCCATGGAATCGGACGCGTGTACGAGGTCACGGAAAAATCCATGGTCCCTGATGACACGAAGACGATTCGCGAGCGCGCGCTCGCGGCCTGGCCGCCCGCGTGGCACGGGCAGAACCTGCGCGACATCCTCGTGACGTTGGGTTATGACGTGGACACGCCATGGCGCGACCTTCCGAAGAAGGACCGTGACTGGATTCTTTTCACCGATGAGCAGCCGACCGTACCCGTGTATGCAGGATTCACTCCTGCCGAGACACGCAGGGCGCTGAAGCGCAAGATGGAGCCGAGTTACATGGGCACCTTC
>Ga0137413_10000928_pt1 | contig 10790 bp, 9 predicted proteins | sample CZODoug2_1_16fun_FD_108280 | JGI IMG/M metagenome (GOLD analysis project Ga0137413, IMG submission 108280) | Vadose zone soil fungal communities from Angelo Coast Range Reserve, California, USA - CZODoug2_1_16fungal (Illumina Assembly) | ecosystem: Environmental > Terrestrial > Soil > Vadose... | reverse complement strand
GGAAAAACGCTGATTGTGCCCTTACACATGCTCTGGGCGTGGGCTCAGGCCAACCGCACTGCAATCGAGGGCGCCCGCCGCGAATTCGATCAACAACGCAATAAGGATGGGGCAGTTGCCTGATTGGCGTGACGCATGGTTCACCCAGATCGAAGATTTCGATCATCGACAGGGCCGCACTGAACCGTGTCGCATCTGGATGAGGGTTCCGAAGAACCATCACGGATAGCCGACGGCGCGCAAGGACGCCGGCAGCGGGCGGGATTTGGCCGATATTGAGATGCCAGTTGTCCGCCTTCTTGAAATCGAAGAAGGCTTCGGCCGGCACCCGCATGCCGGCGGGTCGACCACGGCTTCTATACGGCATCCGCCGCGAGCTTGCGTAAGCGACTGACGCCGCCGACGTGAAAGTCCCGTGCGAAGGCGGAAGTCCGATTGGGTCAAAAAGCGACTTCGAAGGAACGTCCGGTTCGCAACGAATTTTTCAAAAATCTCGCAGTTACGTCATGGCGCATTTGGTTTGAATCAAAACAATGTGTGCAGCCTGTCACACCGCCGACTCACTCGACCGATAGACGACATCCGCTAACAGGAGGTTCCAGTGCGGAAGTCACAATCGCCGAAATTGGCACCATCTCAGTTTGAGCCAGAACTGGTGTGGACGATGCGGTCCGTTCTCGACTCGGCTGTCGATCAGATTGATGCCGCTAACCGGACACCCGCGACAAAAGCGAAGATGGCGGAACGAATTCTGCGGGCCGCATCAGATGGAATCACTGACCCAATGACGTTAACTGCTATCGCGATTGAGGACGGTATGCAGCCAGCGGACTAGGCGAATTCTTGGCCTCACGTCGGCTCGCGAAGCTGTGCTTCCAAATCTTCGACCAGCTTTCCAAGGCCAGTCCGGCTTGAACCGGCCCCTCGCGCTGAGGCCGTTTCTTCGTGCACAAGTCGTCACGAAACCGCCAGCTTTACCCTGATTGCTTTGTTGAGAAGCAAGGAGGCATCACATGGCCCATTGGCGAAAGTCATATCCAGCACCGTCTCAGTTCAATTCATTCGCAGGCTGGATGATCGGCGCTTCGATGTTGGCAGGGGCGCTCGTGTTTATCGCCCGGCACGTGCACGTATGAGAGTGACTTGGATCGGGCTCTGGCGGTTGGCAGGAACGACCGTCACAAACCTCGGTTAATCAGGTTGGGCCGCCATTCGCGTCGGCGGCCCAACGCGGATCAATTGGTCTTGTTGGCTTCCCGCACGAATGCGGTGAGCTCGGTGTTGAAACGTGTCGCGTCCTCGTAGAACGGGGCGTGGCCTGTCCCCTCATAGATCGAAAACCTGGCGCCCGGGATGACCGAGGCGGTGTACTTCGCGGCGCCCAGTTCGGCATTGCGGTCTTCCGCGCCGTGCGTCACCAGGACCGGCAGCTTCAGCTTCGACATGATCTCGGTCGCATCGAGCGGACGGCCACTAAGCCCGGCGCGAACGTTGGGCGGGACCATCATGTTGAACGACAGCATGATCTCGAAAGCGTCGGCGGTCGGTTGTTTGGAGAAACAGCCGTGCACGAAGGCGCGCGTCGCGGCGATGTTGGTGGTGAGATCTTCCGACGCCATCAAGGGCAGGTTTTTCAGATTGTCGCCGGCCAGCGCCGGAGCACATGCGCCTACGGGATGAAAGTCGGGCAGCGGCGTCTGCCGATTGGCTGGCGCGCTAGGGGACGGTGACGCAAGCGTCCCGGGCAGACCTCGATATCAAGACTTGGATATCAAAACCTGGATATCAAAAATCCGTGCGAAGGATGCTTCTTGCGCCGCAAAAGCACCGTCACCATTTGACATCCGAAGGAATTCGCCATGTTGGATTTTACGCAAGACACATTCGATGACGAACCGTCATCGCACCCGGCCAAACAGGCCGCCGCCGACGATCGCGTTCTGCTCGATGCCTATTCCAACGCCGTGATCGGCGTGACCGAGCAGGTTGGGCCCGCCGTGGTGCGGGTGGAAACCGGTTCGAAAGCGCCGAACAGCCGCGAGCGCGGCGGGCTCGGCTCCGGAATCGTGATCTCTCCGGATGGCCTGGTGCTCACCAACAACCATGTGGTGGGATCGTCGAAACAGATCAGGCTGCGCGACCATGAGGGCATCGTCACCGACGCGCGCGTGCTCGGCGTCGATCCCGATACCGATCTGGCGCTGCTGCGCGCCGACGGCGCGCGGGATCTGCGCCATGCGTCGCTCGGTAATTCGAAGAGCCTGCGCCTCGGACAGCTGGTGGTCGCGATCGGCAATCCCCTGGGCTTCGAATCGACGGTCACGGCGGGCATCGTTTCGGCATTGGGGCGCTCGATCCGCTCGGTGAGCGGCCGAACCATCGAGGACGTGATTCAGACCGATGCCGCGCTCAATCCCGGCAACTCCGGCGGCCCGCTGGTGTCATCCGCGGCCGAGGTGATCGGCATCAACACCGCGATCATCAACGGCGCGCAGGGCATCTGTTTTGCGGTCGCCAGCAACACCGCGCAGTTTGTGCTGTCCGAGATCATCCGCCACGGTTACGTCCGGCGCGCCTATATCGGCGTGTCCGGCCAGACCGCGCCGATTCCAAGACGGCATGCGGTGGTCGCCGGTGTCGCCAACAAGATGGGTGCCTTGCTGGCACAGATCGAGCCGGATAGTCCGGCAGCACTTTCCGGGCTGTTGCCCGGTGATGTCGTCATCAAGCTCGACGGCGTCGACGTCAACGGCGTCGACGACCTGATCCGCATCCTCGATCGCGACCGGATCGACCGCACGCTTGCGATGGAAGTGTTGCGAATGGGCCGGTTGCGCGCCATCGACATTCACCCGATCGAGCGCAAGCCGTCCGCCCGGCAGGGATGAGTTCGCTCGAGCGATAGCTTCGATTCTGTCGGGAATTTCCCGGACGCCGTGTGTTTGCCGTGAGCACTGCGTGCAAATCACGGGTCCCGCCGGTCAGATGCGTGGTCAAGCATTTCCTGACTTGAACCAAGCGCTCGGACACCATTGACAAACTAGATAGTACGTATTCTTATCATTATAATTCTTACTATATGGATGTGCCGTGCGCGAGCCTCGCTCTGAACCAACTGAAATTTCCCCGGTGCTGGCCTCGCACCGGGTGCCCGCGCATCTGGCTCGTCGCTTTCATCAAATCTGTCTTGGCGTCACGGCGGAAATTCTCGTGCACGAGGATTTGACGCCCATGCTTTGGGGGGTGATGGCCGCCGTGCTGGAGCAGCCCGGATGCGGCCAGCGGCAGCTTGCCGACAGCATGGGGGTAGATGCTGTCAATTTCGGCCAAATGATCGATTTTCTCGAACAGAAAGGCCTGATCAGACGGCAGATCGATCCAAACGACCGGCGGGCGCGACAGCTTTACGTGACCCGGCGCGGCACCGACTTGCGCCGCCGGCTGCGGCCCTCGCTGCTATCGGCGCAAGAGCGCCTGCTGGCGCCGCTCTCGAAGGCCGAGCGCGCCGCCCTGCTGGATATGCTCGTGCGGGTGATCGAAGCCAACGATTCCTACGCGCGTCCCGGTAACGGCCGGCGAAAGCCGCGCCGCAAGTCCAATTTGAAACCGACGAAATAGGAGGCGACGATGACGTGGCTCCCGCGAGCGTTGACCGTCTCATTTTTGTGGACGGGCTTTTGCGATGCGAAATCTCACCGCGAAGAGGTGAGCGCGTGCGCCACACGGCGAATGCTCTTCGTCGCCGTGCTCGTAGTGTCGGCCGGGGTCTTTGCTTTTCCGATTGCCGCGCGCGCCGGGTGGCCCGAACGCCCGATAAAACTGATCGTGACGTTTCCGCCCGGCAGCGCCAACGATGCCGCGGCCCGGATCTTCGCCGATGCGCTTGGAAAGAAATGGGGCAAGCCGGTCGTGGTCGAGGATAGGCCCGGTGCGGAAGGCACCATCGGTGTCGGAGCCTTCGTCGCAGCCCCGGATGACCATACCTTGCTTTATACCGTCGCCGGATCGGTAACCGTGGCCCCGCTGCTGATCGATAGACTGCCCTACGATGTCGAGCGGGATCTGCAGCCGATCGCCGCCACGACGGCGATCGTTTTGACGCTTGCCGTGAGCAACGATCTGCCGGTGCGCAGCATCCCGGAATTGATCGACGTCCTGCGATCAAATCCGGGCAAATATGCCTGGACGTCCGGGCCGACCTTGCCGCGATATGTCTTTGCTGCGTTTCTGAAACGAAATGATCTGAAGATGAACTTCGTGAGTTATCGTGACGCCTCGCAGCCGCAGGCCGATCTCGGCGAAGGCCGGATCCAGGCCCTGGTTACGTCTCTGACGGCATCGTCCTCTCCGGTGCAGACCGGAAAGGCCCGCTTTCTCGCGGTAGTTAACCCGACGCGCGCTGCCGTGTTGCCCGATCTTCCGACCGCGCGCGAACTCGGCCATCCCGAACTCGAAATCGACGGCTTGGCCGGGATTTTTGGCAGCAAGGCCACAAAAGACGCGTTGCGAAATCGGATAGCTACGGATGTCGCTGCGATCTGTCAGGAGGCGGAAGTTCGCCGCAAACTGGAGGCGGCCGGGCATAACGTCCTTAGCGGTACAACCAAAGAGTTGAAGGCGGGAATTGCAAGGCAACGAGCATGGGTGGGCGAAATCACGGAGATCATCGACATACGAAACGCGCAGTAGCGCAAAGCATTGAGAGTAATCCATGCCCTCATCCGCAGCGGCCCTCAAGCTTTTTGACCTGATACAATCGCATCGCGTGACGGCTGTGATCTATGTCGCGGCCGAGCTTGGTATTGCGGAGCTGTTGCGTAACGGTACAAGATCGCTCAACGATCTCGCCGAAGCAACCGGCGCAGATCGCCACGCACTGGGGCGTCTGCTCACGGCGCTTTCGACCGTCGGCATATGTTCACGGGTCGGCGCAGACGGCTATTCATTGACGGAATTGGGCGCAGCACTGGACAGCTCCGCGGAAAAATCCTTCAAGGCCTGGGCGATCTTCGAAGGCGACATGCTCTTCAAGTCCTGGCATGGCATGCTGGAGACCGTCATGACTGGCAGGACGGCAGCGCAGCTGCTCGGCGCCGGCAACAGTTTCGAACTGATGGCACGCACGCCGGCGAATGTCGGTCTATTCAATGCGGCGATGGCCGACCTGACGCGTCTCGTGACGCCGGACGTGCTCGGGGCCTATGATTTTGGCCGCATCGATTGCCTGATGGATGTAGGCGGCGGCGCCGGCGAACTCATCGGTGCCGTGACAAAGCAATATCCTGGTCTCCGCGGAATCGTTTTCGATCTTCCGCGGTGCGCAGAGGCCGCGAATGCTCATCTGGAACGGGTGGGCGTCAGTGACCGCGCGCGTTTTGTCGCCGGCGATTTCTTCGATTCGATTCCAAAATTCGCCGATGCCATCATCCTCAAAAGCGTGATTCACGACTGGAACGATGAACGCAGCGCGGCGATCCTCCGGAATTGCCGTCGGGCCCTGCCGGAAAATGCAACGTTGCTTTTGGTTGAAAGACTGATGCCGGAATTGCCTGGCACCAGCGACGAGGACAGGGCAAATGCCATGAGCGATCTGAACATGCTGCGCGGGCCCGGCGGCCTCGAGCGCACCGAACAGGAGTACCGCCGACTACTCCATGATTGCGGCTTTCATCCAATTGCGGTTTATCCGGCTGGCCGCTTCAGCGTGATCGAAGCGCGTGTGCGTTGATACCTCAGGGAAGGCGCCTTTTCAGGGAAGGCCCCTGGCTTCGATCTCCCGGACCAGTTCCAGCGTCGGCTCGGCGAGGCTGCTGCTCGAGGCATCGAGCCCAAATACCGAAGCCAGACTGTCGCGGGCGCTCAGCACTGTCGTGTGCGGGCAATGGGCGGGTGCCTTGCACAAGAGCTCCTTGAGTTTTTCGCCTTGTGCAACGAGGTGTGGCGGGTCGGTCGCGGACCAGGCGACCAGCAGCGGCGTTTCGGTGTCGAGGATGCCGGGAAATGCCGATCTTTCCGCGTATTTGCTGGCGTCGGTGCCAAAATAGGATTTTTCGGCGGCATCAGCGTCTGCGCTCAAACGATAAAGGCCTGATACCAGTACCGCGCCGGCGACATTGGAATCACGCTCCTGAAATTCCGGGTGGCCAAGCAAACTCGCCACGTGAAACGCGCCGGCGGAATAACCGACCGCCACGATCTCGTCGGGATTGCCCCCGAACAGGTCGATGTTCTGGTGGACCCACGAGATTGCCGCCGCGACATCCCTGGCTCCGGCGGGCCAGGGGTGTGCCGGAGCCAGCCGATAAGCCATTTTCACGCCAACCATTCCGTGGCGCGCGGCAAAGCACATGGCTTCGTCCTGCATTGGGCCCGCGACATCGGGAGTGCTGCTTTCGCCGACAAAACTTTCGCCGGCCACGAACAAGAGCACGGGGCGCCGGGCTGGTTCCCTGGTATCTCCGGTCGCGACGTCCAGCACGTTGAGGTCGCTTTCGCCGTATTTCAGGCTCCGGGAAAACGCCACGCCGGCGCAGGCCTTCTGTGCATCCACGGCGGCGTCAACCGGCGCGGGGCTGGAATCGTCGGTGACGAGTCCAGCCTTCAGGATTGGAGCCGCAAGCCGTTGCGAAAACTCGGCTTCGGCGTCGCCAACGCAAGCATGCGTCGACGTCAGGAGCAAAAGACAAAGCGCGAGGTGTTTTGTCATCACCAACCATGCAGCAACTGACCGCGGATCCCATGCTAGCTAGCGATGCGCGGTCGAGCGATCAAGCACGATCCGTGTTTTTGGCGATTTGACGGCAGACCTGCATGGCTGATATCGCCAAAACACGCTCCCGGTCCGCATTGCCACCTCGTCCCGGCTGATCCAGAATAATTCAGCAGGTGGTGCGATGCAGTTCGGCATATTCGATCAAAACGACCGCGGGCCTTCGCCGCTTGCCGAACAGTACGAAAACCGTCTGAAGCTGATCGAATTCTACGACCAGGCCGGATTTCGGGCCTATCATATGAGCGAGCATCATTCGACGCCGCTCAACCTCACACCATCGCCCAGCGTATTCCTCGCCGCCGCGGCGCAGCGTACCCGGCGTCTCCGCCTGGGCGCGCTGGTTTATATCCTGCCCGCCCATCACCCGCTGCGGCTCGCGGAAGAAATATGCATGCTCGACCATCTCAGCCGAGGCCGGCTTGACGTTGGCGTCGGCCGCGGCGCCTCTCCGCACGAGTTGCAGTATTTCGGCATCGATCCGGAGACTGCGCCGGCGATGTATGTCGAGGCCTACACCGTCATCAAGCAGGCGCTGACCCAGAAGCAGGTCAATTTTAGCGGCAAATACTACAATTTCGAAAACGTACCCGTCGAAATCAAACCGGCGCAGCTGCCGCACCCGCCATTCTGGTACGCGGTGCCGGTGCCGGAGGGCACGGTGTGGCCGGCGCGAAACAACATCAATATCGTTTGCGCCGGGCCGCTGCCAAAAGTTCGCGAGATCACCGATCGCTATCGCGCCGAATGGGCGGCGGCGGACAACTCGCCCGATGATATCCCCTTGCTCGGCATCAACCGCTTCGTGATCGCGGCCGACACCGATCGCGAAGCGAGGGAACTCGGCCGCCGCGCCTGGCCGGCGTTTTATTCAAGCTTCATGAAGCTCTGGAAAAAGTACGGCACGCAGCCGCGCTATGCCAGGATTCCGGAAGATTTTGAAACCATGGTCGGGAATGGCGGCGCGCTCGCAGGCTCTCCCGGCACGATCCGCGACCAGGTGAGAGACATGGCCGGCGCGGCGGGCGAGCTATTTCATCGCCCAGTTTTCCTTCGGCGATCTGTCGCATCAGGAGACGCTGCACTCCGCGGGCATCTTTGCCCGCGAAGTGCTTCCGGCGTCGCGGGAACATGTCGCCCGCGCGGTTTGAATGACGGGGACCGTCGGAATGCGCGGGGCAGTGGGTGTTAAGCCGATGATCATTTCCGAAAAAGTGCTGCAGAAGCTTCGAGCCCTTTGCATGCGGTCCCGCGAGCCGATTCAGGCGACCGCTAAATTCCAACGCATTTCGTTGCGCGGGTGTTAACTAGCCTGCTTCACCCACCCTCAACACCTTTCAAATAGCAACGGGCTGGGTGACAGCGCCCGGTCCGAACCCGCGTTGCAGTTCGTTGCAGTTCTTGGAGGAGTTTTAGCAGTGCGCACCATTCTCGGCATATTCCTCATTGTCGCCGCCACCATCTCGACGGCGTCCGCCCAATCGTCATTTTCGATGGACCATGGACACGCCGCAGACGCGGCGAGAGCGGCGTCTGCCGCGGCGGCAGACAAGGCGGCGGCGATTGCCGCCGGGAAACCGCTTACCCCCAGCCAATCCACCGATTTCAGCGTCAACGGCAGCGGCGTCATTCGCGCCGCTCCGCCGCGAACGTCGGAAGAACAGAAGGCCGACGCGGAAGCGCAGGCCGCCTGGCAAGCGCGGTGCCGTCCGACCGTCATTGAGGATCGTGAGGGAATTCGCCGCACGCGATACGCCGAACCCAATTGCGACCTTTCCCGCTTCAATACCGCCGGGGCACAATAAGCACACCGCTGGGGCACAATAAGCAAGAGCCAATAGCTGCCATCGTCGCCAGCCGGCTTGATCGCGTCCCGGCGCCAGCGCCGGCTGAAGCCATTCGAATTCATAAGACACGCATCGTCATCCCAGCTTGAAACGGCCGGCGTTTAGCCGCATTCGCAGATCGCGATATCGGCCGTCCCTGTGGGGCGGCCTTTATCATCATCGGCGCATTCCGACGGCCGGGGATTCTCGCCGCGTTGCAAGGCTCTCGATCCATACTCCGTAACATTCGGCACGCGCGTCTCATTGAAATTGGCTACGCTGTCAAAGCGAGCCCATTCGATGGAGGAAACGATCATGCTGACCATCTCTCATGCTGCGGGTGCGAACGAACCGGCGGTTCGCGACATCACGCTGGGCGAGCTGCTGCAATGGGCGGCGCAAACCACACCCGACCGGATTGCACTGATTGCCGGAATTCCCGACCGGGACAATCGCCGGCAATGGACTTACGCAGAGTTGTACGCGCAGGGGTTGCGAACCGCCCAGGCGCTGCGGGCGCGCTTTGAGCCGGGCGAACGCGTCGCGATCTGGGCCCACAACATTCCCGAGTGGATCATGGTGGAGTTTGGCGCCGCCATGGCGGGCGTCATTCTGGTAACGGTCAACCCCGGTCTCCGATCGGGCGAGGTCGAATATGTCCTGAAGCAGTCGCGCGCGGTCGGCGTCATGGTGGTGCCGGAATTCCGCGGCAATCCGATGCTGGCGACCGTTCAGGCGCTCGCCAGCCGCTGCCCGGAACTGCGCGAGATCATCTGCTTCGATCAGTGGGATGCATTTCTGGCTTCGGGCGACGCGGCAAAGCCCGAATTGCCCACCGTGCGGTCGACCGACGCGGTGATGATCCAGTACACGTCGGGCACCACGGGCTTCCCCAAGGGAGCGCTGCTGCACCATCGCGGCCTCGTCAACAACGGGGCGCACACCGCGGACCGCGCCGGCATCCCCGATGGCGCGGTGCAGGTCACGACCATGCCGCTGTTCCATACCGGCGGCTGCGTCTGTTGCGTGCTCGGCGCGGTGTCGAAGCGCGCCACCCAGGTGCTGGTCGAGGCGTTCGATCCCGGGCTGGTGATCGAGCTGATGGCCACCTATCGCAGCAACGCGATGCTTGGCGTGCCGACGATGCTGGTTGCGATGATGGAGCATCCGTCGTTCGCGTCAGCCGATTTTTCCTCGCTCAAGGCGATCTATTCCGGCGGTTCAACGGTGCCGGCGGCGATCGTGGCGGATCTCGAAAAGCGGCTGGGCGCGCCCTTCACGATCGTGTTCGGCCAGACCGAGTGCTCGCCGGTCGCCCTGATGACCTGGGCCGCCGATAGCATCGCCGACAAGGCCAATACCATCGGCACGCCGATGCCGAACGTCGAGGTGAAGATCGCCAACCCGGATACCGGCCAAACCGTTCCGATCGGCGAGATCGGCGAGATCTGCACGCGCGGCTATCATGTCATGCAGGGTTACTTCGAGAACGAAGCCGCCACCAGGGCGGCGATTGACCCGGAGGGCTGGCTCCACACCGGCGACCTCGGCGCGATGGACGCGCGGGGCTATTGCACCATCGAGGGACGGTTGAAGGACATGATCATTCGCGGCGGCGAAAACATTTATCCGCGCGAGCTGGAGGAATTGCTGTTCCGCCATCCCAAGGTCGGAGACGTCGCGGTGATCGGATTGCCGGATCAAAGATGGGGCGAAGTCGTCGCGGCGTTTATCCGGCCGCCGCCGGGCATGATCATCGACAAGGACGAACTGCATGACTACATGCGCGAGCATCTCGCCCCGCACAAGACCCCGCGCCATTGGTTCGTGGTCGACGCCATGCCGCTCACCGGATCCGGCAAGATCCAGAAATTCAAGCTGCGCGAGCAATGGTCGAAAGGCGAGATGAAAGAGCTTTGAGACTGGCGAGGCTGCGGCGGCCTCGGGCCATCGCGGCAGAACCGGACAATCGGCATTTCCGAGATTACCCCTTATCCTGACATATCCCGGACATCACCAAACCGACGCGAACGACCCCACAGCACAGCAGGCGTCGGAGAGGTAGCGGCCAAACAAAAGCCCCGGCGATGCCGGGGCTTGAGTTGCGGGATTTCGAGAAAATCAGTACTTCCCGATGACCGGACCACCCCAGTTGAAGCGGTAGTTGATGCGAGCGGTGATGAGGTCCACATCTT
>Ga0137413_10000927_pt1 | contig 10795 bp, 10 predicted proteins | sample CZODoug2_1_16fun_FD_108280 | JGI IMG/M metagenome (GOLD analysis project Ga0137413, IMG submission 108280) | Vadose zone soil fungal communities from Angelo Coast Range Reserve, California, USA - CZODoug2_1_16fungal (Illumina Assembly) | ecosystem: Environmental > Terrestrial > Soil > Vadose... | reverse complement strand
CGCCGACGGCGCGTTTCAATTCGGGAGTGGCAGGTTTCAGCCAGTTGTCCGTGATTTGGGTTAGGACGCCGGATTTGCGGCCCAGCCAGCGGTCCCGGAATAGTTTCCATTCCGATTCCTCGTGGACGGTTTGGAACTGGCCGCTGAAATGCGCGTGAATTTCGGCGAAGCGAGCGGAGACCTGCGCAGTTTGAGTTACGCCGAGAGCCGCGAGCGTCTTGTCGAGACCGAGATCAGAAGTTGGCATGATCGCGAAGTAGATTACACCGTAGGGGCACGATATATCGTGCCCCTACGGGAGAAAAGCGCCGACAAGGATGGCGGCGCCACAATCTTAGCTAGGACGCTTTTTTCGCTTTGACTGGCGGTGGAGCGGCGGCTTTCGCTGTCGCCACGAGCGATGTGAATGCCGCGGCGTCTTTCACCGCGATATCCGCTAGGATTTTGCGGTCGAGACTGACCCCGGCAGCCTTGAGGCCGTGAATCAACTGGCCATAGGTCAGGCCGTTGTTTCGTGCGGCGGCGCCGACGCGCTGAATCCAGAGCTTGCGATACTCGCGCTTTTTGACGCGGCGGTCGCGCTTGGCGTAGCGATCGGCGCGATTGGCGGCTTCCTGCGCAGATTGGTAGAGCTTGCTTTTGGTGAGGAAAAAGCCTTTTGTCCTCTTGAGGTACTTCTTGCGCCGTGCACGACGCTTGGTGCCGCGTTTTACGCGTGCCATGGGTTTCTCCTTTTTTTGTGGGAAACAAGACCGGTTGCGTCAACGCGAAAAGCACGCGTTGCGCAACGGGTTTGTTTCCGGGGTGATGCGTTTGCAGCGTTCGCCTTGCGGCGAGCATCTTTAGGTGAACTGAAAGATGGCGGCCTAAAGCCACCGCTACATTACCCCGACTGAATCGGGGCTTATCGGCCGGCAGGCACCCGTGAAGCGCTGCCTGGCACGATTTGCGGGACTTACGTCCCGCGATTCAACCGAAAGGGCGCCCGCCGTGGCGGATGCCCCTACGAAGAAAAACAGTGAGCGCGCAAAAATCTATGGCACGCACAGAAAATCCTTACGGCTTTAGCCATAGGGAAGCATCTGCTTGATGCTGGCTACGTCCGCTTTACTTACCAGCGTCAACTTCTTCAGCTTGCGCATGCGGCCGGGCCTTTTTGTACCCATCAAGTGGCGCTTGCCGGAGTGCCCGCGCTTGATCTTGCCGTTCGCCGTGAACTTGAAGCGCTTCCTGGCGCCACGGTGGGTCTTCAGTTTCAATTTTGGTTTCGATCTATTTCTCGGCATTGCTTAATTCCCTCTCCTGAGATTCGGTGGTTTCACCGAAGAGGGCGGACTGAAGTCCGCCCCTACATGATCCCTACATAAACTTGCTGATATCTTCTTTTCCGCCGGTTACTGCGACTGCTGGGCGCTAGATGACGTTTGTCCCGCGGGCTTGGCGACGCTCACGCCTTTTTTCGGCGCGAGCAACGCTACCAGGACGTTGCCTTCCATGCGCGGCATGGTCTCGATCTGGCCCTGCTCGCCAATTTCCATGAGCAAGCGGTTCATCTTGGCACGGCCGACTTCCTGGTGCGCCATTTCGCGCCCGCGATGGAAAATCATCGCGCGCACTTTGTGGCCTTCGCCGAGGAACCGGATGATCTGGCTCTTGCGAACCTGATAGTCGTGTTCCGCAGTGGCGGGCCGAAACTTTACTTCCTTCAATTGCGAGCCGCGGCTGCTCTTGCGCTGCTCGTGGGCCTTCTTGTTGGCCTGATAGAGATACTTGCCGTAGTCGGTGATTTTACAAACGGGCGGATCGGCCGTGGGCGAAATTTCCACCAGGTCGAGCCCCTTTTCCTTGGCCAGCTTTATGGCTTCAAACGGCTGCATGACGCCGAGCTGGCCGCCCTCTTCATCAATCACCCGGATCTCGCGCGCCCGTATTCGTTCGTTAACGCGAATACGATCGCTCTGCCGGAAGCTGCGTTCTGCGATAAGTCCCCCTCAAGCACTCTGCGTTCGTGGGCACGAAGCGGCCGACAAGAACCTGCTTTCCCCGGCACATCCAGGGGCTGGCCCCGACTCAAGAACCAATTCATCACCTTGAAGCGATGAACCCAACCCACACAGTTGAAAAACGACTGGGGACGGGCTTCAAAGTATAGCACGTGCCAGCGGCTGCACGGCAAGAGGCAAAAAGGGCGTGGCGGCGGGTTAGCTGGGGATTATGGATTGGAGGAGATCCCGCAAGAATCCAAGCGAGAGCCTCATGTGCTCAGGCCGAGGTCGCCCTTTGGTCCGCTGATGAGCGCGCGGAGCCGGGCTTTGTCGCTTCGCTGGACGGGGAGGTCGAGGCCGATGCGTTTGAAGGCCAGGGTGAGTTCGTCCGGATCCACGCTCATGATTTCAAAATACTCCAAGCGGCACCGTGCGGCAGCGTCCTTGGAAGGGTGGACAGAGTCGGCGCTCCATTCGATGAAGAAGGGGAGGAGACCTTGGCGATCGTCGGCGAGGTTGACGGTTTTCCAAGTGAGTACGCCGCCATCGGGGCGCTTTCTCGAACCGTCGTCGGGGCCTTGGAAGGCGATTTTGTTTTCGCCAAGTTGCTTGGCGATGGCGACGATGTCCGGAGGATGGACAGCCCAGCCGATGAGGCGGGGCTCGCGCATTTCGCGGATTTGAGGGAAGTGGGCAATTTTCTGTTGAGCAGGGTCCGGGGCGATGATTTCCAGGTAGCGGCGTTCTCCGAGCGAGAGGAGCGCGTTGCGCGTGCCGCGGCCGGGATGGACGCCGCCAATCGCAGGGCGGACGCCGGTGTTCTCTTCGACCAAATCGATGCCGCGATCAAGATCTTTGCAGCCGAGAATGATGTGATCGAGCAAAGCAGGTACCTGATCTTCCTCATCCGAGCCTGCCGCCCAGGATGCGGAAGGCGCGGCAAGCGTGCCGCAGGTCAAGGCGAGAAAAAGACGGCGGGAAATCATCCATGGCACCTCGTCATTTTAGATGCAGAATTGTCGCACAACGCGCCTCTTCTAGGGCTTGCCCGGAATTTGCATTGACACCAGCCAGAGGACCAGACCCAAGAGGGTAAGTACGGCGACAAAATATCCCGTTATGAAACGACTAGTCGCGGTGGGCATGGCTTTGTCAAAGAGGCGATAAGCCGTACCACCGACCACTAAGAGAAAGATGGGTTCCTTCAGGAAAATCGAGAGAAGGAGGCAAGAGCTAACTGCCGCGCGGGTCTCCTGCGAAACACCGAGCGCTTGCCAACGCACGTATGCGCCGAACCCTGGCAAGAAAACGGGCATGTCCGCGGGTAATCCTCTGCGCTTGATGTCGATGAAGTGACCCATCTCGTGAATCAGGATGAGGACGGCAAAGCCGATGCCGAATTTTGCTCCGTAAACGGTCCGGTAAACGCCCACGAAGGCAAACAGACTCAAGAGGAAATTGAGGTTGAAGAGAACGAAAAGCGATTTGCCTTTGGCGAGCAGGAGGGCGATGGGCGCGAGCGGGCCGAGCTTGCGGACCCAATTGGGCGGGGCCTTCAGAAGGGGTGCAGTGGGCGCGGCCAGTTCGAGTTTGTGTACTTTATCGAGCACCCATTCGGTTTGGGTGGATTCGCTCGGCAAGAGCTCGAGTGCTTTCAACCATTGAGCCCGGGCTTGGATCAAGTCGCCGTGTTCTTCCATCATTTTTGCGGCGGCGGCGAGGCGCTGCAATTCCGGGCGTGCACGAGCGAGTGGCATTGCGGGCACACCAAGGTGCCGGGCGAATTCGTGCCCACCAATACGCCGGAATTAATTGAAAATTGCAAGAGCTGCACGTGTGCGGCGCAGGTGCGGGAGTGTTCTTAGGAGTCTGCGGTCAGCGCTCCTTGCGTGGCAGTGGGTGCCGTGCGTGTTGCTCAGAGGCTAATTGAAGTTGTGTTCTTGCCGCGCTTGGCCAGGTAGGCGTGCCAGAACAGGCGGGCGGCGACGGCGCGCCAGGGGCGCCAAGACGCGGACATTTTTTCGAGGCGTTCCGGCGAAGGACGCTGGCGAAGGTGCTTTACTTCTTGTACCGCCGTGGCCAATGCCAAATCGCCGGTCGGCCAGATGTCCGGGCGGCGCAAGGCGCTCAATAGATAGATGTCGGCAGTCCATTTACCGATGCCTTTGAATGTTGTGAGCATTTTGCGCGCGGCATCGTCCTGCAGATCGTGAAGATCCCCCAAATCGAAATAGCGGCGCGAAAGAGACTCGGCGAGCAGCCGCGTGTACAGCGTTTTCTGGCGGCTGAAGCCGATGCGCAGCAACTCCGCGTCCGTGAGCTTCAGGAAGCGGCTTGGCGTGAGCGGGCGGACGGCGGCATTCAGACGGCCGAAGGCCGCTTTCGCGGAGGCTAGAGAAACTTGCTGTTCGAGGATGATGTAGACGAGTGTGGGGAAACCGGGATCGCGCACCCACAAAGGCGGCGGGCCGTACTTTTGCACGACTTCAGCCAAATGGGCGTCGCTATCGGCCAGGAGACGCACCCCCTGAGCGAAGACGTTTTCATTCAGGATGATCTGCGAGATCTGCACGGCACGATGAATCGAGATTCGCGATGACGATCTAACTCGTGACCCGGGAATCGACTTCTTGCCGAAGCGATTCGACGACTTCGGCGAGGGGCTTGGGGCCGAGGTCGCCTTTGCTGCGATGGCGGACGGAGACGGTGCCGGCTTCGGCTTCCTTGGGGCCGACGACGAGCATATAGGGAATTTTTTGGAGTTGCGCGTCGCGGATTTTCGCGGGCAATTTTTCGTTGCGGTCGTCGAGGTGAACACGAAGATGGTGGCGCTTCAGAGTTTCAGTGACGTGCCTGGCGTAATCGGTGACTTTTTCGCTGACCGGACAGACTTCCACCTGCACCGGCGCGAGCCACAGCGGGAAGGCGCCGGCGTAGTGCTCGATCAAAATGCCGAAGAAGCGCTCGACGGAACCGAGCAGCGCGCGGTGCACCATCAGCGGCTGATGCTTCGCGCCGTCATCGGCGACGTATTGCAGGCCGAAGCGAGCGGGCAGATTGAAATCGAACTGCACGGTGGTGAGCTGCCAGGACCGGCCGATCGCATCGATCAGCTTGACATCGATTTTCGGGCCGTAGAAGGCAGCTTCGCCTTCCATCTTTTTGTACGGGATGTTCATGCGCTTCATGGTGTCGGCGAGAGCGGCCGTGGCGCGATGCCAGTCTTCGGGCTTGCCGGCGTAATTCTCCGGATGCGCGGGATCCCAATCGGAGAGCTCGACTTCAAATTTGTCGAAGCCAAAATTTTTCATCACCGCGAAGGCAAAATCGACGCAAGCCTCGACTTCGCTTTCGATTTGCGAAGGCATGCAAAAGATATGCGCGTCGTCCTGGGTGAAGCCGCGGACGCGCAGCAAGCCGTGGAGCACGCCGCTGCGTTCGTAACGATAGACGGTGCCGAGCTCGGCGAGACGGACGGGAAGGTCGCGGTAGCTGCGGAGCTTTGACTTGTAAATAAGTATGTGGCCGGGGCAATTCATGGGCTTGAGCTGGTAGTCGGCCTTTTCGACTTCCACCGCGCCGAACATGCTGTCTTTGTAAAAATTTGTGTGGCCACTGGTCTTCCAGAGGTCGAGGCGCATGATGTGCGGCGTGTAGACGAGGTCGTAGCCGCGTTTTTGCAATTCGTCGCGCAGCCAACTCTCCATGATGGTGCGGATCAAGCCACCCTTGGGATGCCAGAAAATGAGGCCCGGGCCGGCTTCTTCCTGAATGCTGAAGAGATCGAGCTCCGTGCCGAGCTTGCGGTGATCGCGGCGCTTGGCCTCTTCGATGCGGTGCAAATGCGCGTCCAGCTCTTTCTGCGTGAAGAAAGCCACGGCGTAAATGCGCTGGAGCTGGGGATTGCCTTCCTGGCCCTTCCAGTAGGCGCCGGCGACGTTCATCAACTTGAACGCCTGGATGCGCTTGGTGGAAGGGATGTGCGGGCCGCGGCAGAAGTCGATGAATTTCCCCGTGGTGTAGAACGAGACCATCGGCTCGGTTGCTTTTTCTTCCACCAGCTCGCACTTGAAAATTTGGTTGCTCTTTTTGTAGAGCTCCAGAGCTTCCGGCTTCGGGATGAGTTTGCGCTCGTTTGGCAGATCCCGCGCCGCGAGCTCGTGCATCTTCTTTTCGATTTTCGCGAGGTCTTCCTGAGTGAACGGCTCATCACGCAGGAATTCGTAGAAAAAGCCCGTATCGATGGGCGGACCGATGCCGAGCTTCACGTTGGGATACAACTCCATCACCGCAGCGGCGAGCAGATGCGCCGCGGAATGGCGGAACACAAAGAGAGCATCGGGATCTCTTTCCGTGAGGATTTGCAGCTTGACGTCGTGATCCAGAGGGCGGCGCAAGTCGATCAGTTCGCCTTCACCGTCGTTGGGCGCGGCGACGCGCGCCACAAGGGCGGCATCGGCGAGCCGCGGAGAAATACTTCTCGCGACGTCGGCCGGTGTCGTGCCTTTGGGCACCTCTTTGACGCTGCCATCCGGCAATGTGATGTGAATCTGCTCCATCGGCATGTTCACCTGGAAGGAGAAACACTAAGCTTATCGGCGGTGTTCCATGCGGTCAAGGCGCGGCAGACGAATCGCGAGCATGTCGGAGTCAAATACAGTCTGGGCCCAAATCAGCGTGACTCCCAGAAGCCCGGAAAAGTGCGCGTCCGACGTGATCAGCTCCGCCTGGTGCGTCCCTCGCTTTGCTCGTATCCCCTTGTTTTTGAAAGGCTTTGGCTAACCACACCCAGGTTTCGTCTTGCGAAGAATCAATGGCTAAGGACTTCTGGAAGCTATCAATAGGCTTGGTGACGTCTCCGTCAAACATTTTCTGGGTCATCAGGTATTGATGGCCAAGGCTGGCCCCGACGCGAGGGTTCTTGTTCATCGAGCACCATAGCCTTGGCATTTTCTTCTTTGACTTTCGGACCGAACTTCGGTCTAGCGAACACCGCGCTTACCAGTGAAATCTTTCTACCGTAAAGATCGGCGAACAGGCTATGTGCGTCGAGGGACTTATCGTTGAGCTGGATGGACCGCCGGGCCGCGTCAATGGCTTTGTCCACCGCTTCTTCCGCGGCCTTCTTGTCCTTGCGCATCTCATACACATCCAGGAAATACTCGTGCACTCTCGCCACCTCAAGATAGACGCCCGCATCGTTGGGGTTCTGAGCGATCATCTGTTCGAATTGCGCCCTCAGGGATTGCAGTAGTTTCTCATCGTGGGTTTTCCTGGCAGCTTCAACGGCTGCGCCGAGAGCATCATCCGCTGCTGAAACAGACGCAGACGTTCCTGGAGCTATGGAGAGCAGAGCGACGTAGGCGACACCAAGAAGGCGGAGATAAACACTCTTCCGTGAACGCATAGGCAATTCCCGGCTTCCTTCTAGGTATGGAACGCGGTGAAAGTGTCAGTGCTGCGCCGACGCTTCGCGGATGGCGCCGAATTCGGGCGTGCCGCGGGGGTTCGCTTACGCGGGCTCTTCCTTCAGCCAGTCTGAAAACTGAGCGATGTTTTTCGTTTTGGCGCGAGCCCGTCGCGGCCGATTTTCCGCAAAAGAGACAGTTTTGTCGGACGCAGGCTACAAGGTAGACTTTCTTATTTCTGCAATGTGTATTGAAATGCTCCGGGGAAAATGGGATGAAAAATTTAGGCGTGACAGTGATTTTAAGATTCGTGCTTCTTTTGCCCACAATGGCGAGCGCAGCGCAGGAGCCGAAGGCGCTTCCGCTGCCGGACGAGCGCTACAGAGTGGATCTCTTACTGGTGGTGGCGCATCCCGATGACGAGGGTGCGGCAACGCCGTATCTTGCGCGCGCGCTCGACGAGCATAAGCGTATCGCGGTTGTCTTCGGCACGCGCGGCAGCAGCGGCGCGAATGAAGCCGGAGCGGAGCAAGCGGCGGCGCTCGGCGCCATCCGCGAGATCGAAGCGCGGAACGCTCTCACGACGCTGGGCATTACCCATGTGTGGTTTCTCGGCGGCAAGGACACGGCATCGCAAAACGTATTGCAGTCGCTGGCGAACTGGGATCACGGCGCTTCGCTCGAACAACTTGTGCGCCTCTTTCGCCTGACTCGTCCGGAAGTCATCCTGACGTTTTTGCCTGGAGCATTTATTGGCGAAGACCACGGGGACCACCAAGCCTCCGGGCTGCTGGCGACGGAAGCATTCGATATGGCGGGCGATCCCGCCTCGTTCCCTGAGCAGCTGGCGGGCCCGAGCAAACGGCTCGAACCTCTTCTTGAGAACCTGCGGCCCTGGCAGCCAAAAAAGATTTATTACTTCCCGGACGCCGACCGCGAAGATATTTTTAGCGGGAAAGGCCCGGACTATTCGGTAAAAGAGATATCCAAATCGGGCAAGCAGCCGTACTGGCGGATGGCGCTTGATTCGTTTCGCGCTCACCAGACCCAAGCGAAATCTTTTCTCGATAAGATCGCTCAAATGGACGAGGCACAAATCGAAAAGATGGTCACCTCCGATGGCCGCTGGACGGACGCATTGCATTTCGTGCTCGGCAAATCGTTGGTTGGCGGCAGTGTGACCGGAGATATTTTCGATGGCGTTACGCCGGGTGCGATTCCCTTCGCCCGGCCCGAAGTTTCTCCTGAACCTGCACGGCCAGAACTATCGGTGGAGCTCGGCGGCCCGTACAGTTTCTACGCTGAATTTCGGCGCGCTCATGGGCTCACCAATCTCCCGCATCCCGAGCCGCCGGAGATTGCCCTGCAGGCTCCCGGTACGCTGGTGATTCCATTGTGGGTTCTCAATCGAACCGCGAAAACTCGGGAGATCACGCTCTCCGTCGCTCTTCCCACGGGGTGGACGACGCAAGACGGTACCGGGAAGTTTACGGTGGCGGCGAAGCAAGTCGTGGCCACGCGCGTCGAAATCACTTTGCCCGCGCTTGCTGAAAATGGCGCCAAGAAACAGGAGCCACAGGAAATCAGCGTTCATGCGGATTCGAATGGACAAAGTATCGGCGAGATCAAACTTCGCGTTGAACTCCGGAAACGGGCGCTGCCTCAGTAAGCTGCTTCAGGATTCTTTATGACGCGCGGCTTCCATTGCTTCCCAAGCCGCTTCCGGAAGCATCAATAGATCGTTGAACTCGCCGGCACCGCGCAACCATTGGGCGCCGTCGATCACCACGCACTCGCCGTTGATATACTCCGCCATGTCGCTGATGAGAAATGCCGCGAGATTGGCCAACTCCTCGTGCCGCCCGAAGCGCTTCATGGGATGCTTGTCCTTGGCGTGATCTTCGAATGGCTTCGAAGGCATCAGCCGCGACCACGCGCCTTCCGTCGGGAAGGGCCCTGGCGCGATGGCGTTCAGCCGGATGTGATACTTCGCCCATTCCACGGCGAGCGAAGTGGTCATCGCCAAAACGCCCGCCTTCGCGCAAGCCGACGGCACGACAAACCCCGAGCCGGAGTTGGCGGCCGCGTAGGTGGTTACGATATTCAGCACGTTGCCGCCGAGCTTTCGGGAAATCCAGCGCTTGCCAAACACTTGCGTGCAGTTAAATGATCCGTTCAGTACGATGCCGACGACGGCGTTGAAAGCATTGGGAGTCAGTTTTTCGGTGCGCGCCATGAAATTTCCGGCGGCGTTGTTGACGAGCGCGTTGATTTCGCCGAATTGTTCCTCAGCCTTTGCTGCTGCGGCTTCGACGGTGCCGTAGTCGCGCACGTCGCAAACCGTGTAGGCAGCTGCGCCGCCTGCGCGGTGGATCTCATCGCACGTTTCTCGCAGCGGCCCTTCCCGCCGGCCGACGAGGAACATGCGCGCGCCCAGTTCAGCAAACCGCAACGCCATCGATCTGCCGAGTCCGGACCCTCCGCCGGTAAGGAAAATAGCGCGACCCTTCAACAGTTCCTTTTGGAACACGTTTCACCGCCTCGTGCAGCTGACGGAACGCGCGCGTCACCTGCGGAACGCGATTCTAATCCATCAGAGAGACTGCGGATGACCTTTTCGAAAGGCGCCCGGTGGCGGGGCGCAAGGCAGGTAAACAAGCCTAGGGATGCATCTTCGCAGGAATGGGCCGCCCCATCGTTTTTGCATATTCAGCGGCGTACAGCGCACTCTCTGGAAATTCTTCGCTCAATTCGTGAAACAGTTTCTGCGCCAGGGGATTTTGTTTTTCCCGGCGAGCCGCCAAGGCCAGCAAGATCTTGGCAAACGGCTGGAGGTACCGTCCGTTTTCAATTGTTTTTCCAAGCTGCTCCATGCCGAGCTTTTTGTCGCCGTGGATTCCTCCGAACCGAAGCATGAAGCGCGCACCGCCCGAGAGGCTTCCGATAATGTAGTTGGCCGCTCCCAGAGCGACGTACGCGTCATTGGCGTCCGGCTGCTGCGCGAGCAATTGCCTGGCATGCTCGTTGGCTTCCTTGAGTCGCTTCAAGGCTTCCAAGTGCTGCTTCTTGAGAATCATAGCGGCATCGGATTCCATCCCGGCCGCCAGCGCGAGGGCGAAGAGCGCTTCGGGGTCCTTGGCATTTTTCTCGAGGCGCTGCTTAGCGAGCTTTCGCGCGTGCTGGATGGCCTCCTGAAAGCTTTTCATTCGCCCGGGATCGGGTTTGCCGTCGATGCCCTTCAGAAATTTTTTCTCGTTCAAAAAGAAATCACTGGAGAGAACATCCTGGCGGTAAAACTCCTCGAAGAGATAGCTGGCCGCGACGGCGACCTGCACGAAAGGCTCGTCCGGGTGCTGGGATTCCCAGTCCGCAAATTTTTCGCGGCCTTCGGCGAAGTTTTGG
>Ga0137413_10000925_pt1 | contig 10800 bp, 10 predicted proteins | sample CZODoug2_1_16fun_FD_108280 | JGI IMG/M metagenome (GOLD analysis project Ga0137413, IMG submission 108280) | Vadose zone soil fungal communities from Angelo Coast Range Reserve, California, USA - CZODoug2_1_16fungal (Illumina Assembly) | ecosystem: Environmental > Terrestrial > Soil > Vadose... | reverse complement strand
CGTAGATCAACAATAAGTACTGCATATTCATCTCCTTCATTTCATTTGGGGTATCGTTCGGCCTCTTCTAGTCGAACGACACCCGGCGAATTCGACACGACCGCTCGACCGCCAATTTGCAATTATAAATCAGTTACTTACGCGGGCACCCTGGAACGCTGGCGGCTCGTGAGCCTTGGCCGTAAGATCGGAGGCTCTCCAATATACAATCGCACCGATAACACTAGAGGACTTCCGATGAAGGCTTGGATACCGCTTACGCTGATTTTCGCTCTAGGCTCCGCCGCTCACTCGCAGGCGACTTGCACCTACCCGCGCTCGCCGGATGCGCCGCCTGACGGCAATACGGCGACCAAGGATCAAATGATCGCCGCAAAACATGATTTCGACCGCTACAACAGCGAAATGAACGCTTATCTCGACTGCCTCAAACTCGAGATGGATTCAGCGACGCCGAAGGACCCGAAAAAGCTCACCGCCGACGAGAAAAAGAAGGCAGACGATCAGCAGAAGATATTGGTGCAGAAGAACAACGCTGCGGTCGATGAGCTGCAAGTGAATGTCGGCCGATTCAACGAACAATTGAAGGCATTCAAGGCCAAGAACCAGTAATGACTCTAAACCGGCGCGGCGAGCCGTTTCGCCGCGCCATTGAGACATCATGCAGGCTAGTACGCTGATTACACCGCGCCTGGCCGAAGAGGCGATCAACTCTCGGCTGACGTGTTTGCCAATCGAATCACTGCCATTGACGCAGTGTGTCGGCGGAACGCTGCGGGAAAATGTTTATGCCGAGCGGGACACGCCGCCGTTCGATCGAGTCACGCTCGACGGCATCGCGGTGGATAGCGAACAGGTGCGCCGCGGATTGCGCCGCTTCCATGTCCAGGCGATCCAGCCCGCGGGCTCGCCGCCGCTCAAGCTGGCTCGCGCCGAGAATGCCATCGAAGTGACGACCGGCGCCATTCTTCCGCTCAGCACAGACTGCGTGATTCCCATCGAGCAGTACGATGTCGCCGACGGCATGGTGTCGCTGAAATCCACGGTTGCCGGGGCGCCCTATCTCAACGTGTACCGGCGCGGCAGCGATAGCCGCCAAGGCGCGCTGCTGCTCGGGACCGGGACCCTGCTGCGAGCCCCGGAAATTGCGGTGGCCGCTTCCGCAGGTATGGCGCGCGTGCGGGTCAGCAGCCAGCCGGCAGTCATGATCGTCTCCACCGGCGACGAACTGATTGAGCCGGGTGATCCCATTGCCGACTATCAGGTGCGCCGCTCGAATGCGTACGCCGTCGCGGCCACTCTGCGCAAGCGCGGCTTCGGGCGAGTCGGCGACGATCATGTGCTGGATGACGAGGAGTTGCTGCGAGAACGCTTGACCTTGCATTTGACCACGCACGAGGTGGTGATTTTGAGCGGCGGCGTCTCCATGGGCAAATTCGATCTCGTGCCCAAGGTGCTCATGCAATTGGGCGTGCGGGAAGTGTTCCATAACGTGGCTCAGCGGCCCGGTAGGCCGATGTGGTTCGGCATCGGTCCGCAGGGCCAATTGGTGTTCGGCTTACCTGGAAATCCGGTCTCCACGCTCATATGCCTGATCCGCTACGTGGTTCCGGCGATCGCCGAGGCGATGGGAACGCGCCGCGTTCCGCCGGAGCGCCTGGCGCTCGCCGCGCCGGTGACGTTCCAGCCGCCGCTGGCCTATTTCCTGCCCGTTGCCATCGAGCACGACGCTTGGGGCCGCCCGTGGGCGCATCCGCGCCCGCCGAATGGCTCCGGGGATTTTGTGAGTCTGGCCGGCACGGATGGTTTTGTGGAACTTCCACCCGGGCCGAACACCTACCCCAAGGGCTTCGTCACGGGCGTTTATCGCTGGTAACCTTCAAGGTATGAAATCCACCATTCACGATATCCGCGGCGCGGATCATCCGCTCGACAAATTCGCGCGACCGCTGCATGACCTGCGCATTTCGGTCATGGATCGCTGCAATTTCCGCTGCCCCTATTGCATGCCGAAGCAGCAGTTTCATGACAACTACCGGTTTCTGAAATCCCAGGAGCGGTTGTCATTCGAGGAGATCGTTCGGCTGTCTCGCCTGTTCTCGACACTGGGAGTACGTAAGCTGCGGCTCACCGGCGGCGAGCCGCTGCTGCGCACCAATCTACCCGATCTGATCGGCGATCTGACCGCCATACCTGCCATCGAAGACATTGCGCTGACCACCAACGGGGTGCTCCTGGGGCAGCATGCCGTCGATCTGCACGCCAATGGGCTGCGCCGGGTCACCGTGAGCCTCGACACCTTGGACAAAGAGATCTTCGCGCGCATGAGCGGCGGCTTTGCGGCACTCGACCAAGTCCTTCACGGAATCGATGCGGCCGTTGCCGCCGGACTCACGCCGGTGAAGATCAACGCGGTGATCGAGCGCGGCGTGAACGATCACACGGCGCTGGATCTGGTCGAACACTTCCGCGGCAAGCCCGTGATCGTGCGCTTCATCGAGTTCATGGATGTGGGTAACCGCAACGAGTGGCGGCCGGAAATGGTCGTGCCGTCGCGAGAACTCGCGGCACGCATCAGCGCCCGTTGGCCCATGCATCCGGTTTCGGAGAATTATCGCGGCGAAGTGGCGCAGCGCTGGCGCTTCGACGACGGCGCCGGCGAACTGGGTTTCATCTCCTCGGTGTCGCAACCCTTCTGCGGCGCGTGCAGCCGGGCACGCCTGTCCTCCGAAGGCAAATTTTACACTTGCCTGTTCGCCACTCAGGGACTTGATCTGCGCGCAGCGATGCGCGCCGGTGCTGGCGATGCGGATCTTTTGAATCTGATTCGCGGTAAGTGGCTCGGCCGCACCGATCGCTACAGCGAACAGCGCAATGAGTTGCGCCGCGCTGACCCAGCCCTCAAGAAGATCGAGATGTATTACATCGGCGGCTGACAATGACATTTTCACACCTGGACAGCGAGCAGCGACCGACCATGGTCGATGTCAGCGAGAAACCGCCGACCAAGCGGACCGCGGTTGCGGAGGCGCGGGTGTGTTTTCCGCCCGCAGCTGCGGCGGCGCTGCGCGACAGCGGTCTGCGTTCGCCGAAGGGTCCGGTGTTCGACACGGCCATCGTCGCCGGCGTCATGGGCGCCAAGCGGACTCATGAGCTGATTCCATTTTGTCACCCGCTGGGCCTCGAGAGCTGCCGCATCGCCATCGAAATGGAAGGCGATTCCGCCGTGATTCGTTGCACGGTGAGCGTGCATCACAAAACCGGCGTCGAGATGGAGGCGCTCACCGGCGCCAGCATCGCGGCATTGACCATTTATGACATGTGCAAGTCGTTGTCGCACGGCATCGTGATAAGCGACACGCGCTTGATTGCGAAAGACGGCGGAAAGAGTACGTACGCGGTCGAGGAGGCGTCATGAGTTCCACAGCGGCGGCGGTATACTCCGCGGCAGCTCCCGTGTACGGGTTGATCCTCGCCGGGGGCGCCAGTTCGCGCATGCGCCGCGACAAGGCAGCGCTCCTCTACCAGGGCAAGAGCCAGCTCGACCGCGCGTTCGAGCTCGCGAGCCGCCATGTTGCGAAAGTATTCGTCTCCGTGCGCGGCGACCAAAAGACCGAACCAACGCGCGCCCAAAAGCCCCTGATCGTCGACTCCGTGGACGGCGAAGGGCCGATCGTGGGCATACGATCGGCCCTGACCGATTACCCCGGGGTCGCGTGGCTGGTGCTCGCGTGCGATTTGCCGTTCCTATCGGACGCGGCGCTCGAGCAGCTGTTGGCCGAACGCGACCCCAGCGTGTTGGCCACCGCCTATGTCAGCGCGTACGACGGTCTGCCCGAGCCGCTCTGCGCGGTATGGGAACCGGCGGCAGCGCCCGCTTTGTCGGCCTATCAGAGCGCTGGCGGACATTGCCCGCGAAAATTTCTGCGCCGTCACCCCGCTCGTCTGATCGAACCACGCGACCGGCATGCACTCGACAACGTCAACACCCCCGAGGAGTACGCTACGGCCCAGGGCGCACTCCATTCCTACGTCCATACGAGTCCCATGCAGCTCAAAATCCAATATTTTGCCTTGATGCGCGAACAGGCCGGCCGCTCCGAAGAGACGCTGGAGACGTCGGCCGCAACGCCTGCCGATTTGTTTTCGGAGCTGAACGCACGTTACGCCTTCACGCTGTCGCGTGAACAATTGAAGGTGGCGGTGAACAGCGAATTTTCCGAGTGGTCGCGCCCGTTGATCGCCGGCGATGCCGTGGTGTTCATCCCTCCGGTGGCGGGCGGCTGATGCGCTTTCGCTTTACCGAGGTCGCCATCGATACGCAAGCCGCACGCCGCGACTTGCTCGACCGCGGCGCCGGCGGCTACGTCAGCTTCGAGGGTTGGGTGCGCGATCATAACGAGGGCCAGGACGTCACTCGGCTCGAATACGAAGCCTTTCAAGCCCTGGCCGTCAAAGAAGGCGAACGAATCCTGTCCGAGGCATTGCAGCGTTTTCCCATCAAGCACGCGGTGTGCATCCATCGGGTCGGGTCGCTCGATCTTTCCGACATGGCGGTGTGGGTGGGTGTGAGTGCCGCCCACCGCGGCGAAGCCTTCGACGCATGCCGATACATCATCGATGAAGTCAAGCACCGGGTTCCGATCTGGAAAAAAGAACATTACCGGAGCGGAGACTCGGGCTGGGTCAACTGCGAGCGCTGTGCAGCGGCGCCGCACCATTCTCACGATCATGGGCACAATGCAGCCTGACTATTCGCGGCAACTGTTACTCAAGGAAATCGGCGCCGACGGCCAGGCGAAACTAGCGAACAGCCGCGTACTCGTGGTGGGCGCCGGCGGTCTTGGCAGCCCGGTGTTGCAGTATTTGGCGGGTGCGGGCGTTGGGCATCTTGGCGTGGTGGATGCGGACACGCTCGACGCCAGCAATCTGCACCGTCAGCCGATCTACGCGTTGGCGGATGTGGGCAAATCCAAGGTGCAATTGGCACGCGCCGCCGTTATGGCGATCAATCCCCATGTGGCAGTTGCGGCGCATGGCACGCGTTTCACGGCCGATAACGCCCTCGAGTTGGTCAGGGACCACGACGTCGTGGTCGACTGCAGCGACAATTTCCGCACTAAATTTCTGATCAACGACGCGGCGGTGCTGGCCCAGCGGCCCGCCGTGTTCGCCAGCGTGTATCAATACGAAGGGCAGCTGCAGGTCTATAAACCGGAACCCGCGCACGCCTGCCTGCGTTGTCTGTGGCCGGACGCGACCGCCGACGGTGTGGTCGGCAACTGTGCTGAAGCCGGGGTGCTCGGTCCGGTGCCCGGCACCTTCGGTAGCCTGCAGGCGCTGCTGACTTTGAAAATCCTATTGAGCATGCCGGATCAGCTCGGCGGCGAAGTCCTACTCTTCGATTTCATGAACTTTTCCAGCCTCAAACTCAAGGCGCCGCGCCGCAGCACCTGCCTCGCGCCCGCGTGCGCGCTGATTCGCGACATTGCGCATGAGGATCCGGATATCGAGATCGCGCTGCCCTCACTGGCGGCGGCAGCGGAACGGCACCTCGAAGTCATCGATATCCGTACCGCCGAGGAAGTGGCCGCCCGGCCGGCGCAGGCGCGGCACATCGCGATGCCCGTCCTTCTTGCCAACCCCGAACTGTTGCCGCGCGGCGGCCGGTACGTGCTGGTCTGCGCGTCCGGCAAGCGCAGCTTCGCCGCCGCTCGCGAACTGCGAAAGCGCGGATTGGCGGTCCACTCCCTGGCCGGTGGGCTGCAAGCGCTCCCCGGCTGAACCGTGTACTTCGACAGCAAGTTGCCGGACGTCGGTACCACCATCTTCACGGTGATGTCGCGCCGCGCGCTCGAAGAAAATGCGCTCAATATCGGCCAGGGATTCCCGGATTATCCCATCGATCCGCGCTTGTCGCAGTCGCTGGTCGAGACCATCGCGGAGGGACGCAACCAGTATGCCCCCATGGAGGGCGTCGTCGACCTGCGCGAACAGATTGCGCATAAATTACATTCGAGCTATGCACTCGAGTTCGATCCGCAGACCGAGATCACCGTGACGTGCGGCGGTACCGAAGCGCTATACGACGCGATTCAAGCGGTGGTGCGCGCCGGCGATGAGGTCATCATTTTCGATCCCGCCTACGATGCGTACGAGCCGGCGGTGCGGCTGGCGGGCGGCCGTTGCCTGCGGGTGCCATTGAGTCCGCCGAGGTTTCGCTTCGACTGGGACCGCGTGCGCGCGACGTTGAGCGGCCGCACGCGGCTCATCATCATCAATAGCCCGCAGAATCCCAGCTGCTCGGCCGCGGACGCGGACGACCTGAATGCGCTGGCCGAACTGGTACGCGATCGGCCCATCAGCATTCTCGCCGATGAAGTCTACGAGCACGTGCTGTATGACGGCCGGCGCCATGCTTCGGTGCTGGCGCACGCAGAATTGCGCGGCCGCAGTTTCGCGGTTTTTTCGTTCGGCAAAACCTTGCATGCCACCGGATGGCGCGTCGGTTACTGCGTTGCGCCGCCCGCGATGACGCGCGAGCTGCGAAAAGTGCATCAGTTCAACACGTTCAGCATCGCCTCGCCGCTGCAGCACGCAATCGCGCGCTATCTTTCGCAGTATCCCGACGCCTGGAGGGGTCTGTCGGCGTTTTTCCAGGCCAAGCGCGATCTATTGGCCGGATTGCTTCGTGGCTCGGGATTCGAGCCGGTCCCGGCGGCGGGAACGTATTTTCAATTGGTCGACTACGGCGCTCTCAGCCAATCCTGCGACACCGACTTCGCCGACCGGCTCATTCGCGAAGCAAAAATCGCCGCCATCCCACTGTCGCCTTTCTACGCGGCGCCGCCGCCGATGACGTTGCTGCGGCTCTGTATCGCCAAACGCGATGAAACCCTCGAGGCCGCCGCCGATCGCCTGTGCCGTTTTGCGCGGGGTCTTTAATGCTCGCGCAGCGAGCCTATCGGACGGCGTCGCCTCGACGCCGTAGATTACTCGGTGCTTGCGCACCTCGCCCTTCGGGTCGCCGCTGCGCGGCGTTCAAATCGGCCGGACGGCCGATTTAGTCGGCGCGCCAGCGCCTTTCAAGTCCCGTAGCGCTTGACAGACGGTAGGCTCTGGCGCTGCCGTATGCGGGACGCATCCATCAGCATGCGGCCGGCCCACCGATAGACATTGTTTTCCTTCACGGTGCGGCGCATCAAACTCATTCGATCGCGCCGCTCGTCTCGGCCCATGCGCATCGCAATCTCCATGGCATCCGCGGTTTCGTTGACGTCGAAGGGGTTGATGAGCACGGCTTCCGCCAGTTCGCGCGAGGCTCCCGCGAATGTACTCAAAATCAAAACTCCGTCCTCATCGTCGCGCGAGGCAACGAATTCCTTGGCCACCAGATTCATTCCGTCGTGCAAACTATTCACCAAGCAGAAGTCCGCAGCTCGATAGAGTTCGAAGACGCGCACCGGCTCCTGATGTTCATCGATCAATACGATGGGCCGCCAGTAGCCTTCGCCGAACTTTGCGTTGATTCGCTCCACTTCGCTGTAGGTTTGCTGCTGCAGCGCCTGATAGGCCGGCAGCGTGCTGCGCGACGGCGCGGCGATCTGCAAAAGGCTGATCCGCCCGCGCAGCCGGGGGTTTTTGTCGAGCAATGACTCCAACGCGTGGAAACGCTCGATGATCCCTTTGGTGAAGTCCCAGCGCTCGACGCCAAGACCGATGACGACGTCGATCCCGAGTTCATAGCGTTCGCGAACCGCGGTGCGGCAGGTCGCCGCATCCGGCAGGTACTTGAGCCAGCGCGGCGGCCATTCGATCGATATGGGATAAGGCGCGACCCGGCATACTCGGCCCTGTAGCGTGACGGTCATATGCTCGTGATCGATCTGGCATTCCACGAATCGATCCACCGTCTCGAGAAAATTCTGACAGTGGTAGCGCGTGTGGAAGCCCAATATGTCGGCCGACAACATGTGCAGCAATATCTCGCGCTTCCACGGACAGACGCCGAAGGTCTCCGCATTGGGCCATGGAATGTGCCAGAACAAGGTGATCGTCGCCTTGGGAACTTTCGCGCGGATGAGTTTCGGCAAAAGCGCGAAGTGAAAGTCCTGAATCATCACCACGGGACTGTCGGTATTCGATTCCGCCGCGACGACATCGGCAAATTTGGCGTTGACCTCCTCGTAGGCGTGCCAGTCGGTGGGCCTGAATGCGGGCCGCACGTACGCGAGGTGGCACAGCGGCCAGAGGCCTTCATTGGAAAAGCCGTAGTAGTAGCCCTGTTCTTGTTCGGGCGTGAGCCAAACGCGGCGCAGCGTATACGAGGGATCGTCGGGCGGAACCCGGATTTGGTCGAAACGGTCCACCGTCTCGCGGTCCGCGGGCCCGGCTCCGTGCGCGATCCAGGTACCCGCGCACGCACGCATGATCGGCTCGAGCGCCGTCACCATTCCGCTCGCGGGCACTTGCGCGACCGGTCGGTGGTCCGCGTCATAATTATGAATGTACGGCTCGCGGTTCGACACGATGATGACCTGCGACGAGTTCAGATGGTCGTGGACCACCTGCTTCAGGGCCTGCGGCGTCCAATTCTCCCGAAAATCGATTTCCAAGCGCTGCTTTTGTTCCGCTTCGGCCAACACCTGCCGCACCTGCGACAGAATCGGCTGAGAGGAGCGCGGGGATTTGGCATTGTCGAGGAATCGTTTGCCGCGAATGTCGCCGATCAGCACGTTGACCCAGCGACGCAACTGCAGCCACGCCGCCAGCACCACCAACAAGGCCAGCAACAGCACGGATATGCCGATGAACACGAGGACGAAGTCCCGAGCCGTGCGCTGCCGGCGGTCGACGAAACTCAAATCGTGCAGCATGAGCACGCGAAACGGCAAAGGCTCCGCTGCGTCGAAATCGAAGCGCGATACCTGCACCGATCCGGACGGCAGCTGTACGACCCGGGTTACGGCAGGGCTGGTCTTCGCGTTCGCGTCGCAGGAAATGGCCGCCGGTGCACGCTCGGTCTTGATGATCGTCTTGCCATCCGGCCGGCAGATCAATATGGCAAGTAAACGTTCATCGGCGGTGACCTTGGACAGGTAGTTTCGCAGCCGCGCCTCGTTGCCCTTGGCGACCAGTTCCGTGATCGGCTCTTCCATGGAATGCATGACCAGCTGTGCACGCAGCTCGACATCGGAACGAAACCACTCGGCCAGCAATCGTTCGATATACGGCAAACCAAAATAAGCGACGACGCAAGACGCGAATGCCACAGGCAACACGAAGCGCAACATGACCGAGCGAAACATCTTGCCTCCGTGTGTGTGTGCTACCCTTAAGGCTAGGCCCGACAAAATACCGAAAATCCGCGGCATCGTGTGAATTTTCACTGTTCAAATCCGATGTAAGAATTACATTGAAAATCAAACAAGACCGCGGAAGGCTAGGCAGCCGCTCAGCGGTGAGCTATTTTGTTTTTTCATGATGCAAAATGCCGCGCCCTCGCCGTCGCTCGACTGTTGTTTATTTCTGGATGTCGACGGAACCCTGATTGAGCTCACGGAGACTCCCTTTGACACGCATGCGAGCGACGAACTCAAAGCGCTGCTGAAAGACGTGTCGGAAAGACTCGGCGGCGCTCTCGCCCTCGTGAGCGGGCGCAGCATCGAATATCTGGATGCGCTGTTTGCGCCGCTGCGTTTGCCCTCTGCCGGGCTTCATGGCGTGGAACGCCGCAAGGCGTCCGGCGTGATGCACGGAGCGAGTTTCAAAGATTCGCAACTCGACGTCGCGCGCGCGGCGCTGGTCGGCCTCGTACAGACCCACACCGGCACATTGCTCGAGGACAAGGGCAGAACGGTCGCCATCCACTTCCGAATGGCGCCGCAATTCGAAGCGGAGCTGCATCAGGCGGTAACCGCGATTGCAGCGAGGCTCGGCTCCAATTACCACGTGCTGTCGGGCAACATGATGCTGGAAATCAAGCCGCGCGGCTTCACCAAGGGCGGCGCAGTCAAAGCGTTTCTGCAAGAGCCGCCGTTCTCGGGTAGAACGCCGGTGTACTTGGGCGATGATCTGACCGACATCGACGGATTTCGCGAGGTCGAGACCCAGGGCGGCATTTCGATCGCCGTTGGAGATCGTGTTCAGGCGCAATTCCATCTCGATGATCCTGCGGCCGTTCGCGCGTGGCTTAAGGCGATCGCCGGCCTGGTCGACTCGCACCGCGCATGACTTGTCATGCGCTACGCGCAACTTTCAACGGGTGCGACGCATGCGTCGCACGGGTGACCAGGGATGGTCACCCAGGGCTTGCGCGTAGCAGGGACTGCGCAGCGCAATGCGAAACGACCCCGAACTAAAGGCGGGGCCGCCGCGGCCCCGTTAAGATTCGGCGCGCAGCGCCTAACTAACTAAGCTCGGACCTGTCCGCTGCCCCGCACAAGATACTTGTAGCTCGTCAGCTGTTCCACGCCGACCGGACCGCGCGCGTGAAACTTGTCGGTGCTGATGCCGATCTCCGCTCCCATGCCGAACTCGCCGCCGTCGGCGAATTGCGTGGAGGCATTGTGCATCACGATTGCGCTATCCACTCGCGCCAAGAATCGCTCGGCGGCTACCGCATCGTCGGTCACGATGCAGTCTGTGTGCTGCGAGCCGTACCGTTGAATGTGCGCGATCGCCGCGTCCACATCGTCAACCACCCGCACCGCAATGATGGCGTCGAGATACTCGGCGTACCAATCCGATTCGGTCGCGGTTTCTACCCGCTCATCGACGTGCGCGCTCGCCTCGTCGCCG
>Ga0137413_10000924_pt1 | contig 10806 bp, 9 predicted proteins | sample CZODoug2_1_16fun_FD_108280 | JGI IMG/M metagenome (GOLD analysis project Ga0137413, IMG submission 108280) | Vadose zone soil fungal communities from Angelo Coast Range Reserve, California, USA - CZODoug2_1_16fungal (Illumina Assembly) | ecosystem: Environmental > Terrestrial > Soil > Vadose... | reverse complement strand
TGCACCTCGCCGGTGCGCAGGTCCCGGACCTGGCCGTCGCGCAGCGGCAGTACGCAGCTGAAGCAGATGCCCATCCGGCAGCCGCTGGGCAGCAGCACGCCGGCCGCCTCGCCGGCCTCGAGCAGGCTGGTCTCGCCGTCCACGCCGACGGTGGCGGCCTCGCCGTAGGAGACCTCGCCGCCGCACCCGCCGCCGGTGCGCGCCGGCGGGGTGAACTGTTCGAGGCGCAGCCGGTCCGGGGTATCCGCCCAGTGCGCGCGGGCGGCGTCCAGCAGCCCGGCCGGGCCGCACACGTATGCCTCCCGGGAGCGCCAGTCGGGGCAGAGGGTGGCCAGCTCGGCGAGGTCCAGCCGGCCCTCGCCTCGGGTGTGCCTGGTGAGCAGGCGCAGGCCGAGGTGCGCCTCGGCGAGGGCGTGCAGTTCGTCCCGGAAGATCATTTCGGCCCCGCTGGGCGCGCTGTGGAGTAGCACGACGTCCGCCAGCTCGCCGCGTGCGGCGAGGGTGCGCAGCATGGCCATTACCGGGGTGATGCCGCTGCCGGCGGTGACCATCAGCAGCCGGCTCGGCGCCGGGTCGGGGAGCACGAACTCCCCGTCGGCGGGCTCCAGGTGGACGATGGTGCCGGCCGGTGTGGCGTTCACCAGGTGCGGTGAGACCACGCCGCCGGGCAGTGCCTGGACGGTGATCGAGATGCAGCCGTCAGCGGCGGACGGTGGGCTGGTGAGTGAGTAGGTGCGCCAGTGCCGGACGCCGTCCACGTCCACCCCGAGCTGCACATACTGGCCGGCCCGGTGGCCACGCCAGCCGCGGCCGGGGCGAATGCGCAGGGTAGCCGCGCGGTCGGTCTCCCGCCGGGCCTCGACCACCCGGCCGCGCAGCGCGGTGCGCGACCACAGCGGGTTGATCAGCCCGGCGAAGTCCTCCGGCAGCAGCGGCGTGGTGAGCGCGCCCCCGATCGCGCGCACCGTGGCGCGCACTCGACTGGTGGCCCTCGGCGGGGCAACTCGGAACATGACATCAGAAGAGCACATAGTTATGTCACATAGCAAGGCGAACACGATGGTATCCTGTGTCACATGGCAGTCGAGGTCGACGGTGTCGAGTGGCGGACGATTGACGAGCTGGCCCGGTTGAGCGGCGTCACCGTGCGCAATATCCGCGCCTACCAGGCGCGCGGGCTCCTGCCTCCGCCGCAGGTCAGGGCACGTACCGGGTACTACGGGCCCGGCCACGAGGCTCGGCTGGAGCTGATCGCGGAGCTGCAGGGGGACGGCGTCAAGCTCGACACGATCAAGAAGTTGCTGGACACCACGGGTGGCACCACCGAGCAGGTGGTGCACTTCATCCGGACCGTGCGCCAGCTGTTCGCGCCCGAGGAACGCCAGATCGTGCACCTGGATGAGCTGACCGAGCGGTTCGGCGCGGAGGACGGCGGCCTGCTGCGGCGCGCGCAGAAGATGGACCTGCTGCGCGAGGTCGGCGACGATCAGTACGAAGAGATCAGTCCCCGGCTGATGGGCGCCGCGCAGTCGATGGTCGACATGGGCATCCCGCTGTCCCGGTCTCTGGACGTGGTCGAACAGCTGCGCAAGCACGCCGACGGCATCGCGAAGATCTACGTGGAGCTGTTTCTTGGCGAGGTCTGGCGGCCGTTCGACGACTCCGGCCGGCCAGCCGATCGGTGGCCGAAGCTCTACGAGACGATCGAGCGGCTGCGCGAGGTGTCCGGCGAGGCGATGCTGGCCGTTCTCCAGCTGGCGGTCAGTGAGCGGCTGGACGTCACGTTCGGCCGGGACATCGTGCGCAACGTCCGCGCCAGCAGTTCCGACGAGAAGCCCGCCGAGGACTGAGTATCCCGGAGGAGCTGGTCCGATCGGGCGGTCCTGGCTCGGGGCTGGTCCCCGCGACCGGAATGCGAGAACACTGCTGCTCCGCGATAGCCACGGACGGCGCGGCGGGAGGCGGCTATGGAGTCGTTCGAGGAGCTGCTGAACATCCTGGACGTCGAGCTGACGAACATCGAGCAGGTCTTCCGGGGCCTCTCGGAGGCGGATTGGCGCGCCAGCACGCAGCTGGTGCCGCTGGATCCGGAGCTGCCGTACTGGACAGTTTTTGAGTTGGCCGGGCATTTCGACGTGTCGATCGGGCTGACCCGGGCGCTGATCGCCGGTCGCGGCGAGGAGCAGCCGGCTCGGGACCGGACCAGCTTCTTCATCAACCCGCGCTCGGAAACCGCCCCGGTCGTATACGGCTACGCCTACACCATGGTCGCCGAGCAGACCCCGGCGAAGATGCCCGACGTGCTGCGCGAGACGTTCTCCCGCACGGTGGCCGAGGCTCGGGACATGGGGCCGGAGACCGTCGGGCCGGGCTACTTCGCGCCGATGCGTCTGGACGAGTTCGTGGCCAGCCGCATCGTCGAGGCGGTGCTGCACGGGCTGGACCTGACCCAGGCGCTGGGCAGGCCTCCGATCAGCACGCTGCCCGGGCTGGCGGTGACCGCGCGGATACTGGACGACCTGCTGGCCAGACGGACAGTCGGAACCCGGCCGGCCGACCTCGCCGACGACGCCGCATGGGTCGCGGCCGCCTCCGGGCGGTCCCCGCACCCTGACAACCGGCTGCCGCTGATCGGCTGAGCTCACGCCCGGCCAAGCCGGGAACCGGTGGGCCGCTCGCTACGCTCCCGTGCATGATCTCCACCGTTGTCTGGGGTACCGGCAACGTCGGCCGCGCGGCCATTCGTGCCGTCGAGGCCCACCCGGCACTGGACCTCGCGGCGGTGCTGGTGCACAACCCGGACAAGGCCGGCCGCGACGCGGGTGAACTCGGTGGGCTGGACCACGAACTGGGGGTCGCGGCGACCGACGACATCGACGCGGTGTTGGCCGCCAGCCCCCAGGCGGTGGTGTACGCGGCGAGCGGCGACGTCCGCCCCGATGGAGCCCTCGCGGACATCACCAGGGCGATCCGGGCCGGGGCAGTGGTCGTCACCCCCGCGCTGTACGCGCTGTACGACCAGCGCAGCGCGCCGCCGGAGCTGCGGGAACCGGTCCTTGCGGCCATCGCGGGCGGCGGCGGCTCGCTGTTCGTCTCCGGCGTCGACCCAGGGTGGGGCAACGACGTCCTGCCACTGCTGATCAGCGGACTCGGCACGACCATCGAGGTGATCCGCTGCCAGGAGATCTTCGACTACACCACCTACGACCAGGAGGACTCGGTCCGCTACCTGGTCGGCATGGGCCAGCCGATGGACTACCAGCCGCCGATGCTCGCGCCGTCGGTGCCGACCATGGTGTGGGGCGGGCAGATACGGCTGATGGCCAGGGCGCTCGGGGTCGAGCTCGGGGAGATCCGGGAGACCGTGGCCCGACGCCCGCTCCAGGACACGGTGAGTACCGCGGCGATGGGCGAGTTCGCCGCCGGCAGCCAGGGCGCGGTGCGGTTCGAGGTGCAGGGCGTCGTCGAGGGCGAACCCCGCATCGTCATCGAGCACGTCACCCGCATCCACCCGTCCTGTGCGCCGGACTGGCCGACGCCGCCCGACGGTGACGGGGCACACCGGGTGATCATCGAGGGCCGGCCGCGCATCGAGGTCACCGTCGAGGCCACCGACGAGGGCGAGAACCGGTCCGCGGGCGGGAACGCCACCGCGGTCGGCCGGTTGGTGGGGGCCATCGACTGGCTGGTGGCCGCTGCCCCCGGACTCTACGACGCGCTGGACGTCCCGCTGCGCCCCGCCGTCGGCAGACTCGGCCGGAAGCGGCCATGATCACGCCCGGGTGCCCACGACGGCGTTGGGGACAGACGCGTTGGCGCTACGCCGGCGCGTAGAAGCGGTACTGCGCGGAGTACCCGACGGCCCGCTGCGTGCCGTCAGCGCATGTCCCCGCCGGTGCGACACCGCCCTGGGTGGCCAGCCGTTGGATGTAGGAGACCTGTCCGAACAGCCCGGTGCCCCGGTGCGCGGTGGCTCTCAACAGCAGCTCAGGTACCGCACCCGGAACCGCCACCGTGGCACTCGTCGCTCCGGTGACCGCGCTGCCGTCGCTCGTGGAGATCCACTGCGGCCCCGCGGTGTGCAGGACCTCCTCGCTGCCGGAGGTGAGGACAGCGGCGGGCTCTTTCAGACTCCACGCGCCGTGGGCGCACGTATATACCTGTGCGCCGTGATCAACCTTGAAGGTGGCCACGAGGTGTTGGCCAGCTGGAACGGCGAGCGTGGCCGGGACCGCCGCGTTGTCGGCCGCCGAAGGCTGCGCTGGGGGCGGCTGGCTGGTCGCCGGGGCTCCGCCGCAGGCGACGGCGCTCACCACGGTCAGCGCCCCGACAGCGGCACGGGCGAGCAGAGTTCTCCAAGCAGGCGAGCGCATGTCCTTCATCATCATCCGCCGGCGGAGCCCGGGCCACTCCTAGGTCCAGCGAGGGCCGCGTTCGTCTCAGCGTCGGCGGGGTCAGGCTTGGGCATTTGTCAGTCACAGCGTTCTGTCAGGGTTTGCGACGCATCCTCTGGGGCTCTCGCGCGTCTTGTGTGGTGGAAGCGGAGATTCTCCCGAGGTCGGCCGCGCTGTTGCCGACACACACAGAAGGCTGGTTGATGTTCAGGTTTCGCCGTGCAGGCAAGTCCAGGGTCGCGGTAGTGGTGAGTATCGCTGTGGCGCTCACCGGTGCGATCAGCTTGTGGTTCGCCGGCTCGGCGCTCGCCCTGACCCCCGCCGAGGTGGCCGCCCGGACGTCCCCCGCGGTGGCCGGCACGCCCTGCACCGCCGCGGCGAGCGCCTGTGTGGACGTGAACAAGAGGAAGGCCTGGCTGATCAAGAACGGCAAGATTCTGCGCGGGCCGGTGGCCATCGCCACCGGTGGCCCGGGTGAGGAGACCCCAACCGGGGACGTCTTCCGGGTCTACCGGAAGGACAAGACCCACACGACGGCGGAGTTCAAGCTGCCCAACGGGCAGCCCGCGCCGATGCCGGACTCGGTGTTCTTCGAAGACGGCGGCATCGCCTTCCACGCCGGCGACCCGAAGCGGGCGTCCGCGGGGTGTGTGCACCTGAATCTGGCCGACGCCGAGGCGTTCTACAACACGCTGCAGATCGGTGACCACGTGCAGGTCATGGACGGCCCGAAGGCAGCGCCCGACCCCAGCAACAGCCAGGCCAGCGGCGGCAGCGACGACAACAGCGGCGACAACAGCGACAACGGCGACAACAGCGACAACAGCGACAACAGCGACAACTGAGCCGAGACGGTCCGGCGGAACGCGGCCAGGGGCAGCTACCTGACCGCCACGCACTCGATCACGGTGTGGCCGGCGGCGGCGAGTGTGGCGATGAAGTCCTCCGGGTTGGCGTAACCGCGGTCGGGCACCAGGCTGGCCACAACAGGAATTTCGACGGTGTCGCGGGCGAACGGGTACGGCGCCAGCGCGAGGGTGAACCGGCCGCGCGCCGTGCAGCTCAGCTGGCCGCGGCCCTGTGCCGTCGGTAGCGGAGCGATGACTCCGTCCGCGCCGTGCCGGAGCGCGAACTGCAGGGAGATCCGATCCCAGACCTGCAGGAGCAGGTATGACGACATCACCTCGGGCAGCTCGTGCGGGGCATGTGGTGCCCGGTGCCCCACCGCGTCGGCGTAGAGGTCCGCCTGCAGGGCCGCCATGTCGGTGAGGAACTCGTCCACCAGAGCACGCTCGACGTCGGTGAGTGCTTGCGCCCCGATCTCCTCGAGGCGGTAGCTGCCGTAACGGTCGTTGTAGAGCCCTGCCCCGTGCATGCTGACCAGCAGGCCCGTCCAGGGGTCGAGCTGGGCGGCCCGCTCGATCCCCGCCCGGTAGGCCGGGACGTGCTCTCGCGGCTTGACGTCGTAGAACTGGATGGGCTGGCCAGTCGCTGCGTCCAGGTCGGGGCGCCGTTCCCAGATCGCCCAGCCGTCGTCGTGATGAGTGGCCGCGAGGCGGCCCGCCTCGCGGTGTTGCGTCGGCGGGGCCACCTCGCCGTTGCCCCAGGCCTCGGCGATCAGCCCGGTTTGCAGACCGTGATCGGGCTGCCGAACGACGAGGAGCTGCCCGTCGTACCTGCTCAGAATCATTCGCCATCCCGTAACGGTTCGAGTAGCAAGCCGGTTCGAGCATCGCACGTCCAGCGCACCCCGACCGGTCGCCTCGATGCCGCCCTGAGGGTCTGTCGGAGGGTCAGCGCCGTGATCGGGAACATCCGAGTAGGCCGAACGGCGTAAAGCACGCGGCGGAACGGAGGAGTTGAACGCGGCGCCAATGCGTGGGTCCACCGGCGTTGTCCAGCAAAAAGGAAAACGTTTGCTCAGGTCAGCGGCATGTGGCGGGTTCCCGAATCCGGCTTAACTATGGCGTTACCCCGGCTCGCTAGTGGTGTACACGGCGGTTACGCAGAGTACGGCCATGACTCAGGCGAGGATGGACCCGCGCACTCGGCGCCGGTCCCGAGCGGCCCGCCGGGTACGAGACCTGCTCCGTGCGGCGATTCTGCTCGAGGAGTTCTCCGCCGGCCCGCTGCCCGGCGAGGCCGAGTTGATGCTCTCGTTCTCGGCCAGTCGCCAGGTGGTGCGGGACGCGCTCACGCTGCTGCGGGACGAGGGCCTGGTCAAGCGGATACCAGGAACCGGGACGCTGTCGGTCGCCTCGAAGGTCCGGCACAGCTTCAGCTACATCCACGGTCCGGAGCCGGTCCGCGACACCGAGATCGTCTCGCATCGCATCCTCAGCACTACCCGCGAAATCGCGGCGCCGAGGGTTGCCGAACGGCTCCGCCTGCCGAAAGGCAGTGCGTGCGGCGTTATCGAGTACCTGACCTTTGTCGGCGAGGAGCCCTATAACGCCTGCACCGCCTATGTGCCCCCAGCACTGCTGGATGTGGTGGCGCGCGGCCAACAGGTCGAGGAGTGGTACTCGGTCTACGAGCTGGCGGGATACGAGCTCGGCGTCACAGACCAGGCGGTCGAGGCGATCCTGGCCGACGACCTGGTCGCGGAACTGCTCAATGTGGCCGCCGGCGCCCCGTTGCTGCTGTTCGAGCGGCTGGTCAGGGACAACACCGGCGCGCCGTTGGAGTATGCGTTCGCCCGGGTGCGCGGGGACCGGATGACGCTGACCGTGCAGCTGCCCCGACACAGCGTGCCGCGCCCGCGCGGGTCGAAGCGGGGGCCCGAGGCCTGATGCTGGATTACCTCGGTCACGCGCTGTTGACGGCCACTCCGATCCTGCTCCCCGCCTGATCGCCCGCCGATGACCTCACCAACGTTCCCCATCCACGACACAGACGTGCGGCGCTGGCTGGCGAAGGGCAGGGCGCAGAGCGAGCCGCTGGTCGCGCACGCCGGTGCGGCCGCGCACCCCGGGCCGGTCGGCACCCGGGTCGCCGTGCTCGAGGACGCCGTGCTCGGCGGCTTCATGCCCTGCTGGCCGGAGGACCTCGGGGCCAGCCGGGTGATCCACCACCTGCCCGACGCCGGTTTCTTCCTGGCGTTGCTGGAGCGGGCCTATGCGCCTGTGCTGGCGAAGCGGCCGGAGCTGCGGTCGCTGCTCTACGACGGCAGCCGGATCGAGATCGCCTTCACCAACGATGTGCTGCAGGCGCAGCTGCGCGGCGACTGGCAGCCGTACAGCATGATCCGCCACCACGCGCTGATGCTCTTCCACGGGCTGCTCTGGCTGGACGAACCGGCACGAAGCGGCTGGGCGGCGCTGTATCAGGCGGTCGCCGAGTACACGGTAAGCCGGCCCGGTGGGGCGCCCACTCCGCACCAGCTGGGCAACGTCGAGGCGGCCGCGTTCGCCGACTTCGAACGGCTCGCCGCCCGTACCAGGGACCCCGCCCAAGCGGCCGCGCTGCTCGCCGACGAGATCGAGCTGGCCGCCGTCCTGGAGTACCAGCTGCTCGCCTCGGCGGCCGTCTACGTGCTCTGGCGCGAGCACCAGAGCCAGGCGGAGCAGCGGCGGCTGTCCTGGCAGCGCCGCGAACTCGCGCACGGCTACGGCCGGCCCAACTACCTGACCTGGCGCTGGGCGGCGCTCCTCACGCCCGCGCTCCTCCCATCCCCTCTCCCCAACCCCACCAGAGGCCCCCGATGACCACCTTCGACCTGCTGATCCGCAACGCGGTGATCCCACGAGAGGGCACCGACAACCCGGAGCCGCGCATCATTGCAACGCGCGCCGGCCGCATCGCGGCCATCGCCGGGCGGGACGAGTACCTCGGTACCGCCACCCAGACCGTGGACGCCGAGGGCCGCTGGGTGATCCCCGGGGCGATCGACACGCACACTCACATCGGCCAGCTCGCCCCGGAGTTCAGCCACTTGCCGGGGCTGTCCGAGGCGGACAACTACACCTACGAAACGCGCGCGGCGATCGCCGGCGGATGCACCACCGCGCTGAACTACGCACCGTTCGGGCAGGCCTCGGTGGTGGAGGCCTACCAGTCCGGGGTGGCCGCCGCGACCGCCCAGTCCCGGATGAACGTGCTGTTCCACGGCTACGTGATGAACGACAAACAGCTCGCCGAGCTGCCCGAGGCGGTCGCGGCCGGCATGCGCACCTTCAAGATGTTCATGCCCTACCGGGGCGCCGAGGCGTGCGCCCTCGGCGGCATCGGCAGCCTGGACCACGCCCAGCTGCGGCTGGCGTTCCAGGCCATCGCCGAGCACGGCGCCCAGGCGCTGGTGCACGCCGAAGACGGCGACATCGTCGCGCACTGCACCGCCGAGGAGACCCGCGCCGGCATGCCCGACCTGGAGTCCTACGAGCGCGGCCGGCCGGTCGAGGCCGAAGGGGACGCCAGCTGGACCGCGCTCTACCTGGCCGAGCGCGCCGGCTGCCCGGTGTCGATCGTGCACGTGTCCAGCCTGGAGGCGATGCGTGCCCGCCGCGCCCTGGGCTATCCGGCCGCCTCGCTGGAGTCCTGCCCGCACTACATGCTGTTGCACACCGGCCTGCCGATCGGGGCGGCGGGCAAGGTGGCGCCGCCGCTGCGGGCCCCCGAGCTGGCCGAGCAGATCACCCGCGCGGTGCTCGCCGGCGAGATCGACTTCTTCGGCTCGGACCACAACGTCTGGCCCGCCGAGGCGAAACCCAACCTCATCGACGGCCGCGCCGGGCTGCCCGGGGTGGGGCTGCTGCTGCCACTGCTGCTCACCCACCTGGTATTCGAGCACGGCCTGAGCATGTCCCGCCTGGTCGCCCTGACCTCGACGAACGCCGCTGACAAGTTCGGGTTGCCCGGGAAGGGACGGGTCGCGGTGGGGGCGGACGCCGACCTGGTCGTGCTGGAGACCGGCCGGCGCACCATCCGGGCACAGGACCTGCACTCGGCGGTCGACTACTCGCCGTACGAGGGCATGGAGCTGCGGGCCTGGCCGCACGCCACCGTGCTCGGCGGCCGCCTGGTCTACGCCGGTGGTGAGTTCGTCGGCGACGGCGTGCGCGGCGAAATCCTCAACCACCGCTACTCGACGGCGGCCTAGCAAACCCCAAGAGCCTGGCAACGGCGCCGAACCCCGACCCCACAGGAGCCACTGCTGTGACCACTACCGCGGTACCCACGACAGCACCCGTCCAACCGAGCCCCCGGCTGTACAACGAGGACCTTGCCCCGAGCACGGACCGACGCTGGGGCGCGTTCAGCATTACCTCGGTCTGGTTCGCCTGCATGCACAACATGGGGCAGTACACCCTGGCCGCCGGCATGATGTTCGTCGGGTTGAATCCATGGGCGGTGATCCTCGGCTGCTTCCTCGGCTTCTGCGTCACGTTCGTCGGCAGCCAGATGATCGGACTCGCCGGCCAGCGCCACGGTGTCTCCTACCCGGTGCTGGCCCGCGCCAGCTTCGGCGTCTACGGCGCGAACCTGCCGGCCCTGATCCGGGCGGTGGTCGCGGTTGCCTGGTACGGCATCCAGACCTATCTCGCCTCTCGCGCGGTGATCGTGTTGTTGCTGATCATCAGGCCGTCCTGGGCGGCCCTGGATCAGGGCGGGTGGCTCGGGCTGTCCCCACTCGGCTGGATCTCCTTCCTGGGGCTGTGGGCGCTGCAGCTGGTGGTCGTGACGCACGGCATCGAGCAGGTACGCAAGTTCCAGAACTACGCCGGCGCGATGATCTCGGTGGTCATGCTGGTCACCGGTATCGCGCTGTTGGCCAAGGCCGGCTGGCACCTGGACTTTCCGGTGAGCACGCCGATGTCGACCGGGGCAACGGTCAACCACATCTTTACCGACGCCAGCTTGTGGATCGCCTGCTACGCCACCCTGATGCTCAACTTGTGTGACTTCACCCGGATGTCGCCCAGCCGCCGCGCGGTCACCTGGGGCAACTTCTGGGGCCTGCCGGTCAACGGCCTGGTGTTCATGGTGCTCATGGTGGTCAACACCGTTGCCGCGAGCACGGTCTACCACAAGGCCTTCACCGACCCGGCCGAGCTGCTCTCCGCCACCGGAAACCACTTGCTGATCGCGATCGGCGCGGTGGTGTTCATCTTCGCCACCATCGGCGTGAACGTGGTGGCGAACGTCGTCTCGCCGGCCTACGACCTGGCCAACGCATTCCCTCAGAAGATCAATTTCACCCGAGGCGCGCTGATCACCTGTGTGCTCGCGCTGCTGGTGATGCCCTGGAAGCTCTACAGCTCCACCGTGGCCATCACCTACTTCCTGGGCTCGCTCGGCGCGGTGCTGGGCCCGCGGTTCGGTGTGATCATGGCCGACTACTACCTCAACCGCCGGGGCCGGCTGTCGGTGCCCGATCTGTACAGCGACCGGCCCGGCTCGCCGTACTTCTTCC
>Ga0137413_10000922_pt1 | contig 10820 bp, 8 predicted proteins | sample CZODoug2_1_16fun_FD_108280 | JGI IMG/M metagenome (GOLD analysis project Ga0137413, IMG submission 108280) | Vadose zone soil fungal communities from Angelo Coast Range Reserve, California, USA - CZODoug2_1_16fungal (Illumina Assembly) | ecosystem: Environmental > Terrestrial > Soil > Vadose... | reverse complement strand
GGTCTTGTCGTCCAGCCAGGCCCACGAGCCGGGGGCGGGGTTCGTGCTCTGCACGGTCAGCGCCCGCTCCACCGAGGCCTTGTCCTGAACCGGCGCGCTGAACGTCAGCACGATCGGCTCGGCCACGCCCACGGTGGCACTGTCGGCAATGTTGATCTGCGCGCTGATCTGCCGGGCCGGGCTGAGCGTGTGGAACGTGCCGCCCAGCGGCACCTGCTTGCCGTCGGCGCCGAGGGCCGTGCCGGACCAAGTGTAGCTCCGGCCGTAGCCGAGCGACTCGGTCGCGGTCCAGGTGTGCTTGTCGGGCGACACCAGGCCGGTCACCTCCCGACCATGGTCGTTGACCAGGTGAACGTCGGTGAGGGCGCCATCGGCGACCATGACCTGCACGGGGTCGACCGGCGAGACGTTCTGTGCGGTGTCGCCCGGGATCTGCGTGACCTTGGCCGGCTTGGAGACCGCCGCCGGCGAGACCTTCTGTTCCGTCTGCGTCGGTTGGGCCGGGCCCTGCGCGCCATTGGAGCTACACGCGGCTAAACCCAGCACGGTGGCGACCACGCCCACTGTCATGGCCCACCGAGTACCTCCGACCGATCGCCGCACGGCAACCCCTTCCCCCGAACCCCTCATCACGTCCTGCACTCAATCGACGTCGCAGCTCCGACCGAAGTTGACCTCATCGAACGTGATTCACATCACAAATGGAGGAAGTGGTGGCGACTGAGTTCTTGAACGGTACCGCCGGACACCGACAAGAACGTTCTCAATCTGATCAAGATGCCAACGTGCGCGGCCGCCTGACGCCGCCTAGATGCTGCTGGCGAGGATCTGCCCCAGGCCACTCCTGGTGGCGACCACCATCAGGCGATCCCGCGGCACGAGCTGGTGATCGGCCGCCGGCTGCCAGTCCAGGCGCTGCTCGGTGCGGCGCTGGAGGCCGATCACACGAACCTCGCACCGCTGCTCGACCTGGCGCACGGTCATGCCGTTGAGTCCGGTTCCTTCGCCGACCGGCACCTCGGCGATCAGCAGCACCCGCCGGCCAACGGGGATCGTGCCGATGACCTGGCGTTCCACCATGGCGGCGGCGAAGGCTGGCGCGGCCAAGAAGGACACGCTCCGTGACACATTGATGTTGAAGCGGCGCTCCACCAGCCGCGCGAAATCGTTGTCGAACAGCCGGAGGACGACCAGCAGGTCGTGGCGGATGGCCCGCGCGGTCAACGCTGCCTCCAGGTTCACCACGTCGTGAGAACTCAGCGTGACGAGCGCACGGCTGGTGCCGATGTAAGCCGCACGCAGCGTGTCGTCCCGGCTCGCGTCGCCGATGATCACCGGCAGGCCGAGTCGCTTGGCCAGCGGAATGCCGCGGGCGTTCTCGTTGCGGTCGATGCACACGACCGGCACACCCAGGTCGTGGAGCTGGGCGACGACGCGCACGCCGACCTGGCCGAGTCCGATGACCACGACGTGGTCGCGAAACGGTCCCTGTGGTCCGGCCGCGGCGGCCAGGCGCGCGCTGACCACGGCGTCGAGCGCGACCGCCGTGATGATCGGGATGATCGAGATGCCGACGATCGTCACCATCACCTGGGTGATCTTGTTGATCACCGGCATGCTGTCCAACGGCTGGGCGGCGCCTGCGACGTCCAGCGCCGTCTCGTAGATGGCGTTCCACCAGGTGTAGCCGCCGAATATGGCGAACATCGTGGTGCCGATGGCGAGCAGCACGAACAGCGACAGAGCGGCGACGCCGACCCGTCGGTTGAACACCGAGCCGAGGTTGCGGCTCACCGCGGTGAGCCACGTCCCCCGCCGACGGCTTACGGCCTTCTCGACGTCGAAGCCGTTGGCGAACGCCAGCACCAGGTCGGTCGAGTGCTCGTCGACCGGCAGCAGGTCCGGATGGGTGTGATCGGTCGTGTCGGCGAGACCGCAGATGATCCGCTCGGCCTCGACCTCGTCCCGGCGCACTACATATAAGGTGCGGCCGGACACCCGGATGTGGGTCGGGCCCTCGCGGCCAAGAGACGCCGCGACGAACGAGGGAGCCGCCATCGCGGCGTCGGAGAGCACCGCGCAGTCGGTGAACAGCGTGCGGACCCGGTGGCCCAGGCTCGTGTTGAACAGGCGCAGCACGAGCCGCAGATCCGGGTTGATGTCCTGAGCCAGCAATGCAGCATGGATGTTGCCGGCGTCATCGGAGCCCAACAGGGCCAGCGCCCGGGCCGTGCCCAGTTTTGCCTGCTGAAACGCGTTGTTGTCGGGCGCTGGCGCCTCGATGACCTTGACCCGGTTGAGTTGGGCGATCCGCGGTCCGTAGTTCTCCTGCTTCGACCGCAAGATGACGGTGATGTCCTCGTCGTACCGGTTGATCAGCTCATCGACCAGCCGGAACGCGAGCGGAGTGTCGCCGCACACGACCAGATGACGACGCCGGTCGTTCCCACGGAGCTGGAGCGTCGGCACCTCTTGATCGTATGCGAGTGTCGTCCGCTGGGAGGTCCGTTGCCGGGGAAGAGGTCACTTTCGGCGGGCAGGACGGGTCAGTAGCGCCCTTGCTGCTGGTTCTGGGCCTCCCAAGCCAGGCGCTGGGTGATCCACTCCTGGGCCAGGGCCAGCGGGGAGGTTTGGTGCAGGGCCGCGAGTTCGCGGAGCTGCTCGTTGGCGGTCAGCGACAGCCGCAACTGGTAGACCTGCGCGTTGCCGAAGCGGCGACCGGACCCGGTGGTCTCGACGTCGCCCTCCGGCGCCAACGCCGCCAGGTAGTTCTCCAGCTCGTGGTCCGGAGCGGCTTCCTGCTGCTCAGGAGCCGGCTCGCGGTGTCTAGCGTCTTTTTTCCGTCCAAGCGAGGGAAGAGGCACCGGGAGAGGATAACGGTTCGGTTGCGGGCGGGTGACGGGTGTGTCCGCCGCCACACTGGGTGGACATGGAGAGGCCCCCGCGCCAGGGGGAGGAACGCGGGGGCCGGAGGGGATCTCCACAGGCGCTGACCGGGGGTATGTCAGCAATGCGATTGTGACATGGGTCGTTGCCGCGTGCGAGGGTTTCGCGCCGGATTCATGCCGGAATTTCATGCTTGAAAACCAAGTAGCGGATGTGGGTGTAGGTGATCATTGCTCGGCACGGCTGAGTGGGGCTGCTCCGGTCAGCGCTTGCGTTCGGCAGTGTTCGCCCGCTAGGGCGGCAGGAAACGGTGAAGATGCAGCGGGCTATGAAGTGCACGGAGTGTGACCGAACTGGTGACTCGTTACTCTTTGTCGCTTTCGGCCGGTGTTGCGACTATGAGTGACGAGATTTGCCATCGCGGTACGTGAACTTTTCGCCGGGTGTTGGTACGCATGGTGAGTTGGAGGCGAAGCTGTGACGGCCTTCCTGACCCCGTGCAATCGAACAGCACCTCCCCCGTGGGTCGACGCGCCGGACGGCAGGGGCCGAGTTGCTCGGCTGGCGCGAAACCGGCAATGCGTGCGAGGGAGGCCAAGGGCTGGTTGACCTCGCTCTTGTCAAGGTCGCGTGAGGTACCCAGTTCGTTGGCGCATGAGGCGTTTGCTCACGCCTCAGACGTCGATTCGGCGCTTCGGCGGGCAGCTGAAGGTGCCTCCTGGTCTGCGGAGATGTGCGCGATCGGGCGCATCGCAACCGTCGGGTTGCGCTCAACTGGGAGTCCAGCTTGCGGAGTCCGGATGTGGTGTTGGCGGTTGTTATCCCACGGTCAATCACACTGGCAGGACTGATGCGCTCCTCGACCACTGTGGCCTTGTGTGTTCGCGGTTCCATCGATCACTGAACCGGGGGCAGCCTGGCCGTGTCCAATGAGGGCCGTGTCCGGATCCTCTAAGTCGTAACCGCAGGCAATCGTGGAGCGGCGTCCTAGTCGGGGGAGACCATGTCGCCCTGTCGCGGCCCACTGGAGCCTCGGTCGCGGCCGACTCCAAAGATCGTCGCGCGTGCGTGGGTGGCCAATGGCACTCGGTGTATGCCGTGCCCCCTGGATATGTCAAGCCTTCCGGACTATGGAAGACCTCAGTTTGGGCAATGTGGCCACCGGCTTGTTAGCCCCGTGTGTGATCGCCTTCCCGATCGGATGTTCGGTTCCGGGCATCCTGGTTTCCTCGAGAACTGGCCGCATGCTCGAACTGGCGATGCTCGTGCCGACTACAGGTATGCGCCGGCAACATTTCGCCGCTTGCTCCAACGTGACCGCGTTGCCGCATTGATCAAGTTCATGCCTGGCGTCGAGCCTTGTTCCGATGTCGGGCTCGCCGTGGCTGGCAGACGCGCTCGTGGGGCCGTCGCCCCAGGCCGCAGGGCGGCGGGGGCTGTCGGATCCGTCGCGATCGCGCCGTGGTCCGGTCGTCGCCTGCGTGGAGTTTGACGGGCACGGCAGCGTGCCCGGTTGGCGCTGTCGTCCGCGCGCTCGGGCAGATTGTTGTCCAGAGTGCGTTGCTCCTGGACAAGATCAATTACCCGTACTGGGTAGTCGTATGAGACCTCGATATCGTCTGCGAGCAGGGAGTTTGATCGGTGTTGGCCCCCTCGATGTTGATCAGCGCTCAATCTGGTGCATAACTCACGGTTACTCTCCGTCTGAAGGGAATCACTCTCCGGGGGGCTGCAAGCGGTGCCGCTACTCGCTTAGCCTCGCCGCCGAGAGCTGAGTCGGGGAGGCACTATGAGCGGGTCCCTTGAAGTCCGAAAGTTGCTTTGGCAGCACGACGACTCGATGCCGCGTGGCTCGACGAACGTGCCTGTTCAGCGCAGCGACGAGCCATCGAAGATCTCGGCCGAGCAGGTGCACAGGGCGCGCCTCGCGGTTGCCCGTGGCGCCCTCGACGTCGACGACTGCCGGCAGCTGCTCGACATGCTCGGGCTCGCGCCCGGCGAGGATGGAGTGCCGCCAGTACGTCGCTGAGGACATCGGCGACGTTTCATCGACCAGACCGGTCGTCGGGACCCAAGGCGTCGGGGCGCTGCCCGACGGTCGGTCATCCCCTTCCCTTCGACGTCAAGCCGCGATGTCGGCCGGATCGTTGATCACCAGGTCGAGCTGCGTGGCGACGATTCGGGGTTCGATGCCCGCCAAATGGGTGTCGCAGAGAAGCATCTCCACCGTCATGGTTGCGCCTACTCCTGGCAGCAGCCTGATCGTGCAGGCGAGCTGATGGTGCTTGGCATCGTTGATGCAACCGGGTTGAACGCAGCGGTCGGTAGCGACCTGAGTATTTGTCACGTCCGGTGACGTGGCGCTCGCCGGGGCTGCTGGAGTCAAGCTCACTGGCCGTGATTGTCCGGGCTCAACCGTGTCGTCGTCGACGACGCTGCGGAGGCGGGCTGCCTGAGTTGGTGCCACATCCTCGGAATCTGAGCCATGCACAGATTCATGCTCCGGTTCGTGGTTCGAGATCGAGGGCTTTGTTGCCGCGGCGGCAGGCTGGGGTGCTGACGGTTGATCCAGTCCGCGAGGCCGCTCCGCGGCCTGAGCGGCGGCTTCGCGTCCGATGCCCTGCTCGTCGGCGAGTGCGCGAACCATGCGCTGAAGTCGTTCCGGCCCGGCCTGGTTGGCGACGTTGCTGATCCAGACCTGCTCGTGGTCGGACACATGCGTCTGGCCCAGCGCCTTCTCCGCGCGGGCAAGGGTTGTGACATGTGCCCACGTGATGTGCCCGCCGGCAAGCGCGGCGAGCGTGTTGGGGAGCGTCGTGGTGAGTCGCTCGGCGACCGTGACGAGTCTCGCGGCTTCGCGGCCGGAGTAGTGGCACTCGCGGGTGAGGAACTCTCCGACGTCGCCGGCCGACCGGGCCGCGGACGTGTTGATGACTATGGCCGCTTGTAGTCGATTCACTTGTGTGACCAAGAATTTCAGGACCGCCATGGGGGCCTGGCTGCCCTGTGCCGCCGGGTCGAGGTTCAGGACCTGGTCGACGGCGGACGCCAGCTGGGTGAGCTCCTTCATGAGTTCCTCCTGGTTGGATGTGGTTCTGAGCGGCGCGCGACTGAAGCGATGCGAGTTCGATCACTTGGGAGTGGGATGCTGGAACGACGCTCGCGGCGGCGAGTAATCACAGTGAACTGATCAACATGTGGGTGAGCGCGTTCGGGGCTGAGACTACTCCGAATGCGAGAGCCGCGTAGGCTTCATGATCCATTTGGCCGCCTGTGGCGAGAATCGGCTGTGGGTGATTGCGTGTCGGCGGATTGCTGTGTGAGGTCTGTGAAATCCCTGTGGGCCCCTGTAGGCGCCGCGCGAGCCGGTCGGAGCCGGGTGTGGCGTAGCACACCTCAACGAGCCTGGCGCTGTCGAGGTGCTCGCCGAGGCTCTGATCAGGGCTTGATCTGCAGCCTCGGGCGGTCGGGCGTGGAGAAAGCGCAGGTAGGGGCGTTCTGGCACCCCGGTTTTGGAGGTTGCCCCCGACGTGTTCTATGCTTGCGGAGCTTCCAGCGGACGGCCGTTGGAGGGCCCGGGTGACAAGGTCCCTCGTAGGAGGTCCAAGGAAGCCGGAGTCCTCATCGTCTAGCGGCCTAGGACCCCGCCCTTTCAAGGCGGTAGCACGGGTTCGAATCCCGTTGGGGGCACGGAACTGAAGAGCAAGGCCCAGTGGCGCAGTTGGTTAGCGCGTCGCCCTGTCACGGCGAAGGTCGCGGGTTCAAGTCCCGTCTGGGTCGCAGGAGTACGATCGGGCTTCCGGTCTTCCTGGCCAGGTAGCTCAGTTGGTACGAGCGACCGCCTGAAAAGCGGTAGGTCGGCGGTTCGACCCCGCCCCTGGCCACGACGCCCATGAGCGTTCGAAGCTGACAAAGGCCGTGGAACATCTCAGATGTTCCACGGCCTTTGTGCTATTTGCTGTTCGGTGTGTTCCGTGACCCCCTCGCGCCTGTGGCACTCGTCCGAGTGGCTACTCGGTCGTACTGCTCACGGATTAACGTCACGTTCGGTTCAACTATCTGCGTAACTTTCCCGTATCGAACACCCTACAGAGTTAGTTGTCACTCAAGTGGGGGATATTCGGCCACGCCGGTGGAACCGTTTGGCGGCACACGCAATAGCCTTGCTGCCTAATCGTCGTGGTCGAGGTTCGGATATCGTCCTCGCCGACCCGGCTTGCCCTTCGAGCACGGCCGCAGGTCATCGGTGGCCCTTCATGCTCCGAGTCAGTTGATCTTGGGAGACGGGATGCGGGTTCGGGTGAGACAGCTCAGACGGGGCGATGCCGCAGGTGCGGTGTCGATCCCGGAGCCCCTCGGCTTCCTGCCACGACAGCAGGTCGACGAGCGTCCCGCGCCGCGCCCCGTTGCGACGTGGGAGGTCAAGTACCGCCGCGTGGTCATGGCCAGCGACCTTGGCTCGATCGTCGCGGTCGTCTTGTTGGTGGGGAGTCTCGTCGCGCACTCCTCGACGGCGGACGACTACCCGCCGCTGCTCCTCGCGGCGGCCACAGTGATCACCGTCGTCGCATCGTTGACGGCATGCCGCGCCTGGAGCACTGCCGTGCTCGGCCAGGAGGCCGAGGAGTTCCGTAGGCTGGGCAAGGCCGTGGTCGCGGCGGCTGTGGTGTTGGCCGTGGCCAGCCTCGGACTGGGTGTGCCGGGCGTGCGCGGTTGGATCTTCGTGGTGGTCCCGACGATCGCGTTGGTCGCGTTCCCGTTGCGTTACATCCTTCGCCAGCTCCTGCACAGTCGACGCCGCGCCGGACGGTGCCTGCTTCCGGTGATGGTGGCCGGCAGCGTCGACACCGCAACCGACTTGATCGCGCGCACTCGTCGTGAGCCCCACAACGGCTGGCGAGTAGAGGCGGTGTGCGCCGGAGGGGTGTCCGAACCGATCGGACACGGCGACATCGAGGGTGTGCCGGTCGTGGGCCACTTGGACCAGATCGCCGACCGGGTTCGCCGGGGCGGCTACCGCGTCGTCGCCATCACCCCGGACCCGTACTGGACTCCGCTTCGGCTGCAGCGCCTGGCCTGGCAACTCGAGGGCACCTCGACCGAGATGGTCGTGGCGCCTGTTCTCATGGAGGTAGCCGGTCCGCGCGTGCACATCACCGGTGTGCTCGGTCTGCCCCTGCTCCGGGTGAGCGCGCCGACCTTCACCGGCGCTAGACGTGTGGTGAAGGAGATCGTCGACAAGGTCGGTGCGCTCCTGCTGCTGACGATCCTCCTGCCGGTCCTGCTGGGCATCGCCGCCGCGATCCGCCTGGGCGATCGTGGACCGGCCCTCTACCGGCAGCAGCGCGTCGGCAAGGACGGAAAGCCGTTCACGATCCTCAAGTTCCGGACCATGGTGGTCGGCGCCGACCGGAACCGAGCCAAGTTGTTGGCTGGCAACGAGGCGGCCGGACCGTTGTTCAAGATGCGTCGCGATCCGCGGGTGACGCCGATTGGCGCAGTGCTACGTAGGTTCTCCATCGACGAAATTCCCCAGCTCGTCAATGTCTTGCTCGGAACCATGTCGCTGGTCGGGCCCCGGCCGCCACTGCCCAAAGAGGTCGAAGCCTACGGACCGGACATGCTCCGCCGTCTGCTGGTGAAGCCCGGGCTGACCGGGCTGTGGCAGGTGAGCGGCCGCAGCGACCTCCCCTGGGACGAGTCGGTTCGGCTCGACCTCCGATATGTCGAGGACTGGTCGCTCGCCCTGGACGCGCTGATCCTCTGGAAGACGGTGCGTGCGGTCCTGCGCGGCCAAGGGGCGTACTGACCTTGTACCGATGTGACAACGCCGAGGGGTCCTCGTGAAGGTCGTGCTGTTCTGCGGGGGTTACGGGATGCGCATGCGCGACGGTGCCGCCGACGACATCCCCAAGCCGATGCAGCTGGTCGGGCCGCGCCCGCTGCTGTGGCATGTGATGCGCTATTATGCGCATTTCGGCCATACAGACTTCGTGCTGTGCCTCGGCTACGGCAGCCACCACATCAAGGACTTCTTCCTCGACTACCGTGAGACGGCGTCCAACGACTTCGTGCTGCGAAACGGCGATGTCGAACTGCTCTCGTCCGACATCTTCGACTGGTCGATCACCTTCGCGCACACGGGTATCGACGCGCCGATCGGCGAGCGACTCCGCCGTGTGCGACATCTGCTCGACGGCGACGAGGTCTTCCTCGCCAACTACGCGGACGTGCTCACGGACGCGCCGCTGGGTGACATGGTCGAGAGGTTCGCCGCGTCGGACGCTGCGGCGTCGCTGATGGTCGTGCCGCCGCAGTCCTCTTTCCACTGCGTGGAACTTGGCGAGCACGGCAGCGCGACCGGAATCACCCCGGTCAGCCAACTGCCACTCTGGGAGAACGGCGGTTACTTCGTGCTCCGGCAGGAGATTTTCGACCACCTGCCGGCGGGCAGCGACCTGGTCGAGGACGCGTGCGGTGATCTCGCGAAGCGTGGTCGGCTCCTCGCCTATCCGTATCGCGGGTTCTGGCAGCCGGCGGACACGGTGAAGGAACGCGTCGCGCTTGAGCAGGCCTACCGGTCCGGTGATCGTCCGTGGATGCTCTGGGAGCGGGCATGAGACACGGCTTTCTGTCCGAATTGGTCGGCGCGGGTCCGGCTGGGAAACTGCTGGTCCTGAGTACGGCGACGCCGGACCTTGCCGATCGCCGGGTGGTGGCCGAACCTGTACCGGTGATCCCGCCGTCAGCACAGGAGGTCAGGTGAACAGGAAAGTCGCGGCCAAGGTGGCGCCGACGCTGGTCGGCACCGCGAGTGCGCCGATCGCGGTCGGGCTGCCTGTGTACAACGGAGAGCCCTACCTGACCAGGGCGCTGACGAGTCTCCGGGAGCAGCGGGACGTCGACTTCGAACTATGGATCGGCGACAACTGCTCCACCGACGGCACCGAGGAGATCTGCCGCGACGCTGCTCGAAAGGACGAGCGCATCCGGTACCGCAGACGTGAGCGCAACATCGGTTCGACGGGCAACCACAACCGCCTGGTGCACGAGTCGAAGGCCCGGTTCTTCACCTGGGCTGCCTCCGACGACGCCTACGAGCCGGACCGTCTGCGGAAGATGCTCGACGCGCTGAGCGACCGCCCCGACGCGGTGCTGGCGTTCACCTCGGCGCGGCAGATCGACGCCGACGAGCGGACGATCGGGCACTGGAACAATCCGTGCCGCACCGACCACGCCGACCCGGTCGTCCGCATCCGCGACCTGATCGGCTTGGCGCACGAGAACTACCACTGCTACGGCCTGTACCTGCGGGACGTGCTGGCCAGGACCCATCTGCTGCCGCCGGTGAAGAACAACGACCGGATACTCATCGCCGAGTTGGCGTTGTACGGCCGGTTCGTCGAGATCCGCGAGGAACTGCTGCTGCACCGCCTGCACGAGCGCCGGCTCACGCAGTCGGTCTCCTCTCGAGACTGGTATCGGACGCAGCGCACCGACAGCAAGCGCCTGGTCATGCCCAACGTCGAAGAGGCGAGCTGGTATCTGAAGGCGATCGCGAGGGCTCCGTTGGGGCGGCAGCAGCGGGCACTGGCACTGTTGGCGCTGCGGCCGTGGATCAGGGAGAACGCGGGGCCGATGGCACTCAACGTGGCTCGGGCCGCGGTGGACGGGGCTCGGATCGCGGCCTCCGCCTCCGGCCGGTTGCTACGCAAGTGAGACTGGTCCGTGGGTTTGTCGCCCGCGGACCCGAGTGAGGCGAAAGGGAACACGGACGTGGACGCGTTGGACATCCTGCGAGTGCTGCGACGGCGGTGGAAGATCACCGCATTGGTCGGCGCCGTGCTCGTCGTGCTGGTCGGCGCGGTGTTGTTCCTGGTGCCCCAGCAGTACAAGGTCACGGCGATCGCCCTGGTCACGCCGACCAACAACTC
>Ga0137413_10000919_pt1 | contig 10827 bp, 6 predicted proteins | sample CZODoug2_1_16fun_FD_108280 | JGI IMG/M metagenome (GOLD analysis project Ga0137413, IMG submission 108280) | Vadose zone soil fungal communities from Angelo Coast Range Reserve, California, USA - CZODoug2_1_16fungal (Illumina Assembly) | ecosystem: Environmental > Terrestrial > Soil > Vadose... | reverse complement strand
TTTTCTCACCACCTATGTAAACGCGGTCGATCCCATGGCAAAAGCCTTTGACGGCTTTCTCATTCATTCGCGATTCGGTAGCGGAGCTCAATTGGACGGTGTTCCCACTGGCAGCACTCGGGCGGGCGTCCCCTCTGGTTTGCGGATCCGCACTGACATGCACAAACCCGTGCTGATATTCATCTCGGAAACCGATCTCATGTCTCCGATGGGGTACCTGGCGGCGCGGCAGGATGACAACGATCACCTGAGAGTTTGGGAGGTGGCCGGTACCGCGCACGCGGATACCTATACGTTAGGCGCTTCCGCGATCGACTCGGGTACAGAGTCGATTGCGGATCTAGCGCGCGCGCTGGCGCCGACTACGAACGTTCTGGGAATGCAGTTTGGCAAGCTCATTAACTCCGCGCCCCAGCACCACTACGTGATGGTTGCGGCGATCTCGTCGTTGAACCGGTGGGTCAATTCCGGCAGGGCGCCGCCCCATGGACAACGCTTAATGGTCACTGACGGAAACCCACCGCAATTGGCCCCCGATGCCAATGGCAATGCAACGGGTGGCATTCGATCCCCGTGGATGGACGTGCCCACTGCCCATCTATCGGGTTTGGGGCAAACCGGCTCGCGCATCGGCTTTTTGTTCGGCGTAACAGAGCCGTTCGATTCAATTCGGCTCACGCAACTGTATCCCGGTGGACGCTCTGAGTATCTCGAGAAATTCGACGCCGCGTTGAACGCAGCAATTCGATCCGGGTTTATTCTGCCTGCCGACGAGGCGCAAATTAAAGGGCTTGCCTCATTCAGTTATCCGGACGAATCCTTGTAGACCGAGCGCAAGCATCGTCCCACCGCCTGTTTGTAATAAAAATCGATTATTTGCACTGCTCAGACGGTATGCGCGCATTTGCGCGTCGAACTCAGGCAGCCAGTCGAATTCAGGCGGCTATTTTATTCCAGCCTTCGCTCGTACATTCACGGCTAGCGGCCACACGAGAGCCGCAACCGGCGAATAACGAAATCGCTGCCGAAGTACAGCCATCCTGTGGGCGAAATGCAGGCGCTGGCTCGACGAACAATAAGGGGGTGGCTATGCAAGTGATCAAGGCAGGGGCCGGTTGGGTGGCGGGCGCCGCTCTGGCAGCAGCGGGTGTAGTAGCGGCAGGGCCGGCGCGCGCCGACGTCTCCGATTCGAGCAGTGAAACCACAGGAAGCTCGATCGCGCTCGAAGAAATCATTGTCACTGCACGCAAGCGCGAAGAGAACCTGCAGGAAGTGCCGATTTCCATCTCGGCTTTTACCCCCGAGCAGTTGCGCGCGAACACCATTCAAGAACCCACTGATCTCCAATACCACACGCCTGGACTCATGATGCGCTCCGGCGGCGGCGCGCGCGATTCGCTCGACTACTTCATCCGCGGACAGGGCACCACCTTCGGCGGCGGTCCGGCGGTGGTTACCTACTTTGCTGACGCTCCCTTTACAGCTCAAGGCGCGGCACGCTTGGGCGACAACCAACAGTTTTATGATCTCGGTTCCGTGCAAGTGCTCAAAGGACCGCAGGGCACGCTGTTCGGCCGCAGCACCACGGGGGGTGCGGTACTCTTCGAGCCGGCGCGTCCGGGCAATGAGTTCTCGGGCACGGTACAAGTCTCCGAAGGGAACCTTCACTATCACGAGTACCAGGGCTTCGTGAACATTCCCCTCCTGGATGACAAGCTGAAAATCCGCATCGCCGGCGATAGCGTGCGCCGCGACGGCTTCACGCGCAGTCTCTCGACCGGCCAGATGCAGGATGACCGGCGCACCGATTCATTTCGCGTCGGTGTCTCCTTCACGCCGGTCAAGTGGTTCGACAATTACCTGATGTTTCAGAACAATAAGACCGACCAAACCGCCGGCAGCGTGGTGCTGCTAAAAGTCAACAATGCCCTGCCGCTGTATAATCCTGTTCCCGGACTTACGCCATACGGTCCCACCGGCGGAGCAATCGTCGGGTTCCTCTGCCAGGCATTCAATCCGGGAAATCCGGCGGGCGCCGGCGCCTGTTTTGCCCAGCGCACCGCCATTCTGGCGCAGTTGTCCAGCCAGTTGAATGCAGAAGCCGCGCGCGTGGCAGCGGGGGGCAATGCGGTTCGGGACAATCAAACGTCGGTGGAAACACAGTTGCAGGGGCACACTCAGTACCTCAACGACATCCTGAGCCTAAGTGCCACTGACCTTCCTTACGTGGGCGATGTGACCTTCAGGGACATTTTCGCCACGCAAAAAAACTATGGCGTCGAGAACTTGCGCGAGCTGGCGGGCGGTTCTGCTGTGACCCACGCCACGGTCGTGACCACCGCGGATGTCATCAATTGGGTGCCGACCTATACGCCGACCAGCACGGGTGAGACTCATTGGCTCGATGACTTCAGCGAGGAAGCCCAACTGCTCGGGACGGTCGATGGCAAGCACCATTGGATCCTCGGTTACTACATCGAAGAGCACAAATTCAATGTGGGCGACCCGGCAATCTTCAGCGTCGTCGGCAATGTGACCTCGCCCGTGCTGACCGCACCCACGATTGCCAGCCAGATGGTCGGCGACAGTCTCGACATCGTCAAAGGCTACTTTGGCCAGTTCACCGTGGACCTATCTGATTGGGTGCTGCACGGGCTGAAATTCACGGCGGGCTATCGCTGGTCGCAGTCGTATATGCGCTCCCTCAATTTGAAAGGCGGCTACGATGCAACGGGTACTATTGTGCCGAATGCCACGCCCGGCGGTTCGTGCAATTGCACGGCGACCCAGTCGCAGCCCACATTGAACGACCAGGCACCCAGCTGGAACTTTGGCTTCGACTGGCAGGCGACAGATCACCTGCTGACGTATATCGCGACACGACGCGGCAACAAACCCGGTGGGGTGAATATTCTCCCGCCCGTGGTGTTTCCGGGACTCGAAGCGACTTTCGCTCCCGAAACGCTCACCGACGTCGAACTGGGCGTCAAGTCGGATTGGACGCTGGGCGGGCACAGGGGCCGGACCAACGCGGACATCTACAGGCAGTGGTACAACAACATTCAGCGCACGGAGTTTGTACCCAACCCCATCAACCCTGCCGCTCCGGTCCAGCAGACTGCGAACATTGCGAAGGCGGTCATCGAGGGGCTCGAATTAGATAGCATCATGGAATTGACGGATCATCTCTCGCTGTCGCTGACGTATGCGTACATCGATCCCCGATACACCCAGTGGCCGGGCGTCACTGCTCCGGGGCCTGGCGTCGTGGGCGGACTGCCGCTCGTCAATAGTCCATTCCCCGGCACGCCGCGTCACCAAGGCACGCTCGGTCTTCGCTACAGCATAGCGCTCGCGAACGCCGGAGAGCTGACGGCCGGGGCCGATTACTATCGTCAAAGCGCGGTTCAGCTGAACGATCAGGCTTTGGCCGACGCCAACGTCGTACCGCCCACGCCGGGATACGGCAATCTCAATCTGCGCCTGGATTGGGCGAATATTTTTTCGAAATCCATCGATGCGGACTTCTTCATGCACAATGCGACGAACAATGTGCATCAGGTTGCGGTCAATTCGCTGTGGAGTTCGTTCGGCTTCATCTCCGCGATCTATAACGAGCCTCGCACTTGGGGAATCGAGGCCCGTTACCGTTTCGGAGCAGCGGCGCATCAGTGATGGACATCGAATCCTACGTCGTTACGGATCAATTCTTCGGCAGACCGTACATTGACCGCGACGAGCAGCGCGAACAGCCGTATCCGCATCGGCAGATTCACGGCGGGTTTGCGGGGACCGATACCCGCTTCACATTCTATTTTCCGAGCAAGGAAGTCTGGCGCGGGCGGATGTTTCATCCCATTGAGGGCGGTCACGCCGGCCACGAAGATTTTTTTGGCGGTTATGCGGGAGAGATCAGCGGGGGACTGAAGATGGTCGCTCGATTGGGCGGCTACATGGTGGAATCGAATTCCGGCCACATCGGCGATGACATTGATCCGAAGGGCGGCAACGATCCCACGCTTTATGGGCATCGGGCCAGCATCGAAAGCGCGCGCTTTTCCAAACACGTTGCTGCTGAAATCTACGGCAAAGCGCCAAGCCACGGTTACGTTTGGGGAGGCAGCGGCGGAGGCCGTCGCTCGCCGTTGTGTCTTGAATATGGCGCGGGAGTCTACGATGGGGCATTGCCCTATATGGGCGGCGGCAACATCGAACCTTGGGGATCGAAGTCGCGCGTGCGCAGCGATCAGCCGATCGCCTTCGGTGCAATGTTCAACGTGCAGCGGCTGCTCGGCGACAAGCTGCAGGGTGTGATCGACGCCATGCAACCGGGCGGCGGCGACCCCTACGCGGGCCTGACGGCGCATCAACGCGAGGAATTGGCGAACCTCTACCGCCTGGGGTTTCCGCGCGGCGATGAGTTCATGATCAGCCAACCCATGGGACAGATGTGGCTGTGGACCTCTATCGCGGACATGCTGCAAAAGGATGACGCTGACTATTTCCAGGCATTCTGGACGAAGCCAGGGTACGTTGGCCACGACTCGCCTCAGTACATCGCCGACGATCTGATTGAAACGAGCGGGAAGGTGACCCGTCTCGTCACCGCGAGAGAATTGCGAGACAGTCCGGACTTCGCCGTTCCGGAATTCGAAGACGCCAAGCCATTCGTCATCTTGCTCGCAACCCTGATGGGTCAGCTCGATTTGCCGATCGGCATCGAGGTCAAAGGCGTGGGCCGCGGCTACCGCACCGGAGCGGGCGTCAAAGTCACGAGCGGAGGAGCGGCCGGCCGCCAGATGTATTGTTTGAATCATGGCGGCGATTTCTTTTTCTGCGAAGGTCATGGCGAAGCGAACCTCAAGCGCTTCGCCGATGTGCAGGTCGGGGATGAGGTGCGTATCGACAATCGCGCGTTCCTCGCCTTCTGCTACTACTACCGCCACCACATTTCCGACGACGCGCTGTACGATTTCTTGCGCACGGATGGGCGACCACTGTTTCCTCAGCACGGCGTGCCGCTGCAGTCGCCGCTGATGGGAGTGCCGTATTCGGGTCAGTACGAAGGCAAGCTGATGTGGGTGCACCACACCCATGATGCCTCGCTGTGGCCCCCACAAGGATTGTTCTACAAGATGGCTGTCGAGCGCGCTCAAGGACCTCAAGGCGCCGCCAAGAACTTTCGGCTGCGGTGGACGGAGAATGCGGAGCACATCAGCCCGAAGATGGCGCCGAAGCAGGCGGGGCGAGCCGCCTCGACATGGCTTGTGAACTATCACGAGCTCATCGAGCAGTGCCTGAGGGATCTATGCGACTGGGTAGAGAAGGGCGTCGCGCCGTCGGCCACCCAATTCACTTTCAAGGACGGGAAGGTCAGCTTGCCCGCGTCGGCTGCTGAGCGCGGCGGCATTCAGCCGGTAGTCAAGGTCCGGGTGAACGGAGAGATCAAAGCGCAGGTGCGCGTACGCGAGACCGTTGCGCTTCAGGTCGAAGGCGAGGTGCCGCCGGGAGCTGGCACTGTGATCTTGGTCGAATGGGACTTCGATGGTTCGGGCACCTACCCCGAGCGGCATAGAATCACGGGCCAACCGGCGCGTATCGACATGACTACGACTCACGCGTATGACCAGCCCGGCGTTTATTTCGTTACCGCACGGGTCACGTCCCACCGCGGCGGCGAACCGAATGCCGATTCCTGTCGATGCGAAAACCTGGCATCGGGCCGCGTGGTTGTTTCCTAAGCAGTTCTAAAGACATATTTTTGATCAGGGAGAGACGATGAAACATGGGCTGACAAAGACAAAGACACGCACCGCGTGGTGCGCGTCGGCCGCCGTCATGGCGAGCCTCTATGGATCGCCGCTGCTCGCGGCGACGGATTGCAGCATCGAGAGCATCCAGGCACTCGCACCCGCGGGTACGACCATCAAGTCGGCCACGCCGACGCCGCTGCCGGTGCCTCACTGCAAGATCGACGGCTCGATCAGGACCGACAATCCGGGGCCAAATCAGGTCAATTTCCGTTTACAACTGCCTGATGCGGGCTGGACCGGGCGTTACTATTTCATCGGGATGGGCGGTTCGGCGGGCTACGTGCCTACTGACTCACAGATCCCTGCCGGTAATCCGCTGAATAAGGGAATTGCCGTCGCCGGTACGGACACGGGCCGCCAGGGAGATATGTTGGACTGGGGGTTCTTGGTAGACCCCGCCAAGGCCAAGGACCACATTGATCGCGCGGCGCACGTCACCGCAGTGGCCACGCAACAAATCACCAAGGCTTACTACAAAGTCAAAAAACTTCACCGCTATTTCTCCGGTTGTTCGGGCGGCGGCCGCATGGCAACCATGGCGATCGAACGCCATCCCGAGGATTTCGACGGCGTTTTGCTTGGGGCGCCCGGAGGGCGCAGCAACGCGACGATGCTCGCGTTCATTTACAACGCCCAGCAGATGAATCGTGAGCCCGGCGCATGGCTGTCGCCGGCAAAATTGCAGATGCTCGATAAAAAGGTGACCGAACAATGCGACGCGTTGGATGGCGCGAAAGACGGCATCATTTGGGACCATACCGCCTGTAAGGTCGACTTCGACCAGTTCAAGTGCGCGGCAGGCGATCAGGCTGAATGCTTGACCGATCCCGAACTGAAGAGCGTCAAAGCGATCGTCGCCGGTCCGCAAGGACCCAGCGGGCCGATCAAAGTGGGTTACCCCCTATCCAACATCAGCGTCTGGTCCGGTTTTCTCGGCGCCACACCGCCACCGTGGTCGGACGGCACGTCGATGGCAGACATGGCGAAGACTTCGCCCGGCTACGTCATCGGCAGCTCCATGGCCAAGGTGTTCTTTGGTCCCAGCTTCAATGCGTTGTCGGACTTCAACTTCAGCGATCAGAAGCAGTTGGACTCCTGGTGGGCGGCGACCAATAGGATCGGTTTTGGCGTGCCCTACAGCGCCGACCTGCGCGGCTTCCAGAAGGGCGGCGGCAAAGTCATCATGTGGAACGGTGTCAGCGACCCGTGCTGCATCGACACTGAGCTATTGGGGTACTATCACGACGCCGCCAAGTCGGTGAGCGGAGAGAGCCAGCTTGATAAATTCGCCAAGCTGTACTTCCTTCCCGGCACGTCGCACTGCGGTGGCGGCACCGGCCCGCAGGACGGTCCGGACAAGCTGCTCGAAGCCATGATGGATTGGGTCGAAAAAGGCAAGGCGCCCGGTTCGGTGGTGACTCATCGCGGCAAGGATCGTGCGCAAATGCTGTTCGCAGACGCGAAGTCTGGAACCGTGTCCGGTGTACTGGTGCCTCCATCGGCCGGTGCTTCGCGCGATTTCCTGCTCTGTCCGTATCCTCAGGTCGCAAAGTTCGACCAAGCGCTCGCCGACAAAGACGGCGCAGTCAATGAGGCGGCCAATTGGTCGTGCCAATCACCCGGCAAGGCGCTGGTGTCACGCTGACATTCTAGTACTGATGCGGTTGACCCGGGATATGGCGGTTCCCAAACCTATGTGGGCGATCAAGCGGGCGGAATGGATTCTTCGCGGCTGCCTCGTGGCTGCGTGCATGGCATCGGCCGCAGTCCCCGGCGAGTAATCTATAAAAGCTCGCATTAGTGGTTTACGAACTCCCAGACCTTGGATATTACAACTGATCCCTCGCCAACCGAGGAGGCGACGCGCTTGACGGAGCCTGCTCGTACATCACCCACCGCGAAAATGCCAGGCAGCGAAGTCGCGAAGGGCGAGGCCGCAGAACCCACGCCGGAACCGGTGATAACGAATCCTTTATCATCGAGTTTCACCAGGCCCGAGAGCCACTCGGTGTTTGGCGCAGCCCCCACCATAACGAAGAGCGCACGCGCGTCAACGACGCGGTTCGCCCCGGTCTTCACGTCACGAATACTCAGCGCTTCGAGGTGTTCAGCGCCATGTAACGCGCTTACCTCGGCACCATATTCGATTGTTATCCTGGGATCGGCTTCGAGCCGACTCGAGAGGTAGCTCGACATCGAGGCGGCAAGTGACGCGCCGCGGACCAAGACGCGTACACACCGCGCCGAGCGGCTGAGAAACATCGCGGCCTGCCCCGCGGAGTTCCCGCCGCCAATGATAACCGTATCTGTCCCCTTGGAGTAGCGCGCCTCGATCTCGGTCGCGGCATAGTAAATGCCGGTGCCTTCGAAGTCGGTAAGTCGGGCGAGCGGGAGTCGGCGATACTGCACCCCGGTCGCGACCACCACTGCTTTGGCTCGGACGCGCTGGCCGTTATCGAAAGTGGCGCAAAAGCTCTCATCGTCGAGCCGCTCAAGGAGCACCGCTCGCCGCGGCATGGCGAAACGCGTACCGAATTTCATCGCCTGTACTTCTCCGCGCCAGACCAAGTCGGCACCGGAAATGCCCGTCGGAAAGCCCATATAATTCTCTATGCGGCTCGAGGTCCCGGCTTGGCCGCCGATCGCTACATCTTCAACAACCAGGGCGCAGAGACCCTCGGCTCCCGCATACACTCCTGCGGCCACCCCTGCCGGCCCCCCGCCGACGATTAGCACGTCAAATACTTCGTCGTCCCCGAAATCAAGATTGAGGCCGAGCAGGCGTGCGACCTTGTCGGGGGTGGGCTCAGTCACAACGACGTCGCGACCGAAAATGACGGCGGGTACGCCCGGAGCGATGGCGCAGCGATGGGCGCTCGCTTCGGCTTCAGGACTCCCCAGTGGCAACGAGATGTACGGAATGTGGTTGCGGCTCGCAAACTCCGCGATGCGGCGCACGTTTCGGTCATCATCTTCGCCGATCAACCGTAAGCTGCTGATGCGCTCCTCAAGTTGGCGGCGGCGGCGCGCCGAAAGCACGGTGATGATGATGTCCGACATCTCTGGAATCTGAGACATCAGCGTCAGCATCGCTTCTCGCGGCACCTCGATCACCCGTGTGTCTCGGACTGCGCGCATCGCCATCGACCAAGCGCCGCCGTTCAGAAGGGAGATCTCGCTCATAAACTGTGTCGGACCTATCGTGGAGGGCAAATGGCGTTCGTCGGTATAGGGATTCACTACTTCGATCTCACCTTCCTCGACATACACGAAGCGATCCACGGGCTCGCCAGGCCGCGCCAGAAACGCACCCGCAGGATAGCGGGCAGCAGAGCCCGCGATGCGCAATGCTTCGACATGAGCCGTGGCCAGGGGGGTGCGCTGCATCTGACGTAAATCGCCGCCAATTGTTTCCATGGTTCTGCCGGTCCTTTATGGGTAAGGGGTAGCCGCGTAGCCGCTAAATCCCCTCACTGTGTGGTGTAGCCTCCGTCGATTGTAATGCTCTGTCCAGTGACACCTACAGCAAAATTCGCGGTTATCCCACGTTGTTCAGAGCAGTTTTGCCAATCGTAGCGGCAGCGTTCTGCACTCACCATGCACCCCAAGGAAATTTCGAGTGCTACATCAATAGGAGAAGGGATCAAAACATGAATACGAGCGGGGACAATACAAATTTCGCCGACCAAGGCAAAGACTTGGCAAATAAAGCGGCGGAGAAAATACAGGGCGGTTTGCAGGGGGCGACGGGTAAAGCCCAAACTCTGGCCAAGCAAGGCGGGGACACGATCGACACGGCGGTTCAGCAAGTGCGCGACACCACCGCCGACATGTCAGACCGTCTACTGGAGTACGCGAAGGACAATCCGGGCAAGGCGTTGCTGATGGCTGCAGCTTCTGGCGCGTTACTGGTAACTCTTATCAAGGCACTGACTCCGCGGCGCGACTAGATTCTCTTTTTCAAATATCGACATATCTACCGTTAACAGTTAACAGTTGACAGGGATGCAAACCATAAGTGTATGCAAGCTATTCTAACACCGCGAGCGGAGGAGGGTGCCGCCGCAGAACCTGTCATGTCGCACGGCCAATCGGCGGCATCGTGGGGAGCCATTCTTGCGGGTGCATTTGTAGCGATGGCGGTCTCTCTCGTTTTGTTGAGCCTGGGCGCAGGACTCGAATTGGCGTCCGTATCACCATGGGCTGACCACGGTATCTCGGAGACCACCTTTAATGTGACAACCGCCATCTGGCTGATCGTGACTCAATGGATCTCTGCCTGTTTGGGCGGCTACATTACCGGCCGATTGCGCACGCGTTGGACCGGGACCCACGTTCATGAAGTGTTCTTCCGCGATACGGCTCATGGATTTGTGACCTGGGCACTGGCGACCGTGGTCGTCGCGGGCATCGGTGCAAGTTCAATCACCTCGGTTATCGGTGGCAGCGCGCGTGCCGCGGCGCAAGTCGCAGGAGGCAGTGCGAGCGGCATGCTGGCTACTGCCAATTCACCTGCGGCGAGCTACAACGTCGACAAACTCTTCCGATCTTCGGGTGACGCGTCCGCGAGCGCGGCCGATACCCGTGCGGAGGCGGGTCATATCTTAGCGAACGCCATTTCGAAGGGGAGCATAGCGGATGCAGACCGGACGTACCTTGCCTCGTTGACCGCACAGAAGAGCGGCGCATCGCCTGAAGCTGCGAGAGAGCGAGTCGACGAGTTTGTGACGAGTATCAATGATGCGAGAACCAAGGCGATGGAGGCAGCCGATGCCGGGCGGAAGGTCGCAGCCGAAACTGCGATCTACACCGCCCTATCGATGCTTATCGGTGCCTTTATTGCGGGCTTGTCGGCGGCACTCGGCGGCCGCCTGCGCGACGAGCACATTTAATTCTTCTTAGTGTCGACGACTTGCGGTCGCGAGCGCGTGAAACGGGGATTGACGCAGGCGTTCGTGACCAGAGCCTATGAAATCTAAATCAGCCGCCTTTCCAACTCCTGCCAATCGGCTTC
>Ga0137413_10000918_pt1 | contig 10828 bp, 12 predicted proteins | sample CZODoug2_1_16fun_FD_108280 | JGI IMG/M metagenome (GOLD analysis project Ga0137413, IMG submission 108280) | Vadose zone soil fungal communities from Angelo Coast Range Reserve, California, USA - CZODoug2_1_16fungal (Illumina Assembly) | ecosystem: Environmental > Terrestrial > Soil > Vadose... | reverse complement strand
TTGCGGCTCGACGCGAGCAAGAGCGACACCTTCGAGGTTTTCAAACAGCGTTTCCGCCAATCCCTGAAGGAGACTTGGGCCCGGGAAGACTTTGATTATCTCGTCAACAACGCCGGGTTTGGTATTGCCAAGTCCATCTTGGAGACGACCGAGGAGGAGTTCGACAAGCTCGTCAATACGCAGTATCGCGGCCTCTTCTTCATCACCCAGAAACTCATTCCGCTGCTCAAGGACGGGGGCAGCATCGTGAACATTTCGAGTGGTCTCACGCGGTTCGCGCTTGGGAACAACTCTGCCTACGCAATGACGAAGGGCGGCGTCGAAGTGTTCACGCGTTATTTGGCCAAGGAACTGGGGCGCCGCCAGATCACGGCCAATTCGGTCGCCGTTGGAGCGACGGAGACCGACTTCGGGGGCGGCATCATCCGTGATAACCCCGAATATCATAAGTTGATTTCCTCGATCGTCGCATTGGGCCGGCCTGGCAAGCCAGATGACATTGGCAGGATGATTGCATCGCTATTGAGTGACGACAATCACTGGATCAACGCCCAAAGGATCGAGGTTTCGGGCGGCCAGCTCATCTGATTCCAGCAATGCGCTGCGAACACCGGTCACCGGCCGGCTGCCCGCTGTTTTCGGCTGGCGAAGCGCGAGCCAGCTACACGACGCGGATGAGCTTTCGGCGCCGCCGCAGGCGGAGCCGGCCCTCTGCCGAGCAACGGGATACCGTGCACACCTACGACGTCGGAGTTGGTTTCACGAATTACGAGTTCGACCTTTTCGACCGCGGCGTCGGTGCCGCGACTGCGCAGCGCCTCCCGAAGATGTCTTTGGCACCGTACGACGGCCGGCCTGCGAATCGCAGCCCCGGCGGACAAACACTTGCCGCGGAGGAGCTGTCGTGAAGGACACCTTGCGAGACCGCGCAGATGCGCGGGCGATGCCAGGCTTCGCGAATTCGGCATCGGCGCTCGTAGTGGATGGACCGGCCCTGCGCGAGTCGAGCGCCACGGCCGTCACCAGTGCGCTCTCATGCCCGGCTCGGCTACGCGAGGCTTGCCGCGAAGAGATTGCGGGACTGGCGAGGATAGTCCGAGAATTGTCCTGCCACGCCTTGCTGCGCGGGACGGATGGAAGCGCGATCCCTCTATGTACAACAGGCGACCGGGAAATCTCGGCGCCAGTGTCTTGCGAACCGACCGTGTCCGTGCCGATCTACGATTACGACGGCTCTGCCATTGCCAATATCGCTTTGTTTGAAAACGCTGGCCGTGTCGTTGAGCCGACAGAGCACGTCCTCCGCGTGTTCATAAGCTCCACGGCGCGTGCAATGAGTGAGCGCTGGTTCCGCCTCTTTCATCGCCGGGAATGGATCATCGCCGCACGGCGCGAGGATGAGACTCACACATCGATCATGCTGGCAGTCGATCGGAGCCGAACCCTGATCGGCGCCGACCACGCGGCTCGAGAGTTTCTGGAAACTACGGGACGACGCTTCGAAACTGGTTTAAGCATATCCGACTTCTTTGGCTGTGATTTTACCCCCGGACGGGGACGGCGCTACTGTGATGTAGCATTGCGCCTGCAGAGCTCCGATGCGTCCTCGCCATGGTTGGCGCTAATAACACCACCCGACCTCGGCGCAGTGCAGGGCCGCAGCCGGGAGCGGCTGCAAGTTCACACGCGACCACGACTGGATGCGCTCGACACGGCAACCATAGCCGCCGAACAGGAGCACCGCTGCGGACTCCCAGGACGCATGCTGAAGAGCATCCAAGGGTATATCGATGCCCATCTTGAGAAGGCTCTTAGCATCGAAGAGATGGCGTCCCGCGTCGGAATCTCGCCGTCGTACTTTGCGCGCTCGTTCCGAAGCTCAGTCGGTTTGGCGCCCCACGCGTACGTGATGCACCGGCGGCTATTGCGCGCGCAAGAGTTGCTCGCGAACACAGACCTCCCGCTCATCGACATCGCCCTTGCAACTGGATTCGCCGACCAGAGTCACTTCTCTCGGCGCTTCCATCAGATGACGGGAGTGCCTCCACGGGCCTTTCGCCTTCAACATCGATAGCTTTCGAAGAGGCTGACCAACAAAAGTCCGTCTCATCGAGACAAACCCGGTTCGGAAGAAACAAGCAGCAATAAAGCGCCCGCACCAGCATGGTCCTCAAAGCGTGATGGTGGATTCGTATCTCATACCTCAGGAGGGAAAGGATGATTGGCAGAACTGGAAACGGCTTCGATGGAGTGGATGGCGCCTTTACGGAGCGCGTCCGCATCAACCAGCGGAAGCTCGCAGCTGAGTTGAAATCGCATTACGATTTCATCGTCTGCGGCTCCGGCTCCTCGGGTTCGGTGCTCGCACGCCGACTCGCCGAGAATCCGGAGGTCAGCGTGCTGCTGTTGGAGGCGGGCGGGAGCGACGATGTGCCAAGTGTCATTGAGGCCGACCAATGGTTCCTGAACCTTGGTAGCGAGCGTGACTGGGGCTTCACGGATCATCCCAATCCTCATCTCAACGGACGCTCCATTGCTTTGGGTATGGGCAAGGTGCTCGGCGGCGGATCCAGCATCAACGTGATGGGGTGGGCACGCGGTCATAAGAACGACTGGGACTTTTTCGCGCAGGAGGCGGGCGACCCGGCATGGAGCTACGAGTCGGTGCTTGATATCTACCGCCGCATTGAAGATTGGAAAGGGGCACCTGACCCACGGTATCGCGGAATCGGAGGGCCGGTGTTTGTCCAACCTGCGCCCGATCCCAGCCCGATAGCCCCTGCCATGGTGGAAGGGGCACGTTCAGCGGGAATTCCAACTTTCGAGAGTAACAACGGCCGAATGATGGAGAGCGGAGGCGGCGCCTCCATCCTGGACGTTCGAATCCGCAATGGGAAGCGGCAATCCGCCTTCCGTTCTTACACCTTCCCCTATATGGACCGGCCGAACCTCACAGTACTTACGGCGGCGCTTGTGACCCGCGTGACGCTCGAGGGCAAGCGGGCCACTGGAGTTGAGATCGCTTACAACGGGAAGATCGTTCGCATCGGTGCGGGCTCGGAGGTGATTCTGTCGCTGGGTGCGATCCATACGCCGAAGGTGTTGATGCAGTCTGGAATTGGCGACGAGTCTGATCTGCGCCGCTTGGGGATCCCTACGGTTCAGCATCTTCCGGGCGTCGGACAGAATTTTCAGGATCATTTTGGTATTGGTTGTCTCTGGGAGTATCAGCAACCGCTCGCTCCCCGCAACAATGGCGGTGAGGCAACGTTCTTCTGGAAGAGCAATCCAGCTTTTGACACTCCCGACTTGCAGACATGCCAGATTGAAGTGCCGTTCTGCAGTGCCGAGACGGCCGCCAGGTTCAATCCGCCGGCCGCTTCCTGGACAATGTACGGATCTGTCGTACGACCAAAGAGCCGCGGTCGGATCCGCCTGACGGGACCCAATCCGCACGACCCCGTGCAAATAGAGGCCAATATGCTGTCTCACCCAGATGATATGAAGGCTGCAATAGCTTGTGTCGAGCTTTGCCGCGAAATTGGCAATTCGGCTCCGCTTCGACCTTACACAAAACGCGAGGTTGTGCCTGGCAACCTGAAAGGCGCGGCGCTTGAACAATTCATCCGCGACGAAGCCAATACTTACCACCATCAGACATGCACCGCAAAAATGGGTCGCGATTCCCTGGCGGTCGTGGACGCCCACCTCAAGGTCTACGGAATCGACAACCTTCGCATAGCGGATGGCTCGATCATGCCGCGCGTGGTGACTGGCAACACCATGGCGGCCTGTATCATCATCGGTGAGCGTGCAGGACAAATACTGCAGGCCGAACACAAGACGTAATTCGTAACGTGCCCGCCAAGCGGTACGGCGTTTATCGTGCACGATCGCTACACGGTGGGTGTCGAGCCGCCATCTATGCGGAAAGTCGTGCCGGTCATGAAGTCGGTTAGCGGGCTGGCTAGGAAGCAGACCGCGGCTGCAATATCCATAGGTGTCCCGATCAACCTTGAAACGGAGATTTCGACTTTCGCGGGATTCCCGGGCTATGACTGATAAACGTTTTCGGATCAGTACAAGGCGAAACGCTAAGGCGAGAGCAACTCGTCGATCTGTTCAGGGGTAGCCTCTACCATCTCGTCTTTTTCGTTCCGCACCTCTAAGTGCCATCCTTTCTGGAGGTGATATGCGAGCTTCTCACGCTCAATCTGCAATTCAATCTTCTTACGGCGCACCGTTACCGATTTAGGTTTTAGTACTGCTGACATTGCATCTCCTCCGATTCACCAATCCGTTTCTCAATCGCTTGTTGAATCCGCTCAGCTGCATGTCACCGCCGCCCGCCAGCCGTGGCCAGTTCCTGGTGCTCTTTGACGATCATCCGATTGTTTACACGCTAGAAGAGCCGAAGGATCATTCCGCCTTAGATTAGGTTTTATAGTCGGAGGTGAGCGGGAAGGTGGTCACAATTCTGATCCAGCCCTTAGTGACCGCGGTCATACAATAGAGGGAACGGAGAAGCCAGCCCGCGTATCACGGACGCACATCTTCGTGGATATCATCGATCTGAACCTGGTTGGATTGCCGGTCGCATTTCGTGCCTCATCGTTGCCACCGAAATCGCCAGAATGGCGTCTGACCAGAAACCGGCTTTTAGCGTCGCAAGGACCTTGCTTGAGGCCCATCCAGCCGCACGCCGTTTGGTCCATGACTGGAGAATTCTTAGATCTCACAATTCCTGTCAATTTAGCGCGGAAGCCGAAAACTTCCGGCCCGATGCGGTTGGCGAGCAATCTCATTCAAATGGCACTGTGCGTGAACCCACGCCCATGGGCGCGTACAACATATTGATAAAGCCAAGAAATCCAGACTCACAATTGGCAGGGTGCCAATAATTCTGAGACGCGACACGCGCGCTGCCAGTTTGGGCCCTACCCCGTACTTTACATAATATACATTATGCGAAGTTCGACTGTAATGGCTAAGTTCAGATGTCCGCTTCTGGCTAAGTTGAAATGTCCGCTTTTGTGATGCCAACGAGTAGTTTCTGGGTCCCTTTCCGGGGTCTGGAGACTGCAAATGCGGCAAAACACGAAGGTGACATTTGCAATGCGCGATCTAGACCGGCTGAAGTGTATTCATGCAGTCGTCGATGGTGATTTGAAGCCCATCAGGGCCGCTGACCGCCTGGGGTTGACGACGCGCCAAGTGCGTCGGCTTGCGCGTCGATATGCCGCCGCGGGACCCGTGGGCTTGATCTCCAAGCGTTTCGGTCGACCGAGCAACAATCGCACGGATGATGACCTGGCCGACGCGGTAATCCGGATCCTAAGGTCAACGTACGCGGATTTTGGGCCTACATTGGCTACCGAGAAGCTCAGAACCCAGCACGGGATCGATTTGGCCAAGGAGACCGTGCGTCAGCTGCAGATCGCCACGGGCCTATCGAATGACTTCTGCTCGGGCGCTTTTGCACGGCAAGTACAGTCGAATACCTCTATCTCACGAAGGCTGGTCTTCACGTTACATCCTTTTCGGTAAACGGATCGAAAACCCTAACCCCGGGTCGCTGAAAGTCCCTTACGTTTCCGGTGACAACCGTGAGTTTATGCCGCCGCGCAATCGCCGCGATGTAGCTATCTTCAACCTGCATCGGCTTACCCGCCGCTTGGAACTGGTGTTGCTGCTCCGCCCAAACGTGCGCCGTCGATACGTTAAACCCAAGAATTCGACCGTGCATGGCTTCGATCAGATCGGTCAACCATTTCTGCAACGCGATGCGTTGCTTTCCGCGCTTTGTGCGCACCCAGAATGCCAATTGTGCAACCACGATCGAACTTGTGTAGCACTGGTCTTGGTGATTTTCCAACCAAGCGATAACACGGGCGTCGCCGGTCTTCTTGGCCGGCTGACTCAACACATCGGAATCTAGAAGCCAGCTCACAGCTTCAGGCGTTTGGGAAACTCGCGCCTCCGCGGCGGCAGATCGTCCATCTTCACCGGACAGCCCTTGAGGACAGTCAGCCAATTCGTATTCTTGGACAGGCGACGGAATATGACGGCATCCTCTTCGGGATCGAATACCGCCTCAAAGTTATCGCCCGGCTGCGCGGATAACAGACTCGCGGGGAGCGTCAGTCGGCGCTTGGCGTCTAGGGTCAAGATCATTGGTGGGATTATCCCACTACGCCTAAAATTGTCAACCTAGTCGCCCTCTTCCTGGGCCCTGCTGCGCTTGCACCACATCCGGTGGGCACAGGAATGTTTAATGCCGCCGAATATAAGGCTGTGCCCGCAACCCCTCACACGCCGTGCTCAGCCTGCCTTTACACGCTCCGCGGACATCAGCCCCTAGAATTTACGCACCTGGCGGGAATACGTGGCACACTTCACTCTCAGAGGGACAGACACTAGCGGCATGGATTGCCCGATGAACAGGCGTCTGCGTGGACTGATGATACGAACCCGCCGCACTTTCCTCGGCGTCGATCGAAGGCCTTCAAACGTTCAAATCGAAGGATGCATCCCGTCGCGGCTCGTGGTAATCAACGAGTTTGATCGACGACAGCTCGAAGAGTTGCGAGCGCAGATCAACGAGAAGTTCAAACAACGCACAGCATCGGCTGTATCAGGCGTGTCCCGTCCGAGAATTTACAGGAAAGAGAAGACTTGACTGTGTCGGTCGCGGACACGGCGCGTGCTTCGGATTCCCGTTTGCTCACCGATATTGAGCAGCGCACTTTTGAGTTCTTCTGGGAGCGGGTGAACCATCGCAACGGCCTGATGCCGGATCGTTGGCCGGCGCCATCCCCTTGCAGCATCGCAGCGACAGGCTTTGCTTTGACTGCTTGGCCAATTGGATTTGAGCGCGGTTGGATCACCCGCGATCAGGCCTGCGACATTACGCTACGCGCGCTGCGCTTCATGGATCAACTGCCCCAAGGCGAGCAGCCGTCGGGCACTTCGGGCTATCGCGGCTTCTTCTACCACTTTTTAGACGTGGAGACCGGGTTAAGGTTCGGCCAGTCGGAACTCTCCACGGCTGATACCAGCTGGCTGCAATTGGGCATGGCGTTTGCGCAAAGCTGGTTCAATCAAGAAAACGACTCGGAAAAGGAAATCCGCGCGCTTGCCCAGCGTTTGTTGGATCGCACCGAATGGGATTGGATGCAAGCCAATAGCACCGGCGGCAAAGGCATCTCGTTGGGCTGGTACCCGGAGAGTGGCTTCATTCCGCACAACTGGTCTGGATATAACGAGGGCATGGCGATCTATTTCGTTGCGCTCGGTTCACAGTCCCATCCGGCCACGGAGGGCGCGTATGAGGCATGGACAGCAACCTATCCCAAGTGTTGGCGCGGGGAAGGCGCGCTCCGTTATCTCTCGTTTGCACCGCACTTTGGACATCAATGGGGGCCGATGTGGATTGACTATCGCGGCATTTACGATGCCGCCATGCGCGACGCCGGGTTTGATTATTTCGAGAATTGCCGTCGCGCCACCTATGCCCAACGCAACTATGCGATTGCAAACCCCATGGGCTGGGATGGCTATTCCAAGCACATCTGGGGCATGACCGCGTGCGATGGACCGGGTAATCTGGTCATTGATTTCAAGGGCAAGCCGACGCAGTTCTATGGCTATAGAGCCTATGGTCCGATGGGCATGCCCGACGAGGAGGACCATGGCACCCTCGCCCCCACCGCCTCGGTGGCCTCCATTTGTTTTGCGCCCGAGATTTGTATCCCTGCAGCTCGCGCCTTACGCAATTTTCAAGGGGCGCGACTCTATCGCAGGTATGGCTTTCTCGATTCATTCAGCCCCAGCTTCCGTGATACCCATGTCAGCCTTGAAAGAGGCAGAGTTGATACGCGCGTAGGCTGGGTTGATAGTGATTATCTCGGCGTTGACCAAGGGCCGATCCTGGGCATGATCGCCAATTACAAGACCGGGATCATCTGGAAGGCTACCCGCAAAGTGCCCAATCTGGTGCGCGGGTTGAAGCGAGCAGGCTTCACCGGCGGTTGGTTGGATAGCGCATAACATTAACTCCTGCGACTCCACCGGAGCATATGAAGACGAGCGTGGAGTTGCTCGCTGCTCGTCTGAAACACAACAGCGGCGGTCGCTGATCGCGATCCCGTATTGTCCAATTATTCCGGCGCCCTCAGCAAGGGCACAAACAGGTTGCTCAACGCCGCAATCTACCAACGTGCATTAGGACGATGCAGCCCAGCACCAGCAGCGACCATCGATCCATTCCGCCACTCTTTTCCGCGCGTCACTAGCATTGCGTTTTGGGGATGCGTGAATGCGATCATCGAGGTCAATGACAGCCACCACACTAAGATCCGACCGACACAAGACAAAATCTGCTACCAACTGATTGTAGCGCGCCCGCATGGATTCACTTTCCGGATGATTCCGACCAATACCAATGAGCTGCGACAGCGCCACCTGGACCACAAAATATCGTTTTCATCGCCATTGAAGAATCTGCGCGCGGCCCGAGTTCCCTGCTCCAACTGATGAAAGATGTGACTTTCGGAAATTCCGAGAAGTTGCTCATTGTCCAGCGGTAGTTGCACCGGCACCGGCGCGAACTATGCGGACCAGGGTAGCAACACTATCTTGCCGCCAAGGCCACCCGCGTCGATGCGGGCGTGAACCTCGCTTGCTGCCGCGAGCGGCAGTCGCTCGATTACGACCGGATGAATCGCACCAGTGCGCAACAGCTGGAAGAGCGTCGCCATGTCGGCCTTGAATTCCTCTGGGTAAGTCGATCGACGAGCCGTTATGCTGTAAAAGACGGCGCTACGGCCGCTGAAAAGGAAGCTCAATGTGCTCCACAGCTTGAGGCGAGCCAAGCCGAGGCCTGCGGCAATCAGGCTCTCGCGACCCACTGCCATCGTTTGGGATCCGTAACCAACGAGCAGGCCGCCGGGCGCAAGGCAGGCAAACGAACGGCCGAAGTGCGCACCGCCAATGGCATCGAAGGCGATATCAACGCCGGACCCACCGGGGGTCTGTTGGCGCACGGAAGCTACAAAGTCACCCGCCCGATAGTCGATCGCCGTCGCCCCGAACCGTTCGACGACCACCAGGTTTGCCGCGGAGCACGTGCCAATTGCCTTCAGACCGAGGTGGCGCGCGAGATCGAGCAAAGCGGTACCGACGGTGCCTGAAGCGCCTATGACGAGAAGTGAAGCGCCGGACGGTAGGTTGCGGCAGCGAGTCAGCATCTGAAAGGCGGTAAGGTAGGCAAGAGGGATGCAAACCGCCTCGGCCGGATCAATGCTGTGCGGGACAGGCACGAGAAAACGCGATGGCCGGATTGCATACTGCGCGTAACCTCCCACAACACACAGATCAGCCACCATCTCGCTCTCGCGTGGCGCCACCACGCCGGCACCAGTCTTCTCGACGACGCCAACAATCTCGTAGCCAGGCGTGAACGGCAGTGGCCCCTTGAAATCCGGATACCGGCCGCGCCGAATCATCGTATCGGTAAAACCGGTGCCGGCGGCAAGCACCTTGACGCGCACCTCCCCGGGTCCTGGCTCTGGAATCGCCGACTCCTCCACCATTCTCAGGACTTCGGGACCGCCATATCGCGAAATACGCTGGTGTTGCCAAGGCATGAACTAGCATAGGCACATCATCATCGCGCGTCGAGCGGTATGCAAAACGTCGGCGAGTACCGGGCCGCACCGACAAAGACCGCTTAATTCGTACACGTCGCGTACATAGCATCCGCGAAGACGTCCGCGTGAACTGCGCCCTCTGGCAAGCCGCCGTGGACGTGCTCAACTCGTAAAGATAAGCCACATCGGCGCTGACGACATGTCAGCGCTCGATGTATCTCTTCGTCTGATCGAGTATTTTTCCTCGGCCGGGCCGTTCGGGCATCCGTACCCTCGCCCGGCACGGTGAGTTAAAGGCGCGACTCTAATCGCAACGGTTCTGCTCCTGCCTCGCTGCGGCCCAGCTGCACTTCCAACAAAAAGGCGATGCAATCCCCGCATGGCGCCACTGTATACTGGAGCTCGCCTTGCGCCTGCTATGGGCAGGCGGCGGCGCTCCGTACGTTCGAACCGCAAATCAGCTGATCAACTACCAAAGACCTCTATATGAACATCCTGCCTCGTTTCTTCGGTGTGACGCTGGCCTTATTGCTAGGTTCCGGCGTGGCCTACGCAAACGAATACGATGAGACGATTGAACTATTCAAACATGCTGGAGAAAGTGCCGTCTTTTTCACCGATTGTTATGCCTACGCAGTATTCCCAACCATTGGCGCCGGCGGCCTCATCGTCGGCGGAGCCCGAGGCGCGGGTCAGGTATATGTGCATGATCGGCTGGTCGGCGACGCCGTAATGACGCAGTTGAGCATAGGGCTTCAGGCGGGCGGCAAAGCGTATAGCGAAATCATATTCTTCCAAGACAAGCGTCACTTGGACCAATTCGAGTCCGGCAAATTCGAATTTGCGGCTGGGGCCAGCGCCGTCGCCATCACGGCGGGAGCCTCTGCGAGCATCGGCACAGATCACGCCTCGTCGGGAGCGAGTCGTGGGAAAAACAATGCCACAACCAACGGTGATTACCAGGCTGGCATGGCGGTGTTTACCATCGCCAAGGGCGGCCTCATGTTCGCCGCCGATATTTCCGGCGAGAAGTTTGCTTACACAGAACGGCCGGGGAAATAGGCACTTCTTCGTCTGGTCGAGCCGTTCGGGCCCCTGCCCTCGCTCGACGACGGCGGCCCAGAGGCGTGACTCTGGTCCGCCTCCCGGATCTCGGTCGAGGCCGCCCTTCGATCCGT
>Ga0137413_10000913_pt1 | contig 10848 bp, 11 predicted proteins | sample CZODoug2_1_16fun_FD_108280 | JGI IMG/M metagenome (GOLD analysis project Ga0137413, IMG submission 108280) | Vadose zone soil fungal communities from Angelo Coast Range Reserve, California, USA - CZODoug2_1_16fungal (Illumina Assembly) | ecosystem: Environmental > Terrestrial > Soil > Vadose... | reverse complement strand
CCGCCGTAGAACGGCAGCATCCGGCGCGGCTGGGTGAGCCGGGTCGAGCCGGAGCCGGAGCCGACGTTGCCCCAGGCCACGAACCCGGATTTGATCACCATCTCCGGTTGGGCGCCGAACCAGGCCGGCTGCCAGAGCACCAGGTCGGCCAGCTTGCCGGTCTGGATGCTGCCCACCTGCGCGGCCAGGCCGTGCGCCACCGCCGGGTTGTGGGTCAGCTTGGCCAGATAACGCAGCACGCGCGCGTTGTTGTTGACCTCCGGCCCGGTTTCGCCGGCCAGGGTGGCCTGCACGTGGGCCAGTTGCCAGGTGCGTCGGGCGGTCTCGCCGATCCGGCCCATACCCAGCGAGTCGGAGTTGACGATGCTGATCGCGCCCTGGTCGTGCAGCCAGTTCTCCGCCGAAATGGCGTGCTCGCGGATTCGGCTGGCCGCGATCGCCGAATCGCTGGGCAGGTGGGCGTGGCCTCGGTGCACGGTCAGCGTCATCGGCTTCAGCTCGGCCACGGTGGCCGGGGTGAGCGGCAGGGTCGGCGTGGTGGAGGAGGTCAGCACGTTGTCCCTGCTGACGATGCCCAGCAGGTCAGGATGCCCGCCGCCGCCCTCCACGTGGTAGGCGTGCACGGTCCGTCCGCCGACCGCGTCGAGGGTGTCGGCCAGATAGCCGGACTCGTTGAGAGTGTCGGTGTGCAGGGCCACCGGCAGGTCGGTCTGCTCCGCGACGGTGAGGCAGGTGTCGATCACCCTCGGCGTCGCTCCCCAGTCCTCGTGGATCTTGAAGCCACCGCAGCCGGCCAGTACCGACTGCTCCAGCAGCTCGGCTGAGGTGGACGAGCCCCGGGCCAGGAACGCGGCGTTCACCGGCACGTGCGCCCATGACTCGATCAGCGTGTGCAGGTTGTACCGGGGGTTGGCGCCGACGTCCCAGACTCCGCCGATGCCCATCCCGACCACCGTGGTGACCCCGGCGGACAGTGCGGCCGGCACCAGCTCGGCATTCGACAGGTGCACGTGCGAATCCACGATGCCCGGGGTGGCGATCAGCCCCTCGCCGGTGATCATCGCGGTGTGCGCGTCCACCTCGAGCTGGACGCCATCCTGCATCTCCGGGTTGCCGGCCCGGCCCACGCCGACCACCCGGCCGTCCTTGATGCCGATGTTGGTCTTGCGTACGCCCAGGATCGGGTCCAGCAGCAGTACCCCGAGCACGATCATGTCCAGTTGGGAGTCCCGGCCGGCGCTCGCGGACACCAGCGCGCCGTGCCGGGCGGTCTTGCCGCAGCCGCCGAGCAGCTCCTCGCCGGGCTCGGTGTCGTCCGCCTCCACCTGCACCCACAGGTCGGTGTCGGCCAGCCGCACCCGGTCGCCGGTGGTCGGCCCGTACAACCGGGCGTACTCAGCGCGGGAGATCGTGCTCATCCGCGCCCCCGACGCCACGGCACACAGGTTCGGGTCGCCGCACACATGTTCCAACCTGTGTGCGGCGTACCGACGGTGTGTGCGGTGCGGACAGTGCTCGTCGGTGCGGGGCTCACCCGGTGCCGCCGATCTTGACCACGGGCACTTCGCGTGCGCCGGATACCTCGACCCGCAGCGCGGTGCCGGCCGGCAGGTCCAGCCGGTAGCCACCCGGCGCGTCCAGCTCCACCCGCAGTGCGCTGTTCAGCCGGTCCAGCGGGACGTGTGAGGACACCCAGATCGGCAGCGCGCCGGTGTTGTGCAGCACCGCGGTGGCCCGCTCCCGGCCGGGGGCCAGTTCGATCTCGCCCTCGCCGGGGCGCACCGCGCCGGGCCCGTCCGCGGCGGCGGCGCCGAACGGGGCATCCACGTGCACCAGCACGGTGCCGTACGGGAACAGCGCCTCGACCTGCAACGTCGGTACCGCGGCGGGTACCCCGTCGACCAGCTGGTCGGGCCGCAGCACGGTGCGCGCGGCGGCCACCACCTGCTCGTAGGGCACGTCGTCCCAGGCCAGCTCGCAGATCTCGTCGCAGACCAGCGCGATCGCCTCCGGGGCGCCCAACCGGGCTCCCCGGGCCAGCCGGCGCCTGGCCAGCTCGGCGCCGCTGTGCAGCAGCAGCCGCTCCCGCTCTCTCGGGGTCAGATGCATCGGGCGCTCCCTCGTGGCATCGGCACAGTATCCGCCGTCAATACCCCTGGTGGTAAGGCGTATCTACCACGGGATTCTGCTATAGATTGTGCATATGCACAGCGTGCGACATATCCCCGTTTCCGACGCGGAACGCTGGACGGTGCTGGTCGGCCGGCTGCGGGACGAGGCGGAGACGCTGGTCGCATCGTTTGTCTCCCGGGTGCGGGCCATCCCGCCGTACGGCCGAGGCGTGGTGCCCACCGACCGGCTGGAGACCGACGCCGAGCTCACCTTCGAATGCCTGCTGCGCCGGCTCGCCGGGCTCGCGGTGCCGGCTCGGTTGGCCGACGTGGGGCCGTCCATCGGGCGGGACCGGGCGCGCCGGGGCGTGCCGTTGAACGACCTGCTCACCGCCGTCCGGCTGGATTTCCGGGTGCTCTGGGAGGCGTTGCGGGAGCGGGCCGAACCGACCGACGAGGCGATGCTGGTGGCGCACGTCGAGGACGTGTGGAGCGTGGTCGAGGAGTACACCGCGCAGATCCAGGTCGCCTACCAGGCCGAGGCCGCGCTGCTGGCCAGGGATCGGCAGGGTGAACGGACCATGCTGGTCGCCGCGCTGCTGAGCACCGAGGACCCGGACCCGGACGAGGTAGCTAGGGTCGCGTTGGCGCTCGGGGTGAACGTGGATGACGATCTGCTGGTGGCTGCCGCGAGCCCGGCGGCCGGGAGGGCGCTGCGCCGGGTCGCGGAGCGATTGGGCGCCGATGGGCGCACCGCGCACGTGCAGTCGACCGGGCGGCACAGCGTGCTGATCGCGCGCTGGGACGGCGGCGCCGGGGCCCCGGTGCGCGCCGCGCTGGCCGGGGTGCCGTGCGGGGTGGGGCCGCTGGCCCACGGGCTGGCCAACGTGCCGCGCAGTGCCCGGTTGGCCGGCGAGATCGTCGACGTGCTCCCGGCGGCCACCGGGCCGGCCGAGCTGCTCGACGCCTGGCTGCCGCTGGCCGGCGCCCGGCTGGCGGACGCCGCGCCCGAGCTCGTCGACTCGGTGCTCGGCGGGCTGGCCGATCTGCCGCCCGGGGAGCGTGAGCGGCTGCTGGAGACGGTGCGCTGCTACGCGGTGAGCGGCGCGGTTGGCGACGTGGCCGCCCGGCTGTACTGCCACCGCAATACCGTGCTCAACCGCTTGCGCCGGTTCGGTGAGCTCACCGGGCGGGACATCACCGTGCCCACCGAAGCCGCCACCGTGCTGCTCGCCCTGGAGTGCGGCCGGCAGCGCAGCGCCGTCCCCCAGCTGACCGCCTTCGGCTGACCGCTGGTTCGGGGCGCGGCCGTCGGCGGCCGTCGTCCTCGCCCCGCACACCCTCTCTGGTTGCGGCACACCCACTGCAGCGGGTGTGCCGCGCCTGGAGAGGGTGTGCGGCGAAGCGGGCGCTAGGCGAGGAGGGGGGAGAGGCGGTCGGCGTGGGTGCGGAGCAGGTCGACCAGCTCGGTGTTCGGTTCGGCGACCCGGTGCGCCGGTCCGCTCAGGGCCAGGCCGGCGACCAGCGAGCCGTCGATCGGACTGCGCACCCCAACGGCCAGGCAGCCGCGCTCGGCGTGCAGCTCACCGCACTGCCTGGCCAGCCCGGAGCCGACCACTTCGCGCAGCTGTGCGGCCAACCGCGCCGGGTCGCTCACGGTGTGTTCGGTGAACCGGCGCAGCGCACCTTCCAACGGCCGGTCCGGAGTCTCGGCAAGCCAGGTGTTCGCCGCGATTGTGCTCGGCTGCGCGGCGCTGGCCAGCCTGTTCTGTGCGCTGGGTGTGCACCTCGCGGTGTCCCGGGTGCTGTTCGCGATGGGCGCCACCAGCAGGGCCACCCAGGTCACCGTGGCCGGCGGGCTGGACAACGGGATGACCGGCGGGCTGTTCGTGTTCACCTTCCTGGCCGGCCTGGGCACGCCGCTGGTGATGTTCGTCTACCTGTTGCTGGGTGTCGCGGGTACCCGGCAGGGCCGGCGCGAGGGGCGGCCCGGTTTCCAGCTGGTGGCCGTGCTGGCCGCGTTGGTCGGCGCGCTGGCCCTGTTCGGCAGCCTGTACTACTCGTTCGTCCCCGCCGCGCCGGGCGCACCGATCCCGCTGGTCACCCAGGTGGTGCCGTGGGTGTGCCTGGGCATCGCGCTGGTCGGTGTGCTGGTAGCCAGCTGGATCCGGCGTAGCCGCCCGGCGGTGTGGGCGGACATGGGCACCGTATTCGACGAGGTCTAACCCCGTGAGTGGCAATGGTCGCTATAGCGACCATTGCCACTCACGGGTTCTGAGCCGCAGCGTCGTGGGCTTTGCGGAGCTTGGCGGGGGCCTTGCGGCGCCAGGCTTCTTCGATGAGTTCGCGCAGTTGGTCGGGGTCAACCGCGGCCAGGTCGACCAGGATCGCGCCGTACCCGTCGTAGTGCGGGGTGGTGTAGAAGGCCGGATCCCCGGAGGCGAGCATTGCCTCCTTCTCCTCCAGCGCGCACATCAGCACCAGGCCGCCCTCGGCCTCCGTGCGCAGCCGGGCGAAGCCCTTCCCGGCCACCTTCAGCGACGGCGTCCGGTACGAGGTCGACTCCTCGACCTCCGGCAGCTCGCTGGCCATCGCCACCACCTCTGCCCAGCTCGGCATGCTGCTCGCCCGCCCTCCCGGTCGCGACTTCCTCAGTTGCTGGAGGACATCCTCGCCGCGGCCGCAACCGCGCTGTCTTGGAAGAACGGGATGTCAGCCGGTCGGCCGAGGGCAGTGTTGCACTCCGTATTGCCGGTAGTGGGCGAACGGTTCCCGTACCTCGGCCAGCGCGGTCGCCGGGTCACCACCGCCGCTGGAGGCCTGTCCCATGGCCTCCGCGATCCGCTGCACATCGGGCTTGATGTCGGCCGGGGCGATCGTAGCCAGCTTCGCCCACGCCTCGGCGGCGTTGGCGAACATGGCATCGCCCGAGGCTGCGCTCTCCGGCCCGTTGGGCTGCATGGTGATTGCCTTGCCGAGATCCACGGCGGCCGCGCAGAACTGCTCGGGGCTCACCGCCGCGGCACCCGGTGCTATCCCGCCGGACGCCGGGGCCGTGCCGAGTGCCGGGGGAGTGCCGGGCGCCGCCGGCGCGGGTGCGCCGCCACAGCCGGCCACCGCTATGGACACTGTGGCGAGCGCGGCCAGCGTGGCCAGCCGGTGGCGAGCGACCTGGCTGCGTCGCGGGAACATGGACGAGGAGGCCCGTGGGTTCCGCATCGGCTCAGTTCCCCGCTGCTTTGTCGCGCTCTTCCTGGGTCAGGCAGATCAGGTTGCGGTAGTCGTTGACCCGGCTGAAGGCAACCTGCACCTCGTTGTCCACCTGCGGCAGCGTGCGGCTGCCATCGGCCAGCGCCTGGTAGTCGTTGGCCAGCAGCGCGACGTCGGTGCGCAGCGCACCGGGGCTGTAGTTGGCCAGCTCGGTCCAGATCTCCGCTTGGCGTTTCAGGTCGGCCGTTGGCTGGCGTCGGCCGTCCTCGGAGGGCAGTGCCACCTCGAGTGGACCGGTGCGCTTGCAGTACTCGGCCTGGTCGCTGGGCGAGAGCGCGTTGGCCGGCGGCAGATCGGGCCGCGCGGCCTGGCCGTTCCCCGGTGTCGAGTTGGCGGCGGCGTTCCCGGCCGTGCTGTCGGAAGCGCTGTCCGACGTGCTGACCGACGAGGAACTGGTCGAGGCCACCTGGCCGCTCTTCGCCCACGGCGAGGCACATGCGCTGACAGACAGCGCAACGGCCACCGCGGTCGCGATGGACAGCACGGGTCTGGTGGTCGGGCTCATTCGGGGGTCCCCTCCGGCGGTGCGTCGACTTGCGGCCGGTGGCACGCCGCCGTCGGGGTGGGTCCTTCGGGGGGACCGCACCGGCGCATGCGTCCGCGACCGGCCATACAGTCGCCGGTACACCTTGCGATCACCTTGCAACCGACCTGGTCGGCGTTGTAAGGAGGTCGGAAGGTCCTTCCGGCACCCTGCCGCTATGAATCAGCAACCAGCGGGGCAGCGGCGTCCGCTCCGGGTGCTGATCGGGCGGGGAGTGCAACCATGCCGATGATCGACGTCACCCTGCCGGCCGGGCTGCTCACCGCCTCCGGGAAGGATGAGCTGGCCAGCCGGCTGACCGCCGCGCTGCTCGCCGCCGAGGGCGCGCCGGACACCTCGTACGTGCGGGCCCTCGCGTGGTGCTTCTTCGATGAGCGTCCGCTCGGCGCGATCCAGATCGGCGGACGGCCTGCCCGGGTGTCGGTCTATCGGGTGGTGCTCACCATTCCGGAGGGCTCGCCGGCGCTGTCTGGGCCGTTCCGGCTGGTCAACCGCGATCGACTGGTTCGCTCGGTGACCGAGCACGTGCTTGCGGTGGAGGGCACCCCGTACAGCGATGCGGACGCCGCGCGGGTATGGGTGCAGCTGCGCGAGATCAAGGACGGGTATTGGGGGTCGGTCGGGGGCATCGGGCGGATGGAGGACATCGCCAGCGTGGCCGGCCTCCCGCCCAACGGCACCCTCACCGAGCACGGCGGCCGGGTGCGCGCTGCCCTGGACGCTGCCGAGTTGGCACCGGCGGACGTGCTGGTCCCGCTGGAGGGACGTTCCTGGTAAGTGTCAGGTCGGCGGCCGGGCCATCGCCGGATTGGCTTCGGGTCCTACCGCGAGCACGGCCGGCAGGGCCGCGTTGGCCGTCTCGCTGAACAGCTGGAGCATCGCCGGCCAGCTCAGCGCCCGGCCGTCCCGCTCCGCGCCGGCCCGCTCGCCGGGCGACATGGCCTGGTCCAGCCGGGCCTCGAAGCCCGCCCCGGCGAGGTGCACGTAGCGGCGGTGATCGGCGCCGAAGCGCTCGGCGTGCTCGACAACCGCCGCCCGCAGCCGGATCGCGTCGGTAGCCCGGTCCAGGTAGGGCAGCGCGTGCGCGCCGGCGTAGAGCACGCTCAGCAGATCGGTGCCGTTGGACTGCTCGGTGAACGCGGCCAGCGCGCGCTGCAGTGAGCGCACCGCCTGCTGCGCGGTCCGTTCGGCCACCTCGCGGTCGCTCAGCAGGTTCCAGGCCAGCAGCAGCTCGCCGGTGCCCTGCCCCCACAGGTAGCCGCAGCGGTAGCTCAGGTCTCGGGCGGCCACCAGGCTCGCCTCGCCCTCCGCGCGGCGCCCGGCCATCAGCTGCGCGGCGCCGACCGCCAACCCGGTGGCGGCGTGTACCCAGGCCGGGGTGGGCAACCGGTCCAGCTCGGTGGACAGCCGTTCGGCGGTGGCCCAGGCGGATGCCACGTCGGCCAGCTGCACGGTGCCGGCCGCCCGGTACCGCAACGCCTTGAGCAGGAGCGGACGTCCGCTGTCGGGCGAGCGGGCGAGCATCGCGATCGCTTCGTCGGCCAGCCGGATGGTTTCCCCCGGATCGCCCGCATGGAAGCTGACGATGGCCAGCGCGAGCAGCCCGTTGACCCGGTCGACCGGCCCGGCGGAGGGGCAGGCGCGCAGCGCGTCCTGGATCAGCCGGCTGCCCTCGGCGAGGCTGCCGGCCGCCGACCACAGCCACTCCAGCGCGGCCGAGGTGCGCAGCGCGTCCACCGGGTGGTGGTCCAGGTCGTGGGCGATGCCGGAGCGGATGTTGGGCAGCTCGGCGGTGAGCGAGCGGAACGCCTGGCCGGCCTCCGGGCCGGTGGTCAGCGCGACCCGGTCGGCGACGAAGGAACGTGCCCACGCGGCGTGCGCGGCGCGGGTGGCCGACGGATCGGGATCGGCGGCCCGGCAATAGTCGCGGACGGTCTCCAGCAGCCGGTACCGGGCCGGCGCGGTGGCGGTGTCGGCCATCACCATGGACCGGTCCACCAGCGAGGCCAGGGTGGCCAGCACCGGACGGCCGACCGCTCCGGGCGGCTGCACGGCCTCGGCCGCCTGCCAGGAGAACCCGCCCTCGAACGGCCACAGCCGCAGCAGCATGGCGCGGTCGGCCGAAGGCAGTAGGTCGACGCTCCATTCGATCGCGGCGCGCAGCGTGGCGTGCGGGGTGAGTGAGCCCCGGGGCGTCGCGCCCAGCACGGCGAACCGGTCGCGCAGGTGGCTGGCCACCCCGGTCAACCCGAACGCCCGCTCCCGGCTGGCCGCCAGCTCGATGGCCAGCGGCAGGCCGTCCAGGGCCCGACAGATCTGCCGCGCGCTGGCCAGTTCACTGGCCGACGGTTGCCAGCCGGGGCGGGATGCGCCCACCCGGTCGAGCAGCAGCGCCACCGCCGCCCCGTCCACGTCGTTCTCTCCGGTCACCGCCAATGGCCGGACCGCCACGATGTGCTCACCGTCCACCCCGAGCGGCTCCCGGCTGGTGACCAGGATGCGCAGCCGGGGGCAGCTGGCCAGCAGCGCCATGGCCAGCTCGCCGACCGCGCCGACCAGGTGCTCGCAGTTGTCCAGCACCAGCAGGCCGGGCGTATCGGCCAGCGCCCGCTCGATGGCCGGTGCCGGGTCGCCGGCCGGCCGGGCCACGCCCAGCGCGCTGGCCACCGAGAGGGCGACCCCTTGCGGGGTGGCCACCTCGGACAGCCTGACCAACCAGGTGTCGGTCTGGCTGGCCGCGCCGGCCAGGTGCTCCATGGCCAGCCGGGTTTTGCCCACCCCGGCCGGTCCGAGCAGGCTGACCAGTCGCCGGGTGGCCAGGGGCCCGGCGAGCAGGGCCAACTCGGCCTGGCGCCCGATGAACGAGGACAGCGGGCGGGCCACCGGGCGGGTGACCTTGGCCCGGGCGGCCAGCTCGGAGGGGGCCAGGGCGAGGGGCGCCGGCTCCCCGCTCGCCGAGCCCCGGTGCTCCCCGCTGGTACTCGTCGGATCCGCGCCGGTCGGGGCCCAGGCCGGGGTGAAGCCGACAGGTGGCGCCGGCGAGTCCACGATCAGCAGCCGAGGGTCGTGGTTGAGCAGCTGCAACTCCAGTGCGCGCAGGGCCGGGCCCGGGTCCACGCCGAGCTCCTCGGCCAGCAGCTCGCGGACCCGGCGCAGCTCAGCCAGCGCGTGCCCCTGCCGGCCGCAGCGGTACAGCCCGAGCACCAGCAGCTCCCAACGCCGCTCCCGGTATGGCGATGCGGCGACCGCCTCACTGAGCGCGGCCACCGCCCCGGCCGCGTCCCCGGATGCCAGCCGCGCCGCTTGGAGCTCCTCCAGGGCGATCTCGCGCAGCTCGCGCAACCGCGCCCTGGCCCCGGTGGTGACCGGCGTGCTGCTCAGCTCGCTCCACGGTTCACCGCGCCACAGGGCCAGCGCAGAGCCGTAGGCGTGCGCCGCGCGCGGGGCTTCCCCGCTGCTCAGCAATTGCCCCCCGGCGGCCACCATGGCGACGAACTGGCCGGCGTCGGTGTGCTCGGGCTTGACGACGAATACGTAGCCGGCGCTGCTGCGGGCCAGACTTTCCCGCCCGTTGGGCCCGAGTGCCGAGCGCAACCGGGACACAGTGACCTGCAGCGCGCTGCTCAGCACCGCTGGGGGTTCGGAGTCCCACACCAGCTCCGCCAGCGTGGCATCGGCGATGGGCTTGCCCTCGGCGGCCAGCAGCGCGCTCAGCAGCCGGCGCGGCAATGGGCCGCCGAGGTCGACTTGGCCGCCGTCGACCTCGATCTCGAGTGGCCCGAGCACCCGGCAGCGCAGCATGTCAGGGCCCCCCATCGACCACTCGCCCTCTGACGCACCTCACGGTATGCCCGCCGGCCCCTCGGCACGTCGGTAAATACCCCTAATTCCGCGCAGCTCCTCGGGCGGCGCACGGGGAATTACTGAGTCGCCGTGTCTGGGGCTGTCCGCCGACAGAGTTGGGGACGCAGGTCAGCCGGGGTCACCGAGGCCAATCCGGTCGCCCTGATCCGGGAGGCGAGCGCGGTGGCGTGGGTGGACAGGCCGGCCACATCCACCCCGTGCGGAGGCTCGGTGGCGAACGGGCCGATCCGTTCCGCCCCCCGCTCGAGCAGCGCGACCGCGCCGGTGGCATTGCGCCGCTGCGCGTGGGTCAGGCCGACGGCGAGCTGCGCGAGACCCTGCCAGAGCGTCCGCTCGACGCCGGTTGTCGCCTTCCACGCGCCCTCGAGCACCTCGTGCGCCTGGAACGGCAGACCCTCGTCGAGCAGCCGTTGCGCCTCCGCCAGCGCCTCGACCGGAGCCAGCACCAGGTCCTCGGGCACCCGCTCCACCCCGGGCGCGCCGTGGGCCAGCGGCCGGCCGGCGGCGTCCCGGGGCCGGGCGTTGCGGGCCCGCCCGCTCGGGTCTCGGTCACGCGTGGCCATCAGGCGGTGGTGGCCGCGGCGATCACCCGCGTCAGTGCGCCGTGCAGGTCCTGCAGTTCCGCCAGGCTCATGCCGAGTCGTTCGATGATCGCCGGCGGGATCCGCTCGGCCTGGGTGCGCAGCGCGCGTCCGGCCGGGGTGAGGGTGACCGCCAGGGACCGCTCGTCCGAAGGGTCCCGCCGGCGGACCAGTAGCCCGGCCGACTCGAGCCGCTTGAGCAGTGGGGTCAGCGTGCCCGGATCGAGCTGGAGCAGCCTGGCGAGCTCCCGGCCGGAGCGCGGGTCGTGCTCCCACAGCGCGAGCATGACCAGGTATTGCGGGTGCGTGAGACCCATCGGCTCGAGCAGCGGTCGATACAGGCCGATGACCGTCCGGGAGGCGACCGCGAGCGCGAAGCAGACCTGCCGGTCGAGCGCGAGCAGGTCGGTGTCGGCCAACTCACTGGTGCCACGGGTACCCACGCCGATGAGCGTACATTATCTTGGTGTACCAAGGG
>Ga0137413_10000911_pt1 | contig 10856 bp, 12 predicted proteins | sample CZODoug2_1_16fun_FD_108280 | JGI IMG/M metagenome (GOLD analysis project Ga0137413, IMG submission 108280) | Vadose zone soil fungal communities from Angelo Coast Range Reserve, California, USA - CZODoug2_1_16fungal (Illumina Assembly) | ecosystem: Environmental > Terrestrial > Soil > Vadose... | reverse complement strand
TTGGTTTCCGAAAGCGACTGGCAGAAAGATGAGCGAGTTCTGGGGCAAAGTGCATTTCTGGCCGACGCTCATCTGCATGAACATGATTTTCCTGCCGATGTTCCTGCAGGGAATGGCCGGGATGCATCGACGCTGGTACGACGGTGGGCAGGGATGGGGCGTCGCGAATGAGCACACGGTTTGGGGATTGACCGGGTTTCAATGGAACCAGCCGATCTCATGGGCGGCCTGGATAATGGGGCTTGCCCAAATCCCTTTCATCATAAATTTCTTCTGGAGCATCAAACACGGCGAAAAAGTGAACGACAATCCGTGGGAAGCGACCACTCTGGAGTGGACTGCACCTTCACCACCGCCACATGGAAATTTTGTTCATACGCCTGTGGCCTATCGCGGTCCCTACGAATACAGTCTCCCCGGCCGCGAACGCGATTTCACGATGCAAAACGAACCCGTGGAACCGACGGAACGTATTCGCCGAAAGCCGCCGGTCGAACCGGTTCTGGCTTAGATCCAACGCAATGGAAATTCCGTATACAATCTCCACTCGTCCCGACACAGGACTTTGGAACGCCAAGATCGGCATCTGGCTTTTTCTAGCGTCGGAAGTGATGCTCTTTGGCGCGCTTTTTTCCGCGTACATTTTTTTGCGAATCGACGCGGCGCCAGGCACGTGGCCTCACGGGCTGCTCAACGTTCCGGTCGGCACCATGAACACGGCGATCCTCATTTTGTCCTCGGTCACAGTCGTCCTGGCTTGGGCTGCGCTAAAGATGAGAAGGTATCGTGCCTATTGGTGGTACATGCTGGCCACGATCACGTGCGGGGTGATTTTCTTAACCGTTAAGCTCGCTTACGAATGGCCGCAGAAGTTCGAGCACTTCGGCGCTTACATTAAACCTGATGCGCTTGCGAAGTACGAAAAATATTTGGGGAACGAACGACGCCTTGAGAAAGGCCTCGAACCGCGAATCGAAATAACTGGTCACCTGCACAGCCAGAATGCGACGGAATACGAAGTCGCACTTGATCCGGTGAATGCCGAGCCGGACAACCCGCAGATGGATCGGCCGCACTTCATACCGCTGCCTGTCACTGAGAAAATCGCGACGATCGAGAAGGCGGATGTCCAGCGTGCAACGATGTTTTTGCCCACTCACAGCGCGTATTTCGCCAGCTATTTCACGATAACGGGTCTGCATGGGCTACACGTGCTCGGCGGTGTGCTGGTGTTCACTTACATGTGGCTGCCGGTCAGCAAAAAACTTTACCAGCGCAATCCCGAGCATCTCGCTAATCGCGTCGAGGTGAGCGGCCTTTTCTGGCATTTTGTCGATCTGGTCTGGATATTTGTGTTCCCGCTCTTTTATCTGCTGTAACCATGAACAACCCGCCTGACATTTCGCAAGATCCCAAGGAATACGAGGAATACGCGCACGGGATACAAAAGCACGTGCGAGCTTATTTGATGGTGGGCGCGCTCCTGCTCGCGTTTACCGTGATCACCGTCGCGCTGTCGTACGTCCACTTCGGTACTGACAAGGCCAACATAGCCATTGCCATGCTGGTGGCCACGCTGAAGGCGGGAGCCGTCGCCGCGGTTTTCATGCATCTGGCCGCCGAAAAACGCCTGATTTACCGCATTCTGATTTTCACCGGCTTTTTTGTTATGGGGCTTTTCTGGCTTATTTTATTGGCGTGGTACGACTATCCGATCTTTCACTAAATGTCGCTTAAAGGGTTCCATATTGTTTTCATTGTTTTCTCGACGCTTCTCGCGCTAGGAATCGGCCTGTGGTGCGTCTGGGTCGATCTAGTGGAAGGCGTGCCGGTTTATCTCGCAGGCGCGATCGCTTCGTTTGTGACCGCTGTTGCGCTGATCGTTTATGGGGTCTGGTTCTATCGAAAAATGAAACGGCTGCGGATCATTACATGAGAACGAAGATTCTGTCGGCTTTGCTTTTATTGATCTTTTCGCCCGTTGGCCAGGCGCTGGCGTGTCCATTTTGCTACGGCGCGAAGGATGGAAAATCGAGCGAGCATATGGCAGTTGCGATCTGGTTTCTGTTTGGCGCTGTAATGTCGGTCCTGGGCGGGATCGGAGCGTTCAGTTTTCATCTTTGGCGGCATGGGCGCATGCCTACCGAGCCGTATCAGGAGATTACCGAGGAAGATCTGAGCAAATATGAGTAGCCTCGCGCTGATCAACGAGTTTCTGGGAATGCCCTCCAACAACGCTTCCTCGCACGGATATCAAATCGATCACATCATCGAGTTCTGTCACTGGTTCATGGCCGCGCTGTTTGTTGGGTGGTCGGCGTTTTTTATTTACGTGCTAATTCGGTTCCGAAAACGGCGACAGCCTGGGGCAGATCATCTGGGTGTAAAAAGCGGCATCTCCACCCATTTGGAATTCTCAGTCGTTTTGATCGAGATAGTGCTCCTTGTCGGGTTCGCAATTCCACTTTGGGCGAAGCGCGTGAATCAGTTTCCCCCGGGCAAAGAAGCGCTGCTCGTCCACGTGGTCGCGCAGCAGTTTAGTTTCAATTATCACTTGCCCGGACCGGATGGACAATTTGGCCGGCGCGATATCAGTTTTGAGAACAACTCAAATCCACTTGGCCTCGATCCGAACGATCCTGCCGGCAAAGACGATATCGTGACCACTGGCGAACTTCATGTTCCGGTGAATCGGCCAGTCGTTGCCGAACTTTCTTCAAAGGATGTGATCCACGATTTCTTTGTGCCAAGCATGCGGATCGCAGGCGACGCAATCCCCGGTTCGCTCATTCCGGTCTGGTTCACTCCCGTCAAGACCGGGACCGACGAGATAATTTGTGGCCAGCTTTGCGGTCTGGGTCATTACGGCATGAAAGGTACGCTCGTAGTGGATACGCCGCAGGATTTTGAAGCCTGGCTGAAGGAACGCGCCGAGCTGGCTGGTGGCGCGCAAGGCGCCGCTCCTTCGCCATCGCCAGGCGCGGCACAGCCTCAAAACAAACCGTCTGAACCTGCAGCATCGCCGACTCCTGGCGGCTAGTCTCTTTACTGCAGTGGCGCGTCTATGGCCGCCGCATTTGTCGTTTGTTCGGCATTCGACGTATGGTTGAGCGCTGTGTCTTTACGGAGTTTTGCAAGCACGGCGGCCGGAGACCGCCGTTACAATAAATGGTTGAACCGTTTCACGTGGTTCATCTGCGCAGCCGCACTACTCCTCATTTGCAGTGGCGGAATGGTCACGAGCAAAAACGTCGGTCTGGCAGTGCCTGATTGGCCGACCACGTTCGGCTACAACATGTTTCTGTTTCCTATCTCAAAATGGGTCGGCGGAATTTTGTTTGAGCATACGCATCGTCTGATTGCTTCAGCAGTCGGGTTTCTCACGATCATTCTGGCGACCTGGCTTTGGCGCAGCGAAGGCCGCGGATGGGTCCGCAATCTCGGCCTGATTGCGCTCGCCGGTGTAATCTTGCAGGGAATTCTCGGTGGGCTGCGCGTCACGATGCTGAAGGACGAAATCGGCATCCTTCATGCGTGCGTTGCGCAAGCCTTTCTCGCGCTGCTCGTGGTGATCGCGCTTGTAACGACAAGCTTTTGGCGGTCTCTCGATGAAATGGATACCAGTCCGAAAAAATTCGCGCCGATTCGATCCCTGGCGATTGCGATCACGCTGGCGATTTATCTGCAGCTTGCGCTGGGGGCGACAATGCGCCATCAGCATCGCGATCTGTCAATTCTCGATTTCCCCACGGCTAACGGCGCGTGGATTCCGGATACAAGCGCCACCGCGTTGGCAAAGATCAACGCCTGGCGTGATGCGCGCGGCTTGTCGGATGTCGACGCTTTCCAAATCTGGCTGCAGATGACACATCGTTTTGTCGCGCTGCTGATTGCGATCGGTGTGATTGCATTTTATTCCCGGGTTCGGAGAGACGCGCGCCAGGTTCCCGCGCTCAAGAAATTGTCGATGTGGTGGGCCGCATTTCTTCTGGTTCAACTAACGCTGGGCGCGTGGACGATTTGGAGCAACAAAGCCGCCGACATCGCCACGGCGCATGTCGCGGTGGGGGCGGTCATGCTATCTTTTGGCGTGAGTATCTCGGCCATTTGCTGGCGAATTTCGAAGGGAGACGTTGGCGCGGAGCGACAATTTCAGTCCGGCTCGGAGCCGGGCGCGCCGCATAGCAAACCTGTCGCCGCATGAAAACCGCCGTGCTCGAAGTCGAGAATACTAAACACGCATTCTCGAGGCGAAGGTTCATTGCTGATCTCTTCGAGTTAGTTAAAGCGCGATTGACGTCGCTTGTGTTGCTGACTACGGCGGTCGGTTTTTATGTCGGATCGAGATCGCCCGTCGATTATGTCGCGTTGTTTCGCGTGGTGTTTGGAACAGCGGCCGCAGCTGCCGGGGCCGCCGCGCTCAATCAGTGGTGGGAACGCAAAGCGGACGCGCTGATGAATCGAACAAGAATGCGCCCAGTGCCAGCCGGCCGAATGCGACCAGCCGAAGCGCTCGCGCTTGGCCTTGTCCTCTCGATCTTTGGAGTTGGCTATCTTGCGGTGACTTGCAACGCACTGAGTGCGGTACTCGCTGCGATAACGATCGCAATTTACATTTTCGGTTATACGCCGCTGAAACGAGCCAGCACCGCGAACACGGTTGTTGGTGCCATCCCGGGCGCGATCCCGCCAGTGATTGGCTGGGCGGCGGCTAGGGGAGCAATCGACTCCGGTGCTTGGAGTCTGTTCGCAATTCTTTTGCTATGGCAATTGCCGCATTTCTTCGCGATTGCCTGGATGTATCGCGAAGATTATTCCCGAGCGGGTTTTCGCATGATTTCAAGCGATGACCTCACCGGTGAACGCAGCGCCAGTCAAAGCGTGCTTTTCTGTATTCTGCTCCTTATCCTGGGAGGCCTGCCCGCATTCGTTGGAATTGTCAGCTTCGCGTATCTCGCGATCGAGCTGGTGCTTGGCGGTTTGTTTATTGCCGTTGCGATGCGGTTTTTGAGAGTCCGCACCAGAGAAGCTGCGCGTTTATTGTTTATTACATCGATTGTTTACCTCCCGCTGTTGCTGGCTGCGCTTGTTCTGACAAAATCATGAGCACAACGTCTATCGCAGTGAATCGCGCCTCGTCGAGGCCTTCGATTTTGTGGAAGACCACGCTCATCCTGATTCCCTTTGTTACACTCGGGTTGTTGCTGTGGCTGCGTTACGTCGAAGTGAACGCACTTAGACAACGGGCCGTTTCGTCGTATGGCGCGGTGCCATCTTTTCAGCTGGTCAATCAGAATGGGCAGCCCTTTGGTTCCGCGCAGTTGGCTGGGAAAATTTGGATCGCCGATTTCATTTACACAACCTGCCCAGGACCGTGTCCAATGATCAGCAGTCGGATGAGTGAACTGCAAAAGCCACTGGAAAAGACCGACGTGCATCTGGTTTCATTTAGCGTCGATCCGGAGAAAGACACGCCTCAGGTTCTGCGCGGTTACGCGGATAAGTTGCAAGCGGATCCCGGGCGATGGGACTTCCTTACAGGACCAAAGAGCGCGATTTACAAACTCTCGCACGATGGTTTTAAACTCGCCGTCTCAGACGGCAGCGGCGAACAGGGCATCCCGGTGCATAGCACGCGGATGGTGCTGGTGGATCGGCACGGCGATATCCGCGGTTATTTCGACGCAACTGAAGCGGACGCGATAACGAAGGTGGTGGCGGACACAAATCATCTCCTGCGCGAGCAACCGCAATAATTGTCGCCGCGAGCGTTGATCGCGGCAGTCCGGGGTCAACGACCCCGGCTACAGGTTTCTTATCCCACCGGTTCGGGTCCCGCGCTGGGCCCTTCGTCGCAGACCATTCGCAGGTAATCGCGATATTCGCCTTTTGGGAGTCGATCGATGGTAGTGGCGAGTTGAGACTCCGTGATGAATCCCGCGCGAAGCGCCACTTCCTCCAGACACGCGATCTTCAATCCCTGCCGGTGTTCAATTGTAGCGATGTAGTTGCTCGCTTCGAGCAAAGCTGTTGTCGTGCCGGTATCGAGCCAGGCCATGCCCCGGCTGAGCAACTTCACATGCAATTGGTTCTCCTTGAGATAGAGCAAATTCAGATCGGTGATCTCCAATTCGCCCCGCGCGGATGGACGCAGTCTCCGACATAGCTCAACCACCCGCTCGTCATAGACATAAAGTCCCGGCACTGCGAAATGACTCTTCGGTTGCTTCGGTTTTTCCTCGAGGCTGATCGCCTTCCCATTCGCGTCGAATTCGACTACGCCGTACCGTTCCGGGTCGCGCACCTGATATCCGAAAATGCAAGCGCCACGCTCGATGGCCAGCGCATCCCGGTAAAAGTCGAGTTTTCCGTAGAAAATGTTGTCACCCAGAATGAGTGACGCGCCGGACCCCTCGATGAATTTTGCCCCGATCAGAAAAGCTTGCGCGATTCCCTCGGGCTTCGGCTGCTCGGCGTATTCAATCCTAATTCCAAGATGCGCGCCGTCGTTCAAGTAATCGCGCAGCATTGGCAAATCCTTTGGCGTGGAAATGATCAGCACCTCACGCAGGCCACCAAGCATGAGTGTGGCCAGCGGGTAGCAAATCATTGGCTTGTCGTAGATTGGGAGAAGTTGCTTGCAGACGATCTTCGTGAGCGGGAAAAGACGAGTCCCGGCGCCGCCGGCGAGTAGGATGGCTTTCTTCATTTTCGATTTTCGATTTTCGATTTTCGATCGCTTCTGTTCCAGCGCATAAGCGTTTCCGCCCATTGCTGCCAGAAACGCGTCCCCCGCCTCAGGCGGGTCAAATCGATCCCGCTTCTTTGACTGACCAGTCCAAGCGCCCGCTGCGGAGCCGAACGGAATGTTGTCTTATCAACAAGAAACGAACCGCCGCGGTCTAATTGCCGATCTCTCAAACGACCGCCTACACACTCTGACAACGCGTTCTGGATCCACTCTCGCGGTAAGGCCGGTCGCGCCTCAATCGTGGCGCTCACGGTAACATTAAGAAGTTTTTTCAGGATGAGCGCGCAGACGAGGGAACGGGAACTTGTTGCGTGGACATGCGACACGTTTTTCTCACGAAGTAGCTTGGTCAGCGCGAGAGCAAAACGCGCCTGGCGCAAAAAGATGGCGCTTGGCGCCCTCACGCTCCGCTGCGCGCGATCTTCTTCCAGTTTTTGCGCGACTGCCTGGTTGGCCCGCCATTCGGCTTCGATGACCATGGGATCCGGCAGAAATTCGAGCGACGTCGCCATTTTCTCCATGGCGCGCGTGTACCGCGCCTGAGAATCCAATTCGCACACAACTGGGACCATCGGCACATTACGTCGCTTCATCTCTTCAAGCTCGCGATCAAGGAGTGGCAAACTTCTATCCGGCCACCGATCGATCAGATATGCGATCTGATTGCCCGCTCTCGCTGGTTCCGCTGGTGCCGCGCCCCTGTCTGCCGCGCCGGAGGTCGCCGCGGCGACCGAAGGCGGGTGAGGCGCTTTTCCTTGTGACGCGGCCGGTGTCTTCTCGAAAAGCTCGATAAGCGGTGCCACAGTGTGCTCGATTCGGAAATGTTGTTCGATTCGCTCGCGCCCGGCGCGGCCATAATGCAATCGCAATTTGGCGTCCTGTATAAGTCGTCCCAGCGCTTCGGCCAACGCCATTGTATCCTCGGGTGGAACGAGCAAACCGGTTTCGCCGTCCACCACTGATTCCGGAATTCCAGCCAATCGGGTGGACACAACTGGACGCGCGGCCGCCATTGCTTCGATAATTACAGTTGGAAAAACATCGCTGGCCCCTTGAGCGTCTGTCACCGAAGCGAGCGCGAAAATATCGGCAGCCCCGAGTTTCTCCAGAACCGCTCCCTGCGACAATGAACCGAGCAGGTGAACCCGGTCTGACAGGCTCAGCTTTCTAATCCTTGCTTCGAGATCACCGCGTAGCGGGCCATCGCCAATGATTTCACAGGCGAAATCGAGACCACGGCGCGCAAGCTCCGCGCACGCGTCGATGAGGTATTCAAAACCCTTAAACGCGACTAGTCGGCCGATGCTGATGATGCGCGGCACTGTATCGCCCGGCATTTCGTCATGCCGCGCCGGAAAACGCGTCAGATCCATCCCGTTATAAACACGGTGAATTCGGGAGTCCGGGCAGCGTTGACGGAGCAGGTCGCGGCTGTAATCCGTTTCGGCCGCAACGAACTCCGCTGCAGCGCAGATTTCCCGCAGCAGGTCGTCGTTGCCGAGGTCCTTCGTGAAATCCTGTCCGTGTGCCGTTACGCTGAATGGAATCCCTGAAATCGCTTTCAAGAACATCGCGGTGTGCGCCGCTCGATTCGCGAAGTGCACGTGAACATGATCCACGCCGCGGCCCTTGAAATAGTCGGCAAAGTAAAGGGCATTACGTGCGCGCTGCTCTGCCTTCACACCCGGGCCATACTTTTGCTCATGCCGGTCGACCAGATCGCGCGGCCAGGTGTCGTTCGTTTTTGCATTCTTTTCTAAAATCTTCAAGATTTCTTGCGGCGGCGCGTAATGAATGGGCGCGCGCAAACAGGCTATATGCTCATGACGAAGGCTCGTAAGCGGTGGGTACACCGAGCCGATTTCGAGCTCGAAACCGAGCCGTTCCAGCGCCAGCATCTCGGCGTCGCAAAATGTCTGCGAAAGTACTGGATACCGGGAGTAAAGATAGCCGAGACGCACAACTTATGGTTACCGATTTTGGATTTCGGATTGCGGACTGCGGACTGCAGATTCCGGACCGGGCAGGACCTCCACACCGCCATCTAAACGCCCAACGCTCAACATTCAACTCCCAACGTCCAATGAAGCGAAGCAGTCGGTGAACGTCAGCGTTGAGCGTTGGAAGTTGGGCGCTCGACGTTGGACGTTTTCCACCCTAGGAAAAGCGAACGTCCTTGCCCGGATCCATCTCGAAGTCCAGGTCCAGGGAGTCTTCTGTGTTCGGCTTGATCACTTCCTCCATGAATTTCACGAAAATTGAGTCTTCGCGAAAAATTGCGTACTTGTCCATCGACTCAAAATCGATGGCGATAAAGAAAGGCCACGGCAATTCGGGGTCGATCCGCTTCCCACATTTAATGTTCATGACCTCGGGAATTTTCAGAAGCTGCATGCGCGCATTCATCATCATCGCCTCCACGCGAGCAGGGGTGACCTCGGGTTTGAGTTTATAGAGAACGATATGATGAACCATGAGGGTAAAGCTAATAGGCGTTTCCGATGAGGCGCGCAAGTCCGAATCCGTTGCCCGAGGCGAGCAAGACAGGTGTCGCTTGATTGCCACTCCTTTGGAGCATATAGGCGAAGCGGGCCACCGTGACACTGCGGCCGCAAGTTAAATGTGGACTCGCCGCACCTGTCGAGTGTGAATAGTTTGAAGAGGCAGATGACTTTGAAAGACCCAGCCGACGAGATCTCCGCAAATCTGGAATATCCAGCGTGCCCGTTATGCGAGAGCGACCAACGCGAGTTTGCATTTCTTTTGCATGAACCTTACAGGGTGGCCCGCTGCGTCGAGTGCGGATTCCACTATCTCTATCCGCGCCTGATCGAGAGCGCGATGCAGGAGGTCTATCGCGAATCGTCATACTATGAAGGCGGTGCATGCGGATATGCGGATTCCAGCTACACCGCCCAGGAATTTGCGCTGCGAGCAACGTTCAAACGCCTGCTGCAGAATCTCGCCAAACGCGGATTGACCGGTGGCGATCTTTTGGAGATCGGCTGCGGCTATGGTTACCTGCTCGATGAGGCGCGCTCGTTCTTTGGACGACGTGTTGGGACCGATTTCTCGCACGAGGGTGCGGACATCGCGCGCGCGACGGGCGCCGAAGTATTTATAGGAGGGATTGAGCAAGTCCCATCTAAAGCAAAATTTGACTGCGTAATTGGGACGCAGCTGATCGAGCATGTTTACGAGCCATTATCATTCGTTAAGCGATTAGTCGGCCACACAAAACCGGGTGGCCATATTATTCTCGCTACTCCCGACATGGGAGGGGTATTGAGAAAGGCTATGGGACAGGGTTGGCCGTCTTTCAAGGTTCCCGAGCACGTCCTCTATTTCAACTTCCGAACATTAAGCTCATTGATGTCTCGAGCTGGCTTGGGCGATGTCGAGAGACTTCCTTATCCGCATGCGTTTCCATTTGGTTTGATTGCGGCTAAATTCGGTTTCAAGCTTCTGCCCTGGCTTGGACACTTTAACATATGGGTGCCTGCTACTACTGTTGCTGCTTATGGAAGGGTCACCAATGGCTAGCACTCAAATGAAGCAGCCGTTGCTTTCAGTTGTCATTCCCGTTTTTCGCGAAGGTCCGCAGTTATCTAGCTTCTTGACAGCTTTGCGCAACTCTCTAAGCCAGTGCAACCTTTCATACGAACTAGTACTTGTTGACGATGGGTCACCTGACGACACCTGGCGGATAATAACAAGCGAAGCGAAAAGCTCGCAGGCGATCTGCGCTTTGCGGCTAACCCGTAACTTTGGCAAGGAATCGGCTTTGTGCGCGGGGCTGGAGCATGCCCGGGGCGACGCGGTAATCGTGATGGACGCCGACGGGCAACATCCACCGTCGCTTATTCCAGAGATGGTTCGGATGTGGCAACGCTCTGAAGTCGACATCGTGGAAGCGGTTAAACGCAGGCGCGGACGCGAGTCGTTGTCCAGCAAGCTAGGCGCCTTACTCTTCTATTTTATTTTAAACAAGCTCTCCGGATTCCACTTTAAGGGTGCGTCGGATTTTAAGCTGATGAATCGCAAAGCCGTCAACGCATGGCTGGAGATGCATGAGCGCAACGTCTTTTTCCGAGGGATGACCGTC
>Ga0137413_10000909_pt1 | contig 10863 bp, 10 predicted proteins | sample CZODoug2_1_16fun_FD_108280 | JGI IMG/M metagenome (GOLD analysis project Ga0137413, IMG submission 108280) | Vadose zone soil fungal communities from Angelo Coast Range Reserve, California, USA - CZODoug2_1_16fungal (Illumina Assembly) | ecosystem: Environmental > Terrestrial > Soil > Vadose... | reverse complement strand
TACGCGGTCTCGTTCGCATTGCTCATTGCGGCTGCCGTGGTCGCGTTCGCGTTCAAGCCCGGTGCCGGCGTCGGATGAGCCGAATAGGGCGCGTTCAGTTGTTGAGCGACATCCGATCGTGCACAATGAATTTCACGGTTTCGCGGCTCATTGCGGATGCCGGATGAGCGCGACACAAAAATAACGGGGACACCATGACGCGATACGTAGGGGCGATCGATCAAGGAACGACGAGTACGCGATTCATCGTGTTTGACCGCGGCGGCAACATCATCACGTCGGCGCAGAAAGAACACAAACAAATATTTCCCAAGCCCGGTTGGGTTGAACACGACCCGATGGAAATCTGGCTGAACACGCAGGAAGTCGCGGGCGCCGCCCTGGCGCGCGCCGGATTGGAATCGGCCGATCTTGCCGCGGTCGGTATTACCAATCAGCGCGAGACCACGATTCTTTGGGACCGGCGCAGCGGCAGGCCGCTGCACAATGCGCTGGTCTGGCAGGACACGCGAGTTGATCAACTCGTTGCTCAATACGCGAGGAACGGCGGGGCCAATCGATTTCGCGGCAAAACCGGATTGCCGCTGGCCAGCTACTTCAGCGGACTGAAGCTGCAGTGGCTCCTGGACAGCGTGCCGGGCGCGCGCGCAAAAGCGCAATCCGGCGACGTGCTCTTCGGCAATATCGACACGTGGTTGTTGTGGAATCTGACCGGCGGCAGCGACGGTGGGCTGCACATGACCGATGTCACGAATGCCAGCCGTACCCAATTGATGAATCTCGCCACGATGGAGTGGGATGCCGGCTTGCTCGAGGAATTTCTGATTCCGCGTGCGGTACTGCCGCGCATCGTTGCCTCCAGCGAAGTTTACGGCGAGGCCAGGACACCGGCACTTTCGGGGGTGTCCGTCGCCGGCATTCTCGGAGACCAGCAGGCGGCGTTGGTTGGCCAAGCTTGTTTTCGCCCCGGCGAGGCGAAGAACACCTATGGAACTGGGTGTTTTCTTCTCATGAACACCGGCGAGAAGCCCATCGCATCAACAGCCGGGTTGATCACGACCGTTGCCTACAAAATAGCGAAGGAACGCGCATGCTACGCATTGGAGGGCTCGATCGCGGTTACCGGCGCGCTGGTGCAATGGCTGCGCGACAACTTAGGGTTGATCGGCAGCAGCAATGAGGTTGAAAAGCTGGCAGGGGAAGTGCAGGACAACGGGGGAGTTTACTTCGTGCCCGCATTTTCCGGGCTGTATGCACCCCATTGGAATGAGAGAGCGCGAGGCACCATCATCGGATTGACCCGTTATGTGACGCGCTCTCACATAGGACGCGCGGTGCTGGAGGCCACGGCGTTTCAGACGCGCGAAGTGGTCGCTGCGATGGAGCAGGATTCATCGATCCGCATCCCGGAATTGCGCGTCGACGGCGGAATGGTCGGCAACGAGCTGCTCATGCAGTTTCAGGCGGATATTCTCGATGTTCCCGTCGTGCGGCCAAAAATCACCGAGACCACGGCACTGGGCGCCGCATACGCTGCAGGTCTTGCGGTCGGATATTGGCGCAACCGCGAGGATCTTGTCAGCAACTGGGCGGTCGACAAACGTTGGAAGCCACAGATGTCGGAAACTCGCCGCAGCACGCTATATGGGTCCTGGCAGAAAGCAGTCGGACGCTCTCTGGATTGGATTGACTGAACAACCAAAACAAGCCCAGGTTCAGTCTTTAAAAATAACGCGACGACGACAAAGGGGACAGTATGCATTCCGCATTTCTCGGCGAGTTTCTTGGCACGATGATTATGATTTTGCTCGGCAATGGCGTCGTTGCGAATGTGGTGTTGCGGCAAACAAAGGGCGAGAAATCCGGTTGGATCGTCATCACCACCGGCTGGTGTTTTGGGGTCATGGCGGGCGTATTTACGGCACTCGCAATCGGCAGCGACGGCCATTTGAACCCCGCCGTTACGGTCGGCGTCGCCGTCTCGACCGGAGATTGGAGCCGACTCTCCGTCTATGTGCCGGCACAATTCCTCGGCGCCATGGTGGGCGCCACGTTGGTCTGGCTCAGCTACCTGTCGCATTGGGAAAAGACACCCGACCCTCTCGATAAGCTGGCATGTTTTTCAACGATTCCCGCCATCCGCGCGCCGCTGGCAAACATCATTACCGAGGTGATTGGCACCTTTGTGCTGGTGCTGGTTGCCGCTGCCATTTCCTCAAAGTATGGCACCGGCGTCGGCCTAAGCCCCGGCTTGGGCCCATTCTTGGTCGGCTTTCTGGTGTGGGGGATCGGCCTGTCGATCGGCGGCCCCACAGGCTACGCCATCAATCCCGCGCGCGACCTAGGTCCCCGCGTCATGCACGCGCTCCTCCCCATTCCAGGCAAAGGTGCCTCGGATTTCGGTTATGCCTTCGTACCCATCATCGGTCCCTTACTGGGCGCGGTCATTGCCGGTGTTCTGGTCAAGATGATTGGAATCTAGCGGTAATCGTGCGATGAAATGGGTGCCGCTCTCTTCGTTGGATGTCACGGACAGGGTGCCGCCGTGGGCGCGCACGATTTGAGAACAGATATAGAGGCCCAGTCCGAGTCCCTCTCGATTGCCGGTGGTGGACTGGCGCCAAAAAGGCTCGCAAATTTTGTCGATACTCTCAGGCGCGATAGGCTCACCGGAATTCCAAACGTCGAGGACGAATTCAGAGTCCTCGGCACGGGCAGATACTTTCACCGGTCCTAGCGGCGTGCCGTGCTTCAGCGCATTGCCGATCAGGTTCGAAGCGACTTGCTGGACCCGCCCCAGATCGCAGCGCACCTTGCGGGTTACGCTGATGTTGGTAACTATTTGACGCTCAGGCTGACCGTCTTGAAACTCTCGGACCACGGCAATCAAGCCGGCGTCCATATCGTCGACCTCCCTGATTTGAACCCCCATTCCCTCGCCGAGTCTTCCCCGGGCAAAATCCAAGATGTCATTGATCAAGGAGGACATTCGTTTCACATTGACTCTAATCCGCCCCGCAACGCCTTGTAGCGCGGGGTCCGTGAGCCTCTTTTCCAGCAAAACGCCGGCGGCATAGACGGCCTGCAGGGGATTGCGCAAGTCATGCCCCAGAATGGCAATGAATTGCTCGCGCAGCTCATTGGCCGCCCGCGCATTGTGCAGCGCGGTCTGATCCTGCTGCCGCGTCATTTCACCCTCGAGTTGCATTGCGATGAGGGCCGCAAAACGCGTGAACATATTGATGATTTTCGGGTCCGCCACCTTGGCGGGTGCCGGATCGATCGCGCAAAGATTGCCGAAATATCGGCCGCTCGCCAACACTATGGGTACGGACACATAGCTTTCTATTTTGTAGATCCTGGGCGTGTGATGGCTGCAGTAGCGAGGGTCGACGCTCGCATGTTCGATGACGATTGCTTCGTTGGATCGCTTCGCCTCAATGCAAAGCGTCGATTCCAGGTCCAGTTGATCGCCGGGCTTGAGGCCAAAATTAATGCCGTCCTTGACGACGCACGCCGTCCACGTGCTTTCGGTGACTCGGGCGACCGCCGCGAATCGCATTCCCGTCGTATCGCACAAGACCTCCAACAGCGTCGGGACCGCCTCAATCTTGTTGACGGCGGAGAGGTCGCGTGCGATCTCCTCCAGGGTATCGAGTTCACCGGGCGGATTGGGGAAGGAAGGCTGGTGCATCGAGATTCCTTGCTGCATAGCACTGGCCGTGCGGACATGCCGCCAACACCTCAATTTAGCATTAGTCGGCAGGCAATTGGAGGCGCACCCAAAATCATGTCATGGCCCGACAGGATTCAATAGTAGTCTGCGTTTCGATACATCGCCGCGCTCCGCGCAGGCCTGACCTGAGTCAATTATCGGGGCAAATGTGAAGAAAGCAGCGTCCGGGAACATCCGAAAAGATGTGAAGATCCGTCGAGAGGTGGGTACGGCAGTACCCGGGCAATGCCGATGCGGTGATGTGCGCGTTGAGATCGATTTTCCCGCCCGTTGGGCCTGGCACGATCATTCGGCAGCGAGTAGGCATGCTCATGGCGCTGCCTACGCGACTTATGTCGGCAGCTGGCGACGCCGCTTTCGCATCACACAAGGAGAGTCGGGTCTCACCCAATTCGAAGATGCGGTCTCAGGGACGAAACGCAGCTTCTGCGCTAGATGCGGAACCCCGGTTACCTACGAACGATCTCGTTCGCCTCATATGGTCAACGTGCCGCGAGCTTTGTTCAAGACGCGCACCGGCCGGCAAGCTCGGTATCACATCGCGATCGAGGAGACGCCGGAATGGGCTTACCTGGGAGAGCCGTTGTCACCCCTTAAGGGCTTTCCCGGCGTGGTCTGGGATCGATCGAAGCGCAAGCCGCGCGCAATGCTCGTATCGCGGGACGAACTCGTCGAGCGGCGGGACGAGTCCGACGATACCCCGTAAAACATACGCGCCCTCCGGCGTATCTCATAAGGAGCCCATGGTGGCTGCTACGGGGATGCTGCGCCGATGCGTTTACTTGACCGTGTTGCTCGATGCCGCGTCCCTTTAAGCTTGCCCGCTTGCCATGGGGCGACGCCAGTCGAGGTTGCCGGGGCCAGCCGGTTCGCGGCGCAAATGGCGGCTTGCCCTCTGCGATTCGTGCTCGGCGATGACCTGACGCGAGCCAGCGCCGAGTTGGCGTTTGCGGACGGCGCCCGCCTGGTCGGGTGCTTGGATCTATTGCGCATGCCTGCGCCTCACATGTGGATCGAGTGGAACGACGAAGCGCACAAGCGTGTCATTCATGAGACACAATCGGCCGCCGAATTCGACGCTGCGGCGATGGGGCGAAAGGTCGGTATGCTGCTGCAGGCGTCTGCCAATGGCATCACAGCGGTTGGCCGAACCTTTTGGGCCGATGCGGCCGACGATGAATGCGCCGATGTAACCCTGTCGCCGTTGGAAACTCACATCGATCTGCGGGGTGAGTTCGCGGATGTCGTGCACTCGCACGATGTCCTGTCAGGCGGGTTCGTTGATGTCACGCACGGAGGCAATCCGGCAACGGCGACGCTGCTGGACCATATGAAGTTTCGATTCGAGGAATCGTGGGCCGGTTACTATCGGGAGTCGGCGCGCAACGTGGATTTCAAGCGCCGTTTGATCGACGATTCCATCGATTCCATCGCCTGGGACGCGCCGTTTCTCATCGCTTTCCTGCTGCTGCTGAGCGCCAAGGACGCCACACGCTTGATTCCCGTGTCGCGCGCCGCCATCAATCGAAAACGCGTGGCAAATGGGCGCGCGCCTCTACTCGACCATATCGAAGTGAACGCCTCTCTGGATGCCGTAGCCACCGCCGAATCGACAGGCGATCTCAGCGGGCGGCAATCACCGCGTCTGCATCATGTGCGGGGCCACTTGGTTCGCCGTGAGCATCGGGTTTTCTGGCGTGTGCCCCACCTTCGCGGCAGCGCAGCCCGAGGCACAGTTCGCTCGAGGACTGTCTGTCTGGCCTTCGCTCGCAAGGGTGATCACGAACGGCGAATTTGAGCAATCCTCAAGGCCGTGCGCGCATGCCATCCTTGGCCAACGGGCGAATCATGGCCGGCTCATTTCGGGCGGCGTGGGCTGCAATAGATCCCACTGATTGCCGCAGACATCCTGGAACACGGCTACCGTACCGTAGCGCTCCACCTTCGGATTGCGAACGAACAAAATGCCCTTCGCCTGATAGGCATGGTAGTCACGCCAAAAATCGTCGGTGTGCAAGAATAGAAAAACTCGACCGCCGGTTTGATTGCCTATTCTCGATACCTGCTCTGGGTTACCGGCTCGGGCCAACAGCAAGGCCGATTCGTGAGATCCGGGGGGCGCGACAACAACCCATCGCTTGTCCTGCTCGGCGACATGCGTATCTTCGATCAAGCGAAAGCCCAGTTTCCCGACAAAGAATTCCAGGGCTTCGTCGTAGTCGCGCACCAGCAGCGCCGTCAACCCAATTGTTTGCCTGACCGCAGGCGGACTTGCGGCAAGCCATTCACTGCGCAACAGACCAAAGGTCAAAATATCGTGCCAGGCGTTTCGCAAGTACAGACTTTGAAGCGCCAGCCCTTCCCGGCGAAACCCCAGTCCTTCGAGAATCCGCTCGGATGCCGTGTTGCCGAGAAACACGTGAGCCCAGAGCCGGTGCGCTTGCAAGCGATCAAACCCGAATTGAACGAGCGCGGCGGCAGTTTCCTTGCCGAATCCCCGGCCCCACCAGCGACGGTGAAAGCAATACCCAAACGCATAGTGCCGGCCCGTGCCGTCACTCTGCTCCAAGCCGCAACTGCCGATGAGATGGCCGGAGTCCCGCTCGATGACCGCAAAGGTATGGATTTGCCGCGGGCTCACCGAGCCGGCATGGATACTGCGACTCAGGAATTCCCGGGTTTCCTCAACCGTGTTGGGCCCGAATGAAGTGAACCGCGTGACCACGGGGTCTGATGCATAGTCGTGAACTGCTTCGAAATCCGACAAAACCAAGTCCCGCAGGATCAATCGATGGGTCTGAAGCATGTGAACAATCTCGAGCGCAAGATCAATCGGCCCAGGTGCGGATGAACTCGGTCAGATTTGGCAGTACGTCGACGGCAGCGTGCAGCAGAACGATCAGCAACAAGCTGCGCGTGCGCGCCCATAAGGTTCCGAAAAGAAGCGCAACCGGTGATAGGACGGCAACTGTGAAGGCAATCACTTGGACGGGATCCGTGGAATACCCATCGACACCCGGATGTCCGCGCAGATAGAGCCCGGGCACATGAGCCAGCGCGAACAGCAGCGCGCCGGTCACGACGGCGCCGGCTTCGGACTCGAGGACCGCGGCGAGACGGGTCTGCAATACCGCGCGAAACAGGAACTCTTCGCACAGGCCTGCTTCGAGCGCGAACCAGACAAAAGCTGCCGGCGCAGCCCATGCCAGCGTAGCGGCAGAGGCGTGCAGCGCTGCGATCTCGCTGAGCGCCGGTGAGACCACGCACATCAATGCCAGAATAATCGCACCCAATACGAGCAGCGGCGGCCAAAAGCCCGGGCGCCCGATACCGCTATTGAATAGAGGAGCGAGCCTTGCCCCAAGCGCGGCCAACAATATGGCCGGCATGCCCACATGCACGATGAGCTTGACGATCAGCACCAGCGATTCCTGCTCACGGCCGGCTGACACGACGGCGCGCGTCGCGCTCATTCCCCAGCCTAGAAAAGCCACCGCGTAGACCACCAGAAAACCAAGCAGCACCCACAGCTCCAACATAGGGCGCCGCACGACAATGGGCGCCGCTGCGGCCTTGCGTGTCAGAGCCATGCTCAATGCCGGCAGAGCGGCACCGAACACCACGAGCGAGATGGCCGGCAGCGTCCAGTCAGCGCCCTTGACGCCGAGGTACGCCGTTGCAGCGGCCCAGACGGCAAGGTAGGCGCCAACAAATGTAACGGCTCGAGAATCTATGCGTGGCAGACGAGGCATGGCGTTCGATAGCGCGTGCGGGAGGATCTAGTGTTTGCTCGCGGCGAATGAACTCGTGGGATAGATTGCCGGACGCTGAGAAGCATCGGCAATGGTTTCGACGAGACGATAAAAAAAGGTGTTGAATTTCGACGCGGCCGCGAAGTCCATGGGCTGAGTGATGTCGTCCTGCGGACGGTGATAGCGGATCTGATACCACTCGCGGTAGCGCCTCTCGGCATCGGTGTTTGGGTCGTAGCCGAAGATGAAGCTGATTGCCGGAACGTGGATCGCGAGAAAGGGATATTGATCGGCGCGGCGCAGCAGGTTGCGCTCAGGTTCAGCGTCAGCACGGATCTCGATGTGCATGGGCCTGGCAACGATGCGCGCCGTTTCCCCGAGCGTGGTGTCGGAGAGAGCTTCCGCGGTAAGAATGTTCAGCGGGAACAGCGGCCGCAGCTGATCGAGGTTGACATCGGCGGCAAGCTGTTGGGCGGGCACCGTGGGGTGATCGGCAAACCAATGCGAGCCGAGCAGACCCTTCTCTTCACCGGTAAAAGCGGCAAAGAGAATGCTGCGCTTGGAACGGCGCAGCCTGTGCGCCATGATGTCGTCGCCCATCTGGATCAAAAGCGCAACATAAGCTGCATCATCCAGCGTGCCGTTGTAGAGATTGTCGCCATTGACCGGCGTCCCGAAACCGTAACCGTCGAGGTGCGCTGCAACGACGACGTACTCTTCCCTCAGTTTCGAATCGGTGCCGCGGAGTTTCGCGAGAACGTTGGGCGATGCGATGTCGCGTTGTGCAAAGTGCAGATGGATGCGGATGTTGCGCGCGATCTCGAAGTTGGGGAGCGGCCGCTTGGCGCCCCCCAGTTTGAGAATCGCGTCGGCATCTTGGCCGGTGCCGGCGAGAAGGGCGGCGAACGCTTGAGCACTGAGGCGCATGACGGCGAGCGGCCCCGGACGCGCCACGGCGGCCGGTGAGCGAAGCGTGACCGTGCGCGCATACGCATAGGGCCACCGCGGAGGCTCAATCGTGAAGTAAGGGTCATCGACATTGATGAGGCCGAGCGCGCCGCCGTCGCGTGCATTGGCCGCACGCGCCGCTGCGCTCGGCAGGCCCTCGCGCTGGGTGCCAAAGCAGACCACAACCTTGCCTGCGATTTCCGCCATCACTTCCTTGCCGCAGTAACCGCGAAACGTCAGAGGCGCTTCGAACTTAGGTGCCAGGTCCTCAGCGGGCGCGATGCTGATTTGCTGCAGAAAGATCAGCGCCGTTTCCGAGCCGTCGCGGCCAATGAGCGCGAAGCTCGTCCCCTCAGGCATCACCGAGCTCTCGTGCATGGGGACAGACTGGAAGTAGCTGCCATTCTCGCCGGCGGGCTCGAGCCCCGCCGCCTTGAAGCGGTTGGCAACGTACTGGGCTGCGCGCTGGTAGGCGGCGGATCCGGTGTCGCGGCCCTCCATACTGTCGTTGGAGAGAGCCTCCGTCGTATGCCACCACGCGCGCGTGTCGACGTCGTGAATCTCGCCGTCGCGCGGGTGCTGTTGTGCGTTCGATACGAATGGTGTCGCCAGTGACAGTGCGAACAGTAAGCCGCGTACCGGAAGGGTCATTTTGGGGCGGGCTCCGCGCCCGTGTCGGCAATGAACCCCACTGCCGCGATGCCGGCTACCGCGCAGGCCTCGTCTTGGTCCGAATTTGCGCCGGTGATACCCACGGCGCCAATGACGGCCTTGCTGCTCGATCGAATCAGCACTCCGCCGGGAACCGGAATGAGCCGGCCGCCGGCCAGTGCGTTCACCGCGGACACAAAGGCGGGCGCTACCGCCGCTCGCGCCGCAATCGCGCGGCTGCCTATCCCCATTCCTAAGGCACCAAAGGCTTTGGCCTGCGCAATATCAGGACGCAGCAGACTCGATCCATCCTCACGCTTGAAGGAAACCAGGCAGCCCGCGGCATCCAGGACGGCAACCGTGAGCGGCGGCAGCCCGAGGCTTCGTCCGTGTTCCAGAGCGTGATCAACGATGTTTGTCGCTTGAGCCAGATCGATCATTTTAGAAGTCCCTCGATGAGCGCCTTATGAAATGCGGGCGGATCTTGAATCTGCGGCGCGTGCCCCAGTTCCGGGAATTCGACCAATTTTGCTCCCGGGATGAGTTCTGCCGCACGCTTGGCAAGTTCGGGATAAATTCCCAAGGTCTCGCGAATTTCCGCCGGCGCGAAATCCTTGCCGATTGCCGTGTTGTCCTTGTCGCCGACCATGAGAAGCGTGGGTACGGTTATTTTTGCGAATTCGTAGAACACCGGCTGAGTGTAGATCATGTCGTAGATCAGCGCTGAATTCCACGCAACCAGTTCCTTACCCGGCCCGTGGTTCAGGCCCGCGAGCATCTGTACCCAAGGTTCGTAGTCCGCGCTCCAATGGCCCGCGTAGTACGTACCCTGTTCATAGCGACGAATGCCGTCGGCGTTCGTCTTTAGTTCGCGGGCGTACCAATCGTCGACCGAAATGGCGGGAACACCCTTGGCTTTCCAGTCCTCCAGGCCCAACGGGTCCACCAGCACCAGCTGTCCGGTCTCGGCGGGATACATCAATGCATAGCGAACCGCAATCATCCCTCCCGTTGAGTGGGCAATCAGCGTCGCGGTTTTGATGCCAAGCGAGGCCAGCAGCGCGTGAGTGTTTCGCGCGAGCTGCTGAAATGTGTATTGATAGCGCTCCGGCTTGCTCGATTTGCAAAAGCCGATCTGATCGGGTGCGATGACGCGATAGCCGGCTGTGGCGAGCACGTCGATCGTTGCTTGCCATGTGGCGGCGCAGAAATTCTTTCCATGCAGCAGCACTGCGGTTCGACCGTTCGCAATTTTTGGGCGCACGTCCATGTAGGCCATGTGCAATGTTTGGCGCTGCGAGGCGAAGTCGAGCTGCGCTACCGGATAGGGATAGGAGAACCCCTGGAGTTCGGGGCCATAAGACGGCGTGTCGGCGCCTGATGTCGTCTCGGCGCTTGACGTCGATGCAAATGCCGCGCAAATGGCCAGCATCCCGGCTGCGATGGAATACCTGCGAAACATGATGCGACCCCTAAAGCCCAGGGGCAGTGATTCTAAACCGTCGCTCCGCCGCGCGGGACCTTGGGTTACCGGCGCTCGCATATATTTCAATGCAGCGCCAAATCATGTCTTACAATCGCCCGGTATGAAAATCTACGCTTTGCTGTTGATTTCCCTGCTCGCGCCCCGCGGCTTTGCCGCCGAAAATGCCGCAACCAGCCAGACCACGACCTCCTCTGCCGAGCGCTTGGGCACCGTGTCGTTCTCGGTCTCCTGTGCATCGTCATCCGCCCAGCCCCGCTTCACCCGCGGCATCGCGTTGCTGCACGATTTTT
>Ga0137413_10000907_pt1 | contig 10871 bp, 11 predicted proteins | sample CZODoug2_1_16fun_FD_108280 | JGI IMG/M metagenome (GOLD analysis project Ga0137413, IMG submission 108280) | Vadose zone soil fungal communities from Angelo Coast Range Reserve, California, USA - CZODoug2_1_16fungal (Illumina Assembly) | ecosystem: Environmental > Terrestrial > Soil > Vadose... | reverse complement strand
GTTTCTGTCATCACCAACAGAAACACGCAGGCACACCGGGACGGCTATTCGGCGCATCATTGGTACGACCTTCTGGTCACCCTCGGCAAATACACCAAATGCAATTTGGAACTTCCGGGTGTCGGGGTCACTCTGGAGTACGGCCCTGGCACAGTAGTTGGGTTGTCGGGCATGATGCTGGAGCATTCTGTGCCCAACTTTGAGGGAGAACGAGTATGCTATGCATACTTCATGAGAGATAGCGTTCACAACTGGGCAGGAGTTTCTCAAGGACCTTGGATGAATAAAAGCTATTACAAGTAGAATAGAGGCCGCACATGCTCTTAAAATGTTATCATGGTGTCAAAGGAATTTGGACAGAGTGGAGAGAAGGAAGACAGAATCAACGCTGCTAAAAGGGTTTCCAACAGGAGCCACTGATGGGACATAATGGCGATACAACACTGCAAGTCCGTTGTGCAGAAGAGGGCATTAGACCAACTTCTTAAATGACCCCTTGTGTCTGTCATTAGGGTGTAGGCTCGGCGCATACTTTCTTGATGCATTGCGCTTTTGCTCAGAAATATAGCTCCTTTATGGAACATTCCTTCCTCTGATTCGCCGATCTATTTGCAAGCTATTCGGGGCATCACTGAAGATAGTAGCTCAAGTCTTCGCTATCGATTAGCCCTGTGCGATGCAATGATATAGAGATAACTTGTGGTTTTTAAAACTTTCCCTAATTTTCATATCTCTTTTAGCTGCACAACCTGAGATCTTTGTTGCTAGAAAAGGGCAGTAGTGTAATAGGGCATTCTCATTTTGTCAAATAGATGCTATGGGTAGCCTATCCCCTGATGCGATGTTTCGCAAATGCAACATCATCCTGTTTTTCTGGACCCCCCCACATACACACCCCTGAACCAATGGCATCGAGGAATTTCTTAGAACAGCTGTATTAATGTGATGGAGGATAATCACTCTTTGCTGGATTACTATATCACCAAACACTTCTTGGTTGAGCTGTGTAAAGCAGATGTCTTTTGTTTTTTGAGAGATTCGGCACATATTTTATCTATGATTATCTTTCCGAGGTTTCCGAAACAGTAGCAGGCTCTAAACGTCTGCTGACAAAGAGGACCCTCGGCAGCGACCCAAGAGGGAATCGTTGCTCCACCCCTCTCTGAACTGTTTGGCAATTTTTCCACTTAACAGTAAAAATGCAGAAAAAGTTGTACTATCAGAGGCGAGCAATCACATTTTTGCATCTAGTTCACTCATGCGAGTTCTATATCCCATTTCTCTAGGAACAAAACCAGACTCCAGGATTACCAACGGGAGTACGCTCGTGAGAAGCGAGCACCAGGACGTCGAAAGGTCAGCGGTATACAGAGGGTACTATTGGAGGCACATTATAGAGACAAGCGTCGGCTTATGGAAAAGGGTGGCATGTATCCAAGTCGAAAGGCTCCCCTTCCCCCGTGAGTTTTTTCACGCCTCTCACTCCAATACTGAGTTTTCGACTTCTCACACAAATTTTAAGGGCCTACACATGTGAACTCATCTTACGCTCACGAGCTGCCGATCCCCGACGTACTATATATATGGCGAGAGAGGAAGAAAGAGTGTTCCGGTCCTTCCTGTTGCTGAAAGCCGAACTTCAATCATCGTCTCCCCACGGCTGGAAACCCAAATTTATGAGTTTTATTGACAAGTTCATCGACAAAAAGATCGAAGAGGCAAAGGCTCTCATATCAGCACCCCATGGGAATGAACAACAAAGGGAGGAAAAATACATGCGCCTTCACAGTATACGCCGCGTGGTGGCCGGTGCGTTTCAAGAATGGGAACTGGTACAACAGCCCGAGTGTGCATCTAGATATGCCGAGCTTGATGGAGCGCTTGTATGGGATGGTAGAGGGTGAGTGATCGGCCGTTTACTATTTCCCCATCTCATGCATCTGAGCAGGGTTCATCTTGGAAAGTTTCGCCAACGTTATGGCTGGTAATATAAACGTCCCAGATTCACATTATTTTGCATAGTCTACAGTTGTAGGTTAAACCGTGAATCTCGGGAATGGGTTTTGCGTCGGGACTCGGGAAATGAACAGAGCTCCTTGCTTAATAAGAAAAGATCCGGAAAGGGATTCTCGACTCGGGAAGTTCGGAGAACGTCTTGTTAGGTAAGGGAAATTCCGGAAGGATTTCCTGTTAGGATTCGGGAAGCCCGGAGAACGTCTTGTTCAACAAGGGAAGCACTGGAAAGAGTATCCTGTCAAACTCGGGAAGTTCGGAAAACTTCCCGTTCAATAAAAAAAAACTTTAGAAAGGGTTCGCATCGGAACTCGAAAAGCTGGGAAAACTCCTGGTTCACCCCGATGAAAAGGTATTAATAACAAAATGTTAAACTGGACCAGCATGGAGGTTGGATACCTTGTAAGAGCCTGACCAGCGGACTGGCAGTAAATTCAAAATTGTGCCGGACCCCGAACAACACAACCCTCGCTGTCAGAGGTGTCATCAAAAATCACACCTACGCCGCAACACACGGCAAAAAGCGACGTGACTCGCCGATTTATCCCATTCGCTCATGAAACTCCGTACCATAAACGCGACGCAGTATCTCAAGAAGAAAGCCCAGCCTACGATTGTTGAGTGGAAAACTCTAAAGGGCTCCCGGGCAAATAAATTCGTCACGGTAGAAGTTGGTGCATCGAACAAGACATCAAGAAGTCGGCGAAAGCCAAGGCAGGAAGCTCAGAAAATAGAGAATGAGGATGCAATACCGCATGGCTCACCGATGGATATTGATGAGACCTTGTGGGTCGAGGAGGAAATGACTCGGGAGAAGAAGAGAGTGAGTTAACCAGCATGTCCTTTCTCAACAGTATTTGACACATATCTTAGACCGAGCACACCTACATTGAGGAATTCATTCCTAAGATCGGCCCCTACTTGCGCTGCCTCCTCAACTCCGAGGGTGTACCCGCCATGAGGGCATGCCAGAGCTGCGGGTCTCATCCCTTTGAGTGGAGGTGCTCAGACTGCTTTTCTGCTCCTTTACTCTGCAAAGGGTGCTGTCGAGAATTCCACAAGCAGCTTCCCTTCCACAGGATTCAGAGGTGGACAGGGAAGTTTTTCATGCCATCATGGTTGCGTGAGGTCGGGGTAAGCTTGCGTCTAGGCCACTCTGGGGACTTATGCCCAAGCCAAAGTGTGCGTCATCAAGTTTCTTCCCACTCTTAATCCCTCTCTAAAGGCAGTCACAGATGGACTCGCAGATGGACTGTGATCATGATGAAGAGTGCCAGGAAAGTGAAGACGACAGTCTACAAGACAAATGTGCATCAGCTGCCGATCCAGTTGGAGTTGAGTCGGATTTTTGCGGCTCAAAACCTGGGCCTAAGGACGAAGAGGGAAACCGGGTAATCACTGTAATTGATAGGTCTGGCATCCATGAGATCGGTGTCAGCTGGTGTTCTTGCCCGGATGCTCCCAAACATGACATGCAGTTGATGGCGGCGGGGCTCTTTCCGGCAACCTTTCGCAACCCCAAGACGGCATTTACCTTTCAAGTGCTAGGGGACTTTCATCTGGATAATCTTGAGTGCAAAACAACCCCGAGCCAGTTTTTCAGCCGCCTAAGAAGACTTACAAATGACGAGTTTCCAAATACAGTTCCGGTGAGATGAATTGTGATATCTGCCACTATCAGGCTGACCTGCGTTCTTAGGACCGATATCGGGAGTTGTTGAGGGTCAGCCGACAATGGAGAGTACTCATTTCCCGAAAGCGGTTTGGTTTCGGGTACGGTGAACATGAAGACCTCGACGAAGACCGGAAGCCAGGTTCCATGGCCATATTCTGCGCTTTGTGCGCACAACCCGGAATCAACCTTCCGGAGAATTGGAGAGAGTATGACAATAGGTGTGTCCATTAGAGATTGATACCTGGAAGCTGCTGATGCGTTGGCTAAGCGAAACTCTTTTTATGCGAGGTTTCATGATGGATGGAAACTTCCAGGCAGAACACATGAAAATGAGAAACCCCGAGAATGACGTTCCCCTCTCCAATGGTACCGGATTTATGGTCAGCCCCAAACCATACGAGTTGCACCTGAAGTCGGCAGTCGAGAGGCGGCAGGTAAGCTTCATCTCAAGTATTTCGGCAGGGATGAGTTAACCCTATAGCAGAGATCAACATGCCATGATCACCGTGCTGTAAATAGCGTAAACAAGCACGGCGGGCACCTTGAATCAACCGGAATAGGTGCCACAGCATGCATCCACGGGGCCTTTGTGCCTAATTCTGTGGTTGATTTCCAAAAGGGCGAGGCGTGAGTCTTCATCGTATTCATTGACATGCCGCAGAACTGAACCCCCAAAAGGCAGAGGAACATGGACTATTCCATATTCAATGCCCTTAACTTTAATATGGAGGGAATACAGGCCGCGCTCATTTCTTATGATGTCATGTGCCAATGGAGTGTTCATATGCAGGAAAGGGTGATCGGAAGCCCCTATCTGAAGCTTCCGGACAACCTGGAGCTTAGGTTGGCCATCGGTTTATTTCATATCCATGGGCATCAGGATACCTGCCTAGCTAGGTATTCACCGAGCTTTATTGAAGGTGGCAGACAGATAGATGGCGAGACGATTGAAACCCTTTGGTCTCCGCTCAATGAGATCTCTAGAAGCACAAGGGGGATGTCGACATCGCATCGGAGGGAGGTCATTGATGACCACATGAATGACTCGAATTGGAAGAAGCTTGTTGATGCGGGCGAGTTCATTTCTATCAGTCGGTATTGCATCGATGCTCACGCAGACCGCGCAGTTAATGCCGTATGCCGAAGATATGGCAAGGCAATTTCAGGGGCAACCTTGAGTGCAACGGCGTTCGACTCAATCAATTCATCGGCAGATCCGGATTCCGTTAAGGTTTGGTCTGCCGAAGAGAAGTACGCACAAAGGGAGCGAGTACGTGATGTCACTGTCATGGACATCTATGACATCAAGATGAAAAGACGTGAGCTTATTCATATTACATTGGCCGTGCCTGACATTAGGCTTTAGTCCCATCTCGTGCAGAATTACTCCTTGAATTGACCAAGAAAGAGAAACACAACTTTGGCCGTAATGGTTGCGTGGAATGGCTTGCCAGCGGATTGAAAATCCAGGAGACGCAGTATGGCTTCGGTGCCTCCTAGTCCCCATTTAGAGGTTCCTAATCGCAACTTTGCAAACCCACAGGTTAGACCTCCAAGCGCAGGTAAGGAATATTGGGTCACGTCCAACACCGGACCAACAAAGGGACATTCTCTCGAGGCGTTCACGGCTTCAAGAAAAAATCATTTCGTTTCAGAAGCAGGCAGTCAAGCTGCTCAACACTGTCACCAGTGATGGAGATGACTCTTGGGACGACACCACCAGAAAAGAGACTTATCTGGGTGTAGAATTTGATGGTGTCGGCGAAGATGGCGATGAGGATCCTTCATCTGCCGAAGCTTCCGAAGAACGCCGTCAAGCGCAACCGCTGGGTTTTACTGACTCGGACAGCTTTGTGGATGCGGAACACATTTCTTTGCATCTTCCCTCAAACCTTGGACACGACTGGTGTAACGAAAATGCTGCGGAAGACCTGGAAAAAGCAGAATTACGCCTGAGGGAGGGCCAACTCAATGACTCTCTCCATCACATTCGGATTGCCCTCGGGCACAAGTCCTATTTATTCAGGAATGAAGTCCGCCCAGCACGTACCCAGAGGCTTAAAACACGTGCCTGGCAAGGTGTTCAAGCGGTCGAGTCAACGGTTCAGCATCACGCCAGGGTGTATATGCGTGCAAGGAAGGCAATAGTGGCTCTCGGTGCCGACGGCATTCTCCTTGACCGGTACAAAGTTCTGGCACGCCAGGACTTGAGTGTCAAAACAAGCGTAATCGCGCCTCATGTGCGTGGGCAGCGGAATACATTGTTGCCGTGGTTTTGGACCATGGATGTCCAGAGAGATACCGATGTCGGGGTGTGGATGAAAGACTGTGAGTGCTTATCCTTTCACATATGCTAAAGAAGTTTAACCCTATGTGCAGTTTATCGCGTCCACTGGTTGAGGGCAAAGGCTCAAAAGATGCGATGGATTGAAGAACTCCAGTGCCTCCAAGTTGAGATGCGGTCTGCCGTCAGGTTTTTCACACATCAAGAGCGATTCTGGCAAGAAAAGCAGAAGATGGTAGAGACTCGGTCACAGCCAGGACATTCTGCGTGGGCAGCAAGGCAAAGTGCAATGTGGCATTCAATGGCGGTTCAGGCAGAGTTCAAGTTTTCTACTTTGCTCAAAAGTGACCCACCTCCGGAGTTTGCTCATCTCCTATTGCCACAATCTGAATGACGTTTCTTTGGTACTTTTTTGATTGAAATCACATATGTTATATTGCGCCCTCTTCTTCGCCTCTTCTTCCGCCACCAAGCTCGGTAGATCCGGTTTTCCCGGGATCCGCCGATCATGAATTTGAGATGCACCGCGGCATCAAACTAGAGACCTATATAGAGGAATACTCCAGAAGATAAGAAGTAGATATGGTGTGATTTCAATTACTAAGTGCATTTTTAGGACCAGTACCCCATTATGCCAAGGAGAAGGTAGGGCCCGAAACTCGGCCCCATTTTACCCGAAGCGCTGAAAATAAACGTCAAGGGTTTCCACAGGGGGCGCCAGGCCCCTGTTTCCAATATATAAAAAAGGGGGACAGTTACTACTACAGGACGCGTCGGCAGTCCCCGATGCCTTCCCGCAGGTGCCAGATGGTTAGTCATCAAGTGGAGGACACGCCCCGGAATCTGCATTTAGGATGGGCTCTTGTATTGTTGCCAAGCTGGCCAAAAGGGGTTTCTAGAAGCCCACTGTGAGGCCTTTGTATTTCATACAAAAACTTAAAGCGCGTATTCAATATATTGCCAAGTTCTCAAAAACAAAAAAATACAAATGCTACTGTGCTACGAGCTTAGACCCAAAGCTTCCATTTGCTCCCGAAGAGATAGCAGCTCTTCCTTGAGCGAAAGGACCTCTTTCTCCAAGGTGGTGATTCGAGATCTGTTCGAATTCTCGCTCGCTTGCGAGGATGGACTGTGAGAAGACCTAGGCCGCTTGAGGCGGTCCCCGATAAACAAGGAAGGTCTAGAAGGACCAGGGAGACGAGAAGAAGACGCCACCGGCTCAGGAGCTGGGGAAGGGCCAAAGGAATGGGAGTGGGGTGAAGGTGGGCCCACGCGGGAGTCGGCGGCAGAAAGATGAGGAACTGCTGAGGGGCCGCCGGCTGACGGCGCAGTGCCTAGATTCATCCCCCCCAGGCTGGCAAGAATCGTGGACGGAGACTCTGCGGATGCCGAGACCTTACGAGTCGCACGCTGCTTGCCCTTTTTGCGCCTTCCCGAGTGTCGTGCCGATCCCGACGTGTCACCGCCTGCAGCTTCTCTGTCCTTCTCTCGGAGCTGCTGGATGCGAAATCTGAGGACTTCTTGCGGGCTCAGCCGTTTTCGGTTGGCTTTGCCCGTCTCCCGATCATCGGGATTGAGGGAGCACTTGACCTTCTTCGCTCGGCATTGACCGCAAGGCCGAGTCGGGTGTACGTCGCAGTCGAAGCCCCTTTTTTCGCAATGTTCGCACTGTGATACTCCTCAGTGAGCTGTAAGCCAAATAAAGATTTGGGAAACTTACGGTAAATTTATACTCCGGGTCAGGACTCGCGTTTTCCCTTCCCGAACCTTCTTCAGAAACCCCTGATGAGACTTCGGGGCCACGCTTCGCAGGCTGGCTGGATTCGAAGGCGTTCTTCCGCTTCCGAGTCCCAAAGGCAGGACCCTCCTCGGAGACGCTGATCCTTAAGGCAGGAGCCCCCTCGGAAACCTTGAAAAATCAGAAGATATCGGAAATAAAGACAAAACCGCCACTTACCGAGGGCTGCTCGTCCACCAAAATGGCGCCACCGTCTTCCATGAGTTGGTCATGCTCCGAATCGTCTTCAGAGCTACCGGCGTCATCCTCGTCCTCGTCTTCAGAGTCGGCGTCCAAGTCGGCGTCTTCCTCCCCCTCGGAGCCATGAGATGACTGGTACTCTTTGTCATCTAAGTTTGGCCTCTCCCTGTTCGCCTGACTTGTTTTACGAGTCTTGCGCTGAAGCTTTCCGGGAAGGTAAGGGACTACCAGACGTGGGAAAGTTTCGATCGTTGAGGGAGGAGAGGAAGGTGGTGGGGGGGCCGAAATTGGCGAAGAAGAAGAGGGAAGTGGGGGGAGGGCCGAAATCGGCGAAGGAGAAGTGGGAGGCAGTGGGGTGGCCGAAATTGGCGAGGGAGAGGAACGTGGATGCGGGCGAGCGGAGAGCCGAGTTGGAGGTATAAGAACCTCGGAGTGGGGAGTGGGTTTCGGAGGCGAAGAAGAGGGGGGCTCGAGTTGGATGGATGGGACCCTTTGTCGGGCCCTCCTGCGAGAATCATCGGCTTAAAAAATTATAAGACATAGAGAAATAGAAATAATGCTAACGGCGTACCGAGGCGCTCCCACCAAAGATCCCCACTCGGAGGGGGGAGATCGGCAAAGGTGTGCTCGGCATTGTATAATGTCGATCTCCGGGCTTCAGAAAACGACCTCTCAATGAGGCTTAGATCATCGCGATTGTGTATCACAGCTAGCAGAGCCAAGATGGTGGGATGTACCGGGGGGTCCTTCCTATAGGTACGCTTGTGAGCTCTGATGCATTTCGTGCTCTTGCTCTAGATCAAATGGAGATGAGTTGAAATACCCGTGACACAAAGCGCTTACCCGCTCCTTGTGAAAATGCTCCCTCCACACCGGTTCGTCGGCAATCGTCTCAACCGATTTGTAGCATTTCACGGCAGCTTCGACGTTTGATGCAATTTGAAGGAGGATCATGTTGGTGTTAGACATTGCTAGAGGGGGGGGGGGAGGAGATGGGTAATGCAACTCGGGTAATGAGACGCGCGGTTGTTTTGCCACCTAATGACTCAGCAAGCCCGAAGCGCCGCGGAATGTGCCGGATGGTAGTCTGGCCTCCGAAGGAATGTGCCGGATGGTAGTCTGGCCCCCGAAGGAATGTGCCGGATGGTAGTCCGGCCCCCGAAAGAATGTTCCGGATGGTAGTCCGGCCCCCGAAAGAATGTTCCGGACGGGAGTCTGACTAGAGGCCAAAGGTGGGAAAAACAATTGCTTGGCCGGAATACCCGTGTTTCTTCTTCTACCACAGCGACCTAGGCATGGACACCCAACCGTCACCGGGAAAATCATGCGCCTTCGGAATGGATTCTGAAGCCTCCCCCTCATCTCAAGAAGATAGCGAAGACTTTCGCAATGACTCCCAATCCTCATCTGGAGGCGTCAGCGATTTCGGGATGGATTCAGAAGCCTCTAAAGTGCCTCTAGAAGTGACCGGAAGTCTATATGACTTTGGTCTCGACTCTCAACCTTTGTCGGATGGAACCAGCGACTTCGGAATGGATTCGGAAGTCCCCCCCTCATCTCATGAAGACGCTGACGGCTCTTTCACGGATTCTGAATCCTCATCCGGAAAAGTGGATGACTTCGGAATGGATTCAGATGCCTCTAGCTTGTCCCAAGAAGCAAGCCAAGAAAAGGCTGGAAGACTCCACTCAGTCATAGATTCCGAACCCCATCCCGAGGGATTCAGCGACTTCGGATTGGATGCGGACGTCTCCTCTCAGTCTCCTTCCAGCGATAGCGAAGATAAACGAATTGGATCCAAATTGTATGAGCCGATCTCCCCCTCGCATTCCGGCGGGGGCAGACACGCTAAGAAACGAGGTAAGCACACCGCTTTTTATTCATTTCTATCTCGCCTATTACTCTTGGAATGCAGTTTGGAAATGGGGAGAGCGCGCACCATCACCCACGGACGTTGTGGAGGACTCCTCCTTGCCTTCGGAGGCCCAGCGCGAATTGCACATGGTAGGATTGCTTTCTTCAGTTTTAAACAACTGCGGCACTCAACTCAGTTAAGACCACTGTACCTCTCTCGATACATCCTTCAGGCAGCCATGTGAAACGACGTAGTAAGTTTTATATTCCCTGATTGCCATAATGTTGCGATGCGCCTTAACTCCCACTTCGGATATATAGTTTGGAGATGGGGAGAACGCGCACCGTCTCCCACCGACATTGGGGGGGACTCTTCCCCTTATCTGGAAGCACAGAAAGATTTCAGTAAGACTGGGTCACTGTCTGTTTTTGCCTTCTAAAAATATTGACGCACGCAGTAGGAACTGGCGCTCACCTCTTCATCAAACCATCTGACCTCGGAAGACCCTCAAAAAAACGCGGTAAGCTCCAAATTCACCATTTTCTTATGGCTTACTTTTTCACTTGCAAATACAGTTTGGATATGGGGAGAGCGCGCGCCGTCTCCTACGGATATTGAGAATTAGATGAAGTATATGGTATTAAGCATGTTATAAATAAACAGCAAGCCCCATTATTTGGAAGCAGAAATTGCGAGTGCGCTTTAAATGTAACAGAAGTGCATGAGATTGGTGTTATTTCTCAGAAATACTCAGAGACCATTCTAGGCAAGTCAACACCATTTAAAAGTTTCTCCGGACCCATTCAAGAGCATCGAAACAAATATGCTGGGTTTACTGGAGACAACCGCGAGCATCTCTCGGAACCATTACTGGGCCCATCCTAAGCAATTGAAAGCCTTTAACACCACTTCTGGGCCCAGACAAGGATATCGCGAGACTCTCTCAGGACCATTCCCGGGCCCAGACGAGGATGTCGCGAGACGCCCTCATGACCATTCCCGGGCCCAGACAAGGATGTCGCGAGACGCCCTCAGGACCATTTCCGGGCCCAGACAAGGATGTCGC
>Ga0137413_10000906_pt1 | contig 10872 bp, 12 predicted proteins | sample CZODoug2_1_16fun_FD_108280 | JGI IMG/M metagenome (GOLD analysis project Ga0137413, IMG submission 108280) | Vadose zone soil fungal communities from Angelo Coast Range Reserve, California, USA - CZODoug2_1_16fungal (Illumina Assembly) | ecosystem: Environmental > Terrestrial > Soil > Vadose... | reverse complement strand
TTTGGCGGACCATCAAGACGCATCCGACACGATTCGAACGCGTGGCCTCCACTTGAAAAAATCTCACATCACCTTTTCCAACCTGGACCACGCTACCATCTCCTAACGTTCGCTAAGACGCGCCTCTCTGCTTGCCTGCTTCCATTGACGTGATGCGCGGCAGGACTCAGGTTGGTGCCTAGTCCTAATCGGCGCGGAACATTCATGCGAAGCAGTCGGCAGAAGAGTAGTTCGCGGATTGACGACAACCCCCTTGCGCCCAGGATCGTTGATCCGCGTGCCATTCCCTTTGTACAACGCCTCACCTGCACGATCGCCGAGGCCTGTGAGGTTACAGGTCTGGGGCGAACTAAGCTTTACGAACTGATCGGAAATGGTTATCTCGCTACCACGACCGTCGGACGCCGACGTCTGGTGCTGGTGCGGTCGCTGCTGTCATTGCTCGAGGGCCACTCGTCGGAATCCAATGGATCGTAGCCGGTGAAAAAAGGTGTACTTCGGTTCGAAATCTTTGTTCAGGCTCGGATCCTGACGACGCGCCCAAGCTCCCGCAGTCGATCCAGCTCATCGGCCCACCAGCGCATCATCCGCACCCGCTCTTGCCAGAATTCGGCAGCATGCGTGTAGGCGCCCCGGACTTCGTTCGCTTCTTGATGTGCAAGCTGGCGTTCAATTGCGTCGGCATGCCATTTGCCGCTTTCGTTCAACAGCACAGATGCAGTTGATCGCAACCCGTGAACGGTTAGCTCGGTCTTGTCATAGCCGAGCCGGCGCAGCGCCGCATTCAGCGTGTTGTCGCTGATCGGACGATGCCAGGATCGTACCGAAGGAAAGAGATATTTTGATCCGCCGGTGATGCCCTGGAGTTCGCGCAGGATGGTCAAGGTCTGAGGGGCGAGCGACACACGATGCGGCCGCCTCATCTTCACCTTGGCGGCTGCGATGCGCCATTCGGCGTCCTCAAGATTGAACTCGGCCCATTCGGCCTTTCGGAGCTCTCCAGGTCGCACAAAGACGAGGGGTGCGAGCCTCAGAGCGTAGCGCGTCGAAGCGTGGCCATCAAAGCCATCAATGGCGCGGAGTAGGGCGCCGACAGCTCTCGGCTCCACGATCGTTGCCCGGTGGGTAACTGTTGGGGTGATCAGGGCACCGCGGAGGTCACCGGTCGGGTCCCGGTCGGCTCGCCCCGTTGCAATGGCAAAGCGGAATACGGTCCCGACGGTGCTTCGCACGCGGGTCGCCGTCTCGTGTCGCCCGCGTTTCTCGATCTTTCTCAGCGCGTCCAGGATTTCGGGGGCTTTGAGCTCGGCAATCGGCCGCTTGCCAAACTCCCTGTTGGCAAAATCCAGCAGCCATTGCTTTTTCTTCAGCGTGGTCGGCGCATCACCCTCCGCCTCGAACTTGTCCATGAGTTCTTTGGCAACAGCCTCACTCCCGTCGGGATCGACCGAGCATTATATTGCGAGGTCAACGGAGGATCTTGTCATGCGTACCCCATCCATCGTGCCCCACGATGCCGAGCGAGACACTTACCTCGTGCTGGGCGACTTCGGGGGTCGACTCGGTTGCGCTTGGCGCGAGACCGACGCTGAAAGCGCCGATCGCGCATTGTGTGAGTCCTGCACCGGTCGCCGGAATGGAGAGATGCCAGCGGGCAGCTACTCCGAACCATGGATAAGTTCAAGGTCGCTGACACATGGGACCAGATAGCAGCAGGTCGGGATAAAATATTGCCGTCGACAGCAAGCAAGATGATGGCTGATCGGATCAGGAAATTTACCTCTCGCCGATTAGCGCCCGGACCTCTTAAGGAAGCAGCGTGAAATGAATCCAGAAGCGAGGCGGGGTCTTTCGGCTCCGCCCCGTCTTTCGCCGCCAATTAGCGAAGTCTGTTGCCGCATTCCTAGAATGCGCAGTTATGGAATGTGCTCTCAGATGCGGAGCAGGCGTATCTCGAACGTCTCAGCGTGCGCTTTTGGCAACGCGGGAAATTTTCGACTTTGCGCCGAGTCAAGCTCTTATCCGAAGCGACTGAGCGGAGCCGGCCGGACGCTCAGCGACGTCAATGACCGCGAGCGCGGCGTGAGCTGCTGTTTCGGCCGTCGCATGATTCCCCGTCACCATCGCTGTCACCGTAGCGCCATCTGCAAGGATAGTGATCTGATCGGCGACCTTATCAAGATTTGATATCTTACTCCCGCCCAGGAGCCCGCGAATATACTCGAAGTTAGCTTGACGATGAGCTTTCGCGATCGGACGTACGCAATCGTCGAGCGGGTGTTCGCCGACCGCGTTGATGAAGGAGCAACCCTTGAAATCGCTGCGCGAAAACCACTTTCCGAGCAAGGCGAAGAATCGGATGATTCGCTGACGGGGATCACGTACGTCGGAAAGCGCCAGCTCGGAATCGAGCCACTCGAACCATGCATTGCTCTCGCGTTGCATGACCGCGCGGATAAGTCCTTCTTTTGATCCAAACTGATTATAGAGCGTCCTGCGGGCCACACCGGCTTCCGCGATGATCTGGTCGATGCCCGTGGAGTGAATGCTGTTTTCATTGAAGAGGCGGGTTGCCGTCAGCACCAGGCGCGTCGCCGGGCTCTCCGCAGCACCACCACAGGCGCCAATCGGCTTCTTATCAACGATCCTAAGGCTGCGTTTGGGCCGCGTTCTCGAGTGCACCAGTGATTTTCCGCCCATCAAGACATCCTGCGAGTGAGAATCTGCTTGCATCATCTGAAATAACCGGGAGCAAGGCAACGGCCGACGCGCTCCGTCACGTATGCCCGCCGGCTAACCTTTGGGCAGCGGGTGAGACAAGTTTGGTCTTGAGTAGACCGATCGATCTACCTTAGCTTGTTATCGGATCGGGAGTGGTCATGCGCGCAAAATACGATGTGGTCATCGTCGGAGGCCGGGTCGCAGGAACGAGCCTTGCTGTTCATCTCACGCGTCGCGGTATGACCGTCGCCATCTTCGATCGCGCGCAATTGCCCGGCGATACGATGTCCACCCACGTGATCTATCCCAACACCATCGCGCGGCTTGAGCGTCTCGACGCGCTTGATCGCATCATGGCGCACCGGCCGCCGCCGCTCTACACGTCCTGGTATCACCAGAACCGCATGTTCGTGGCACCACATACTCCAGAGGAAGGCCGGGACTGGGCGCTTTGCATTCGCAGGTCCACGCTCGATCGTCATCTGCTGGATTGCGCACGCGAATCTGGCGCCGAGGTCTTCGACGAGGCGCCCGTCAAGGCACTGCTAGGTACAGGTACTGAAGACGATCCGGTTCGCGGCGTGGTGGCGGAAATCGACGGCAAAGACGTCTCGATCGAAGCCGCCCTCGTGGTCGGCGCCGATGGTGTCAGTTCGATGGTCGCTGGACTGGTCGGGGCGAAGCGCGAGCGCGTGATGCCGACGAAAACAATGCTGTATTATGCGTATTGGGTTGATGTCGACACGCGCAACACGCAGGACTTCTTCTTCGAGCCACCGTGGATTTGCGCCCACTTTCCCGCAGACGACAGCCACCATGTCGTGACCATGAACGGCCCGGTCGAGTTGCGCCGGGGCATCCCGGATCTCGAGGCATTCTACCTCGAGCGCATCGGCTCGATCCCGCAATTGTGGGGCCGCTTGTCGAAGGCGCGCAAGGTTTCCAACGTCCGCGGGACGCCGCGGCTCGAGGGATTTTACCGTCGTCAGTGCGGTCCGGGCTGGCTGCTTTCGGGAGATGCTGCTCACTTTAAACATCCGGCCTCCGCGCAAGGCATCGGGGATGCGCTGCATGCCGCCGAAGCGCTGGCACCAATGATCGCCGACAATACCTATCACGAGAAATACGCGCTGTGGCGCGAAGAGGTCTCTCACGATCTTTATGCCTTCTGCGAGTTTCTCGCGGATGTCCCGACGGATGAGGGCATGAATCAGGCAATGGATATCCTGATTCACGACCCCGTCGCGGCTCGCGCCGTGGTCGACATCTGGAGCCGCAGTATCGCTCCCTGGGATGCCTTGCGGATGGTGCCGCCGATGCTCCGCACGGCGGGCCCGTCGCCTGAGGCGGTACTTGAAAAATACCGGGAGAGAACCCCGGCCCTTGCCGAAAGCAGTTCTGCCGCATGATGCGCATATGAGCGCGGTTTTCACGTTGAACAAAGGAGTATGATTATGAAATACGATCGGTCCTCGTTCACTTTGACCCGTTCGACGCCTGCCCAGTCCAAGGGTCATCTGCCCTCAAGGCGACACCTTCTGAAATCGTTTTGCGCCTGCTGCGCCGGTCTCGCCATCGCGCCGGCCGGCCTCTCGCTGCTGGCTGCGGCGAACCGCGCCGAGGCAGCGACGGCGCAGGGCACGATCCGTGTCGGCCATCTGCCGGCCGGCTGCGTCTCTCATCTTCTGCTCGCCAAGGCACGCGGAATGTTCGAGAAAGCCGGCATCAACGCACAACTGACGCAGTTCAATGGTCCGGATAAGAATATTCTGGCGCTGCAGTCCGGTAACGTCGACGTTGCTCACAACCCCTGGACCACGACGATCGCGGCCTATGCGGACAACTCGAAGAATTTGCGGATTGTCGGAGGCTCCGGGCTTGCCGGCATCGAGCTGGTGGCGCGCGCGGGTTCGGTGAAGAACGTGAATGAATTCATTGCGGCCGCGGGCAAGGGGTTGCGCGTCGGAACCTTGCGGCTCGATACGCTCGAGCTCGTCGCCTATGGGACCATGGCCATGCATGGAAAGAAATACGACCAATACGCCATGCAGTTTTTCCCAAGCATGGTCGGCATGGGCGAGGCGATTGCCAGCGGCGCCGTCGACGTCTGTTCGCTGGCCCAGCCCTATGCCGAATCCGTCGTTGCGCAAAACAATGCGGTTTACATCGCCAACTCCAACGACGTGTGGGGCCCGGCGGCACCCGACTGCGTCATCAACTCCACCGATGCGTATATTGCCAAAAACGGTGAGTTGCTGATGGCGTATCAGAAGGTGCTGGTCGCGGCCGCCAAGGACTTTTATGGTGACTTCGACGCAGCGATCAAGGATTTGCAACCGATCTACGGCGCGCCGAAGGAGATTCTGGCTGTTGCGTTGCGCCGGCAGGCGCCGAATCCGGTGATCGGCGATGCCGGAGCCTCGGGCATCCGCAATGGCGTGAAGTATCTCATTGAACTTGGCTACCTGAAAACTAACGTCGCCGACGAGGTCCTCGACTTGAAATATCAACCCGCCTGATGATGCTGGAAAATGCCGCAAAATGCGAACCGGTGGTCGCGGGCCTCATCAGGGCCCGTGACTGCGGCCTGTCCGGCCAGACATTGTCCCATGCCGGACCGCCCTTCGCTGACCGACGATTCATTCCGAAACCGGTGCTGCATGCGCTCGCCGGGTCCGCCGTGATCGAAGGATGGGTCAAGACGTTTGCTGACGGTATCGCCGCCATTCTCTCCGGTGACATTGCGTTGCTTGCCAATCATTCGATCGGAATCGTGTCGCCGATGTCCGGCGTGGTACGTCCAAGCCAGCCGCTATTCGTTGTCCGCGACGCGGGCGGTTCTGGGCGCGTGACCTACGCCACGCTGGCCGAGAAAGGTCGACGCACGCTGCGCTTCGGTTGCTATGACGACGATTCGGTTGCCGGCCTTGCGAGGTTGGAGAACGAAATTGCGCCGGCGGTGGCCGGCGCTCTTCCATCCGACGGCATCGCAATCTTGCCCATTCTGGCTGATGCCATCGCGCTCGGGGATGATGTGCATCAGCGCAATGTGGGCGGGCTCCTGGTATTGCTGCGATCTCTGCCCAAACTCGATCCTGAGACGCGTGTCTTCCTGGCGGACCATCCACAGTTCTTCCTCAACTTCGCGATGGCCTCCGCCAAACTCGTACTCGATGGCTGGTCCGGAATCGCCGGCTCATCGCTGGTGACGGCGATCAGCCGCAATGGATCAACCTGTGGGATCCGGCTGGCCGGAACGGGCGATATCTGGTTCGAAGCGCCCGGTGTCGTACCCGCAGGCGGGATCTTTTCGCCGCATACGGCCGAAGACGCTCAGCCCGATCTCGGCGACAGCGCGATTATGGAAGCCTTTGGTCTCGGCGGTTGCATCGCCCACCTCGCGCCGGAACTGACCCGCGCACTGGCCGTCGATCTGCCGGACGCCATCGCTGCCGGCCGGCGGCAGCGAAAGTTCTTTGCGTTCCGCAACGATCGCCTCAGTCCGGTCGCCTCAGGCGAAGCGGGGATCGGCATGGGCCTCGATGCCCGTCGCGTGCTGGCTTCAGACGAAGATGTCCGGATTCACACCGGTATTGCCCACAAGGACGGCCGTTCGGGTTGGATTGGCATCGGGGTTGCACGGGTTCCACGTGCCTGTTTCGAGCAAGCCGTACGTGCCCTCGATACCAGGGCCGAGTGAACGGAGACCGCTGTTGAGCACGCCTAAGCGGCTGATTGCCACAGATCTCTCAATTGATCAGCCCAGCGAGGTGCGCATCACGATTGTGCCACCCGACGTTACGCAGGCCGGAACTGCACAAAGCGACATCAAGCCAGTCGCGGGCAACGTCTCGCGCGCGCTCGGCATCGGATCTTTCCTGATGGTCTGGCTGGTCGTCGGCTTGTTGTGGGAGCTGCTCGCGGCGAAAGGCATTCTCAATGGTCGCGTGCTGGTGCCGCCGTCGGGTTTCCTGCCATACCTGATACAGGGCCAGGGAGCGGCAGGCATAGGCTACAACAAAGTTACGTTCGACACGGCAATCCTGGCGACGCTGATGCGGGTATTGGTGGGATTCATACTCGCGCTGGCCGCGTCGCTGCTCGGCGCTATTCTGATTTGTGCCGTTCGACCGTTCCGGCTGGCATTGCTGCCGCTGGCGCGAACGATCGCTCCGATCGCGCCGGTTGCCTGGATTCCGCTTGCCATCACGGTGGTTGGCCTTGGTTCCGGCGCGGCCATTTTTGTCGTATTCATGGGGATCGTCGGATCGGCGACGGTAGCGGCCGTCGCCGCACTTGACGATGTGCCGGATGAATACCGCAAAGTCGCAAGGCTGCTCGGCGCAGCGGGCGCAAATTACTGGTTGCGGGTCATTGTGCCGGCCGCGGCACCAGCGCTCGTGACGACGATGCGCATGAGCTTTTTTGGCGCGTGGATGGCGGTGCTGGCCGGTGAAATGGCGGGAATAAGCTCCGGACTGGGCGCACTGATTATCCTTGGTCAGCAGCAGTTCAACATGAAGCTCGTGATGTCGGGTATCGTCGTGATCGGCCTTCTTGGGTTTGTCATCGACCAGTTGCTGGCCTGGGTCGGGCGGCGCCTGGTGTGGTGGGAAGGTCGTCAGCAACGGTGGAGCACACCGCGATGACCGAGCTGCAATTCCAGCATGTGAACAAGGCATTTGGTGCGACGCTTGCCGCCCGCGACGTCTGCTTCCGCATTCCATCAAAGTCTTTCGGCGTGGTGATAGGGCCGTCTGGATGCGGCAAGTCTTCGTTGTTATCGCTTGCCGCGGGTCTTGACGAGCCTAGCAGCGGCTACGTTTTCCTCGGCGGGAAGGAAGTTCGTGGCATCCGCGACGATGTCGCATTGCTGTTTCAGAATTATAATCTGTTTCCATGGATGACGGCGCAGGCCAACGTGGCGTTCGGGTTGAGCATGCGCGGCATGCGGCAACGGGAAGCGAGCGCCAAGGCCCTCGAATATCTCAACGACGTCGGACTTGGCGCCTGCGCCAATAAGATTCCCGCCGAGCTCTCCGGCGGCATGAAGCAACGCGTCGCGCTGGCGCGTGCGCTGGCGTTGAAGCCCGGCCTTTTGCTGATGGACGAGCCGTTCGCGGCCCTCGACTACCAGACGCGGAAAATCATGCAACGATATGTCCTTTCCACCCGCGAGCGAACTGGCGCCACCGTGTTGCTGGTAACGCATGATCTTGCCGAGGCCTTGACGCTGGCGGATCGCCTGGTTCTGATGTCAGGCGCGCCCGGCTCGGTGCAGGAAGTGATCGACATTGCCGCGCCGCATCCGCGCGATCTGTCCCATCCGGGCCTGGCTGCGCTGATGCGAAAGCTGGAAGCACATCTGGAGGCCGAGGCGGTCCTGAGCGAATTTACGGCAGACGAGCGTGGCCGGATGCTTGCAAATGAATGACCGATCCAAAGAGACGATCCGCATTCCCGCCCGCGAGGGAGTCGCGCTCGACCTTCGCAAGGGATATCGCGTGAGTGTGGTTGATCTGGCAGGACATCAGGGCGCTGATTGTGTTGCGGTCACGCCTGGCGGCGCCGTCTCTTGCACACGCATCACGCGCGCCAGGAACCGGAGACTGTTTCCAAAGATCGGGCAGGCGATTTACGCCGATGACCATGAGGCGATGCTGACGCTGATGGAAGACACCAGTCCCGGGCCACACGGGCTTCTGGTTCCGCCGTGCGATCCAACCATGTACCGTTTGCGGGGAGCTGGCTGCGCGCACCCGTCCTGCCATGACAACTTTCACGATGCTCTCGCGCGGAAGGGGATTCAGCTTGGGCGAACCCCACCGTCGATCTGCCTGTTTCAGAACGTTGTCGTGGATGAAATCGGCGCCATTGTGATCGGGGTCAACACCAGCAAAGCGGGCGACCGGGTGACCTTCCGCGCCGAGCGGGATTTGGTGTTTGTCGTCTCCGCGTGTCCTAACGATGTCTTCAAACGCCCTCCGCTACAACCGACTGATCTGGAAATAGCGATCGATACCGCGGAAGCCGCCTGACAATGCCAGCCGTGCGTTATCCAAGGCTATTGCCACGCACGCTGTCTGCTTCGCAGATTTGGCTGGATGTTGTTCCAGCCGGTTCACGTCTCGACCTGACGGCGCATGGTCCCGGAGCAGGGGCTGCGATCTTTTCCTGGTCACTGGCCGATCCCTACGAACAGCTCAGCGACGCCTATACATTCATGGAGCTGCGGCGCGTCCGGCCCGCGGTCGGCGATCAGCTTTATTCGACGCTGCGCCGGCCCATGATCTCGGTGGAACGGGATGATACGGACCACGGCATCGATCTTCTCCGACATGACTACTGGTGGCCGCGGGAAAAGTACCTGGATGCGCTTGTGGAAGAGGCAAGAGCCAACGCGATCCCGGCTCCGCTCCGGCGTGACTGGCCCTATGCGGTGAATATCTTTGCTCGCACACGCATCAGTGAAAGCGGCGATCTGATCGATGATCCCGTGGAAACGAAGGAGGGGGACCGCATCGAACTGCGTGCGAAGTTTGACATGGTGGTTGCGGTGATGGCGGCTGGAACGATCTCACCCGCCATCGACATCCTCGTCGATCCGACGCCCGGTCCTGATCCGTTATAATCTGCCGATTTTGTCAGCGAGCGGTAGTCGAGCTGGCGATGAAACCGGTAAACGTAGCCGCCGACACCCTCTCTGTGGAGCGACGCCTGGATAGGCTGAAATAGTATCTTAAGGGGGAGCAGTCCGCCGGGAAGACCGCCACGCGGGTATGGCAGCTGACGGCTGCGGGCGGCTTTGCGCGTCAAATGGAGTCTTCGGGCCCGCGCGGCTCATCGGGACACGTGTGCGAACCTCAGTAACCCGGAGCTAAGGCGGTTTATTCTGATGCAACAGCAGATCGTCGCCGCGAACTCTTTGAAGCGTGGAGGGGGACAACTCTTCCGAACTGCATTTCGACCAGGCTTGGCTTAGAATCTGTGCAGCGTGCCTTGTAAAAGGCAGCAACGATCACCTCTGCAGGCTCAGGAAGAGTTGCGAAGTCTGCTTCGTAATTCCTCCTGGCGCGGCGCCCGATCCTGACGGCCTTTTGATGCCGTCTTCAGATACATCGATCGGATTTACGGCGATCTCGCGCCAGACGGCTTAGGCCAAGTCGCCTGCCGTTCGTTTGCCGAAGATCTGGCACGTCATTTGCTCGACCGATACCGATGAGTTGGCAGCTAGGGTTCCGCATCCCCTGGGGATGGCTGGTCCAAGAGCTGCCGCCTGCGCAGGAGAAATCCGTACGGGACACGGCGGGATAAAATCCCGGGAGACCTCAGTAGCCAGGAATTGGCGTCGCTCGGGTCTATGCCAATTCCAGTGTTTTGGACGTTGTGGAGTTGGCGATGGACGCTCTGAACTCGCGAGCCAAGGTGGAGACTGCCGCAACATCGCTGTTTGGCGAACACGCCGCCGACCCATCCGCCGCAAATACCATCCGCACTTCCGGGCGGAGGCCGAATTGATGTCGGCCTATGCGGACGCGATCGCACGACGCTTCGGCGATGGCGGGCCCTCAGGGGAGGGCGCTGAAGACAACGAATTCATCCGCCGGGTTCTTTCGCGAAAGACCGTGCGCCGCTACGGCGACAAGGTGCCGGCGGAAAATCTGCTCGACCTGTTAGTTGCGGCTGCGCTGAGCGCGTCGGCAAAGTCGGATTTCCAGCAAGCCTCGGTCGTGCGCCTGCGCAATACGGCGAAACGCACGGCGATCGGCGAACTGTTTCCGGCCATGCCATGGATCGCAAACGCGCCGGTGTTCTTCGTCTTCCTCGGGGATGCACGGCGGCTGCAGCGCATCGGCGAGATGCGCGGCAAGCCGGTTCGGAACGGAACGCTCGAAGGTCTCTTCAATGCAAGCATCGATGCCGCGCTCGCGATGCAGGCCATGATCCTGTGCGCGGAATCCGCCGGCCTCGGCACCTGTCCGATCAGCGTGATCCGCAACGAGGTCGACAAGGTCGCGGCGATTCTCGGTTTGCCCGATCTCGTCTTTCCGGTCGCGGGGCTCTGCCTCGGTTACCCGCAAGCCGAGGGCTATGTCAGCCTGCGCCTCCCGCGTCTCGCCACGACGCATAGCGATCAGTACGACGACAGCG
>Ga0137413_10000904_pt1 | contig 10875 bp, 8 predicted proteins | sample CZODoug2_1_16fun_FD_108280 | JGI IMG/M metagenome (GOLD analysis project Ga0137413, IMG submission 108280) | Vadose zone soil fungal communities from Angelo Coast Range Reserve, California, USA - CZODoug2_1_16fungal (Illumina Assembly) | ecosystem: Environmental > Terrestrial > Soil > Vadose... | reverse complement strand
GCGGAACGGCCCGGTGCCCACCGGTCTGGCCGCGTCGAAGCCGACCGGCACGATCGCGTTGTAGTACTGGGCCAGCTCGTCCTGGAACAGCGCGTACGGCTGGGTGAGCGGGATCCGCAGCGTCTGGGCGTCCAGCTTGCGCAGGCCGTCGAAGTCGATGATGCCCAGCGCCGCGGCCCCGTTGGCCTTGGTCTCCACGATGCGCCGGAACGAGAAGATCACGTCGTCCACGTCGAGCCGCTTGCCGTTGTGGAACTCCACGCCGTCACGCAGCCGCAGCGTCCACGTGCTGCCGTGGTCCGCCGCCTCGATCGACTCGGCCAGCACCGGCTGGATGGTGTACGAGACGTCGTGCACGAACAGCGGCTCGTACAGGTTGGACACCCGCGCCTGGTCCGGATAGGTCGGCGGGTGGTGCGGGTCGAGCCCGTCGCCCGCGCTGCCGCCGGCGATCCCCACCCGGAGCACGCCGCCGTGCTTGCTGGGCCCGAGCGCGGCGGCGCTGACCGCCCGGGTGTCCCGGTCCGTCGAGCAGCCGGCCGCCACCGCGCCAAGGCCCAGCAACGTCCCGGCGCGCAGCAGGTCCCGCCGCGAGAGGGTCACGACATCGGCGCCGCGGTCAGCACGGCGGTCGCCCGCCCCGGCGGTCCGGCCTTGGGCCGCCCCAGCAGGTAACCCTGGGCCTGGTCGCAGCCCAGCTCCCGGAGCAGCTCGAACTGGGCCAGCTCCTCGACGCCCTCGGCGATGGTGGTCAGTCCCAGGGCCTGCCCGAGCCGGATCACCGCGGTCACGATCTCCCGGTCGGACGGGTCGGTGACCAGGCCGGCGACGAACGACCGGTCGATCTTGACGAAGCTGACCGGGAACCGCTTCAGGTAGGTCAGCGACGAGTAGCCGGTGCCGAAGTCGTCGATGCCCAGCTCCACCCCGAGCTCCCGGATCCGCTCCAGCTGCCGCAGCGTCGCCGCGTCGGCCTCCATCAGCACGGTCTCGGTGAGCTCCAGGGTCAGCCCGGCCGGCTCCAGCTCGGCCTCGGCCAGCGCCCGCTCGATGGTGTCGGCCAGGTCCGGCCGGTTCACCTGCCGGGCCGACAGGTTCACCGCGGTCCGCAGCCCGGCCGGGGCCGCGCCGGTGTGCCGCCACCGCATCAGCTCCCGGCAGGCCTGCTCCAGCACGGACGCGCCGATCGGCACGATCAGCCCGCTGTCCTCGGCGACCTGGATGAACGTGTCCGGCGCGAGCAGCCCGCGGTCGGGATCGTCCAGCCGGACCAGCGACTCCACCGCCACCATGGCGCCGGTGCCGATGTCGATGACCGGCTGGAAGTGCAGCACGAACCGGTCGTCGCGCAGGCCCTGCCGCAGCGCCGACGCGATCGCCACCCGGTCCACGGCCCGGGCCTGCAAACCCGCGTCGTAGATCTCGCACCGGTTCTTGCCCCGGCTCTTGGCCCCGTACATGGCGGCGTCGGCGTCGCGCAGCAGGTCCTCGGGCGTCGACGCGCTGCCGTTGGCCAGGGCGATGCCGACGCTGGCGGTGACCACGACCTCGAACGTGCCGATGACCACCGGCTCGGACAGCACCTCGGCCAGCCGCTCGGAGATCTCCACGACGTTCTGCTCGCTGGCCAGGTCCTGGCACAGCACCACGAACTCGTCGCCGCCGAGCCGCGCCACCGTGTCCAGCGGACGGATGTGCGCCTGCAACCGGCGGCCGATCTCGCGCAGCACCTCGTCGCCGACGTCGTGCCCGAGGCTGTCGTTGACGTCCTTGAAGCCGTCCAGGTCGATGAACAGCACCGCGGTCAGCTCGGGATGCCGGTCGGCCCGGGCCAGCACCTGCCGCAGCCGGTCCATCAGCAGCGTCCGGTTGGGCAGCCCGGTCAGCGGGTCGTGCAGGGCCTGCCGGACCAGCCGGGCCTCGGCCTCCCGCCGCTCGGTCACGTCCTCGACCTGCGTGACGAAGTACGGCGCCGCGCCGTTCTCGGAGTTCACGGTGGAGACGGTCACCCACGCCCACACCACCCGGCCGTCGGGCCGCAGGTAGCGCTTCTCCAGCCGGTGCGGTGCGCTGTAGGTGTCGGCCGCCTCCACGACCGCGGCCAGGCTGACCGACAGGTCGTCGGGATGGGTCACGTCGGTGACCCGCAGCGCCAGCAGCTCCTGCTCGGAGCGGTCCAGCATCTCGCACAGGGCCCGGTTGACCTGGGTGAACCGGGACTCCGCGTCGACCAGGCACATGCCGATCGAGGCGTGGTCGAACGCCTTCTGGAACCGCTCCTTGGCCTCCCGCAGCCCGGCCTCGGCGTCCCGCTGGGCCGTCACGTCGAGGCCGGTGGCGATCACGTGCGTGACGTCGCCGCCCTCGTCCACCAGGGCGGTGTTGGACCAGGAGATCCACCGGTGCTCGCCGGACTTGGTCAGCCACGGGCACTCGAAGTCGCTGGGGAACGCCTCCGGCGACAGGTGGGCGAACTGCGCCTCGATGCAGGGCCGGTCCTCGGGCAGCAGGAACAGCTCCCAGCACAGCCGCCCGACCACGTCCTCGGCGGCGTAGCCGGTGGTCACCTCGCAGGCCCGGTTGAACCGGACGATGTGGCCGGTCCGGTCGGTGACCAGCACCAGGCTGCCGGCGGTGTCCAGCACGGCGTCCACGAAGTCCCGCTCGGAGCGCAGCGTCCGCTCGGCTCGCTGCTGGTCCTCGACCATGTGCTGGAGCCGTTCGGCCATCTCGTTGAAGGCGGTGGCCATCACGCCGATCTCGTCCCGGCTGCGCACCCGCGCCCGGCCGGTGAGGTCGCCGCCGGCCAGCGAGGCCGCGACCCGGGAGACGGTGCCGACGTCGGTGGTGATGCGGCGGGACTGCCAGACGGTGAGCAGCACGGTCACCGCCAGCACGGCCAGCACCGCGGCCAGGGTCAGCTCCCGGTTCAGCGAGTCCATGTCGATGCGGGCCTGGAGGATCGCGCCCTCACGCTGCGACAGCGCGGTCGACAGCGCGGACACCGCGCCCAGGGCCTGGTCGACGGCGGCGCGCAGGGCCGGCTGGGCCAGCCCGATCGGGCTGGCCTGCACGAAGTCCCGGGTGATCATCGTGCCGAGGTTGGCCACGTTCAGGTAGGTGGAGGTCAGCAGCGGCCCGAGCGCGTTCTGCACGGCCCGGGCGGCCGGACTGCCGCCGCCGTCCTGGAACGTGGTGAACAGATCCTCCTGCAGGCCGTCGGCGTCCGAGGTCAGCGTGGCCACCGTGGCCGCGACGCCGGTGCGGTCCGACAGCATGGTCCGGCTGTGGTCGTCGGCCAGCAGCTTGTCCACGGTGTCCCCGAGCGACCGGGTGTGGTCGATGATCGCCGGCGTGCGCACGGCCAGCGCGTCGGCGATGTGATAGGGGCTCAGTTCCGGGTCGAGCACCAGGTTCGAGGTCACGCCGACGTAGGCGATCAGCGTGCGCACGTTGCTGACCAGCAGGGCATGGAAGGCGTCGTCGGTGCCGGGGTCGTGTCGGCCGGCCTCCCAGGTGTGCCAGTTCTTGGCCAGCGTGGCCGGCAGGACGCTGGCATTGAGGTGCGCGCCGGTCGTCCGCAGCTCGCCGCCGTCCCGCCCGTCGGCCTCGGTCAGCGCGGCGAAATCGTTGTCCACCCGCATCTGGGCCGCGTTCACTTGCTCGGCGCTGGCCTGCCCGGCGTTCACGAGCCGGTCCTGCGTGCGGTCGGCCGTCAGGTCGAGCAGCACCGCCTCCAGCGGCCGCAGGTAGTCCAGGCCGCGCAGCTCGTTCTGGCTGAACTCGATGCGCTGGCCGTTGTTGACCATCAGCAGATACGTCGAGGTCACCAGGGGTAAGGAGAACGCCAGTCCGATGATCGCGAGTCGATGCCAGACACGACGACGCCACCAGGTCGGGCGTGCACCGCGCATGCCGGGACCCCTGGTCACAGGTTCAACACCCCATCGGCTTCCTATTAGTGGCGCCGTTCACCTTAAGGTTCGACGGATTCAAGGCGGAAGCACTTGGCCTAACGCGTTCGCCGGGCGGTAGGAACATCCGAGGCATCATAACGCTACGGAGCCGCCGGGATACGAGTCGCCACGGTCGGTCACGGTACACAAGGGCAAATCTGCAAGTTGAGGCCCGCAAGTTGACGCCGGGAACGCTCACGGAAATCGACGGCGGGCCGATCGACGCTGGTCGACCGGCCCGCCACTGCCGAGTCACTTCTTGGCGCGCTTCTTGCCGGCCGGCTTCGCCTTCTTCGCGGTCGCGGCCTTCTTGACCGTTGCCACCTTCTTGGTCGCCGGCCGGCTCGCTTTCGCGGTGGCCTTTGCCGCGGCCGGCCGGGTCGCCTTGGCCGTCTTTGCGGCGGCGGGGCGAGTCGCCTTCGCCGTGGTCTTGGCGGTGGTCGTGCGAGTCGCCGACGCGGTCTTTCCAGCGGCCTTGGCCGTGGTCTTCGCGGCGGTCGTCCGGGTGGTCTTGGCGGCCGCCGGACGCGTGGACTTGGCCGCCGGCCTGCTGGCGGTGGCGCGTGTCGTCTTCGCGGCGGCGGCACGGGTCGTCTTCCTCGCGGTCGCGGTCGCGGGCTTGGCCGCCGGCGTCACGGCACGGGCGGCGGAGACGCGGCCGAGCTTGCGGGAACCCTCGACCACCTCCTTGAACAGCGTGCCGGCCCGGAAGCTCGGCACGTTCGTCCGCCTCAGCCGCAACTGCTGCCCGGTCCGGGGATTGCGGGCCGTCCGAGCCGCCCGAGCGCGTTTCTCGAACACACCGAAGCCCGTGAGCATGACATTCTCGCCCTTGTCGACGTTGCGGACGATGATGTCGAACATGCCGTCGACGGCCTGGGCCGCCATCTTCTTGTCCATGCCCAGTCGCAGGCCGAGCATCTCGATCAGCTGTCCCTTGTTCATTTCCTGCCCTTCCGTGCGGGACTTCAATGCCAAGCACGGTAAGCAGAAAAAGCGCCGACTCGCACGCATGTGGACGGGAAATGCGTTGCAAATCGGCGGATTTCACTCCTTCGAGTGACTGTCCGATGTGGAGTGCCAGCCGATGTCGCGCAGCAGCGACACCCCGTCGAGGACAAAGGATCGGACGACGCGGAACCGCGACATCCGAACCAGCTGGTGCGCCATCGACGCCGTTCTGCTGACCAACAGACGGGTTTTCGCGGCGTGTTCGGACCGATCGTGCACCCAGTACAGCACGATCGCCATGTGGTACAGCCACAACAACTCGGGCAGCTGGGCGCGCAACTCCGCATCGACCTTCACCGTCGACCCCAGCAGCACCTCGCGGTGCAGCGCGACGACGGCGTCGCGGGACGGCTGCGACTCCGCGGAGAAGGGGCTGAGCGGACTCGCCGGGTCGGCCGCGTTGCGAAAGAACTGCGCCGCGAAATCGTGATACGGCTCGGCGATGTCCAGCCAGGCCAGCAGCACTCCGGTCAGCCGCGCGCCGAAATCCCGCTCGGCGGCCAGGACGTCCCGGCTGGCCGCCAGGTGCAGTTGCTGGATCCGCTCGTAGAAGCCCTGGATCAGGTGTTCCTTGGAGCCGTAGTAGTAGTAGGCGTTGCCCACCGAAACGCCGGCCTCCTTGGCGATCGACCGCATGGTGGTGCGGTCGTAGCCGTTTTCCCGGAAGAGCCGCAGTGCCGTCTCGACGATCAGGGTGCGGGTCTGCTCGCTCTTGGACGCCTTCGACGCGCTCGAGTCCTCGTCGCGCTCAGCCGCAGTGGTCAGTTCGGGCTCCTTCACACCGGTCACCGTAGTGATCCGGCGTCTTCAGCACGGTGCGGATCCGTTCGGCGGTGCGGGCCGCCGCCCGCACGTAGCCCTGGTGTCCCGGCCGCGAGAACCTGATCGCGGCCGACCGCCAGGTCCGCAGCGCCCACAGGCACACCAGCCAGGCTCGTTCGCCCGTGTAGACGGATCCGTTGTCACCGATCACGGTGATCTTGCGTAGCGTGCTGTCGTGGTCGAGGGCGGGGAACCTGGCCCAGGCCTCCGCCGAGCCGGCCGGGACGAACAGCAGGGGCACCAGCTGCGCCTGGCCGGCCAGCCATTCGCGGCTGCGGCGGCAGATCGGACAGTCCGCGTCGTACAGCACGGTGAGCCGATGGACGCCGGCGGTCACCGCGCGCCGGTCCAGGCGTCGGGCTCGACCGGCGGCACCGTCCCCGCCTCGTCACGGCCGCGCCGACGCAGCCGGTTGAAGATCCACACGTTGGCCAGGTGCAGCACGCCGAGCACCAGCAGCACGGTGCCGATCTTCACCGACAGCGTCTCGAACACCTGCTGGGCGGCGCCCACGGTGTCGGTGGTCCGCAGATACCAGGCCACAAAGCCGAAATTGACCAGGTAGAAACCGACGACGAGCAGGTGGTTGACGGCCTTGGTCAGCTCCTCGTTGCCGTGGAAGACGTCGATCAGGAAGACCCGGCCGCTGCGGCTGAGCGTCTGGCCCACCCACACGGTGAGGCCGATGCTCAGCGCGAGGTAGAGCAGGTAGGTCGTGACCAGCATGTTCATCCCGAACCCCCTTTTGAACACGTTCAACTTCCAACGCCTCGCAGCGTAGACGTCTTTTTGAACGTGTTCAAGAGGTTGGGCCGAGGGTGTGCGGGCGCACACCCGGCCCCAGGCGCGGTCAGTCCGCGTCCGGATCGAGTCCGGCGTCGGCGATCGCGACCCGTTCCCGTTCCGCCGTGAGATCCAGCGACCGGCACAGCACGAGGTAGAGACCGGCGGCCACGAGCAGCCCGATCGGCATTGAGATGTCGGCCCCGCCCAGCATCGCCGCCACCGGACCCTTCAACCCGCCCACGACGGCGAACGGCATCATGGCGGCGAAGCCGACGGCGTAGGCGACCAGGCCGCGCCAGCTCCACCGGTGGTAGATGCCGTGCGGGTTGAAGATCTCGCGGATCGAGTAGTGGCCACGCCGCACCACGTAGAAGTCGACCAGGTTGATCGCCGTCCACGGGGTGAACAGATAGCCCAGCACGGTCAGGAAGTACCCGAAGTTCTCCAGGAAGGAGTCGTTCGAGGCGAAGGCGATGGCGGTGGCCAGCACCCCGACGACCACCAGCGCGACCACCCGCTTCGCCGTGGTGGGCCGGAAACGCTTGATCGAGTCCACACAGGACAGCAGGGTCAGGCTGCCGCCGTAGAAGTTGAGGGTGCCGATGGTGATCAGCGGCAGCACCGATCCGAGCAGCAGCGCCAGCCCGAAGCCCGGGAACACCGCGTCCCCGGCCGACAGCACGGCACTCACGGTGTCGGCCTTGGGAAACAGGCCTGCGGCGGCGGTGCCGACGAGCATCATCCACGCCCCGCCCACGCCGGCGCCGAGATAGGTCCACCAGAACGACGCCCGCACGCCCACGTTCTTGGGCAGGTAGCGGGAGTAGTCGGAGACGTAGATCGACCACGACAGCTGGTACACGGCGGCGGTGAAGAACTGCACCAGGAACGGGGTCAGCGCGAACTGTCCGAGGTCGAGCTGCTCGGCGCTGAACGGGTGTACCACCGCCAGCCCGACGGTGAACACCACCAGCAGCACCAACATCAGGTAGGTCAGCCAGCGCGAGGCCTTGTGGATGAAGTCGTAACCGACGACCGCCAGCACCACGCCGATCACCGCGTAGCCGATGTAGCTGACCGGGGTCGGCAGGTTCACCAGGTGCTGCATGGTGCTGCCGACCAGGATCTGGTTGAAGCCGGTGTACCCGATGTAGGTCACCAGGGCGACCACCCACACCAATAAGGCGCCCACGAAGCCGAACTGCGGCCGGGACTGCACCATCTGCGGCAGCCCCAGCTGCGGCCCCTGGGTGGAGTGGAAGGCCATGAAAAACGTGCCGAACGCGTTGCCCAGCACGACCGCGATCGCGGACCAGATCAGGTTGCCGCCCATCGCGACGCCGATGATGCCGGTGGCGACGGTGGCCAGGTGGGCGTCCCCGGCGAACCACACCGGGAACAGGTGCCACACCTTGCCGTGGCGTTCGGCTATGGGCACGTAGTCGATGGAACGGGACTCGATGCCCAGCGACCGCTGGGGTCGATGGGACTGGACCACGGTGGGTGGATTGGCCGCCATGCCTGTTCTCCTCGTTGAGCTGCGGAAGGCGTGCGTCCCCCAGTTTGTGGACGCCCGGCTCAGCCGATGCGGTTGAGCGTGGCGTACGCGAGTTGTTCGAGCAACAGCGCGGTTTCCCTGGACGCGTCGGTCGCCGCGGTGATCACCTGTTTTGCCACTGAGACAGCCAGCGGCGGCTGTGCGGCGAGCTCGCCGGCGATCTCCAGCGCCGTTGACAGATGACTGCCAGCCGGCGTGGTCTCCGTGACGAGACCCCAGGAATGTGCTTGCGTCACGGACATCCGGCGGCCGCGAAGCACCAGGTCGCGGGTGCGGGCCGGGCCGACGGCGCGGACCAGCCGCGTTACGCCACCTGAGCTGGGCAGGATGCCCAGCCCGACCTCCGGCAGGCCGAACACCGCTGTCTCGTCGGCCACCCGCAGGTCAGCCGCGAGCGCGAGTTCGAAGCCGCCGCCGAGGCAGTAGCCGGCGATGGCGGCGACGGTTGGCTGCGGCAGCGCCGCGACCGCCTCGTACACCGCGCCGCTGCCCCGGTAGTACTCGGCGATGGCTTCGGGGGTCATCTCCCGCAGCTCGGTCGTGTCGGCCCCGGCGGAGAACACCTTGTCGCCGCCGGTGATCACGACCGCCCGGCTGTCCTTGACCTGGTGCACGGCGTCGAGCAGCCGCGACTCCAGGTGCGTGGACAGGGCGTTGAGCTTGGCCTCACGGCGCAGGGTCAGCACGGCCACATCGCCGTGCCGGGAGACCTCGACATCGCCTGCGGTCATCGGGCCGAGGAGAAGGACAGCAGGTCGGACAGCCCGCGCTTGGCCACCTCGTTGGCGATCACCAGCCGCTGGATCTCCGAGGTGCCCTCCCAGATCCGGTCCACCCGCAGCTCCCGCCACAGCCGCTCCACCGGGTAGTCCCGGATGTAGCCGCGGCCGCCGAAGATCTGCACCGCCCGGTCGGCGACCCGGTTGGAGGCCTCGGACGCGGCCAGCTTCACGGTGGCGGCCTTGGCGTGCAACAGCTTCCGGTTGCCCTCGCCCTGGTCGAACTCCCACGCCACCTGGTGGGTCAGGGCCCGATTCGTGGTGATGTCCACGACCGAGTCGGCGATCATGCCCTGGATCAGCTGCCGCTCGATCAGCGGCTGCCCGCCCTGGATCCGCTGCGAGGCCCACTCGACCGCGCACGTCAGCGCCCGTTCGGCCGCGCCGATGGTCCGCGCGCCGATCATCAGCCGCTCCTCGGTGAACCAGTCCCGGGTCAGCTCGTAGCCGTTGCCGATGCCGCCGAGCACCGCGTCCGCGCCGACTTTCACATCCTCGAACAGGAATTCCGGGTGCTCGTAGACGAAGGTGTGGGTGTAGCGGGGCGTGCGCTTGACCGACACGCCAGGCCGGTCCTTGTCCACCAGGAACAACGTCGGCTGCTGGTTCACGTTGGCCAGCACGATGAGGAAGTCGGCGGCATCTCCGACGGTCACGAACCACTTCTCGCCGTTGATGCGGTAGCCGTCGCCGTCCGGGGTGGCAGTGGTCTCGATGCCAGCGGGGTCGGAGCCGGCGCCCGGCTCGGTGATGGCGACGGCGTCCCGGCGCTGCCCCAGGATGTCCGGCACCAGGTAGCGTTCCCGCTGCTCCGGGGTGCAGGCCCGCAGGCAGTTGGCCGGCCGCCACACGGTGTCCCACAAGGCGTTGGTGAGCTTGCCGAGCTCGTCCTGCACCACCACCTGCTCCAGCACGGACAGGCCCGCGCCGCCCCACTCCGCCGGCATGTTGACCGCCTGGAGGCCGCTGGCCAGCACGTCCTGGCGGATCGCGTCCAGCGCCGCCGCGGACAGGCCGTTGTCCGCCTCGCACGTGTCCTCGTACTGCATGATCTTGCCGGTGAGGTCGGCGGCGCGCTGCTTCAGCTCGGCCAGCCTCGGGGTGTACGCGAACTCCACGGTGATTCTCCTTCAGCTTTCCACGAGCACGATCCTGGCGTCCAGGCCGAGGCAGCCGGCCGGCGTCGCCAGCAGTGGGTTGACTTCGAGTTCGGCGATCTCCGGGTGGGCCGCGCCGACCTCGCTGATCGCCGCGACCGCTTGGGCCGCGGCGGCCATATCGACCGGTTGACGGCCGCGAGCGCCTTGCAGCAGCGGTGCCGCTTTCAGGCTCCGCAGCATGGTTTCCGCTTCCTTCGGGGTGACCGGGGCCAGCGCGAACGCGACGTCGGAGAGGATCTCGGCGAACACACCGCCCAGGCCGACCATCAGCACCGGGCCGAACCGGGCATCCCTTCGGGTCCCGACGATGAGCTCGACTCCCCCGCCGGCCATCTGCTCCACGCAGTATTCTGCGACGTTCAACCTCTGCACCATGTCCGCGTGGGCGGCGCGCAGGTCGTCCGGAGTGGACAGTCCAATCGCGACGCCGCCGGCATCGGACTTGTGTAGCAGTCCCATGGCCTTCAGCACCACCGGGTAGCCGATCTCCTCCGCCGCGGCGAGGACTTCGGTGGTCAGCCGGGCCTCCGGGAAATCAATGCCGGCCTTCAGCAATTCCCTTGCGTCCCAGTAACCGGACTCGGTGACCGGGGCGGCCGGCGGCGGCAGTTGCTGAGCCGCCGGGCGGTGCTCGGCGTGATCGGCCAGCATGCCCAGGGTGCGCGCGGCGTCGTCGACCACCCGGAACACGCCGATGCCGTTGCGGCGCAGTTCGTCGGCCGCCGCGCTGTCGGAGCACATCGTGTGCAGGGCAAGGGGTTTGCCGTGCCGGTGCACGTGCTCGGCCATCACGGTGGCGGTGG
>Ga0137413_10000899_pt1 | contig 10917 bp, 9 predicted proteins | sample CZODoug2_1_16fun_FD_108280 | JGI IMG/M metagenome (GOLD analysis project Ga0137413, IMG submission 108280) | Vadose zone soil fungal communities from Angelo Coast Range Reserve, California, USA - CZODoug2_1_16fungal (Illumina Assembly) | ecosystem: Environmental > Terrestrial > Soil > Vadose... | reverse complement strand
TGCCCGTGAAAAACGGCGGGTGGTGCAATGCGATCACCGTCGGCGCGTCGGACTCGTCCAGGCGCTGCTGCAGCCAGTGCAGCCGCTGCGCGCACAGCGTGCCTTCCGGCCGACCGGGAATCACCGTGTCGAGCGCCAGCAGCCTGACCGGGTACTCGTCGACCGCGTACTGCAGGAACTCGCCTTCGCGCGAAAGGTAGCGGTGGTCGGGAAACGCGGCGCGCAGCGCCTGGCGCCCGTCGTGATTGCCCGGCATCAGATAGACCGGCAGCGGCAGCTTCGCCAGAATCTCCCGCAGCAGCCCGTACGCGGTCGGGTCGGGCGTGTCGACCAGGTCGCCCGTGGCAACGACCAGGTCCGGCATCGGGTTCAGGCCGACGATGCGCTGCACACAACGCTCCAGGCATGCAGCGGTGTCCACCACGCCGTAGGCCAGCGCGCGCCCCGACATCACGTGCAGATCGCTGATCTGGCATAGCAGCATGGCTTACTCCGAATGCCGGCCCCGCGCGCTTGCCGGCAGGCGCGCGCGAGTCCATAGTAGCGCTGCCGACGGCGTGCGCCGGCGCAGCATCCAGAAGAAGAAAAGGAGGAGGCTTTCATGTTCACGCAAATTCTCGACCCCACCGGCAATCTGTTTGTCACCTGGCTGATCGCGCTGATTCCCGTCGCGGCGCTGCTCTTCATGCTGGCCGGACTGCGCTGGTCGGCCTGGGTGGCGACACTGGTCGGTTCCCTGGTCACGCTCGTGCTCGGACTGTGGATCTGGCAAATGCCGCTCGATCAGGGCATCCGCGCTTACCTGTATGGCTCGGCGACCGGGGTATGGAACGTCGACTGGATCACCTTCTGGGGCGTGATGCTGTTCAACACGCTGGTCGCCACGGGCACCTTCGACAAGCTCAGGCGCTGGCTGATCTCGCAAGGCACCCAGGATATCCGGATTCAAACGATCCTCTTCGCGTGGGCGTTCGGAGCGCTGCTGGAGGGCCTGGTCGGCTTCGGCTATCCGTGGGCGTTCGTTGCACCCATCCTGATCGCACTGGGTATTCCAGATCTTGACGCCATCCGCGTCGCGGCAATTGCCAACAACGCGCCGGTATCGTACGGCGCACTCGGAGCTCCCATCATCGCGCTGGCCGCCGTCACCGGATATCCGCTGCTCGCATTGTCAGGCTCGATCAGCAAGATCGTCGCCATCCTCGCGCTGCTGCCGCCGTGGATCCTGCTGTATCTGGTCTCCGGCAGGAAAGGCATGTGGGGGGCCTGGCCATTGGCGATCGTCGGTTCGCTGGGCTACATCGCGGGCCAGTTGCCGGTGGGCACGTATCTGGGTCCCTACCTGCCGGATGTCGCCGGTTCGATCGTTTGTTTCATCTGCATCCTTCTTCTGCTCAAGGTGTGGCGGCCGGCGCAGGTCCTCGCCTACGGCGGCAAACCCGTCACTGCCGTGGCCTCCGGTGAAGCGGAACACGGGCTCTCCGGCGGCGATATGGTGCAGGCCTGGCTGCCGATCGGGGTACTGATTGCCGTTGTCGTGGCCTGGACGGGCCCATGGTCGAAGCTGCCGGGCATCGTGATGCTGCAGCTGCAGGTGACAGCGGCCTCCTCGATCACCGAGGGCGCGAAGATCGCCGCCGTCTTCAAATGGACGCCGTTCGTTGGCGGCTCGGCCATCCTGGCCTCGTGGATCATCGTCGCGCTGCTGCTGCGCGTCAGCCGCCAGCAACTGGTCGAAATCTGGAACAAGACCTGGTCGCAGATGTGGGGCGCATGCCTGGTCGGCGTCTTCATCTTCGGCCTGGCCTACGTCTACAACTTTTCGGGCATGGCCGCGTCGCTGGCGAAGGCCTTTTCCTCGCTGGGCACGGCGTTCATCGTCGTTGCGCCGATCCTCGGCTTCATCGGCGTCGCACTATCGGGCAGCAATACCTCGACCAATGCCATGTTCGGCAAGTTCCAGGCGCTGGTTGGCCAGATCCTCGGCTTTCCGCCGCTTCTGTTGCCAACGGTGAACTCCGTCGGCGCCGAGATCGGCAAGCCGATCGCGCCGCAGACCGCCAGCGTCGGCGTCTCGACCACTCGGTTCGTGCGCAACGAAGGCGAAGTGATCCGTCACAACTTCGGCTGGTGTCTGGTGCTTCTGGGCTACCTGATCGTCATCAGCGTCGCTTGCTACTGGTTTTTCCCGGGAATCGCGATGTTGCCGCCGACGGGCAGTTGAAGCGGGGGTTTTCTCCTGCCCTGCTGCGGGCCGGTGCGCTGCACGCGCGCCGGCTCGCAATGCAGCAGAGCTTTTGAATGCCCTCCCCAGCTCATTAGCCGGAACGGCCCCTCCAGCATTGCTCCAGCCAGGCGGCGGCTGCAATCAGCTGCGCGTCCTGGCCGGGCCGGGCAACCACGCTGACTCCGAGCGGCAGACCGAGCGGACCGCGCGCGAACGGCAGGCCGATGACCGGACAGCCGAGCAGCTGCCACGGACGGTTAAACAGCGGATCGCCGGTGGACTCCAGCGTGGGCGGTGCCTCCCCGACCGCGCTCGGGGCGATGATCACATCGGCCGCACCGAACAGCGAGTCGATGCGGGCCGCACACGAGCGCCCCGTCCGCAGCGCTTGGGCGTAGCGTTGCGGTGAAAAGCCGTGGCCCTGCTGGATCGCCTCGATCAGCTGCGCCGACAGCCGGGACCTGCGATACGCGTACTCCGGTGCCAGCGCGCGCGCGGTCTCGGCCAGCTGGATGGTCAGCTGCGCGTCGAACAAGAGATCGAATTCGTCCGGCCACTCGACGGCGTGGCTGCGCGCGCCGGCCTCACACGCGCGCTGCGCGGCCTGCTGCACCGCCGCGCGCATCGCCGGCTGCGCCTGCTCGCCGCGCGAGGTCAGGTGCCAGCCGACCCTCGGAGCGGGTTGCGCCTGCCCCTGCGCCGCCCGCCCCAACCAATCGGGCTCGAGTGCCAGCACCGAGGCGAGCAAGGCGACGTCGAGCACCGAGCCGCCGAACACGCCGATTTCGTCCAGTGTGTCCGAGTTGACCCTCACCCCGGTCCGCGGCACCCGCCGGGGCGAAGGCTTGAATCCGACCACGCCGCAAAACGACGCGGGCCGGATCACCGAGCCGGCGGTCTGCGTTCCGAGAGCCAGAGGAGCCAGGCCGGCTGCCACCGCGGCGGCCGATCCACTCGAGGATCCGCCCGGTGTATGACCGGGCGCGTGCGGGTTGCGGGTCGGTCCGGGGGCGAAGGTGGCGAGCTCGGCGGTCACTGTCTTGCCCAGCACAACCGCGCCGGCCTGACGCAACATCGCCACGCAGGCCGCATCCAGCGCGGGGCGATGGCCCAGGTAGATCGGCGATCCGTGGCAAGTGTCGAACTGCTCGGTATCGATGATGTCCTTGACTGCAATCGGAACACCCGCCAGCGGCCCCTTGTTCGGTGCCAGGTCGACCCGGCGCGCCGACTCGATCACCGTTGCCCGATCGAAAGCGGCGAATGCCCGCAGTGACCCGTCGCGCGCTTCGATCGCATCGGCGTAGCGGCGTGCGACCGCCTCGGCCGAGGTCTGCCCGTCGATCACGAGTTGGACCAATCCGGTCGCGCTCGGTGGCGTCAGTGTGTCCAAGAGATCCTTTTGGTTCAGGGCAGCCTATACTGCCACGGCGAGGACATCGTTCACTGGCAGCGCGCCACCAGGATTTCGACCAGACCCAGGAGCTGCTGTACGAGGAGCGCGCGACCGCTGCGGCGGGCAAGTAGCGCTGCTTGACGGCCAAGCGATGAGCACCTGTCCACTGCCGGCCCCTGCCGACCTGAAACAGCTGCCCGCGACCGCGGAGCCGGCGACCGAGATTCACTATCGCGACGGCCAGGGCGAGCCGCGCCAGGCTGCGCTGGCCAACGAGGTACCGATCGCCTTCGAGTACAACGGGGTGTCGCACGCGGTCATGCTCGCCACGCCGGGCGATCTGGAGGATTTCGCGCTCGGCTTCTCGGTTGCCGAAGGTATCGTCGATGCGCCGGAGGAGATCTACGGGGTCGAAGTGCAGCCGTCGGATCTGGGCGTCACGGTCGCCATCGAGGTGGCCTCGGCCGCGTTCACGCGCCTGAAAGGCCGCCGCCGCACGCTGGCCGGGCGCACCGGGTGCGGCATCTGCGGAGCCGAAAGCCTGCAGCAGGTGCTGCGGCCGATGCCGGCGCTGGGCGAGCGCGGCCCGCGCCTGCGGCCGCAGGCCGTGTCGGCCGCGCTGGCAGCGCTGATCAAGGCGCAGAGCCTGCAGAAGGTCACCGGTGCGGTTCACGGCGCCGCATGGAGCGATGTGCCAGGAAGCGTCGAGATCGTCCGCGAGGACGTGGGGCGACACAATGCGTTGGACAAGCTGATCGGGGCGGTGTTGCGCGCGCGAACCAGCGCGCGCCCCGGCTTTGTCGTGGTCACCAGCCGGGCCAGCATCGAGATGGTTCAAAAGGCCGCCTGCATCGCCACCACTCTGGTCGCGGTATCCGCCCCGACCCGTCTGGCAGCGCAGGTCGCGCGCGACTGTGGCTTGACGCTGGTGGGGTTTGCCCGCGGCAACGCGTTTTCCGCGTATTCGCACGCCTGGCGCATCGCGCCGGAATCCGACTCAAACGAATCACCCATGGCCGCGCTCGGAAGCGTCTGACGCTTGGGCCTCGTCGCGACTCAGTTGTAGATGAAGCGCTCGAATGGATTGGCCGAATTGACCGCTCGGCATCGCGGCCGCTTGTGCGCCGCGAGCATATGAATATGCTCAAATGTTCTTTCCTGCGTCCGCGCGCCGTTGGTAGGTTGCGGGTGGCGGTGTCACGAACCGGGCGCGCAGCGCGTGAGCCGCGGTCGACGCGCCGAGAACATGGCCCTGTGGGCAGGAAGGTTCCGTGGCCGAGGCGTTGAAGGGCAGTCCCGAGGTCAACATCTCCGGTAGCAGGGAGGACCTGCTGGCACTGTGGCTCGGCCTGCTGGTTTTTCTGCTGGCGCTGCCCAGCGCAGCCGGCCTTGACCTGGTCGGATGGGTGGTGACGACCGGCGTGTGGACCGACCCGGCCAAGGCGCTGGCACCGGTGTCCAAGGGCTACGGATGGCTCGGCGGAGCCGGCGCAGTGCTGGCGACCTATGCGGCCCTGCTGGCGACGCTCACAATCGGGGCCCGCTGGCTGAGGATCGAACCTCGGCGCTTTGCGATTCGCTTTTCCGTGGTGTTCGTGCTGGCCTACCTGAGCTGGATTGCCGGCAGTTACGCCAACCTGGCCTCCACCACACCGGCCGAGTTGCAGAAGTTCGGCATCGGCTGGTCGCTCAGGCTCACCAGCGAGGGCGGCTACATCGTCGCGCTGCTGGTCGGACTCGTGATCGCCAATGGGTTCCCCAATTTTGCGCAGTGGCTGCAGGCGGCCGTCCGGCCGGAGCTGTATATCAAGATCGCGATCGTCATCCTGGGCGGGTTCATCGCGATCACCGCGGCCGAAAAGTTCAGTCTGGCCTCCTCGCTGCTGCTGCGCGGAGTGGCCGCCATCATCGAGGCCTACCTGATCTACTGGGCGGTGGTCTACTACATCGCGCGAAAATGGTTCGGCTTCAGCCGCGAGTGGGCCGCCCCGCTGGCCTCGGGCATCTCGATCTGCGGCGTCTCGGCCGCCATCGCGACCGGCAGCGCGATTCGGGCGCGCCCTTCGATCCCGATCCTGGTTTCCTCGCTGGTCGTGATCTTCGCCGTGGTCGAAGTGCTGATCCTGCCGTTTGCGGCCCAGGCCTTCCTGTCGCATGAACCGCTGGTGGCCGGGGCATGGCTCGGGCTCTCGGTCAAGACTGATGGCGCCGCCGTAGCCAGCGGGGCCATCGCCGAGTCGCTGATCCTGGCCAACGCCGCCGCCGAGGGCATCAGCTACCAGAAGGGCTGGATCCTGGGCACGACGGCCACGGTCAAGGTCTTCATCGACGTGTTCATCGGCGTGTGGGCGTTCCTGCTCGCCTACATCTGGACCAATTACATCAACGCACAGACCGGCGACAAGGCCAAGGCGGGCGAAATCTGGGAGCGCTTTCCGAAATTCATCATTGGCTACCTGTTGACCTTCCTGATCGTGCTGCTGATGGCCTGGGGGGCAACGCCCGAGCACGTCGCAAAGATCAAGTCGGCGATCGTGCAAGCCAATGTTTTTCGCGTGATCTTCTTCGTGCTGACATTTTTCTCGATCGGCGTGCTTTCGAATTTCCGCAAGCTCTGGCAGGAGGGCATCGGCAAGCTGGTTGCCGTGTATGCGCTGAGCCTTTTCGGGTTCATCATCTGGGTCGGCCTGCTGATCTCCTGGATCTTTTTCGCCGGCATCAAGCCGCCTCTGGCCACCACCTGAACGCACGCTGGGAGTCGTGATCCATGGGTCAACCGAACATCGGCGAAGAGCTCAAGAAGATTCCGGTCGAACCGCTGCTGCCGATCGAGAAAAAGCTGATCGGCTGGAGCCTGGGTACCGGAATCGTGCTGCTGGTCGTGCTGGCGGTGCTGAACCGATATCTGTCCTGACGACACGACGCCACCGCCGCCGCACGCAGTGAGCGGTACGCAGCACCACGCGCTGACCGCCGCGGCGCGCACTGCGTGCGCAATGCCACCCAGGCGCTGGGTTCTACCCCGCCGCGCGTAAGATCCGCACAAGCCCTGATCCGCAAGCCGCTGGCGTCGATCGGACCCTGCTCATGCAGACGGTTGTTGCTGCCTTCCTGGTGACCTTCGGGGCGCTGTTTCCGATCGTCAATCCGATCGAGGTGGCACCCTTGTTCCACGTGCTCACGCGCGAGCTGCCGTTTGCCCGGCAATGCGTACTGGCACGTCAGGTGGCGCTCAATGGCACGGCCCTGCTGCTTGGTTCCATGGTGCTTGGACCGTGGCTGCTGGTTTTCTTCGGCATCGAGCTGCCGGTGCTGCGCATCGCGGGCGGGCTGGTGGTCACGTCACTGGGCTGGAAGCTGCTCACCCAGGATCAGTGGTCCGACCACACCCCTCGCCAGGTGCCGCAGGACGCGATGTCGCGCGCTGGTACTTTTTATCCCTTGACGATGCCGCTGACCGTGGGCCCGGGTTCCATGTCGGTCGCCGTATCGATCGGCAGTCGCAAGCCCGTCAACGCATTCAATTTCGCCGATATCGCGTTGCACGGGGTCGGGGCCGCGCTCGGTCTGATCGCGATCGGCGTCAGCATCTACATCGCCTATCGCTTTTCGGGAAACCTGACCCGATTCCTCGGCGCCTCCGGCGTCGAAGTGCTGGTTCGCCTGTCCGCCTTCATCCTGATGTGCATCGGCATCGAGTTTCTCTGGAGCGGTTACCTCGCGCTGACCGCCGCCCACGGTCTGTGACTCGCCGGTTGGGAGGGTTCTCAGGCGCGAGTACGGCCTGACACCCTCGGTCGAGACCAACCAGCTGGGCAAGGCGATCCTGGCGGCGCACCAGGAAACGGACCGTGCGGCCACGCGCACCGCGACCATTCCAGTGACGGTTCTGCGGCCTCCGCAAATGATCGGGCGGCAGGAAGCGCTGGGCAAACTGCGCACGGCCTGGTCGCTCGGTCAGATGTTCGTGGTGGTGGGCGAAGGAGGTATCGGCAAGAGCCGGCTGCTTTCGGAGTTCGCGGGTCAGGACCGGTCCGTGTTGATTGGCGGAGCGCGCCCTGAGGATGCCACGGTGCCGTACTCGACGCTGGCGCGACTGCTCGCGGCTGCCTGGGACCGGTTCGAGCCGCGTCTGGCCAAGGGCGTGGCGCTGGACCTCGGCAGCCTGGTGCCGCGGCTGATCGAACCGGACCAGCGATCTGCATTGCTGGCGACCAATGCGGATCGCCTCGGGTTCCTGGGCTCGGTGCAGTCGTTTGCGGCCGCCTGTCGCGCGGCCGGTGGCCGCGGCATCCTGATCGACGACCTGCAGTTTGCCGATAACGCCAGTGCGGCGATGTTCCGGGCCATGTTCGATCAAGGCCGCGGCGAACAGGCTCCGTGGCGAGCCGGCTTTGCCACCCGGGTCGAGCCGATGGGCAGCGAGGCGCAGGCGTTTCTCGAGGGCCTTGAAGCGAGCTGGCGGGTGGCCCGCCTCGAGCTGGCACCGCTTCAGGTGCAGCACATCGGAGAGCTGCTGACGAGCCTTGAACTGGACATCCAGGGGGAGCGCTGGGCCAGTGCGCTGGCGCGCCACGCCGGGGGCAACCCGGCCTACCTGCTCGAATCGATCAAGACCGTGCTGATCGAAGGTTCCTTTGCCCAGCTCCCGGAAACATCGCCCAGCACCGGCAGGCGTGCGGCCAATGGGCCAGGGCCGACCACCACTGGCGCCTGGCGGCCGACGCGGCCACGGTCACTTCGAGGCCGGTCGATGCCGGGGACTTCCTGCTGCGGGCCACCGAATGCTTCGAGAAGCGACCTGAGCGAGCCCAATCGGCTCGGTTCATGGTGCGCGGCCTGGAAGGATGGCCACCCTGATCGAGATCGAGACAGCGCGCCTGCGTTTGCGCTTCGGCTTCGAGACGCTGCAGCTGCCGGAAATCGTTTCCTTCACGACGCTGCGCAACAAACGGTTACGCCAGGACCTCGATGGCCGGCGCGCCGTCGGCCGCGCGTACCTCGCCACATTCGCAGGCGTGCTCGAAGCCGCTGCGTGCGAAGGTGGCGAGCACCTGGCCAAGCGCGTCGGGATGGCAGGTGACCAGCAGGCCCCCGCTGGTTTGCGGGTCGGTCAGCAACGCCAGATCGACCTCGGAAAATCCAGTCGGCAGTTGCACCTGGCTGGCGTAGCCAGTCCAGTTGCGGGATGACGCCCCCGTGATGAGTCCGGCAGCCGCCAGATCGCGCACGCCGGGCAGGATCGGCACGCGCGGCCAGTCGATCAGGATCCGGCAACCTGAACCGCGCGCAATCTCCAGCAGGTGGCCGGCCAGGCCGAATCCGGTCACATCGGACAGCGCATGCACCCCATCGATCCGCGCCAGGTCGGGGCCGGGCGTATTTAAGCGGGTGGTGGTTGCGATCAGGTTCGCGTAACCGGCGCGGTCGAGCTGATCCTTCTTCAACGCCGCCGAGTACACGCCCACCCCAAGCGGCTTGCCCAGGACCACCCGGTCGCCCGGACGGGCGTCGCAATTGCGCTTGACTCGATCCGGATGAACCAGTCCCAGCACGACCAGCCCGTAAATCGCCTCGACCGAATCGATGCTGTGGCCGCCGGCGATCGGAATGGCCGCCGATCGGCACACCGCCTCTCCACCTTCCAGGATGCGGCGGATGGTCTGAACCGACAGCACGTTGATCGGCATGCCGACCAGGGCCAGCGCCAGGATCGGCCGAGCGCCCATCGCGTAAACGTCGGAGATCGCATTGGTCGCCGCGATGCGCCCGAAATCGAACGGATCGTCGACGATCGGCATGAAAAAGTCGGTGGTCGCCACCAGCGCCTGCTCATCGTTGAGCCGGTAGACCGCCGCGTCGTCGGAGGTCTCGATGCCGACCAGCAGTTCGGGGGGGACCGGCATGCGCACGCTGGTGCGCAGAATTTCCGATAGCAGGGCGGGGGCGATCTTGCAGCCGCAGCCGCCGCCGTGCGAGAGGGACGTGAGCCGAGGTGGCGGCGTCGCATCGACCGAGGCGGGCGAATCTTCAGGCGGGGCCATCATCCAATCTCCGCGGCGCTTGACCAGCGGCCGACATCAGGCGCGCAATCAACCGTCTTAGCGCGCGCTGCTCGCGAGCCGGTTCGAACCTTGGCGCGCGCACGCGGCACTGGCGGCACAGCGTTGCCAGCAGCCTGGGCTCGTCGCGGCACCGCTGCAGCAGGTCTGCCAGCGCCTGGGCATCCCCGCACGGAAAATAACCGCTGTATGCAGTTCCCAGCATACCGATGTTGCCCGGTATGCGCGACGCCAGCACCGGCGTGCCGGCACAGATGGCCTCCAGCACCGCGTGCGCGCCGCCCTCGATCGAGCTGGCGCTGATCAGCAGATGAGAGCGCTGGATCCGTCGCAACGCCTCCGAGTGCGGCTGGGCTCCGAGCCAGCGGAAACCCGGACAGGCGCGGGCCGTCCGGGCCGCCTGCTGCGCCAGGGCCGAATCGAGCGCCGCGCCCACATGATCGATCCGGATGTCGGAGCGCTCGCGCAGCAGCCGGGCCGCGTCGAACAACGTTTGCGGGCTCTTTTCGTTGCGCAGGTGTCCGACCATGATCGCGCGCAGATGCCGGCGCGTCTTTGGAAGCGTCCTCCTGCGTCCACTCGACTGATAGATGACGGTTGCCTTCTCGCGCGCCTGGGGCGGCAGCGACAAGGGACCTTGCTCCTGAAGTACCACCAATGCGTCGGCAAGCTGCAGGGACCGCCGGGCATCCGGGTCCGACTCGATGTCGCGATACAGGTCGGTTCCGGTCAACACGACGATCAGCGGCAGCCGGCTCGCTGCTGCGCCCGCCTGCATGCGCGCCCCGTCCCAGGCGGCGATCGATCGGGCCGAGCGTCGAGCGTGCAAGGCGATCATCAGATCGAACGGCTCGCCGCTCCATTGCGTGACGATCCTGGCTCGCGCAAACGACGCTGTCATCCGGCGCCAGCGTTCGGCTGTGCGCCAGTTGCCGCTGTTGCTTTGTGACGTCGCAGGGCACACGATCACGATACTGGGGCGAGGCATCAGCGCTTCTCATGCATGGCTGGCTTCAGACCGCATCCTGACGCAAAATCGGGCTGGCGCAAAGCTGGCCAGCCGACCGAATGCCAACCATCGACGACCCGAGATTGATCCGCTGCGCGGACCGGGACCGGCTCAGCGCGGCGCTGGTCGAGTGCCGGCACAACACCTTGAGCACCTTCGCCGCCTACCAGGAATCGCTACGCGCCAGCGCGCTCCAGATTCCCTATTCCGACCAGTTCAATCC
>Ga0137413_10000898_pt1 | contig 10920 bp, 10 predicted proteins | sample CZODoug2_1_16fun_FD_108280 | JGI IMG/M metagenome (GOLD analysis project Ga0137413, IMG submission 108280) | Vadose zone soil fungal communities from Angelo Coast Range Reserve, California, USA - CZODoug2_1_16fungal (Illumina Assembly) | ecosystem: Environmental > Terrestrial > Soil > Vadose... | reverse complement strand
GAACTTGGCGTCGCGGGTGCCGGTCGTCTCTTCGTGGTAGCGCCGACCGAGTTCCGGAAAGCGGTGTGCATCGCGGGTAACGACGCGGTATAGCGCCAACTGATCCTGCGACAATACATGACGGAGATATTCCTCCCCGGCCTTCGGCAGCGCGTCGGCCGGCGGTGCATCGTACCAGGCCGGCGGCGGCTCATCGTCTTCGGGGATGTCGGCGCCCCGCATCGTGCCGCAAGCCGCCTGCATCACGGCGCTAAACAGGTCGTCCTTGCTCTCGAAATGCCGGTAGAGAGTCTTGATCGATACGCCGGCCGTCGCGGCAATCTGATTGACCGAAGCCTCCGCGTAGCCGGCATCCAGAAATGCTTTCAGGGCCGCGTCGACAATGACGGCGCGCTTGCGCGCCATCAACGCCGCCTTCGGATTATCTGCCGACCAAGTCTTCGCCATCAGCGCAGCCGCACCCGCTTGAAAAGTGATACGACAGTGTCCACTGTCGCATGAAGGACAGCAACCACTGTCGTATGTCCATGGACACAACCGCGGCCACGACTTCGCAAGTTCGCCATGGCTGCAAGCCAAATGGAGAAGCCATGACAAATCCTCTCGCCCGGCCGCTCGACCTTCCGTGCGGCGCCACGCTTTCCAACCGTCTCGCCAAGGCGGCGATGAGCGAAGGCCTCGCCGACTCCGGCAACCATTCCACGCCCCGGCTGGAAACGCTCTATCGGCGCTGGGCCGGCTCGGGCGCGGGCCTTCTGCTCTCCGGCAACATCCAGGTCGACCGCTGGCATCTGGAGCGGCCGAACAACATCGTCATCGACGATGACAGCGGCCGCGCTCAGCTCGCCAGACTTGCCAAAGCCGGAACGTCACAGGGCGCTCACTTCTGGGCTCAGCTCAGCCACACCGGACGTCAGGTCAGCAGCTCCATCAATCCCGCGCCGCTCTCTAGCTCGGATGTCGAGATCGACGTGATGCGCAATGCGGGATTCAGCTTCGCCAGGTCCAAGCCGATGACCGAGGCGGAAATTAGTCACGCCATCGACCAGTTCGCCTTCGCCGCCAGGGAAGTGAAGGATACCGGCTTCACCGGCCTGTCTCTCCATGCGGCTCACGGCTATCTGATCTCGCAGTTCCTGAGTCCCCTTTCCAATCGTCGCACCGATCGATGGGGTGGCTCGCTGGAGAACCGCGCACGGCTCCTGCTCGAAGTGATCGTCGCCGCCCGCCGCGCGGTGGGACCGCAATTCCCGATCGGCATCAAGCTCAATGCCTCCGACTTCCAGAAGGACGGCTTCACGAACTCGGAATGCGTCGAGCTGGTGAAGCTGCTCAACGGCGTTGGCCTCGATCTGCTGGAGCTTTCGGGCGGCTCGCTCGAACAGCCCAAGGTGGTCGGCGTCACCCTGAAGGACGAAGGCGAAGACGGCCCGCGCGCGAGCACCCTGAGGCGGGAAGCCTATTTCGTGGCGTTCGCGGGTGCGGTGCGCAAGGTCGCCGGCATGCCAGTCATGGTCACCGGTGGCTTCCGCAGCATTGCGGGCATGGTCGAGGCGCGGGAAGGCGGTGATCTCGATGTCGTCGGCCTGGCGCGGCCGCTGATCGCCGATCCCGAAGCCCCGGGGCGCCTGCTCGCCGGCGAGATCGACAAGCTCGTGTCGCCTGAGGCGACGCTGAACGTGTTCCACATCATGCCCTGGAACACCATGCAGATCGAACGGCTCGGTGACGGTCTCGACCCCGACCTTTCCCTGACCGGCGAGGCCGCAATGGCGGCGTTCGTCAAACTCGAAGGCAGGAACATGGCGGCGCTTCTCGATCGTCGCGGACGCTGCGCCGCGTGACGTCTGTCGTTGCGACAGATCGAGTTTAACCAATTTCCAAACATATCAGCCGGGGACGGGCGACCCCCGGGGCCAAGGACCTTTTCCTGCGCAGGTCACTTATCCGTCGCCGCGCTTGATTGACGCCAAAATGCTTCTCCGTCGGTTTCTCAAAGTCGGAACGGATTGCGTCCGTTCCCGGCCTCAGGTGCAAAGAGCGGCGAGTTGGGATCGGCTGAAGAATCCTGGTGCAGAAAAAGTTGAGCGACGAGCTTTCGGAGCCAGACGACGCCCGGATCATTGTGGACGCGGCGGTGCCAAACCTGCTTGATCTCGATGGGCGGGATGCTGATCGGCGGGTCCACAAGCTTCAGGCTTGCGAAGCGCGCGTACAAGAGGCCAACGGCACGAGGAACGACTGTAATCAGGTCGGACGTGGCGACCAGCAACGGCACGGTCGTGATGTGGGGCGAGCGCAACGCGATACGGCGCTCGAGATTGAGCTCCGACATGCGCCGCTCGAATATCTCCTGGCTGCGCCCTTCGGGCGCCACAACGGCGTGGTCGGCGGCGAGGAACTGGTCGAGCGTCATGTCGTGGTCGATCGTCGGGTGGTCGCGACGGACAAGGCAGGTGAACGAATGCTCGAAGAGTTTCTGCTGATAGAAGCCTGCCCCGATCAGGTCGGGAAAATAGCCGAGCGCAAGGTCGACCGCACCGTTGGCCATCGCTGCTTGCAGCTCGACAGGCGGCATGGCGAGACAGCGAACACAGGCCCTGGGAGCAGCAACGCGTAGCGCCTCCAGTATCTTGGGCAGGAAAACCAGCTCGCCGAGATCCGACGTACTGAGCGAGAAGGTCCGCTCGGTCAGCAGCGGGTCGAAATTGTGGTCACGAAGGACCTCCTTGTTGATTGTCTCGATGATCGTGTGAACCGACTGGTAGATCGTTTCCACGAACGGCGTTGGCTGCATCTTGCCGCCTTGACGGACGAACAGCTCATCGTGGAAAAAGTCGCGCAATTTGCTGAGCGAAAAGCTCACCGTTGGCTGGCTGATCTGCAGCCGCCGCGCAACGGCGGTCACGCTGCGCTCCTCGAAGAGGGCGTGGAGAACCGGCAGCAAATTGAGGTCAAGCCGGCGCATCTTCAATGCTCATGCGACGACAAGAAGGAAGTAGGTCTCAGCGCGTACAACCATGCGATCGAGGGCCTTGAACTCTTCCAACCCCTCTTCGCTCACCTCCGCGCCGAAACCGGATTGCTCAGCGCCGGAGAAAGCTACGTCCGGGGGCAAGTCGAGATGCTTGTTGACCCAAACTGTCCCAGAATCGGTCTTCTGTGCTATCGCGAACGCACGATTGAGAGCATTCGCTTGCGCAACCGCATCATCCACGTCTGTTTCGGGAGATCTCAATTTCGGCAGATAGGGCGCGCTTCATCGTGTTCTGCCAGTGGCTGTGTTGGACCAACAAGAGGCCCTCGTCGTCGCCGCGCAGGCCGCTCAATACAGGCTGGAGGCCAATCTCCTCCGCGGCGGAATTGCCACCCTGTACCCAGTGCTTGGCGCCCCGGGACAGGTCATTCCAGCGCGCCGCGCGGCCCATGTAGCCGATCTGGCACGCCCGGAACTCTTCCAGGTCGTCCGGCGTCGCCATGCCGCTGGCATTGAAGAAGTCTTCGTATTGCCGGATGCGTTGCGCTCGGGCCTTCGCGTCCTCACCCTTCGGCGCGATGCAGTAGATCGAGACCTCGGTCTTGTCGACCGCGAGCGGCCGAAAGACGCGAACCTGGGAACTCAGCTGATCCATGAGGAAGAGGTTCGGATAAATGCAGAGATTGCGCGACTTTCTAATCATCCAATCGGTGCGCGCGGCGCCATGCTGAAGGATCCACTCGTCGCGCCGATCCCAGTTCGGCCGGTTTTCCGGATTGTCCCAATTTCCCCACAGGAGAAGGTGACCGTTGTCGAATGCGAAAAAACCAGCGCCGGTCTTGCCCCAGCTATCCACGTCCAGGGCGCGAACGGCATCGACTGCCTCTGACTCAGCGCGGCGCTTGGTCGTGGCGCCGTAGTTCCAGTGCACGGAGGAGACATGGTAGCCGTCTACGCCATTCTCCGCCTGCAGCTTCCAGTTGCCGTCATAAATGTAGGTCGAGGATCCACGCAGCACCTCAAGCCCGTCGGGCGACTGGTCGACGATCGTGTCGATGATCTTCGTCGTCTCGCCAAGATACGTCGCCAACGAAGTAACGTCCGGATTGAGGCTGCCGAACAGAAAGCCGCGGTAGGAGTCGAGGCGGGCAATCTTCGTCAAGTCGTGTGAGCCTTCCTTGTCGAACGAATCCGGGTAGTCCGCGCCGTCGGGATCCTTCACCTTGAGGAGCTTTCCTGAGTTGTTGAAGGTCCAGCCATGGAAGGGGCAGGTATAGGTCGCTCGGTTCCCGCGCTTGTGCCGGCAGAGCAAGGCGCCACGATGGGCACATGCATTGATGAACGCGTTCAACTCGCCACGCCCGTTGCGGGCGATGATGATGGGCTGGCGGCCGATGTAGGTTTGCAGGTAGTCATTCTTGTTCGGGATCTGACTCTCGTGCGCCAGGTAGACCCAATTACCTTCGAAAATATGCTTCATTTCGAGCTCGAATATCGCCGGGTTCGTGAAGATATCGCGCGCAACTCTGAAGGCGCCAGCGTCAGCGTCATCGACGATTGCCGTTGCAAGGGTCTGTTGCATGCTATCGAACATATCCGCTCCTCTTATTGATCGACTCACTTCAGCAGAGTGTTGCTATCCAACGTCCGTAGCGCGGCTTCCTTGCCAGCGACGGAGGTACCTCTGTTGTTCGGTTTCGACTCGGGCTACATCCCACATGGGACGCCTCCCGCGATCCGCTGATCGAATTTTTCATATAGCGGACATTTGGAAGATAGATTTTCGAGCCCTTCGTCCGAGCGATCCTCTTCATGACAATCTCCTGGCGCCGATGACCCACGGTCTCCATTGTTGTGGTAGCCAAGGAGTTGCGCAAACGAAGGACCGCCCATGGGCTTCTTACTTTGTCCCTGGTTCCCCACCTCGCCGCGCTGATCGTTACAGTCCGTCGCCGTGGGTGCGCATTCAACTATGGCTCGACCGCGTACACTTTCCCGCTGCAGTGCCTGCCGACTCACGAGTTCGTCTACACATGCAGCAACTTGCCTCCTAAACGATGCGATTGGCGCCACCGCGCGAGGGTCGCAACTTTCCCGAATAGGACGGGATGTCGGCGGACTTTTCGAGAGGGGTGCGTGCGCGCCCCGACAAGTCGTATCCGGTGGGATTGATAGCCCGCTCGTGAGTCCCAATGCAGTCACGCCGCAGAAAGAGGCTTGGGTATCGCGCTTCCGACGCCAGGGACCATCGGTCGCACCGCGACGGCTCGCGACCGTCGTTCCGCCGCGCGGGTGGACCATGAGGAATTACTGCTATGGATATTGCTCCTGTTTGTATCGGAGCAAGGTTAGGGACGGTTTTTGCCGGCTTGATATCGGGTTTGCGAGCGGGCCCGACATATTATGTAAGTGTTGAAACAAATGACGGCGGCGCCGACATAAGGGCGCCGATCCTGGGCGCTATCTTCGGAGAATGGCCCCGATGCCCCACCTTCTCATCGTCGACGACGACGATATTCGCTCGCTATTGACGAACTTCTTCAAAAAACATTCGCATTGGGTGACCGTCGCTGCGGACGGAGCCACCATGTTCGCGGCCTTGGAAAGACACCCGATAGATCTCGTGATCCTCGACGTGATGCTGCCGTGGGAAGACGGCTTCAGCCTGTGCCAAAGGCTGCGCACCACATCGCATGTGCCGATCATCATGCTCACCGCTGTGACCGACCACACGGATCGTACCGTGGGCCTCGAGCTCGGGGCCGACGATTACGTCATCAAGCCGTTCGATCAGCGTGAGTTGTTGGCAAGGGTCAAAGCGGTGCTCCGGCGAACGGCCGACACACTAGCGGCTCCGGCGCCGAGCGACATCCGGCCGATGATATGCTTCGCCGATTGGCACCTCGACGTGGCGCGGCGAGAGCTTCGTTCCTCCGACAACACGCTCGTGCTGCTTTCTGGCGGAGAATTCGACATTCGTGGAGCACCCCCAGCGCGTACTGACACGGGATCAATTGCTTGATTTGGCCCGCGGGCCGGCGCACGCCGCGTACGACCGCAGCATCGACACTCTGGCAAGCCGCCTTCGCCACAAGCTCCAGGCAGACTCCAAGGCGCCTTCGGTCATCCGCACCGTTCGCAACGGCGGCTATGTCTTTGAGACCGCGGATCGCTCGGGCGAAGGGCTCGAAATCTATCTTCCAAATGTCCGCTATATGAAAAATTCGGTCAACGGATCGCGGCAGGCCTCCCATGTGTGCCTCATGGCTGACAAACGGTAGGTCAGCTCGATGACGAGGAACGCCATGTTCGCCACCATCGAAGCATCCGCCCCCGCCGCCTTCACGCTACAGGATGCGCAGCAGCTGCTGTACCGGGAGGCGCGCGCGCTCGACGACCGCGACTGGGACGCCCGGCTCGCGCTCTATGCGCCCGATGTTGAGTTCTGGATGCCGTCCTGGGACGACAACGATCGGCTGATCGAGGACCCGCAGACCGAGATCTCGCTGATCTGGTACGGCCACAAGGGCGGGCTCGAGGACCGGGTCTTCCGCATCCGCACGGAGCGCTCCAGCGCCACCAGCCTGCCGGAGCCGCGCACCTCGCACAACATCAGCAACCTCGAGATCCTGGAGCAGGCCGCTCGCCTGACCAAGCTGCGCTTCAATTGGGTCACCTTCAGCTACCGCTACAAGACAGTGGATACCTATTTCGGCACCTCCTTCTACAGCATCGATACCACCGGCGCAGAGCCGCTGATCCGGCGCAAGAAGGTCGTCCTCAAGAACGACTATATCCACCACGTCGTCGACATCTACCACATTTGAGCGACGTGGAAGGGCGACCGAGCACTATGAGCCATAGCATCGCGCTCAACTTCGAGGACGGCGTCACGCGCTTCATCTAGTGCCGCCCGGACGAGACCATTGCCGACGCCTCCTACCGCGTCGGGATCAACATCCCGCTCGACTGCCGTGACGGCGCCTGCAGCACCTGCAAATGCCGCGTCGAGTCCGGCGAGTACGACCGCGGCAGCTACCTCAACGACGCGCTGACCGAGGAAGAAGCCGCGGAGGGTCTGGCGCTGGCCTGCCAAACACGGCCGAAGACGGACCTCGTTGTTGCCATCGCCGCGTCGTCGGAGGCCTGCAAGACCGGAGGGCGGACGTATTGCGCACGCCTGCATTCGGTGGACAGGCTTTCCGGGACTACGATTGCGTTCACGCTGGATAGGACGGATCAGTTCACCTTCCTGCCCGGCCAGTACGTGAACGTCCTGGTGCCCGGCACCGACCAGCGACGGTCCTACTCCTTCAGCTCATCGCCAGGCGCGGAGACCCTGAACTTCCTCGTGCGCAATATTTCGCGCGGAGTGATGAGCACCTATCTGCGCGAGAAGGCGGTGCCTGGTACGCCGATCGAGTTTACCGGCCCGGCGGGCAGCTTCTATCTGCGCGAGATCAAGCGCCCGCTGCTGCTCCTGGCGGGCGGCACCGGCCTTGCGCCGTTCCTCTCCATGCTGGGGAAGATCGCCGAGACCGGGAGCGCGTACCCGATTCGCCTTGGTTACGGTGTGACCAACGACGTCGACCTCGTGGGTGTCGAGCGGCTAGAGGAACTCGCGACCAGAATCCCCAACTTCACTTTCTTCACGTGCGTGGCGGCCGGAGACAGCTCCCATCTGCGCAAGGGCTATGTCACGGCCCATGTCGAGCCTGGCCAGCTGAATGGCGGCGACGTCGACGTCTACGTCTGCGGGCCACCGCCCATGGTGGACGCCGTCCGCGGCTGGCTCGGGGAGCAGAGCGTGACGCCAGTGAATTTCTACTACGAAAAGTTCTCGCCGAGCGGGAGCCACCTTGATGAGCGACAGCGATAGGAGAAAGTTATGAGCGAATTCAAACTACTTATCGGCGGCAAGCTCATTCGCGGCGCGGCCACCCTAGAGGTGATCAATCCTGCGACCGAGGAGATTCTCGCGACGGCGCCGCGCGCAGATCATGTCCAGCTCCATCAGGCCGTTGCGGCGGCCAAGGCTGCCTTCCCCGCTTGGGCAGCGACACCGCTGCGGGAACGGGCTGCCCTTCTGGTTAAGCTCGCCGACGCCCTTCAGACGCGTCGCGGAGAGTTCGCTCGGCTGCTAACCGAGGAGCAAGGTAAACCACTGCCCGACGCAATGGGCGAGATCGATCGCGCGGTCGACATGATCCGCTACTTTGCGTCGCTCGATCTGCCGCTTAAGCTCCTCAAGGAGGACGCCACCCAGAAGGTGGTTCAGCAACGTACGCCACTTGGCGTCGTCGCGGCGATCACACCGTGGAATTTCCCGATGATTTTGCTAATGATCAAGGTAGCGCCGGCGCTGCTCGCAGGCAACACCGTGGTTGCGAAGCCGGCCCCGACGACGCCGCTGACGACGCTCCGATTCGGCGAGCTTTGCGCCGAGATCCTACCGGCCGGCGTTGTCAACATCATTGTCGACCAGAACGACCTTGGTGGGGCGCTGACCAGTCACCTCGACGTCGCCAAGGTTGCTTTTACCGGCTCGACCGCCACCGGCAAGAAAGTCATGGAGAGCGTAGCCGGAACGCTGAAGCGCCTGACGCTGGAACTCGGTGGCAACGACGCCGCGATCGTCTTAGATGACGTTGATCCGAAAGAAATCGCGCCAAAGGTGTTGGCAGGCGCCACAGTGAATGCCGGGCAACTTTGCATGGCGATTAAGAGGCTCTACGTTCACGACTCCCAATACGAGGAGATCTGCGAAGAGTTGGGACGGCTCGCACGCGAGATCGTCGTCAATGACGGGCTGAAGCAGGGGACACAGATGGGACCACTGCAGAACAAGGCACACTTCGAGAAGGTCAAGGGCTTTCTCGATGACGCGAAGCGCAATGGCACGATCGTGGCGGGTGGCGAGGCGTTTGACCGTAAGGGCTATTTCATCGCGCCGACGATCGTGCGTGACATTCCGGACGATGCGCGGCTTGTCCGCGACGAGCAGTTCGGTCCGGTGCTGCCGGTGTTACGCTACTCCGAAGTCGATGACGCCATCGCCCGCGCCAATGATACGGATTATGGGCTCGGCGGCAGCGTATGGGCGAAAGATCTCGACCGGGCGTTCAACGTGGCGACGAAGATCAATTCCGGCACGGTGTGGATCAATAAGCACTTCGATCTGTCGCCCGATCTTCCTTTCTCTGGCGCCAAACAGTCCGGCATGGGCGCCGAAATGGGTCAGGAAGGACTGGAGCAGTTCACGCAGATAAAAATCATCAACATCGCGAAGTAGGAGAGCGCGCTCTCCTACGGAAGACGGTCATCGAAAATCTCTCGTCTTCACCCCGGATCGTGTCGATGTGCCGATCTTAAAATGCGCAAGAGCGACATTCGGTTCGAGCATGTCCGGCATGAGGAAGTCGGCGGGTTCGGCGCAGGCGCGGATGCCGTGCCGGCGACCTGGCGCTATGCGCCGGGTCCTGCGGTCGCGGCGCGCTCCACCTCATCAACGGGCTCTACGACGAGCAGCGCAGCGGGTGCCCGGTCGTCCGGATAGCGAATCTCTGCACGTGCGCTGCGCCAATGTCCGGAGTTGGCAGATAGAGTTGCAAAAGTCAGCTGCATGGGTTCTCAGCGCAATGTTCGTTCTGCCACGCACAGCGTTTTTGAATCTTCCCTGCCACGTGGACGCTGTCGACGAATCAATGTTGCGCGCAGCCGCAGGGGGTCCAAAACCCGGCGCCCTTCCAGTTGATCAAAGCTCGGCAGCTGCAGGGATGCGGTTACTTTGAGATCGGGAAGCCAGCTGGATTCGCGATGCTGCCGCCCTCCTCTCGTCGGATGGTAAGACTGGAACCAATGCTCGGCCGATAGGCATCAAATAAGCCCTAAAGTCCCAATCCCAGTCGTCGTCGGAGCGACCAATCCACGTCGCCGCCCGGCACGGCGACGCCCGAGATAACGCGGCCGATATGCTGCTCGAGCGCGGGCCGCCAGGGAACGAGGCTGAAGCCGAGACCGTCGTCGACCATGGCGAACCGGCCGCTGGAAAGCCGGGTCGAGCCGACAAGCTGGCCGGAGACGTAGTCGCCGGGAATGGCAGGCCGCCATTCCCGTCCACGCTCAGCGGCGAGCGCCTTGCCGGCGCGGTCGATATCGCCGGCCTCCAGCCGCTGGAGCAGGTCTTTGGACGCACGGATCCGGCCGTCGCCAAGGTCCGTGGCATAGCCCTTATCGGCCAGCCAGTGCCGGCGCCTGGCCAACGCTGCCGTCACCTCCTGGCCGAATCCTTCATCGGCCAGGATGGTGCGCTGGCGGGACGCCAACTCACGGTCGAGCCAGGTCGCGCCGTCATGGCCGACCTGCTGGTCGAGGCCCATGGGAGAGAGGACGCTGACTCGGATGTTCGCCCGGTCCCGTGCCAGATCGTACGCCTGACCACGTTCGGGAAGGTCGGCCGGGACGCGCCAATGGTCGGCGTCGATCCGTTCGACATGGCCGGCCCGGCGCAGCGCCTCCAGCCGCCGGACGTGCGAACGGACGAAGGCCTTCGGATCGCCGCCGATGCGATCGATGGTGGCGGTCGCCCGCTCGAGATGCTCGGACGGACGATAGACGCTTTCCTTCCCGGCAATGGCCAGGATGTTGCGGTCTGCAGCGCGCGGACCGGCAGGACCGGAGCTGGCTGCCACGATCATGCCCGGCCGGACTTCCTCGGCGGGGAAGGCGTCCATCTCAACGTGATGCACGCGGCCGTCCACACCGTCGACGACGAGCCGAACCCGTTCGCCCATCTCGTCGCCGCCCAGGCCCTTGTCGAGTACGCGGCCGACGACGCGTTCGGTCGTGTCTTCCCGGTGGAGCACGTAGCGCGTGACGGGCCGCTCGTCCGCCAGGCCCTCGCGGTCCAGCACCCGGTGCACGGTCTTGATAATGTCGCCGCG
>Ga0137413_10000895_pt1 | contig 10938 bp, 7 predicted proteins | sample CZODoug2_1_16fun_FD_108280 | JGI IMG/M metagenome (GOLD analysis project Ga0137413, IMG submission 108280) | Vadose zone soil fungal communities from Angelo Coast Range Reserve, California, USA - CZODoug2_1_16fungal (Illumina Assembly) | ecosystem: Environmental > Terrestrial > Soil > Vadose... | reverse complement strand
TGAGGCCGCCCATCGCCGGTTTGTTCACAATACGCGCGCGATCGATGGCAGCGATGGTAGGCGAGACGTTGGCTCCCAGCGCGAGCGGCGTGCGCCGTTGATCCGCCGCTGTCTTACGGCGCTCGCCGCCGTTCGTATCGGCTCAGGATCCATAGTGCGCCTGGCAACGCGGTAAAGTCGGCCACGAGAGCCAGAACAAATGCCGACGCGGAAACGGTGCCGAACTGCCGCATCGGCGGCAGGTCCGAGAGCGCGAGCGCGAGAAAGCCGCTCGTATTGATGAGAGTGGCGAACACGATCGGGCGGCCGGCAACCAGCATCGCATGACGCAGGGCGGCGGTCAGCGAGCCGCTCGAGCGGCCCTCCTGAAAATGATAGAAGAAATGAACTTGATCGTTCTCGGTCGCCCCCAGCACGGTCGAGCCGATGAGGATGGTCGCGATATTCAGCGGTATGCCGGCGATTCGCATGACGATGAACACCGACAGAATCGCGAACAATGATGGAATCATCGTCATCAGCCGCGCGGAGGGGCTGCGAAACACCAGCAGGAAGCCGAAAAATATGACGCTTGCCGTGAGTGCGAAGCTCTCGGTGAGCGTGGGAAGCAGCCGCTCGGTGATTGCTCCGGAAAGCACTCCCTTGCCTGCCAGGCGGCCGCGGACCGCGCGCAGCGCCGGATCGCTTGCCTGCGCCGCGGCCCAGGTCTGCTCGACGAACCTACGCATCGAGCCCGATGGCCCGAACAGCTCTCCTCTCCCTCGGATGCTGAGCCGTACGCTCGCGAGATCTGCCACGTCGACATATTCACGCGCGCCGGGTTCGGTCAGCATGATTTGCTCGAGATCGGCAGCGAGCTTCGGCCAGTCGGCGGGTGTCGTGGGCAATTGATCGGATCCGGATGCGATATATCGAGCCCACCGGAGCACCGACGTCGGACCGTCGACGGCATCGACGCCCGGATGCTGCTCGAGCCGGCGGGTCAAGAGCTCCACTGCACGCAAGAAATCCGGATCCAGCGCCTTGCCAGGCTGCGTCTGCAGCCAAAGATCGATGACGTCAAGCCCATTCGACTCCTCGAAGCGCCGAGTATCCTGCGCCACGCGCTCGCTGGGATTGACGTATGTCAACGCATCGGTTTCAAGGGTAAGAGGTGCGAGCTTGCCGGGGATGCCGAACAACGAGGCCGCTCCGCACAGCATCAACATCACCGCGCCGCCAACCAACGGCCAGCGGTAGCGGCGGGTCGCGGGGATCAGTACCTCGACGAAACCGGGAAACCACTTGCCGTCGGGAGCAGAGCCTGAGCGCAGCGGGGCACGCAGTAGCGACTGCAGCGCCGGAAACAGCGTGAAACAGCTCATCCACGCCACGATCAGTCCGCACGCGGTCCAAAGGCCCATTTCACGTACCGGGCGAATCTCCGAAACCGCGAGTGCGGCGAACCCGACCGCGGTTGCGAACATCGAGGCGGTGCACGGCAGGAATTTGTTGGCGAGCGCACGTGCGTGGTGCTCGAAAGGAGTCGGCGCGTCGTCCGGCTCCATATACCGAGAATGAATGTAGACGAGTGTGGCGGTGGTCGTGACCATGACGGTCAGCGGCACCAGTGTCGAGACAACGGTGTTTGACCAGCTGAAGACGTCGCCCAATCCCACCGCCATGGCGACTACGATACCGAGCGTGAGAACGATTGCCGCCAAGGCGCGCCAGGAGCGGTAGATGATCACCACCAGCGTCATCAGAAAAATCCCGAAGAGCGGCATGAACTTCTTCGTGGCCGTTCCGGTCTGGCGCTCGAGCCACGCCTTGAGCCATGGGTTTCCGACGCGCCGCACGGCGGTGAACGGATGACCGGATCGCTCGAGCGGCAGCACGATCGCATCGATCGCATCCAATGCATGGTCGCGCTCGGCCGGGGAATTTACGCGTAGTTCGAGCGCGATGCCGAAATAATGCTCGCCCACTAGTCCGGCGCGGCGGAACAGCGACGTACCGGCAGCGAAGGCCCGCATGCGCTCGACGTCGTTCGCATTGATTTTTTCGGCCGAGCCCGCGCGACGGTAGAGAGTCAAGAGACTATGAGCTTCGACGCGAGGAATTTTGCCCAGTTCGCGCTCCAGCGCATCGGCGCTTTGCAACGCTGCGAGACTCAGAGGATCCGGCGCCTCGAGCATGATGAGCGCCTGGTCACCTTCAGGAAATACTCGCTCGAATTCCTGAGTGGCCCGCGCCACTGGATCGCCCGCCACGACCAACCGCTCGATGGACGAATCGGTGGGTATCCGGGTAGCGCCGTAGATGCCGGCCACAGCCAGGATGAAGAATGCGCCGACGATCCAGTACCGTGCTCGCAACACGCGCAGGAAGATTCGAAGGAGCTTGGGCGAGACGAGCATACTCATGGGTAAACGCGCCCTCTTGCCCATACGGTGGGCCCCCAGCGCGTGGGAATGATAACCTACGGCCATGAGCACATTACTGATGGCGGCGGTTGCTACTCTAGTATTCTGCGCTCCGGGATACCCAGGCGGCGCAGGGGACGCACAGCCGTTCCTTGACAAATTCGCGAGCGCCACGGTAGCGACCGTCGGTTGGCCCGCGGGAAGCCTTGCAGCCGTATACGACCCGACCGAGCAGGGCGGCCTGCAGAAGCTCGGCAGTTCCGAGGCGGTCCTCGCCTTCGTGCCTTATGCATTCTTTGTGCAGCACGCAGCGCAGTTGCATCTGACGCCGCTCGCGCAAGCGGACATGGTGGGTATCGGCCCGCAGGAGCGGTGGACGCTGGTAGCGAAAGCCGGCACCGTCACCGGCCCGCCATCGATGGCGGGGTACACCATCCTCAGCGTTGCGGGCTACGCGCCGGAGTTCGTTCGGCACGCGGCTCTCGCGGCGTGGGCGCTGCCGCCGGACGTCAAGATCGAGTCGACGGGACAAATACTCAGCGCCTTGAGACGGGTCGCCACCGGCGAACAGGTCGTCGCGCTGCTCGACCAAACGCAGGCGGCGGCGCTGCCGACGTTGCCATTCGCAGCCCAGCTCAAGGCGGTGGTGCAATCTCCACCGCTGCCGGTTGCCATCGTTGCGGTCGTCGATTCCCGATTGTCCGCGGCGCGCGCACGGGCGTTGCAGGCGGCCCTTCTCAAGATGGGTCACGCCGCAGGGAACGCCGACACCTTGGCGCCGCTGCATTTACAGGGCTTCGTGCTGCCGCAACTTCCTAGGCCTTCTACGACGCCGTGAAGAAGTGGATCGGATGCGGGGTACTGGCGCTCATGGCCGTGGCGTGCAGGGCACCGCTGCGGCCGACGCTACAGAACCCGGCTCCGACTTCGGCCTCGGTGGAGGATCTGGCCGCGGCCATCGCGTCGGACGCAAAGCGCAGCGATCGTGAGAGCGACTCAAAGATCCGCGGGGATCTCGCGGCAGATGCGAGCCGCGACGCGCAAGCCTGCATTGCGCGCGAACCGCAAACCGCCGCCTGTCTTTACGGACGCGCCGTCGCTCTCGGCCTCGAGGCGCGTGCACATCCGACGCGCGCCGGAGAGCTGCTGAACAACATGCTCGGGTCCTTGGCAAGCGCCGACGCCGCGGATCCCAACTACGACCAGGCTGGCCCCGCGCGCGTGCGGGCGCTGGTGTTGATTCGCGCGCCGGGATGGCCATTGGGGCCCGGCGACGCCGAGGCAGGGTTGGTCGCCGCGCGTCGCGCCGCGACGCTGCAGCCGCAATATCCGCCCAACCTTCTGGCGTTGGCGGAGGCTTTGGCGAAGACAGGAGACGCTAACGGCGCCCGCGAAAATTACCAGCGTGCCCGCGACCTGGCGCAGGCGCTGCCTGCCTCCTCCGATCGAGACGACTGGTTGCGCGAAGCCGAGCAGGCGCTGAAACAAAAATAGCTGAGTGGGACCCTCCGAATTAGGTATGCCTGGATCGCAAGATGGGTAAGTTCGCCGCTTCGCGCGTGGGCTGGATGGCATAGCGTATCCAGCGTCCGGGATGTTCCGGACGATTTTAGGAGATGAGCGCCATGCGCCGCTATTTGAACTTGGAAACAGTAATCCCTTTCACGCTACTCATGATACTACTCGGCTCGTTGAACGCGTGCGCCGACGCTACCGCAGCGGAGCGGGGCGCTGACGTCCCCAGCCGCCGAGTCAGATTCGCCGACCTCGATCTGACCCGCAGCGCGGAAGCCGCTGTGCTGTACTCGCGGATCCACTTCGCGGCGAGAGAGGTGTGCGAGCCGGCAATTATCAGCTTCCCGCAAAAGTGGATGGTGAGTACGCGTCGCTGCGTGGATGAGGCGATCGCCCGCGCGGTCGCCGATGTGAACACGCCGGCGCTGACGAGCTACTATTTAGCGAAGATGAAGCCAACGACAATCAAGGTTGCCCAGCAGTGATAGGGAACCAAGAGACAGGACGGTGGAATCCACCGTCCTCTCTCAATCATCCGGCGGTGTTGTGCGCCTGCCCTTTGACCGCCTTCACGATCCCGAGTCCGAACGCGGCTGCGACGGCTTCGGTACGCGAACGCACTTCGAGTTTTTCCAGGATGGAGGACACATGATGATCGATAGTCTTCGCCGAAACGTGCAGCCGGTGGGCGAGTTCGGTGTTGGTATGCCCGTGCACCAGCAGCGACAGTACTTGGACCTCGCGCGACGTGAGTCCTGCCGGATTGTCACGCGTCGAGGCACGCGGCCCGCGCGGAATCCCGCGCACGCCCAGCTCGCGCAGCCGCTGACGCACGATAGCCGTTAGCGGGCCGGCACCCAGTCGTTCCAGAATGGCCAACGACTCGAGCAGTGCTTCTTCCGGTCCGTCCGCGAGTGCGAGCGCGCGCTCATAGGGCGCGCCGAGCTGCTGCCAAGCCGCAGCCGCGCCCTCCCAGTCTCCCGCAATCATCAGCGCGTACGGTTCGGCGATGTTCGCAGGGACCTCCAGCGATGGATTGGCGCGGTGTGCCCAATAGGCAAGCTCGCCCAAAAACCAGCGGTCCCGAACGCGTCCCGCCGCTTGCAGCCCGGTGGCCGCTGCCGCCGCCACCCGCTTCATATCGCCGCGATACCAGGCGACCTCGGCGCGAGTCGCCGCGACAGGTCCGATACGTTGCAATTCACCGGTCGGCAGCGCGAGCTGCATGGCTTCGTCGAGGAGCAGATCCACACCGGGATCACCGCGCCGCGCGCGAACGATGGCCAGCACGACCATGGCAGGTATCCGCTGCGAGATTGCGAGTGCGTGGTGCTCGATCAGTTCCACGGCCACGCGCGCGGCCTTGTCCCATTGACCCTTGTTGAGATCGCAGTGGGCGCTATAGGCGCGAATGTAGCTCAGATGGGTCTGGACTTCGTGCACGTCGCAGTACTCGAGGCCCTCAGGTATGTAGCGCTCCGCCAGCGAAGAAGGGAGACGCAGGCGCACCGAACTGCTCACCAGGTTGGCGTACGCGCGTCCCGCATGTTCCTGCAGATTGTGCTCGAGGGCGACGGCGAGACTCTGTTCCAGCGTCGCGAGCCCCGCGTCGTTGCCCGATCTCAGCAGCGCAGCGCCAATGTTGTTGAGGGCGTGCGCCCGCACGCCGTAGTCCCCAAACTTTGCAGCGAGATCGAGCGCGCGCTGGCCGAATTCCAGTGCCTCTTCGATCCTTTGGCTGGTCATCGCCAGTTGCGAGCGGGCGCTATAGGCCATGGCAAGTTCTCGCGACTGGGGGAGGGTCTCGAGCAGTGCGATGCCCTCGGCCACGTGCCTGTCGGCGAGCGCTGTCTGCCCCGACTTCCAGCACGGCCGTCCGAGCAACAACAGCACGCGTGCCTGCGCCGCGACATTGCCCAGTTCCCGCCAGAGGGCGAGCGCCCGAGTACCTGAATCGAGCGACGCAGAGACCTGATTGGTGATCTCGCATTCGGTCGCATGCAATTCAAAGAGGCGAGCACGCTCTGGTGCGCTCAGCGAATCGACATGGCGAAGGGCGGTCGCCAGATGCAGAACCGCTTCCCGATGCGCACCCGCGCGCGCGGCCTGCTCTGCGGCCCGCGGAGCATACTCGATCAGGGCTTTCACATCCTGCGCGAGCGAGGCGTGATGCACGAGGTGCGAGAGGTCGGCATCGCGCTCGATGAGGTTCCGCAGGATGCTCTGATGCAGCGCTTGGGCGCGTGAGCGTGGGATGGTGCTTTCAACCGCGAGCCGGCCCAACTCGTGACGAAAGGCAAGTGTCTCGTCGTGGTAGCGCAACAGACCGCGTGCCACAGCCTCATCGGCAGCCGCGCCGATGTCGTTGAGTATCGTCCGGGTGAGCCAGGACTCGGTTCGGCCGGGTAAGAGCGACACGAGCTCCGCCACCTCTCGTGCCCTGGGAGAGCATTGCATCAGGCGCGCCAGCACGGCGTCTCGTACGGTCTGCGGCACGGCGTGCGTCGGCGCTGACAGCAGCTCGCGCACGAAGAACGGATTGCCGCCGGTCAGCTGGAAAACCTCGCGGGCGTTGCGCAGTGTGCCTTGAGCGAGCTGTTCGACGGCATTGAACGAAAGCGCGGGTACGGGGATGCGTGCCGTATGCTGTCCCGTCAGTTCACCGAGGACGCTGCGTAGCGGATGCGTCGGGGCGAGCTCATCGTCACGAAAGGTCGCGATCAGCAGGCAACGGGTGCGCTGAATGCGCCGGCCGAGAAAGCGTACAAAATCGAGCGTTGCCTCGTCGGCCCAGTGCAGGTCCTCCAGCACCACGATGCTGACAGGGTTAGGCGGCGAGAACCACTCGAACAGGCGCGAGAATAGCTGGTCGCGCGCAAGACCGAGTTCGATAGGGGCACCCGGCAACAGCGCAATTCCCGTGACCAATTCGTTGACCGGACCCAGCACGCGTGAGGTCTGCAGCGCATCGGAGTAACCCCAGAACACGCGTGCCGCACCTGCAGCCTGCCGTGCAAATTGCTCGACCAGCTCACTCTTGCCGGCGCCCGCCTCGCCGCACACGAACGCGATCTTTCCGGCACTCGCCCCTGCTTCGCGCAGGAGTCGAGCCAGCTCCTCGAGTTCAGTTTGTCGTTCCAGCAGGTCCATTGGCTTCGCGCCACAGTATCCCGCAAGGCGCCGCGATTGGGTACGGGTGGCCCAATATGGGGAGCCCAAGCGCGCAATTTAGGTGGGTCGGCCGATTTCCCGCCGCGCGCGCGCATCTATCGTGCACGACGTAAGAGTCGTGAGCCAAAAGGAGGATGACCCCCATGCCCCGCTATGTGATCGAGAGAGAATTTCCGGACGGACTCCTGATTCCGATCGACGAGAACGGTGCCAGGGCCTGCCTGGCGGTGGTCGAGAGCAACCTGGCCGACCAGGTGACGTGGGTTCACTCCTACGTCAGCGCGGACAAGAAGAAGACGTTCTGTGTGTACGACGGACCCTCGCCCGAGGCGATTCGCCGCACAGCGAACCGAAGCAAGCTCCCGATCGATCGCATCACCGAGGTGCGTGTCCTCGACCCCTACTTCTACAAGTAAACGTACGACAAATAAACGACCGGTAGCCCCGGCGAAGGAGATGACAATGAATACCTTGTTGAAACTTCCCATTCTATGCGCGCTTCGCGCAGCATTTGTCCTGGGCGGCAGCGGTCTACGCCGCCTGTCGCGGGTCCTGTTGCCGCTGGCAATCCCCTTCGTCGCCATGGCGGACCCTTCGTCACTGATTGACAAAGTGCAAGATGCGACGAAACCATTCAAAGAACTCAATGTCGCGATCGGCCAAGGATGGGTGCCGGCCACGCCGTGCGTCAGCGGACCCGAAGCGGGCGCAATGGGGGTTCACTTTGCTCTTATGCCTCAGCCGGGCCAACCGGACCGCATTCATGATGGCATGCTGGACGCGGGCGAGCCGGAATTCTTGATTTACGAGCCGCTGCCGAACGGCGCGATGCGCCTCGTCGGCGTCGAGTTCGTCGTGATTGCCAGCGAATGGGCGAGCCGGCACCCGCAGGGAGGTACGCCCTCACTGGAAGGGAATCTCCTCAACTTCGTCGATGCGCCTAACCGCTACGGACTACCGGCGTTTTACGAATTGCACGTCTGGGCGTGGGAGCACAACCCGAAGGGGAGCTTCGCCGACTGGAACACTCGGGTTTCTTGCGACAAGCAAGCGGGCGATTGAACTGAAAGGCCGCGATTAAATTGAAAGCCGGCAGCACCCGCTTCAGCGCTTCTCAAAGCGGGTGCTGGCCCTCGTCTGAAACAAACCAATGGCATCCAGCCCTTTTGCGCCTATTCAGAGGAAATCCCTGACCAACTCATCTTAAAGCCTTAACCCCAACGGGCCGGCTTCGACGTTCCATGCGAGTATGGGCAACTTGTATGTTCGGTCGTGCGGCGACTGGGGGAGCGTGGGTAGTGACAGTGACGACATGGATGCGTGCAGCGGCATTGGCGTTGTTATGCAGTGCATCGGCGCACGCCGAGTCGCCGATTCCCAAAGATTTGGAGGGTTGGCAAGCTTGGGTGCAGGACGGCCAGGAGTTTCAACGCTGTCCGTTCTTCGCCAATACCCGTAGCACCAGTGAGAGCGATCGGATCTGTGCCTGGCCGGGGCGGCTCAGCCTGGATCTCAATCAAGGCGGCGGGCGCTTTACGCAAACCTGGATTAGCTTCATTGAAACCTGGGTGCCGCTGCCGGGCAACGTGGAGCATTGGCCGAGCGCCGTGACGGTCAACGGTGCCGCCGCTGCGGTCGTGGCGCGCGATGGTATTCCGCAGATACGCATAGCGGAAGGCACTTTTACACTCGCGGGCAGCTTTGCCTGGGCGAAGCGACCTGAATCCCTGCCTATTCCGCGGCAAACCGGCTTGGTCGCTTTGAGCCTGGACGGTCATGCGCTCGATCAAGCGGATCGGCCGGATGGCGCCGTGTGGCTGGGCAAACGGCGCGAGGCTGAAGTAGCGCAACAACTGGACGTGCAAGTCTATCGACTGCTGAACGATGAGATTCCCGTGCAGTTGAGTACCCGCCTGAATCTGCAGGTCGCCGGTGATGCGCGCGAGGAGATGTTGTCGCGAGTCTTGCCGCAAGGGTTTGAACCGATGTCGCTCGACAGTGAACTGCCGGCGCGCATCGAGGCGGACGGCCGCCTGCGCATCCAAGTGCGAGCGGGTAGTTGGACCGTCACGGTGCGGGCTCGAGCCGCGGCCGACGTGGGCAAAATTTCAATCCCAATCGCGCAGGGTCTTTGGCCGAAACAAGAGGTCTGGAGCTACGCGGCCGATGATCGCTTGCGAGTCGCGGCACTGGAAGGCGCGGAGGGGATCGACGCAACGCAGGCGAACGTGCCGGAGGAGTGGCGTTCATACCCGAGTTATCGGGTCGCGCCGGGCGGCACCGTGCAGATCGTCGAACGCAGCCGCGGCGTATCGCCGCAGGAAGGCAACCATTTGAATTTGCGGCGCGAGCTGTACTTGGACTTTGCGCACCAAGGATTCACGGCCATTGATCAGATCACCGGGCAGATGCGCAGCACCTGGCGTCTCGACATGCGAGCCCCCTATCGGCTGATGAGCGCGGCGAGCGGAGCGGACAATCTGCTCGTAACCGAGGCGGACGGCGCGACGCTCACGGGTGTGGAACTGCGCAACCCCGCGGTGCAGCTGGCGACGGTGGGTCGAATTGCAGCGCAGGGCGGTGCCATGGCCGCGAGCGGGTGGACCGAGCGCTTTGACCACGTGGCTGGTGTGCTCAATTTACCGCCGGGCCACCGATTGTTCGCCGCGTTCGGCGCCGATAGCACTCCCGGTGCGTGGGTCGAGCGTTGGGGCCTGCTGGATTTGTTCTTGCTATTGATCGCGACCGTCATCACGCTTCGACTCTTTGGATGGGGTTATGCGCTCGTCGCCCTTGCTGCGGTCGCCTTGGTGCACCAGGACGACCATGTGTTGGTGTGGTTGATTCTGTTCGCCTTGTTGGCCATTGCCACGCTGCGGGCGGTGCCGCCCGGTTCGCCGCGAATACTACTGACCGGGGCGCGAAACCTGTTGCTCGCGCTGCTGCTCCTGGTGTCGGTGCCGTTTGCGATTTCGCAGGTGCGTTTCGCGTTATATCCGCAGCTCGCCGACCGTGGGGGTTACGCGACTGAGCGGCCCATGGCGCCGGCGCCCGAGCCGCGGGTGGCGAACTTTGTACCGAGCGCGCCGTCGGCGAAACTCGAGGAGGTCGCAGTGACAGCGACGCGAAAGGCGAGTGCCGCGATGAGCATCGACGTGAGCCAGGGGCCGTCGCAACGGTACGCGCCCGGCACCGTGGTGCAAGCCGGCCCCGGGGTACCGCACTGGCGTTACGCCAGGTACCCATTTAGCTGGAGCGGTCCGGTCGATCCTACTCAAACCGTGCATTTCGTCATCTTGCGGCCCTGGCTGGTCGGTCTGTGGCGAGTCCTTGGCATCGCTCTGCTCGCCGGCTTGTTCGCACGAATGATGCGGGGCAGCCTCGACCTCAAAGCCCAGTGGCAACGATTGCTCTCCGGGCGCGGCGCAGCTGCATCGTTGGCATTCCTGGTCCTTGCCGGCACGATGCCATGCGCACCGACTCATGCGGCGAGCACACCGGATCGCGAGTTGTTGAACGAGCTCAAATCTCGTTTGTCGCGGCCGCCCAAGTGCGTGCCGAACTGCGCGGAGATCATGGCGGCCCGCATCGTTCTGGCGCCGTCCAGTCTCGAGGCGAGCCTCGACGTCGCAGCGTTGAGTGCGGTGGCCGTGGCGTTGCCCACCGCAGCACAGCGATTTGAGCCTGATGCGATCAGCGTCGACGGTATCGCCGTGCCGGGCGTTTATCGCGACCGCAATCAACAGATTTGGATTGCACTGAAACCCGGCGCACATACGGTCAAGGTGAGCGGCCGCTTGCCGGCGGCGGATTCGATCCAGCTGCTCTTCCCGCAAGTGCCGCGCGC
>Ga0137413_10000894_pt1 | contig 10947 bp, 8 predicted proteins | sample CZODoug2_1_16fun_FD_108280 | JGI IMG/M metagenome (GOLD analysis project Ga0137413, IMG submission 108280) | Vadose zone soil fungal communities from Angelo Coast Range Reserve, California, USA - CZODoug2_1_16fungal (Illumina Assembly) | ecosystem: Environmental > Terrestrial > Soil > Vadose... | reverse complement strand
GACTCACGTCCGGGCCCGGATCCCGGCGATCAGGATGTCGACCATGCGTTTGGCGGCCTGCTTTCCATCTGGTCCCGCACTCATATTCGCAACGCCGGCCAGGGCGCGCAGCAGGTCAAGCGGATCGTTATCCAGACGGATGTCGCCGCTCGCGACCGCACGATCGATCAACTTTGCAATGGCCCGCTTCATCTGTTCTGCGGACACCGAGTACAACTCGGACGGCCCGCCGACGATCGAATTGAGCGCCTCGGACATTCCGTGCTTGGTGGCCATATGGTCCACGAACAACAGCAACCATTCGCGCAAGGCGCCCGTCGGAGAATGCGTCTCGGCTAGCCGCGTGGCGGCTGCAACCAGCTGTTCTGTCTCATTGCGGTAGACCGCCTCGATCAGCGCGTCGCGGGTGGGAAAATGACGGTAGAGAGTCCCGGCCCCGACACCCGCGGTTCGCGCGATCTCATCGAGGCTGGCCCCAGGCCCTTTTTCAGCGAAGGCGGCCTTCGCGGTTTCGAGCAAGCGGATGCGGTTGCGCTGCGCATCCGCGCGCGGCTTGCGGGCAGTAGCGGCCTTCCCCTCATCGACCACGTTGAAAATACCCCTTGATAAACGGAGAGTGTCTCCGTATTTAAAGCGGAGACACTCTCCTCTTACGGCAAAAATGGTTGGCATACAATGGTTTGCCGCCAAGGGGAGTGGTGTGTCCAACGACTAAGGAGTTTATCATGACCAACGGCTTCGGAGCGACGTCCACCACTGATGATGTGTTGGCGGGAATCGACCTCCGCGGAAGGCGCGTGCTCATCAGCGGCGTGTCCGCCGGGCTGGGCGTGGAGACGGCGCGAGCGCTGGCGGCGCATGGCGCCCAAGTGGTCGGCGCCGTGCGCGACCTCTCCAAGGCGGAGCGGGCAACCGCGCAGGTTCGCGCGGAGGCGACGAATGGCGGCGGCTTCGAGCTAGTGGAGCTGGATCTCGCCTCGCTCAAGAGCGTGCGCGCCTGCGCCGACGCGCTGGTGGCCGACGGCCGCCCCTTTGACGCCGTGATTGCCAATGCCGGGGTGATGAGAACGCCCTTCGGCCACACCGCGGAGGGCTTCGAGACGCAGTTCGGCACCAACCATCTCGGCCATTTCGTGCTGGTGAACCGCATCGCGGCGCTGATCGCCCCGGGTGGACGACTGGTGAACGTCGCTTCTTCCGGCCACCGCTATTCGGATGTCGACCTCGACGATCCCAATTTCGAGCGCATGCCCTATGACCCGATGATGGCCTATGGCCGTTCCAAGACCGCCAACATCCTGTTCGCAGTGGAGTTCGACCGGCGGCACAAGGCGCGCGGCGTACGGGCGACGGCGCTGCACCCGGGCGGAATCAAGACCGAACTCGGCCGCCATATGGCGGCTGATGAGCTCGACAGCGTGGTCGCGCAGATCAATGCCCAGTTGGCAGCCGCGGGCGAGCCACTCTTCCGGTGGAAGACGATCCCGCAAGGGGCCGCGACATCGGTCTGGGCAGCCTTCGTCGCCCCGGCCGAGGATGTCGGCGGCCGTTATTGCGAGAACTGCCAGGTGTCGAAGATCACCGACGGGCTGATCAGCCCGGTGAGCCCCGGTGTGCGGCCTTATGCGCTCGATCCAGCACACGCGAGGTTGCTGTGGGACAAGAGCGAAGCAATGGTGGGCGAGCGCTTCTGACCATCCGGCCGATACCCGCTTGCGAACAGGCAACCTCCTTCGACACAGTAACGCCTTCTCGCCGGCACGGAGGTCTAGGGCCAGTCAGCGAAGTCCAGCGTCGGCTTGGACCGTCCAGCCCTGCTGCGGACGGCAACGCGCCGACGCCAGGCTCCAGGTGCTTCGCCCGTGTGCTTGCTGAAGAAGCGACTGAAATAGGCGGTGTCCTTGAATCCCAGCGCGAATGCAATCTGTTTGACTGTGGCGCTGCTGGCTTCCAGCCGCGCAGCGGCCTCCTTGACGACGCGTTGCTGGATCAAGGCGCTCGGCGACCTCTTCAGCTCTCGACTGCAAAGCGCGTGCAAACGATCCGGCGTCATGCCGAGAAGGCTCGCGTAATCGGCCACGCGCAATTGCTGGTGATAGCGTTCCTCGAGCAGCCTTCGGAAGCGGTTCAGGATCGCGGCACTGCTGCCCTCCTCTTCCTGATCGCTATCGCGGGCAAAGAGACGCCAGAAGCGCAACACGCACAACGTCAACTCCGCGGACATGATGGATGCGGCGCCGCTGCGCGCCGGCGTCGCGATCTCGGTTGCGATTGCCACGATCGAACGCGATACGGTGGTGACAAGATCGGGCTGAACCGGGAGCGCCATGATCCCGCCGGCTCCTTCCAGGGCGAAGTAAGCCGGTTCGGCCGAGGGCGGCAGGTAACGGTGCCACGCGCCCGACCTCAGGCAGAGCAGTTCGGCGGCTGCGCCCGCAAACACGTTCAGATACTCGGCGCATCCCGGAGGTAGCCAAACGATGGCCGGGCCGCACAATGCGATCGTCTCACCGTTTGCGTAGACCTCCGCGGCTCCGCCGCTGTGAAGGCAGAGCAGATGGATGAATGGTCGGGCTGTCTTGGAGGCCAGCGCCCAACGCCGCGCCTCGTAGTGTGACGCAATCAGTTCGGCGCCGATTGCAGCCGGCCCACCCGTCGAGACGATGGATGCGGCCTGATTGGCGCTCGCGCCCCCTCGACGCATTTGGCCAGACGCACCGGAACTGTGCAATCTTTCGCCAGATCTGTCCATTGTGTGAGAAAAGCCGAGGGTGCTTGCTACGTCAAGTCTTGGCCGTGCCAGCTCAAGGAAGCTGCCAAAAAGAAGCCGGGACTTTCAGGAAACGACCTGCTCGCTTGAGCGAAATATGGAGGGAGGATCGACATGTTTTCGGCGAACCGTCGAACGTTGCTGCGCATCACCAGCCTGACCGCGATGGCCACGGCGCTGGGGACCTTTACGTCTGCCGCCGACGCGCAAGAAAAGATCCGCATCGGTTACGCGATTTCCAAGACCGGCCCCTATGCCGGCGGTGCAAGCATCACCACCCTGCCCAATTACGAATTGTGGGTGAAGGATGTGAACGCGGCCGGCGGCATCAAGCTGGGCGACAAGCGACTATCTGTTGAGGTCGTCGAGTATGATGATCGCAGCAGCTCGGAGGAGGCGGTGAAGGCGATCGAGCGACTCGCCAATCAGGACAAGGTCGATTTCATTTTTGCTCCATGGGGCACGGGTCTCAATCTCGCGGTTGGCCCAACCCTGAACCGCCTGGGCTACCCTCACCTCGCCGTCACCTCTGTCACCGACAAGGCGCCGGAGTTGGCGAAGCGCTGGTCGAACGCCACGTTCTGGCTCGGCACCTCCGCGCAGATCTCCGAAGCGCTCGCTGAACTACTCGGCAAGCTGAAGGGCGAAGGCAAGATCGGCGGCAATATCGCCATGGTGAGCGTCGCCGACCAGTTCGGCATCGAACTGGCCGTGGCAGGCCGCGAGGCATTCAAAAAGGCCGGCTTCACGCTCGCCTATGACAAGACCTACCCGCTCGGCTCACAGGACCTCCAGCCTCTGCTGAACGACGCGATCGCTGCGAAGCCCGATACATTCATCGCCTTCAGCTACCCACCGGATACAATTGCGCTGACCGAGCAGGCGCAGCTCCTGAAGTTCAACCCGAAGATTTTCTATGTCGGCGTCGGCACGGCCTTTCCGTTGTTCAAGGGCAAGTTTGCTGCCAACAGCGACGGCGTGATGGGAATTGGCGGCTGGAACGCAGACTCCCCGGCCCTCAAGGACTATCTCGCGCGCCACAAGGCCGCGACGGGCAAGGAGCCCGATCGCTGGGCCAGCCCGATCACTTACGCAAGTCTGCAGGTGCTCCAGCAGGCAATCGAGACGGTAGGCAAGGTGGACCGGGCCGCTGTGGCGGCGGAGATCCGTTCAGGCACGTTCGACACCATCATCGGCAAGGTCAAGCTGAAGGATGGCCTGCTGCAGGAGGTGTGGAGCGCCGGCCAATGGCAGAATGGCGAGTTCTACGGACTCGCGCCCACGTCGTTGCCGGGCGCCCGCGCGCCGATTATGCCGAAGCCGCAGTGGCAGTGAGGCGAGCCCGGCGGGCAGGTCTCTCGTGGTGAGAGTCTGCCTGCTGCCGGGTCAGTAGGACGCCGTCCCATGTTACTGTTCGATATTGTCCTGCCAGGCCTCGTGCTGGGGGGCATGTATGCCCTCATCGCACTCGGCTTGACGCTGCAATACGGCGTGGCGCGTGTCATGAACCTCTCCTATGGCGAGTCGCTGGTCGCGGCCGCCTTTGGCGCGCTGTCTCTCTATACGGGTCTCGGCCTGAGCCCACTGGCCGCGCTGTTGCTGGCAGTCCCGTTCGCGTTCCTGCTGAACTGGCTCCTTTACAGATTTCTGCTCGAACGGCTGATGCGGCGCGGCAAGGATCGCAGCGCGCAGGAGATCGACAGCATCCTCGTGACCTTCGGCGTGCTGTTCGTCATCCAGGGCATCATGCTGGTCGCATTCGGCGGGCAGTATTACAGCTACAGCTATCTCTCCATTGCCGTTGTCGTCCTGGGCTCGACCTTGGCGGTCAACCGGCTCGTCGCGCTGCTGTTCGCGGCTGGGATCGGCATCGCCGTCTACATTGCATTGACGCGCACGCGCATGGGCACCGCGGCCCGCGCCATTGCGGTCGATGCTAATGCGGCGCGGCTGGTCGGAATTGACGTGTCTTCGCTATCGGCCCTCGTCTTTGCTTGCGGTGGCGGCCTGGTGGCCGTCGGCGGCGTGCTCATCAGCATGTTTCTTACCTTCAATGCCTCGATGGGTGTGGTCTTCACCATGAAGGCGCTAGTTGTCGTAATCATGGGCGGCGTCGGTAACGTGATGGGCGCGCTGGTCGCCGGGCTGATCCTTGGCATCGTCGAAACCGCGGTCGCCCGACTGGTCGATCCGGGCCTGACGCTTGCCGCCACCTATGCGCTATTTCTCGCAGTCCTGCTGATCAGGCCAACCGGCTTGTTCGGAAGGGCCCCCTCGTGATGGGCCGGACCATGATACTCGGGTGGTGTGTGGGACTCGCTCTCGCCGCGGCTGCCATCGCCTACCCGCTCTATGCCAACGGCTACTATCTCGCCCTTGGCATTAGCATTCTCTACTTCACGATCCTGGCGACCGCCTGGGCGATGTTCTCGGGCCCTACCCGTTATATCTCGCTCGCGACTGTCGCGTTCTTCGGCCTTGGCGCCTATACCGCGGCGGTCCTCGGCGAGACGATGCCCTGGCCCGTTGTGCTCCTGGCGGCGGCGGTGCTCGGTGCGCTGGTTGCCGCAATCACCGGACTGTCAACGCTGCGGCTGTCCGGCATCTATTTTGTGATCTTCTCGTTTGGCCTTGCCGAACTGATCCGGCAACTGGTGATCTGGTACGAGGTCAACGTCCACAAATCAGTCGGGCGCTATCTGTTCAGCGCGCTGACACAAGACGTCCTTTACTGGCAACTCCTCGGCCTGATGACTCTTGTCTTCGTGGCGGGTTGGCTGCTCGGCCGCTCGCGCTACGGGCTTGCGCTGCGGGCCATCGGCGCCGACGAAACTGCCGCAGGCCACTCCGGGATCGATGCCACGCGCGTCAAGCTTGGCGTATTCATGCTGAGCTCGGTGTTCATGTCGGTAACAGGCGCGGTAATGGCACCGCGCTGGACTTACATCGATCCGTCGATCGCCTTCAATCCGATGATCTCGTTTCAAGTCGTCATCATGGCGCTGTTGGGCGGCGCCGGCTCGCTGTTTGGTCCTGTCCTCGGCGTCGTTCCACTGGTGCTATTGTTTGAGGTTCTCACCGCGACGCTGCCCAACCACTTCAGCATCCTGCTCGGTGCCATCTTCGTCCTCATCGTCATGATGCTTCCGAAGGGCGTAATCGGATTGGTCGAGACTTGGTGGTGCGCCGCCCGCACGGACGGCGCAGCACCCGTCAGGAACGAGAGTGGACCGCTACTGGTGGTCGATGGCGTCGGCAAGTCCTTTAGCGGACTGCGTGCGGTCGATCAGGTCAGCTTCGAGGTCGCGCGTGGAGAAATCGTCGGGATTATCGGCCCCAACGGCTCAGGCAAAACGACACTCCTGAACATGCTGTCCGGCGCACTGCTGCCATCATCAGGCACAATCCGGTTTGGCGACGTTATGATCAACGGGCTTCGGCCATACCGGATCGCGCGCCTTGGCCTCGCCCGCACTTTCCAACTGGTACGCGTGATGTCGGACCTGACGGTTGCAGAGAATGTGGCGGCTGCACTGCTGTTTGGCGCGGCTCCACCGGTTTCGGGCAACACGACAGAGACCAGCCGGCGGCTGCTCGATGCCGTGGGGCTCGGCGCCATGCGCGACACTCCAGCCGGCGAGCTGACCTATATCGACCAGAAACGGCTAGAGCTGGCCCGTGCGCTGGCGCTCGAACCGCGCCTCGTGCTGCTCGACGAATGGCTGGCCGGTCTCAATCCGAGCGAGCTCGAGACCGGCATCGCCCTGATCGCGAAGCTGCGCGACGGCGGCATGACCATCATCATGGTCGAGCATGTGATGGACGCGATCCGGGCCCTCTGCAGCCATTGCATCGTCATGAACGGGGGCAGCGTGATCGCGCGCGGTGTCCCGGACGAGGTCCTGTCTGATCCGAAAGTCGTCGCGGCCTATCTGGGAGACGACGATGCTTGAGGTCTCCGCGCTCTCCCACTTCTATGGCAAGCACCAAGCGCTGTCGGGCGTTGCGCTCGAAATTGCGCGCGGCGAGATTGTTGCGATCCTCGGCGCCAACGGCGCGGGAAAATCAACGCTGCTCAAGACGCTCGCGGGCCTCATCAAACCCACGTCCGGCGCGATCATTCGCTTCGAGGGACAAAACCTCGCCGAGCTTCCCGCGCACCTGATCGTTGAGCGCGGGATCGCGCTCGTACCGGAAGGCCGTGGCGTCTTCGGCGAGCTGACCGTTGCCGAGAACCTCCAGCTCGGCGCCTATCCCGCCCGCGCACGCGCCGATGAAGCGGACAGGCTGGCGAAGGTGCTTGCGCTGTTTCCTCGCCTGACTGAGCGCATGACGCAAGCCGTCCGGACGATGAGCGGCGGCGAGCAGCAGATGGTCGCGATCGGCCGCGCGCTGATGTCCAATCCTCTCCTGCTGTTATTGGACGAGCCCTCGCTCGGCCTCTCGCCGCTGCTCAGCCGCGAGGTCTTCCGCGCGCTGACGCAGATCCGTGGGGACGGCGTCAGCGTGCTTCTCGTGGAACAAAACGCCCGCGCAAGCCTCGATGTCGCCGATCGTGTCTATCTGATCGAGTCGGGCCGCAACGCTGGAAGCGGGCTGGCCCGTGAGATGAAGAACAATCCCGATATTCAGCGCGCCTATCTCGGCAAGGCCCCCGCAATCGCACCACAACCATCCTCGCAACCAATGGAGAGCTCCATGAACGCAATCGACCTTCTCATCGGCGGCAAAGATCAATCGGCGAGCAATCAGCGGACATTCCAGCGTCTCAATCCCATTAGCGGCGAAATCGCAAGCATTGTAGCGGCAGCTTCAATCGACGATGCCATGCGCGCCGCTGATGCCGCTGCGGCCGCCTTCCCGGCCTGGTCCCAGCTTGGTCCTTCCGAACGCCGCAAGCGGCTCAGCGCTGCGGCGGATATTCTCGCACGCCGGGCACCGGAATTCACCGCCCTGATGGTAGCCGAGACCGGCGCCACTGCAGGCTGGGCCGGCTTCAATGCGCATTTGGCAGAGGGCATGTTGCGTGAAGCCGCCGCGATGACGACCCAGATCTCCGGTGAGGTCATCCCCACGGACAAGCCCGACAATCTGGCGATGGCCTTCCGGCAGCCGGTTGGCGTCGTGCTGGGGATCGCGCCGTGGAACGCACCGGTGATCCTCGGCGTGCGAGCTATCGCCATGCCGCTCGCCTGCGGCAATACGGTGGTGCTGAAGGCCTCGGAAATGAGCCCCGGCGTGCATCGGCTGATCGGGAGCTGCCTGACCGAAGCGGGTCTTGGCGACGGCGTTGTCAATGTCGTGACCAACGCGCCCGAGGATGCGCAAGCCGTGGTCGAGGCCCTGATCGCCCACCCAGCTGTACGCCGCGTGAATTTCACCGGCTCGACCCGCGTGGGGCGCCTCATCGCGCTCGCCTGTGCGAAGCATCTGAAGCGCGCGCTACTCGAACTCGGCGGTAAGGCCCCACTCGTCATCCTCGAGGATGCCGATCTTGATGCGGCTGTGAACGCGGCCGCCTTCGGGGCTTTCATGAACCAGGGCCAGATCTGCATGTCGACCGAACGGATCGTAGTCGACGACAAGGTCGCTGACGCGTTTGTCGCCAAATTCGCCACCAAGGCGAAGGGTCTGCCGCACGGCGACCCCCGCAAGGGCAACGTCGTGCTGGGCTCGCTGGTGAGCGCAGCTGCCTGCGACCGCGTCGGCGGCCTGATCGACGATGCCGTTGCCAAAGGTGCGGTGATCGCGGCTGGCGGACACGGAAGCGGCACGATCATGCCGGCCACGATTGTCGATCATGTGACCCCGGCCATGCGCATCTATGGCGAGGAAAGTTTTGGTCCCGTCGTCACCGTCGTCAGGGTCAGCGGCATTGATGAGGCCGTCCGTGTGGCCAATGACACCGAATACGGCCTCTCCTCCGCCGTGTTCGGTCGCGACATTGCCCGGGCCCTCGGTGTTGCCAAACGGATCGAGGCCGGCATCTGCCACATCAATGCGCCAACGGTACATGACGAGCCACAGATGCCTTTCGGCGGCACCAAGGCGTCAGGCTACGGCCGCTTCGGCGGCAAGGCCGCCATCGATGAATTTACCGAGCTGCGCTGGATTACGGTGCAGACCGGGCCGCGGCACTATCCTTTTTGAGCTATCGCTTCTGATTTAAGCTGCGGCGAGCGCGCCCTTCGATCGGTTTCAAAAGAAGCGCTGTGCTTCCCGCGGCTGGAATGCACCGAAGGAGGAGCGGTGCGGCTCGCATCGCAGAGTCGTGATCATTTCTAGGCGTGCCCTGCGAGAACGCGCGGCCGATTTAGCTCACTATCCCCTAACGCTGCGTGCGTCTCAAAAAGTGAATGATCGCGTAAATATACTTCAGCAAGGGCGTCCGAACGCCGTTACTCACAAAAGCCGCTCGTAGAATCCCCCGTATGATCGGGTTGGATCGGGTCTGGCTGCTACGCGAGCGCCTGTCGGAAAACTGCAAATACGCGAAGAAAGGGCTTCCGTATGCGTATAGTCCGCACGCGTTTAGTCGACGGTCATCCACCGCCGCTCGCGGGCCGAACGATAGGCGGTCTCTACAAGTTTTTGAATCTCGTAGCCCTCAGCAAAGTCGGGACCGCGTGTCGGTTCGCCCGCCACGGCGCGGATGAAGTCGCGCACTTCGATCGCCTTGAGGTCGTTGAAACCGATCTGATGGCCAGGGGCGACGCAGAAGGCACCATAGGGCTCGTGCTCGGGCGCAGCGAAAACGGTCCGGAAGCCGCGCAAACCCGTTTTGTCGTGGATGAAGTAGACCCCAAGCTCGTTGAACCGCTCCTGGCTGAACAGGATCGCCCCCCTGGAGCCGTAAACCTCGAAGTCGTGCTGCATCTTGCGGCCGGTGGCGATCCAGTTCGCTTCGATGTTGCCGGTCGCGCCATTCGCGAAGCGGACCAGGAGGCGGGCGACGTCGTCGACTTCAACGGGCCTGGTTTCGCGCGCGCCTGGCTTGACCGGCCGATCGATGATCGGCGTCTCGACCGCGGCGATCAGCTCAGTGATCGGGCCAATTAGATAGCGTGCGGTGGCCAGGGCGTGGCTGCCGATGTCGGCCAGCGCGCCGCCGCCGCCCGCGGGGTCAAGCCGCCAGGTCCACGGCGACTGCGCATCTGCCATGTAGTCCTCGGCGTGGACGCCGCGGAAGGTGCGGACCTCGCCGATCTCCCCCGCCTCGATCAGACGCTTGGCGAGCGCGAGCATGGGGTTCTTGAGATAGTTGAATCCGACTTGGGTCGCGAGGCCCGCTTTTGCTGCGGCTTGCGTCATCTCCAGCGCATCCGCTGCGGTCGGCGCAAGGGGCTTCTCGCAATAGACATGCTTGCCCGCCGCGATTGAGGCCAGCGCCATCTCGCGGTGAAGTGTATTGGGCGTGGTGATGTCGATCACCTGCAGCTCGGGATCGTCGAGCAGATCGCGCCAGTTTCCGGTCGAGCGGCGGAAGCCAAGCGATCTGGCCGCGCGCGCTGCGGTCGCGGCATCGACGTCCGCCAGCACGGCAAGATCCACGTCGAAGGGAAGGTCGAAGACCCGGCTCGCCGTCGCGAAGCCGAGCGCATGCGTCTTGCCCATGAACCCCGATCCGATCAGTCCAATGCCCAGGCGCTTCTTGCTTGCCATGTCCCGTACTCCCTCGAACCCGGCCGACATGCTCGAGTGTTCGAATCCTGTTCCGCACCCCAGCGGCTCAACCAGCGCAGGGATCACCGCTAACAGCGGATCCACTCGCAAGCATCCACCCTTGAAATTTGGGCTGCGGCGGCCATTGACGAGAGATTAGTCCGGCTCAGACAACGCTGCAATAAAATTTGCGCGACCTTGGATTGCGCATTTTTTTGTTTGTGCTACTCATTGATAAGAACTGTCACGAGAACGAGCGTGGACAGATCACGCGCCACCGCGAAGACGATGGCGCCACCAAGAATGGTCCCGGGGGGTCTGTCTGCAAATGCGCAACCCGTCTTGGCATGCGGATGCAACGACCTGGAATTGTGTCTGGCCCAGGCCGATATTGACATTTCTGGCTGCGCCCGAGCTTCCTTTCAGCGACACGTTCTTCCTTACGATCGCCGATCACGGGCGGGCCATGCTCTTGCCTTTTGGAGGTTGATCGATGTCAACGCAGCTCGGCACCG
>Ga0137413_10000893_pt1 | contig 10947 bp, 10 predicted proteins | sample CZODoug2_1_16fun_FD_108280 | JGI IMG/M metagenome (GOLD analysis project Ga0137413, IMG submission 108280) | Vadose zone soil fungal communities from Angelo Coast Range Reserve, California, USA - CZODoug2_1_16fungal (Illumina Assembly) | ecosystem: Environmental > Terrestrial > Soil > Vadose... | reverse complement strand
GGTCGCAACCGATCAGCGCTCCCGTCAGTACGACGAGCGCCGTCAGATGGTAGTAGTGCTGCATGTCGCCTCCCTCCGTGCGAGCGGGGATTGTACGAAGACAACAACCTCGGCGTCAGCGAGCAACGCGCGGCGGCATAGGCTTCGCTCTGGCCAGAGCTGCCACGGCGATCGCGGGCAGAGACACTACTTGGCCTTGAAAGATGCAGCAAGCAGCCGTAAGTGGCGCATGCGCTCATCCGTCGAAGGATGGCTCAACAGATACCCTTCCATCGAGGACCCGGAATGGGGTTCAGCCAATTTCTTGAGGGCACCAGCGAGTAATGCCGGCGACATCCCGTTGTGCAGCAGTAGCGCCGCCCCATAGTCATCAGCCTGTCGTTCAAGGGCTTGCGAATACCTTGCTTGCACCACGGCTGCCGGTGCAACCGCAAGCAGATGGCTGATATCGCCGATGTAAAGTGTCCAGAACGCTCCTACGGCGGAGCTCTGCAGAAGCAGCTGCAAGGCGTGACGTCCGTGCGCATGACCCAACTCGTGGGCCAGTACCGCCAGAGTCTGCTGATCGTCACCGATTGACGTGATCAGATCGTCAAGCACAATAATCGTTCCGTCGGGCAGAGTGAAAGCATTGGCTCCCAGTTGGGGCGAACCCCGAAACAACAACGTTGAATCCGAAGTGCCGCCCTCCGGCAGACGCAATCCATGGAATTCGGCACTCAGCGCCTGCTGGCGTTCCTCGGCGATCTTGCTCGGCAGGAGAATTCCGCCGTCCAATATTTTCAGCGTCTGCACGGATAACGCTTTGCCTATTGCCGGCGGCAGGCGATGCGCGCCCTCCGCAGCCGCCCATGGCAGGCCCCATTTGTACGCTACGACTGCGAGCACCACACACACAACGATCGAAAACAGGACCCATTGCAGATGACGCTGCATGCGATCGACCCACCCATCGCGATGTGCCGTCAACGACAACAAGATATCAAGCGCATCCAGGTCACGTACTTCGCAAAATGTGCCGTCCTTCAAGCGCAGCCGGCGCGGGGCCCGTCCAAGTCGTTCATCCACTCTTACAGTGGCAAAAGGGACGCGGAAATCGATGTCCTCGCCCGTAACGACGAGATCTTCGCCGACCACTGACAAAGTGACGACGCGAATGCGCGTTGAGCGTCCGTCGAAATAGTCCGCGCGAAGCAAATTCAGCCCATCCCGGGCCTACAAAGAGATGTCGAAATCGAACGCAGTCGCCGCTTCCTCGCCGACCGCACCGATGGTTTCGGGTTCCGTCTCCACGAATTCCTGTAGATCGCTCGCCGGCAATACTCGCGCGGACTCCAACTGAAACTTCGCGAGACGCACTTTGGTCCACGGAATGAACAATCCCAGGGTCAGCATCACGAGCAGAAGGTTGCTCAAGGTGATCCAAATCAGGACAAATGGCGACATGCTGCACTCAATGCGATGTTCGCCGAGACGTGTGTTGTTCCAGATCAGGTTGGTAATGAGCGCATGAAATGCCGGCCCAATCGAAACCCCCATCAAGAGCAGTCCGCCATAGAGAATGACCAGAGCCCTGAATACAGCGTGCGGATTAGGGTGCATGCCGTGCTTCTGTGCTTGAGACAACGCAGTTAATGCACCGCCGATTCCACTAACACTGATCACGATTGCGAAGACCACGATGGCTGCCAGTAACAGCAGATAGATCAAATAGAACTGGCCGGCTCGAGCGTGAAAGGAGCACCGAGTGCGTCCGAACCAACTGTTGTCGTGCTGATAGGCCTTCAGCCGCTGATGCATAAAGGGCGCCATGACATAAAGCGTGATCAGGGTCAGAAACCCGTTCAGCAGGAAAACACGATAGGCGCCGGCTACGGTGCCGCGAAAGTGAAAACGCGTGCCACGCCAACTCGTATTGTAGAGCCGAAACCGGAATGAATTGCGTAGCAGCCACGGCATGACGACTGCAAGGCCAGCTACAGTGACAAACGTTAACGGCGAATGCAGGCGCACCGACAAGTTGTAGGCAATCAGCATGCCCAGCGCTATCACGCGTCCGATCAAGATCCTGATCGGACTGCCGTGAAAATCGAAGCTCGACCCGGCCACCTCGGTGTGCCGATAAAAGTACTGCAGTCGCCGCACCTTGGCCCACGGCGAATAGATGCCCAAGGTGACGATCGTCAACAATAAATTGACGATCCAGACGCCGAAATATTCGCCGCCGCGACCGGTGAAATGCAATTGTTCCGCCGCACGGGCCGAAGAAGCCTGCGACGGTGATTCACTTCCCGAAATCTTTTCCATGGACCCAACTCCCTTTGATTTTTATAGGTGTTGCGAAAAAGGCTACCACAGTGCGGTGTGTGTGAGTCTTCGATAGCTGCCGTTCGCCAAAGGCCCGTTTTGGTCCGCGAGCAGCCACTATTGGCACACTTACTGCCACTACGTCCGGCGATGCGGCTCCGCTAAGTGTTTGAGTTGTCTGGTGTTCTCCGGTGTTGGTTTGTGACCTAACTCGATTTGTAAACCGTTGGTCGGGAGTTCATATCTCTCAGCCGGCAAATTTCGCAACGGTATCCGGTTTTTAAAAACCGAGGGTCCGGAGTACTCTTTCGCGCCATGACCAACGAATCGTCCGCGTCGGCTTCCGACGATGTCGGCTTCGAGCTCTACGACCTGAGGGTGGAGGTCGTCGGTCCGGCGGATCGGCCGATCTACTGCGGTGCGCGCCTGGGTGACTACTTCGAGCTCCATGGCGAAATGCTCAAGCTCCCTCCCGGGCAGGGATTCTCCCTCTACTCCCTCGCCGCACTGCTGCCGCTGCTCCCGGCCAAGCAGCGGATGACCGATCCACATGACTGGATGTCGACGGACGCAGAGATCGCCTGCCCGGACCCGAATTGCCCTACTCGGTTCCGGATCACGCGCATCGGGCGGCGGCGTTTTCGCCGTTCCGACGTGACGGCGGTCACCCCGCCCGACGGCCGCACCAAGTGATCCCCAGGTATTCCTTCCCCCGCGGCTACTCGGTGTCCCGCCTCATCAAGGGCGGCTGGCACCTGGCTGGCGGCCACGGCGCGATCGATTCCGGGCAGGCGGTGAAAGACATGGCGCGGTTCGTCGAGGCCGGCATCACGACCTTCGACTGCGCCGACATCTACACCGGCGTCGAAGCACTGATTGGTTCCTTCCGCCGCGCCTACCCCTCCCTGGCCGGGCAGGTCCAGGTGCACACGAAGTTCGTGCCCGATCTGTCCGAGTTGCAGACACTGGACCGCGGCTACGTCGAAGCCGTCATCGATCGATCCCTGACACGGCTCGGCATGGAGTGTCTCGACCTCGTGCAGCTTCACTGGTGGGACTTCGCCCTGCCGCGCTACGTTGAAACGGCTCTCGAGCTGGATCGACTGCAACGCGCCGGCAAGATCGCGCGTCTGGGTGTGACCAATTTCGATACGCCGCATCTCGAACAGCTGCTCGCCGCGGGCGTGCCCGTCGTCGCACACCAGCTCCAGTATTCACTCCTCGACGACCGGCCAAGAGCGACCATGGTGGCTTGCTGCCGCAATCACGGCATAGCGCTGCTGTGCTACGGAACCGTGGGCGGCGGATTTTTGTCGGAGCACTGGCTTGGCCGGCCGGAGCCCGCCGCCGCGCTGGCGAACCGGTCCTTGATCAAATACAAGCTGGTCATCGATGACTTCGGAGGCTGGGCGCTGTTCCAGGAGTTGTTGGCGGTCCTGGCGGACATTGCGCGCAAGCACCGCTGCGACATCGCCTCCGTGGCAACCCGGGCCGTGCTCGACTTGCCGCAGGTGGCTGCGGCTATCGTCGGCGCCACGAACGCGGCCCACCTGCCGGCTCACGCGCGCATTGACGCATGGCGCCTCCAGACCGAAGATCGGGCAGCCATCGCGTCGGTGACAGAGCGCCGCCGGGGTCCGAAGGGGGACGTCTACCAACTCGAGCGTGACCGGACGGGGCGGCACGGCGCGATCATGAAGTACAACTCGAATGCGCTGGCATTGGTGTCGCGGCCGACGACGTCCGCGCCTGAGTAAATAACGCGGCACCAATGGTCGCGGGCATACGCCGCTCCATTGCCAGCCGCTCACACGGGGGGAGCTACCATGACGGCGGAGCGAATTCTCTTAGGTCTGATGGCGCGCATTGCGCGGAAGCTGCGGGCTGCGATTGGCGCGACATTGATCGGCGCGACGATAATTGGCGCCTCCGTGCTCGCAGGCACCGCTCGGGCGGACCAGGCGACTGCGCAGGCCGGCTCCGGCACGGCAGCCACTGGCGCGCCGGCACAGACTCTTGAAGAGGTGGTCGTCACCGCCGAGAAGCGCGAATCAACCGTCCAGAAGACTCCCATCAGCGTGACGGCCATCGAAGGGACTGCCCTGCAGGCCGCCGGCGTAACGGACATGCTCACCCTCGCGCAACAGGTGCCCGGCATCTCCTTCAAGACCTCCGGTCCCGGGCAAACGGAGTTTGAGATGCGCGGCCTGACCTCGACGGGTGGCGAGTCGCCCACCGTGGGTTTCTACCTCGATGACGCCGCCCTGACGCCGGCCGCGATGGCGCAGAACGGCAAGACGGTGATCGACCCGAGCCTCTTTGACCTCAATCGCATCGAGGTGCTGCGCGGGCCACAGGGCACGCTGTACGGCGCAGGGTCGATGGGCGGCACGATCAAGCTCGTGACCAACCAACCCGACCCGCGGGCTTTCGCGGCGAACCTCGAGGGCATCGGCTCCGGCACATCCGGTGGTGGGTTCAACCACACCGAGAACCTCATGCTGAACGTGCCTCTGATGCAGGACGTGGTCGCGCTGCGACTCGTCGGCACGGACAAGCGCATCGACGGTTGGACCGACCGCGTGGTACTGAGCCCCTTCCCCATCGAGGTCAACAACAGTACCGCGCGCGGTAACGTCGCGGCCGCCCCGGCGGTGGCGCAGTTCCAGCGTTCCAACCTGGAAGAGCTGCGTGGAGGGCGGGCCTCTCTGCTCGCCCAGCCGAACGACCGCTTCAGCGCCACGGTCGGGTACATGCACCAGGAGATCACCCAGGACGGCCCGAGCACCATCGACGGCCCTCCGCTGAACCAGGCGCACTACCAGCCGTTCGACGTGGCGGAGCCCTTCTCGGACAGGTTCAACCTGTACACGCTGACCCTGAAATACAACTTCGACTCCTTCCAGCTCGTGTCCGCCTCGGCCGACTGGGACCGCCAACAGAACCAGACCCAGGACATTTCCGAGGCCATGCAGTTCTTCATCGGCGGGTTCTTCGGCCCTCCGGCGGCCTGGCCGTTCTCGAGCACGGCCACGGTGACCGAGGGAGGCGGCACTTTTTTTGGGCTCGGTGCCGGAACGATTACCGAGGACGACTACACGCGGCAGTACAGCGAGGAATTGCGCCTCACCTCGACCGGCAGCGGGCCGCTGCAGTGGCTCGCCGGCGGGTACTGGGCCGGCTACGGAGCGACATCCCACGTCTACTCTTTCTACCCGGCTACCAACAACGGATTCAACGCCGACTTCGGCACGACCAACCTCGCGGACAATCATCGCAAGGTCGACATCGACCAGTACGCAGCATTCGGCGAGGTGTCGTATCAGTTGCCGAGGTCCCTGAAGGCGACCGTCGGGGCACGGTACTACAGCTATCGCAGCAGTTCGGTGACCAGTGTGAGCGGGGTTTCCGCCAGCGGCACCAGTGCCCCGCTCTTCGGGCACGCGTCCAACTCGGGTGTCACGCCGAAGCTGAACCTCGCCTACATTCCCGACGACAACACGACGCTCTACGGCACCATCTCCAGGGGCTTCCGCCCCGGCGGGCCCAATTCGCCGATCCCGTCTCCGCCGTGCCCGGGCAACGCTCCTACGCAATTCGGGCCGGACAGCGTGTGGAATTACGAGCTGGGTGAGAAGCTCCGGTTTCTGGGCGGACGCGTCTCGATTGCCGGGGACCTGTTCTACATCGACTGGTCCAGCGTGCAGCAGCAGGTCGCCCCGGGTTGCGGCTTCAAGTTCACCGCGAACGCCGGCAAGGCGCGGGCCTACGGTGCGGAGCTGGAGATTGGAGTCATCCTCGCACCGGGCCTGGTGCTGTCGCAAAATGGCAGCTACACGCGCGCGACCAACACGACTGACGTGCCCCTCGCGGGGGTCGTCGCCGGACAACGTCTTCTGGACGTTCCGCAAGCGACGGCCAACACCAGCCTGACATACCGCAGGCCGCTCGCGGGCACCATGAGCTTCGTCGCGCGACTCAATAACAGTTACGTTGGCTCGATCGAGGACATCACATTCACGCGCAATACGCTCCCGTCCTATGACCTGGCCGGCCTGCGGCTGGGTGTCGAGGATAAGAGCTGGTCGGCAGCGCTGTTCGTGGACAACCTCACGAACAAGAGGGCTCTGCTGAGTGACACCGGCGCGCTGTCGGCGAACGTCCCGATCTTCAACCGCATCGCGACCAACCTGCCGCGGACGATCGGAGTGGATGCGGCGTACAAGTTCTAACGGACCAAGGCAAATGGCGGACGACGATGCCGGTTACCCGCGGCGTTCCTACGCCTGGACGGTCGTCGCGATCCTGGTCGGCACCGCGATCCTGTCGTACACGGACCGGCAGGTGCTGAGCCTGCTCGTCGATCCTATCCGGCGCGATTTGCTCATCAGCGATACCGAAGTCAGTCTGCTGCTTGGAACGGCCTTTGCCGTGGTCTATGGCATCGCCGGGATCCCCTTCGGACTGCTCGCCGATCGCACTTCGCGCCGCAACCTGATCTTCTTTGGTGTAGTCGTGTGGAGCATCGGCACGGTGGCGTGCGGGTTCGCCCACAGCTTCGGCGAGCTATTCGCGGCGCGCGTCGTGGTCGGGCTGGGCGAATCGGTGCTGTCACCGTCCGCCATCTCCCTGATCAGTGACTATTTCCCCGCCTCGCGCCGTGGTCTGGCCGTAGGCAGCTACCTGAGTGGCATCGCGATCGGCAACGGTGCCTCGATCCTGATCGGCGGCGGTGCGCTGCAGCTCGTCGCAGCGGGGGTGTTCGCCGGAACACCGATCGCGGTGATTGCGCCCTGGCGGCTGGTCTTGCTGGTGATCGGCTCGCCGGGCCTCCTGTGGTCGCTCGCAATTCTGCTCATCCGCGAGCCGCAACGGCGAGCCGCCATCGCAGCGGATGCATCCGGTGCCGGCGGCGCATCGGGTCGGCACGCTGCGCTGTGGCGCGTTGCGCCGATCTACCTCGTCGTGGCGACCGCATCGCTCGTCGACAACGCCGTCGGCGCTTGGGCGCCGACGCTGCTGATCCGCGACTTTGGCCGCGATGCGGCTCAGGTGGGCCTGCAGCTCGGGTTGCTGCTGACAATCGGCTTCGGGGGCGGCGTCCTGCTCGGGGGCTGGCTCTCGGACCGGGTCGGCCGCGGCGGCCGCTGGTCGCGCAAACTGAGTGTTTGCCTCATCTCGAGCCTCCTCGCCCTGCCGGTGTGCTGGGCCATCGACGCCGCGCACGTCAGGATCGTGATGGCCGCCGTGCCACTGTACTTCGCCCTGTCGGGAATCGTCACGGCGTGCGGCTTCTCCTCGATACTGGACGTGGTGCCGAACCGGCAACGCGGCTTCGCGATGGCGGTGAGTTTCTTCCTCAACGTCGCGCTCGGCGCGGGACTCGGCCCCACCTCGGTGGCGTTGGTCAGTGATCGGGGGCTCGGCGGCGCCGCAGGGCTTGGACCGGCCATCGCACTGACGGCCGGGGCAGGATTTTTCCTCATCGCGACGATACTGGTACTGACGCTGGCCACGTTGAAGCCGCGCGCGGCGGTGTCGTCGTCGTAGCGCAAATCGCGGTTGCGGCGCGGGCCGCCGCGCCCTTTGCGAAGCGGCCACTTAGCGATTACGTGCCGCACTCCGGTATTCCGCGAACTGCAGCGGATCGTTACCGTGCGCAAAATGCTTGGCGAGAAACGCTTCGCCGTGTTCAAGGATGAAGTAGCGGAACGCTTCGGCCGCCGGGGAGAGCGTCTTGGCCAGGGTGTTGACTACGTGCCAGCGACGCATGACCGGCAGACCCTCGGTTTCAGGAGCCGCGATCAGTTGGTGATCGAGCTCCAGTTGGACGGTGTGTAGCGACAGCAGCGCAACGCCCATTCCGGCCATCACGGCCTGCTTGATGGCCTCGTTGCTCGACATCTGCATGACCACCCGCGGGGTCATCTGATACGCATCCATGAACTCGTCGAGCGCGGCGCGCGTGCCCGAGCCCGGCTCGCGCACGATGAATCCTTCCTCCAGCAGCGCTCGCGCCGGCACCCTCTCGGCGCGCGCAAAGGGATGCTCGACCGACGTCACCAATCCGTGGGGATGCATCGCGAAAGGCTCGGCCCGCGAGGGCCAGTTCTTGGGCGGCCGGCCCATGATCGCCAGCTCAACCGCGCCCTCGCGCATCAGCGCGACCACTTCCTCGCGGTTGCTGGCGATCCGCAGACGTACTTCGACACCGGGGTGCTCGTCCCGGAATTGCGCCAGCAGCCGCGGCAGAAAGTACTTCGCGGCGCTGACCATGGCGACATCCAGCATCCCGGTCTTGAGGCCGCGAAAACGGGCGACCATGTCCTCCGCGTCGCGCATCGCAGCGAGGACCCGCTGTGTGTAGGCGAGCACGTACTCGCCAACCATCGTGAGAGACACCTTGCGGCTCGAGCGATCAAACAGCGGCAGCCCGACTTCCGTCTCCAACTCCTTGATTTGCATCGAGACCGCAGGTGCCGAGAGCCGCAGCTCCTCCGCCGCGCGCGCGAAGCTCAGGTGCCGCGCGACCGCAGAGAAGACCCGCAATTGCCGGAGCGTGGCGTTCTTCATTAAGTAATTCTTAACTTGTCGGTAACTTAAAGTGACTTTACCTGAATGATAGCCTCCTTCTACAGTTGCCTCAAGCAATCGAAGAACGAGGCGGGACGATGGCAATCGCGACTGGAGCCAGCGGCGGCGCAACCGCAATCACGGACGCCAAGCGGCGCTACAAGGCCGGCGTTCTCAAGTACCGGCAGATGGGGTACTGGGAACCGGACTATGTTCCCAAGGCTACCGACACCGTCTGCCTGTTCCGCATCACCCCACAGGAGGGGGTCGACCCGATCGAAGCGGCCGCGGCGGTCGCCGGGGAGTCGAGCACCGCGACCTGGACGGTCGTGTGGACCGATCGGTTGACCGCCTGCGATACCTACCGCGCCAAGGCGTTCAGGGTCGAGCCGGTGCCGAACAGCCCGGGGCAGTTCTTCGCCTGGGTCGCGTACGACATCATTCTTTTCGAAGAGGGCTCGATCGCCAACATGACGGCGAGCCTGATCGGCAACGTGTTCAGCTTCAAGCCCCTCAAGGCCGCGAGACTCGAAGACATTCAGATTCCGGCGGCCTACGTCAAGACCTTCAAGGGGCCCCCGACCGGCCTGATTGTCGAGCGCGAACGCCTCGATAAGTTCGGCCGCCCGCTGCTCGGCGCCACGACCAAACCCAAGCTCGGACTCTCGGGCCGCAACTACGGCCGCGTCGTTTACGAGGGGCTCAAGGGCGGTCTTGATTTCATGAAGGACGACGAGAACATCAACTCGCAGCCCTTCATGCACTGGCGCGACCGCTTCCTGTACGTGATGGATGCCGTCAACAAGGCGAGCGCCGCCACCGGTGAGGTCAAAGGCTCATACCTCAACGTAACGGCTGCAACCATGGAGGACATGTACGAACGCGCCGAGTTCGCCCGGCAGCTCGGCTCGGTCGTGGTGATGATCGATCTGGTCATCGGCTGGACCGCGATCCAGAGCATGTCCAACTGGGCGCGGCGCAACGACATGATCCTGCACATGCACCGCGCCGGTCACGGTACCTACACACGACAGAAGAACCACGGCGTCAGTTTCCGTGTCATCGCCAAATGGCTGCGACTCGCGGGGGTCGATCACCTGCATGCGGGGACCGCGGTCGGCAAGCTCGAAGGCGACCCGCTGACCGTGCAGGGTTACTACAACGTGTGCCGCGACAGCTACACCCGCCAGGATCTGCCGCGCGGCATCTTCTTCGACCAGGACTGGTGCGATATCCGCAAAGTGATGCCGGTCGCCTCGGGTGGCATTCACGCCGGACAGATGCACCAGCTGCTGGATCTTTTCGGGGACGACGTGGTGCTGCAGTTCGGTGGCGGAACCATCGGTCACCCCGCGGGCATTCAGGCCGGCGCGGTCGCCAACCGGGTGGCACTGGAAGCGATGGTCAAGGCGCGCAACGAGGGCCACGACATCCGCGTCGAGGGACCGGAGATCCTGCGCCAGGCCGCCCGTGGCTGCAGCCCGCTGCAGCAGGCGCTCGATACGTGGGGGGATATCAGCTTCAACTACACCCCGACGGATGCTTCCGATTTCACTCCCACGGCCGCGGTGGCCCACTGAATCCCTTCAAGGAGAGCACGCTCCATGATGACCAACCCGGTAAGGAAGATCACGCAGGGACAGTTCAGCTTCCTGCCGGAACTGACGGACGCGGAGATTTCGCTGCAGATCGAATACGGCCTGAGCCGCGGCTACGCCTGGAGCATCGAGTACACCGACGATCCGCACCCGCGCAACACCTACTGGGAAATGTTCGGCATGCCGATGTTCGATCTGAAGGATGCTGCCGTGGTGCTGATGGAGCTGCAGAACTGCCGCAAGACCTTTCCCCAGCACTACATCCGCCTGATCGCCTTCGACTCCACGCGCGGCGTGGAGAGCATCGTCATGAGCTTCATCGTCAACCGCCCGGTAAGCGAGCCGGGTTTCGGGCTCATACGTCAGGAGGCCGGCGGCCGCACGATCCGCTACACGGTGCACGCTTACGCCAGCGACCGGCCCGAAGGCGAGCGTGGTGGGAATGGCAAGTCATGAGTGCGTCGAGGTT
>Ga0137413_10000887_pt1 | contig 10956 bp, 7 predicted proteins | sample CZODoug2_1_16fun_FD_108280 | JGI IMG/M metagenome (GOLD analysis project Ga0137413, IMG submission 108280) | Vadose zone soil fungal communities from Angelo Coast Range Reserve, California, USA - CZODoug2_1_16fungal (Illumina Assembly) | ecosystem: Environmental > Terrestrial > Soil > Vadose... | reverse complement strand
TTCGACCCCCAGGTGGATCAGCGCCGCTTTCAGCGCCGCACTTACAGTCACCAGCGCCGCCGCGCGTTTGGCCGCCCACAGGATCATTCTTCGGGGAACTGCGAACCGCGGCAGCAGGTTGACATCCGTTCCCCGGGCGGTGATGACAACGGGAATGTCCAGCCTACGTCCGATCATCGCTGCGGCGACTCCATCGGGATAAAAATAATGTGCATCGATGATTTCGAAATCGTACCCGTTCCGGATGATGTTCTCTACCGCGGAATAAACTCCGGCCGCCAGCAGAAACGGGGCCACGCTCATGCCGAGCTTGGGCACCGTGAGGTAACGCGGATGGATGACGTCAATACCGTGGCGCCGCTCCTCGCGCGGCGCCTTTGCAAAGACGGCGTATTCTCCGAACCGGGGGTTGCCCGAGGGAAACCACGGCACCGGCGCCACGACTTTCGACTCGACCTTGCCGCTTGCAAGCAGGTGCCGCAGCCGGGTTTCGACGAAGATCCCATGGTTCGGGCGGGCGGCGTGAGGATAAAGCGTGCTGAAGGTAAGTATCCTCATGTACCGTGATCGCGCCGGGTCGGCCCCTCAACGACTCGCTGCCGCCCGCGCTTTGTCGGTGGCGCGTGCGCCCATCACGTTGCGCAGGAACGATTCGAACATCAGCAGCGTCCACAGAGGCGTACTGTGGTCCCGCCGCCCCGACTGGTGTTCCTCCAGCAGCCGGCGCAGGTAGCTTGAGTTGAACCAGCCGGTTTCGGCGAGCACCGGCCCGAGCACGGCCCGACGAACGGGCTCACGCAGCGGCCCCCGGAACCATTGGGCGAGGGGGACCGCAAAGCCCATCTTCGGCCGATACAAGATCTCGGGGGGCAGATACGGTGCAAGCGCCTTCTTCAGGAGGACCTTGCCCTCCCCGCTTCGCAACTTGAAGTCAGGCGGCAGACTCGACACCCATTCCACCAGGGGATGGTCCATGAGGGGCTCGCGCACCTCGAGCGAATGGGCCATGCTGGCGCGGTCCACCTTGGTGTTGATGTCGCCGACAAGGTAAGTCTTGAGATCCAGATACTGGATCAGCGACAGCGGATGGTCTGAGGGAGCGCGCGCGGCGTGTCGCTTGAGCACCTCGACCGCCGCGTAACCTTGCAGCTCGCTGCGAAAGCGCTCGCTGAAGAGCTTCCGGCGCATCCCGTCGTGCTGCATGGAAACGCTGTGAAAATAGGCCTCCACCGAGTCCCGTGCGAGCGCCTCGAAGGTGGTCTTGGCCCGGAACACCCGCGGCGCCCAGTCCGCCTTGGGATAGAGCCAACCCAGCAGTCCGAATACGGGCCGGCGCTGCTCAAGCGGCAACAGCGAGCGCACCCGTTCCTCGTTGACGTGCAGGCGATAGCGACGATAGCCGCCGAAACTCTCGTCGCCCCCGTCGCCCGACAATGCAACCGTCACGGTTTTTCTGGCGAGCTCGCACACCCGGTAGGTGGGCATCGCCGAGCTGTCGGCGTAGGGCTCGTCGTACAGCGTCGCCAAGCGGTCCACCAGACTGAAATCGTCCGGGTCCACCTGCTCCACGTGGTGCTGCGTCCGGTACAGATCCGCCACCTTTTGTGCGTAGGCAGACTCGTTGAACGCCGGGTCCCCGAAGGAAATCGAGCAGGTGACGGCCGGGTCCGCGGAAAGACCCGACATCATCGCCACTACCGCACTCGAGTCCACGCCGCCGGAGAGGAACGCTCCCAGGGGAACGTCCGAGATCAGGCGGAGTTTCACCGATTCACGCAGGCGCCGGATGAGCTCCTCGCACGCTTCTTGTTCGCTGGGTGCCGGAACCGACTTGAACGGCACATCCCAGTATTCGACCGGTCCGGATGCCGCGGCGCCCCGCTTCAAGCTCAGTGTGTGCCCGGGGGAAAGCTTGAACACGCTCTTGAAGATGGTGCGCGGTTCGGGCACGTAGCCGTAAGCGAAGTAATCCTCGACCGCCAGCGGATCGATCACCCGCGGCAGCCCCGGATGAACCAGCAGCGCTTTGAGCTCGGACCCGAAGATCCAGGGGCCATCGGGCAGCTGGGCGTAGTACAGGGGCTTTACGCCCAGGCGGTCGCGGGCGAGGAACAGCGTCTCCCGGTTGCGGTCCCACAGCGCGAAGGCAAACATGCCACGGAAGCGCGTTACGCACGATGCGCCCCATTGCTCCCAGCCGTGCACGATAACCTCGGTATCGCAACGCGTGCGGAAGCTGTGGCCGCAGGCCGTCAGTTCCTTCACGAGCTCCTGGAAATTGTAGATCTCGCCGTTGAACACGACGGCCACGCTGCCATCCTCGTTGTAGAGCGGCTGCTGTCCCGTCGAGAGGTCGATGATGGAAAGGCGCCGGTGCCCCAGCGCCAGGCCCGGCTCCAGGTGCACGCCGCCCGCGTCGGGGCCGCGATGATGCAACGAGGAATTCATGCGCTCGATCAGGCTGCGATCGATCGCACGTTTGTTCTTGCCGTCGAATATCCCGGCGATGCCGCACACGATGGATCAGCCCCGAGCGCGGCCCGCGTTCTTCGCGAGCAATTTGTCGTAGATCGTCATATACGCATTCACCATTGCTTCCATGCCAAACCTGCGCTCGATCGCTCGCCGCGCCTCGATCCCGTGGCGCCGGCGGAGCTCGGCGCTCTCCGCGTAGGTGCATATCGCACGCGCCATGCTTTCCGGGTCGTCCCGCGGCACGAGCGTCCCCGTCACACCCGCCTGGATCAATTCGGGATTGCCACCGACCGCGGTTGCAAGCACCGGTAGTCCGCACGCCATTGCTTCGAGTATCGTGTTGGAAATACCCTCCGCGAGCGACGGCAGCACGAACAGATCAAAACTGCGCATTATACGGGCGACGTCATCGCGATTGCCGGGTAGCCACGCGTACTCATCTATTCCCGCTTCTGCGAGCAGCATGCGCACCGGTTCGCGCAGCGGCCCGTCGCCGACCATGACCAATCGCAATCGCTGCTCTGCCCCGGGCATTGCCTGCATGACCCGCACGAACGCCCGCGCGAGCGTCAGCTGGTCCTTCACGGCCTGCATCCGCCCTACGGTGCCGATCACGAAATGCCCGGACCCGGAAAAATCGGGGTGCGGCAGCGGATCGCGATGTTCACCGGCAGGATGGAACAGCGCGGAATCCACTCCGTTGTAAATCTGGGCAATACGCGAGGGTGGCACTCCGATCTTGTGATGCAAATACGATGCCAGGTCCTGGGACAATGCTATGTACTGGTGCACGAATGGCTTGTAGAGCCGCCGCTCTATCCGGCGCCTGATATTGGTGCCGTCGAGGTCGTCGACCTCGCGGCCATGCTCGCCATGGATGCGCACGGGGACCCCGGCGAGCGCCGCCGGCAGCGTAGCCTCGAGCGCGCCAATGTTGCGAGTATGGACGACGTCCGGGCGCAAGCGATTGAACAGCCGCCAGAGCCTGAATTGGGTCATCGGGCTGTTGCCCGGAGGTTTGTTGAGGGCGAACACGGGAACGTCGTCACGCGTCAGACGCTGACGGAACTCCGAGTAGCTCGTCAGACTGACGATCGCATGGTGAAAGCGTTGCGCGGGAATACGATTGATCAGATTTACCAGTCCGTTTTCGAGTCCACCCACGTCCAGGCGATGGATGACGTGGGCGATCAGGGGAACATTTGGCATACGAGTTGCAGGATGTGACAGGACCACCGCCAGGACGCTGAATTTTGGCATACCAGCCCGGAATATTGAGGAAATATCATTAACATCGTTGACTTTCCGACGTACTCCGGTAAACATCGCAGTCCGGAACAAGCAGCGGTAACCGACGAACAGCAGCAGGAATTTGCGCCTGCAGATCTGCGGGCCAGCCAGGAAGGGGAAGGTTGATGCCGTCCCGTGTCGCCGCCGCTCCCATACTCTGTGTGGTGGGGGCGCGCCCGAACCTCATGAAGATCGCCGCGGTCATCAGGGCCATGCGGAGTGCCAGCCCGCCCATGCCGGTGCGCCTCCTGCATACCGGGCAGCACTACGACCCGGAGATGAACGGACAGTTCTTCCATGCGCTGGGAATACCGGATCCGGACATCAATCTGGAGGTCGGCTCGGCGTCGCACGCGGTGCAGACCGCCGAGGTCATGCGGCGCTTCGAGCCGGTCCTGGAGCAGGAGCGGCCCTCTGCGGTACTGGTGGTGGGGGACGTGAACTCCACGCTGGCTTGTGCTCTCGTGGCGGTAAAAAAAGGCGTCGCGGTGATACACGTCGAGGCGGGACTGCGCAGCTTTGACCGCAGCATGCCGGAGGAGATCAATCGCTTGCTCACCGACCAGATCTCGGACTTGTTGTTTACGACCGAGAGAAGCGCGCGGGAGAACCTCGTGCGCGAGGGCATTCCCGAGTCGCGCATCCATTTCGTTGGCAACGTCATGATCGACACCCTGCGATATAGCCTCAAGGACGCGGTGCCGGCCGCACAGACCCTGAGCCGCTACGGCGCTCCGGCGGATGGAGCGCAAAAGGGTTTCACGGTTCTCACCCTGCACCGCCCTTGCAACGTGGACGAACCCGTCACGTTGCGATCCCTGCTTGGCGCGATCCGCGACGTGAGCTCCCGTCTTCCGGTGGTCTTCCCGATGCACCCGAGGACGCGCGCCAAGATCGAACAGCACGGGCTCGGCCCCATGCTGGAAACACGCTCGCTCCTCAGACTGCCGCCGCTGGGATACCTCGAAATGCTCGGGTTGATGCAGGCGGCGAGGCTTGTGCTGACCGATTCGGGCGGAATCCAGGAGGAGACTACCGCGCTCGGCGTACCCTGCGTCACACTGCGCGAAAACACCGAGCGGCCGATTACCGTGGAGCAGGGAACCAACACCGTAGTCGGGAGCAGTCCGGCGCGAATCCTGGCTGCGGTGGACGAGATCCTGCGCGGCGGAGGGAAATCCGGAAGGAACCCGGAGCTATGGGACGGCCGGGCGTCACAGCGCATCGTAACGGTGCTGCGCGAATGGCTTGAGCGCGCGACCGAGCGTTTGGTGGCGTAGCCGGCAGATGCCGGCCGCCGCCGATCTGCGTCCATCCGCGGCTCCTAGCCATCCATGAATTCAAGCGCCGATCTCGACGTAAAGGAGCTTGCGCGCACCGACGGAGCGCGCTGGAACGCGTTTGTCGATCGCTGCTCCGAGGCGACGTTCTTTCATCGCGCGGAGTGGCGAAAGATCATCGAGTCGGTATTCCACCACCGCACGCACTACCTGTACGCCGAGCGAGCGGGCGACATCGTAGGAATACTGCCTCTCGCGCACGTTGCGAGCTGGCTGTTCGGATCGTCGCTCACTTCACTTCCGTTCTGCGTCTACGGAGGGGCTGCCGTGGTCGACGTGGCCGCTCGGGCGGCGCTACATCGTCATGCGCGCGAGTTGGCGTCGTCCCTCCGGGTGGGCCATCTCGAGCTTCGAAACCGCGAAGTCGTGGAGCCCGGCTGGCAGCACCGGGACCTTTACGCGACATTTCGCAAGCCGCTCCTCCCTGAACCAGATGCGAATTTCGAGGCGATTCCGAGCAAACGCCGAAACATGGTGCGTCGTGCCGCGAAAGCAGGCCTGCGCGCACTCGTGGACGACTCGATCGACCGTTTCTTCCCGCTTTATGCGGACAACGTGCATCGACACGGCACGCCGCCGTTCCCAAAGCATTACTTTCGCGCGCTCGCGGATGCGTTCGGGCGTGACCACGAGATCCTGACCGTGCTCGATGCGGCCGGTCGCGCCGTTGCGTCCGCGTTTCTCTTCTATTTCCGCGATGAGATCATTCCCTACTATGTAGGAGATTGTGTCGAGGCGCGCAACCTCGCCGCCAACGACTTCATGTACTGGGAGATCATTCGTCACGGCGCGGCCCGCGGGTGCCGCACGTTCGATTGGAGTCGCAGCAAGAAGGGAACGGGCTCATGGGACTTCAAGAAGAACTGGGGCTTCGAGCCGCAGCCGCTGCACTACGAGTACCTGCTCGTCAGTGGCGAGCGCGTGCCAGAGCACAACCCGCTCAACCCCAGATACCGCTTGCTCATCAAGCTGTGGCAGCGGCTGCCGCTGCCGCTCGTCAACCGCATCGGGCCGCTTATCGTGCGCAATCTGGGATAAGCGACGAGAGAGCCCTTGTCCCAGGGACCCGGAATCAGCTCAGGCCGGCGGAGCGAGTGCCTTCGCTCGAATCGTCTGAACGTGCCGGTCGATGGCGCGCATGACCATGTCGGAGGAGATCGACCCCATGCAATGTGGCATGAAATCGCAATCCATCTTGTAACAGACCAGACAGCTCATTTCAGGTTGAATCTTGATGATCCTTCCATAGTCCTCGATCTCGTTGGCCGAAGTCGGCCCGAACAGGCACACGACTTTTTTCCGAAGAGCCGTCGCCACGTGAAGGGCCATGGTGTCACCGGTTACGAAGATGTCGGACAAGCCGACCAGCGCAAAAAACAATCGTAGCGAATTGTCGGTTCCGGTATCGAGGACATCGGGAAACATGGAAATCAAAGCCCGATTCCTCTCCTGTTCCTCGGGTCCGCCGTAAAGCAGGATGCCGCAGCGATACTGTTTTCTCAATGCCCCGAGCAAATCGCGATAACCCTCCAGCGTCCATTTCTTGTATTTCCATCGCCCGCCCGCGCCCGTGTTCAGCCCGACGACGAATTCGTAGCGGTATAATCCATGCTTCTGCGCGAAAGCTTGGGCTCGCGCCTTCTCATTTTCCGTCAAGTTTACGACGATTTCGGAATTCAAGTCCTGCAGCCCCGCGATTTCATGTATGATTTTTTGGTACGTTTTAGTATTTTTTTTCTTGAGATCGTCAAACGCTCCCATTTCGAACCATTCTTCCGCGTCGGAATTGAAGGGATAGACTTTGCCCAAATCGTTCAGTCCGAATCCGCGCTTGATCTTGGCCCGGGCAAGAGTCGCATACGCTGCGCTGGCCGGTGAGGCGTCGGGATGAATCAAGACGTCGTAGCTTTGGGATTGGAGTTGCGCGATGGTCGTCGGATCTTCGCAAGTGAGTACTTCATGAACGAGCGGATTGTTGATGAAGAGATCTCTGGCCCCTTTTTTTGTCAACCAGGTGACATGGGCCGCCGGATACTGACGTTTGAGCGACGGCAGTAACGCAGTGGTTCTCAAGACATCGCCAAGAGCGTCGAATTTGATGATCAGAATCCTCTGGCGCACGGGGTCGTAGTGCGGGCATGAATCGCATTTGATCCCCGAGTTCTTGTGATACGTACATGGTCGGTCGCCCGGGAAATGGGAGCAGTCAGGTTTCAGGATCATGGACGCACTATCCCAATGGTTTTCTCGAACGGGCCGCTTGATTCCGGCCCGTCGTCGTTACGGCCAAACGCCATTGTACCTCGTACACTTCGCTTGACCCCCTTTCCGGCTTTCGGGATCCCCTTCGTGCTCCTCGCCAAGATCGTCGAATAGATACGGACGCGATTCCCCTTCGAGGTCACATGCGATACGATCACATTCGACCCATTCTCCTCTCCGCCAAGAAACCGCATCTTCTGGTGATCGGCGACGTCATCCTCGATAAGTTCATCTGGGGCAGCGTGGATCGCATTTCCCCCGAGGCGCCCGTGCAGGTTGTGAACATTCGGCGCGAGAACATCGCGCTCGGCGGCGCCTCGAACGTGGCGAACAATCTCGCGGCAATCGGCTGCGAAGTTACCATGATGGGCGTCATCGGCGCAGACGATCATGGAAAAACACTGCGAGACGAGTTCCGAGGCAAACGCATTCACGATGATGCGCTGTTCGTCGATCAGTCGCGCCCTACGACCACGAAAACGCGCGTCATAGCGGGAAGTCAACACGTGGTTCGCATCGACTACGAAAACGCCGACCCGATTTCCGAGACGCTTCAGGATCGGATCATCGATTATCTCGGAAAAAATGTGTCGAGATTCGACGCCATCGTCGTTTCTGATTATCAGAAGGGTGTATTGACGGATGCGGTCCTACACAAAGGGCTGACCCTTGCGAAGAAAAGCAGCATCAAGACCATTGTCGACCCCAAACGGAAGAATTTTTCCGCCTATCGCCAAGCCAGCATCATCAAACCCAATCTCAGGGAAGCAGCAGCCGCGGTTGGCAGGGAGCTCAGAACCGCCGAGGAAGTGTTGCGTGCCGCGAAAGAAATCCTGGAAACAACTCAGGCCGAAAGCGTGCTTATCACGCGCGGCAAAGACGGCATGCTGCTCGTCGACCGGAATGGACATGAAACCATTTCCGCAACGGAGCAAGAGGTCTACGACGTCACCGGCGCGGGCGATACCGTAAGCGCGTTTCTCGGTTTCATGATCGCGGCCGGTCAATCGTGTCTCGATGCGGCCAGGATTGCCAATCTCGCCGCTGGCGTTGCGGTAAGCCGCATCGGTACGGCGACGGTGACGATCGAAGATGTGCTGCACCAGATCGAGGATTCGACCAGCGGTTCACGGAAAATTCTGACACGCGAGGAACTGGCCGCGCTCCTCCCGCCGACCCGGCCAAAACAGACCATCGTTTTTACCAATGGTTTTTTTGACATTCTGCATGTCGGACATATCACGCTACTCGGCAAATCCAAGGCTCTGGGGGACAAACTGATTGTCGGCCTCAACAGCGACGCTTCGATTCGCCGCAACAAAGGCGACAAGCGTCCGATCGTTTCCGAGCAGGAGCGCGCGCATATTCTTGCCGCACTGGAATCAGTGGACTACGTCGTACTGTTCGACGAAGACACACCGGTGGATCTGCTTCGCGCCCTGAAACCCGATATTCTGGTCAAGGGTGCCGATTACGCGCTGGACGACGTGGTGGGTCGCGATGTTGTGGAATCGTACGGCGGAAAGGTTGCGCTGATCGATCTTGTCCCCGGATTTTCGACGACGAGTATCGTCGAATCGATTTTGCGAGGGCACGGTCGGGAGCCGCGCGGGGACAAGAAAAATTGACACGGGTCGTGAGGCCGATCGATCAGTTTGCGCTGGCCGCCGAACCAAGCATCAGGTCGAGCTGGGCGAACTGCGCCTCCCAGTTGTAGACGTCCAGCATAAGCTTGCGCGCGGCCTGCCCCATTCTGCGTGCCTCGCCGGGGTTTCGCGCAAGACTGACGCAAGCATCGATCCATTGCTGAGGAGCGTCGGCGCAAATCAACTGCTCTCCCGACGTGGCCGAGATGCCGGTCATGGCTCCCTTTGAGACGACGACGGGCAACGCCATGGCCATCGCCTCCAGCACCTTGTTCTGGATACCCCGGGCAATTTGCAGCGGGGCGACCCCCGCTTGGGCGTGTGCAAGGTACGCGGCGGTCGACTCGACTCTGCCGGTAACGATCACCCCCGGTTCGTCACCGAGCCTTTGCACGTTGCCCGTCGGCTTCGCACCCACGATCAGGAACTGCGCGTCCGGCACAGCATCGCGGATTCCGGGGAATACTTCGTGCGCAAACCACGTTACGGCCTCGATGTTCGGTGCGTAATCCATCGCCCCCGTGAACACGAAGGCGGGCCCCTTACGCTGAAACGGTGCTTCCGGGTGGCGCTCGGGGTCGAAGATGTCAGTGTCGACACCGTTGCGCAGTGTGGTGACGCGATCTTGATGCGCATCGAGCATGGAGCGGAACAACTGCGCCTCCTCATCGGTCACGAGGGAGACCGTATCGGCAAGTGCGGTCATGCGGCGCTCCTCCCGGCGCACTCGGCGCGCTTCGATCGTGTAAATCCATTTTGCAAGGCCGCTTGCACGTTCCGCATAAGCAACGAATTTCTCCGAATCCACATCGGCGAAATGCAGCACGCGCCTGGGTTCCTGAATGCCGTTGCGCCTGAACTTGTCGACTGCGTAAGCGGAAATGTTGCTGGAATGGGTGACGATGGCGACCGGCTTGTGGCGCGCCTCGACCTGGTCCAGCCAGCGATCAAGACCGCGCGAGCGGAACAGCGCGAACGAGATCGGCTCTCCCCGGAGCCAGCGCGGGAGGGCAGCCAGAAACGCCCACGGTTTCCTGATCTCACCGACATGCAATCCTTCGACCATCCCGCGCAACGTCTCGACCCCCGCCAGATCGGCCGGATCATCACAGAAGGTACCGAGAAACACGCGATAGTGGCGGACCAAATGCCGCAGAAGATTGAAGCTGGTGATCCGTTCGCCTTTGATAGGCGGATAGGGAATTCTGTGACACAGGAATACCAAGGCTGGCTTTGACACGCGACCGATCTCTGATTTATTGATCTGGGTTCTACGAGGTATCGGGGCCATTCGCCGCCGCGATTGCGCCCAAGCGGTTCAGCCAGATTTGCGATCGCCGTAAATCTGTTCCTCAGCCAGCGCACAAAAAATGTGGCCCAATACGATATGCCCTTCCTGAATCTTCTGCGTTTCGGTGTGAGGAATGGCGATCCAATGGTCAGCCAATTCGGACATGGGGCCGCGCTTCGCGCCCGTCATGGCGACGGTGACCATGCCGCCCGCGCGTGCCGCCTCCATTGCTTTCACCACATTCTGGGAGCGTCCCGAAGTGGAGATGCCCACCAGCACATCACCGCTTCGCCCCATCGCCTCGACCTGGCGGGAGAAGATGTGCTCATAGCCGAAGTCGTTGCCGATGGCGGTCAGGGCCGAGGTATCCACCGTCAGGGACAACCCAGACATGCCCGGTCGGTTGAACATGAGTTTACCGACCAGCTCCGCGGCGAGATGCTGGCTGTCGCCGGCACTGCCGCCGTTGCCGCAAAACATCACCTTGCCGCCGCCGGCGATCGATTTCGCGCACGCCGCACCGACGCGTTCCACCGTATCGATCAACGCCTGGTCGGCGCAGATACGCTGCATGACCTCGGCGGTTTTCGCAACCTCACTACGTACATAGCTGCTCAAACGATTCTCCGTTCGTTCGTGAGGCAATGGGTGC
>Ga0137413_10000880_pt1 | contig 10976 bp, 11 predicted proteins | sample CZODoug2_1_16fun_FD_108280 | JGI IMG/M metagenome (GOLD analysis project Ga0137413, IMG submission 108280) | Vadose zone soil fungal communities from Angelo Coast Range Reserve, California, USA - CZODoug2_1_16fungal (Illumina Assembly) | ecosystem: Environmental > Terrestrial > Soil > Vadose... | reverse complement strand
TTCTACGGCAGCTTCGACTGGCATTCCTGCGTGGAGATGCACTGGCTGCTGGTACGCCTGCTGCGCACCGTGCCCGAGGCAGTGCCGGAAGCCACGGTCCGGGCCGCGCTGGATCGGCACCTGACGGTGGACGCGCTCCGCGGCGAGGCCGAGTTCATGAGCCAGCGGGGCAATCGGGCCAAGCAGCGGCCGTACGGCTGGAGTTGGGGACTGACACTCGCGCACGAGCTGGCGAGCTGGGCCGACCCGGACGCCGAGCGCTGGGCGGCGGCGATCTGGCCGCTGGCCGACACCCTGCGCGACGCGTATCTGGACTGGCTCGGGCAGGCGACGTACCCGGTCCGCTACGGCCTGCACCCCAACAGCGCGTTCGGCCTCTCCCGTGCGTTGCCTTATGCCAAGGCGAATGACGTCGCCTTGGTGGCCGCGATCGAGCAGGCGGGCCGGCGCTGGTTCGGCGCCGACCGGGACGCGCCGGCCGGCTGGGAGCCCTCCGCGCATGACTTCCTCTCCCCCGCGCTGGTCGAGGCCGAGCTGCTGAGTCGGCTGCTGCCGGCCGCCGAGTTCGCCGACTGGCTCGAGCAGTTCCTGCCCGGAATCGCCGCCGAACAACCGCGCACGGTGTTCACGCCGGCCGTGGTCGACGACGCCAGCGACGGGCAGAACGCCCACCTGCACGGCCTCAACCTCAGCCGGGCCTGGTGCTGGTGGCAGCTGGCAAACGCCCTGCCGGCCGCCGATCCGCGGGTGCAGACGATGCGGGCCGCGGCCTGGACGCACGCGGATGCCGCGCTCCCCCAGGTCAGCGGCAGCGACTACATGGTCGAACACTGGCTCGCCGCCTACGCCGTACTTTTTCTCACCGACTGATTTCAGGGAGATCGACGATGACTGATCGAGTGTGGTTGATCACTGGCGCATCCTCGGGGTTCGGCCAGGCAATTGCCGAGGCGGCGCTTGCGGACGGCGACACCGTGGTGGCCACCGCCCGCCGGCCCGAGGCGCTCAAGGAATTCGCCGGCGCGCATCCCGACCGGGTGCTCGCATTGCCGTTGGACGTCACGGATACCGCCGCTATCGCAGCCGTCGTGGCTGAGGTACAGCGCCGGTACGGGCGGATTGACGTCGTGGTCAACAATGCCGGCCGCGGCCACATCGGAGCGGCCGAGGAGGCCACCGAGGCCGAGCTGCGGGGGCTGATGGACCTGCACTTCTTCGGCCCGGCGGCGTTGACCCGGGCGGTACTGCCGCTGATGCGGCAGCGGGGAACGGGCGCGATCGTGCAGATGAGCAGCATGGGCGGCCGGTTCTCATTCCCCGGTGTGGGGGCATATTCGGCGACGAAGTTCGCGCTGGAGGGGCTGTCCCAGGCGCTGGCCCAGGAGGTGGCCCCGTTCGGCATCAAGGTGCTGATTGTCGAGCCGGGCGCATTCCGGACCAGCTTCGCCGGCGGCGCGCTCACGCATTCGCCGGCTATCGATGCCTATCAGGACACGGTCGGGACCATCCGTTCGGCGCTGCCGAACTCCGATGGCACCCAACCCGGCGATCCGGCGAAGGCCGCGGCCGCGATTCTCGCCGCCCTCGATGCCGATCAGACCCCGCTGCGGCTGCCGCTGGGCACCGATGCCGCCGACGCCATCCTCGCCGATCTCGACCGGTCCCAGCAGGAATTCCGCACCTGGGAGAACGTCACCCGCGGCACCGACTTCGACTAGGTGGCAGGTCGTCGATCGCGGCGGGCGGGTGATCATGCAGATTCGGCTGCGTTTTACGGCGTGTCGTCGACCCAAGGTGCATGATCAACAACGCGAACCGGACGAACGAGCGACCGACTGGGGCGCTCAGGTCGCGGAGATCGTGCCGGCCGCGAGCAGACCGAAAAGCAATCCACCGAGCAGGATGCGGTAGCCGACGAACACGCCGGTGCTGTGCCGACTCAGAAATCGAATCAACCAGTGAATTGATGCTAATCCGACGATGAATGCCAGGACGGTCGCGATCGCGGTGACCTCAAGGCCGGGCCCGTTCTTGTGGCCGAGGTCCTTCAGCTCGAACAGGCCGGACAGGACAACCGCCGGAATCGAGAGCAGGAAGGAGAAGCGGGCCGCCGCCGGACGGTCGAGCCCGACGAAGAGCCCGGCGGTGATGGTCGAGCCGGAGCGGGATACGCCGGGCACCAGCGACGCACATTGCGCCAAGCCGACCACGAGGCCGTCACGGAGGCCGATGTCCTCCTCGTCCCGTGTGCGTTTACCTATTCGTTCGGCCAGCAACAACACCAGCCCCAGAGCGATTTCGGTGCTTGCGATCAGCCACAGATTACGGGCGCCATGATCTATCTGGTGCTGAAAGATCAGGCCGAAGATACCGATCGGAATGGTCGCGAAAATGACGTACCAACCGAGCCGGTATTCCAGCGAATCCCGGACCGAACGATCCCGGATCCCGCGAAACCAGGCCGCGATGATCTGCATGATCTCGCGCCAGAAATAGATCACCACAGCAAGTACGGTGCCGAGCTGGATGACCGCGGTGAACGCGGTGCCCGGGTCCTTCCAACCGGCCAGCGCCGGCACAATGCGCAAATGCGCGGTGCTGGAGATCGGGATGAATTCGGTCAGGCCCTGCACGATGCCGAGAATGGCGCCCTCACCGGCGTTCACGTACCAACCCCGGACCGTTCGAGCGCAGCGACGGCACCCTCAACGGCGGCCAGGCGCTCGGCCAGCGTCTCGGCGAACGGGGTGACAGTGAGCGTGGTGACGCCGGCGGCGGCGTAGGCCTGCATGCGCTCGGCGACTCGCTCGAGCGGGCCGACCAACGAGGTGGCGTCGACGAAATCGGCGGGCACTGCGGCGGCAGCGCCGGCGTAGTCCCGGGCCAGATATCGCCGCTGCACCTCGGCGGCGCCTTCTTCGTATCCCATGCGTACGGCTAATGCGTTGTAGAAATTCTGCTCCGCGCTGCCCATGCCGCCCACGTAGAGCGCCGCGTACGGCCGGATCCGATCGATGCCGGCGGCAGGATCGTCCTCAATGGACAGTGGAACGGTAGCCACCATGTCGAAATCCTGCATGGTCGCGCCGGTCTTTTCCCGGCCCGCGGAAATGGCCGCGATCGTGTCGGCCAAGTGTTCCGCCGATACGAAAATACCGAGCCAGCCGTCGGCGATCTCGCCCGTGAGACGCAGGTTGCGCGGGCCGATCGCAGCCAGATATATCGGTATGTGCTCGCGCACCGGATGCACGGTGAGGGTCAGCGCCTTGCCCGGTCCGTCGGGCAGCGGCAGCTGGTAGTGCTTTCCGTCGAAACGGACCCGTTCCCGGCGCAGCGCCTGCCGGACGATCGCCACATACTCCCGGGATCGACCCAGCGGCGCGTCGAACCGGACGCCGTGCCAACCCTCGGACACCTGTGGTCCGGATACGCCCAGACCCAGCCGAAACCGGCCGCCGGACAGGCTGTCGAGGGTGGCGGCCGTCATCGCGGTAGTGGCCGGGGTGCGAGCCGGGATCTGCATCACCGCGGCGCCGATATCGATGCGCTCGGTCTGCGCGCCTATCCAGGCCAGCACGGTCGGGACGTCCGAGCCGTAGGCCTCCGCGGCCCAGACCACGGAGTACCCCAGCCGGTCCGCGGCACGGGCCAACGCCAGGTTGTCGGCATCATTGCCGGCGCCCCAGTAGCCCAGGTTGAGTCCGAGCCGCATTCATCCGTCCCCGTGGTAGGTGGCTTCACAGTCGCCGGTGACCCTACGCGACCGGCAATTCCCGGCCGTCGGATGCTCCCGGTGCGGCGAGTCACACGTTCCGTCCCTGGCGAAACGGGCTCACAGTGATCGGACCGGCCGCTGCGTGCCGGGCGCGGCCCGGCAGACCGGTTGAGGTCATCTCGCGTGCCCGGTGAGCGCGCGCGCCATAGGGTCGATTTCACCAAGATCGCTAACCCCAAGATTGCCCGAGAAAGGATCCGATGATCCGCGTCGCGATGCTCAGTTTCTGGCATGTGCACGCCCGTGACTACGCCCGCCAGGCAACCGAACATCCCGGCGTGCAGATTGTCGCGGCGTGGGATGAGGACCCGGCACGTGGCCGGGAGCAGGCGGCCGAGCTCAATGTGCCGTTCCTGGAAGACCTCGACCAGCTGCTGAAGGACCCGGATATCGACGGCGTGATCGTCGATGCGCCGACGAATATCCATCCGCAGGTGATCACCGCGGCGGCCCGGGCCGGCAAGCACATATTCACCGAGAAGGTGCTCGCGCTCACGATCGCCGACGCGCAGGACATCGTCGCCGCGGTCAAGCAGGCCGGTGTCGGCTTGGTGCTGTCGCTCCCCCGGCTGTACGACGGCTACACACAGGCGATTACGAAGGTGCTGGCCGGCGGTGAGCTCGGCGACATCACGCTGGTACGCGCCCGGCTCTCGCACAACGGCGCGGTCGCCGGCTGGTTGCCGGCGCACTTCTTCGACCCGACGCCGTGCGGCGGCGGTGCGATGGTCGACCTCGGCTGCCACCCGATGTACCTCACCCGGCTCTTCGCCGGCCTGCCCGACAGCGTGCAGGCCAGCTACGGCAACATCACCGGCCGCGCGGTCGAGGACAACGCGGTCGCCGTACTGCGCTACCCGAACGGCCGGCTCGGCGTCGTGGAGGCCGGCTTCGCCAACCGGCATTCGCCGTTCACGATCGAGGTGCACGGCACCGAGGGCAGCCTCCTCTACGGCACGCCCGAACCGAAGCTGCTCGTCCGCGCCGGCGAGGCCACAGACTGGTCCGAGGTGCCGATCCCCGACAACGTGCCCTCAGCATTCGACCAGTGGGTCGAGCACATCGAGGCCGGCACGTGGGCCGAGGACAACGTCGCGATCGGGCTGGACCTGACCCGACTGATGGAAGCGGCCAACATCTCCGCCAAGAACGGCGAATCCGTAGCACTCTCCACCCTTCCCGGAGGACAGCACTCATGACGGTCAAGATCGGCCTGATCGGCGCCGGTAGCATCGCCAACCCGCACGTCAACGGCTATCTCAAGATCCCCGACCAGGCCACGATCACCGCGGTCGCGGACGTGGTCACCGAAAATGCGACCAAGCGCGCCGAGCAGGCCGGCGGCGCGGACACCTACAGCGATTATCACGAGCTGATCGCCAAGGCCGACATCGACGCGGTCGATATCTGCCTGCCACATCACCTGCATGCCGACGCGATCATCACCGCCGCCGCGGCGGGCAAGCACGTCCTGTGCGAAAAGCCGCTCTGCATCACCACCGCCGAGGCAGCGACGATCGCGACCGCCGTCAAGGACAGCGGCATCACGCTCATGTGCGCGCACAACCAGCTATTCATGCCGCCCGTGGCCAAGGCGCGTGAGCTCATTCAGAACGGCACCCTGGGGCAGGTCTATGAGATCCGGACGACCGACAGCTTCTTCAACGGTGGGTTGAACCGCGATATGGGCTGGCGCGGGTCGGTCGAGACCGCCGGTGGCGGTGAGCTGATCGACACCGGGTACCACCCGACCTATCTGCTGTTGAACCTGGCGCAGGCCGAGCCGACCGAGGTCACCGCGATGACCAGTCGGTACCGGCTGCCGATGGAGGGTGAGGACTCCGCGCAGGTGTTGGTCCGGTTCGCCGACGGCAGCGTCGGCAACATCGTGACCAGCTGGGCCTACCGTCCGGCGACGATCACCGAGCGGTTCTCGATCGTCGCCGAAAAGGGCTCGATGTGGAGTGACGGCACGTCGCTGAGCTACCAGATCGACGAGCAGACCACGACGCTCGATTTCCCGGCGGTCGACACGTTCGCGGCCGAGATCGCCGACTTCGCGGCCTGCATCACCGAGAAGCGGCGGCCGATCAACACCGAGGAAGAGGGCATCAACGTGCTCAAGGTGATCCTTGGCGCCTACAAATCCACCGCGGACAAGTCGATCGTCTCCCTCGCCGACCTCTAGCTTTCCCGCGCGAACGTGACATTGGTGCGGATAGGGTGCCCCAACTCCCCGTTCACAGGCGGAGTCCTGGTGCCGTGGGGCGATCGTCGGCCCGATAAATTGGCCGGATCGCCTCGCGGAAGGACAGCACATGGAGGAACGGGCCCTGGGCCGTAGCGGCCTGCGGGTGTCCCGGCTCGGCCTGGGCACCATGACCTGGGGTCAGGACACCGACGCCGAGGACGCGACCGCCCAGCTGACCGCCTTCCGGGACAGCGGCGGCACCCTGGTCGACACCGCGGACGTCTACGCCGGCGGCGCGAGCGAGCAGGTGCTCGGCAAGCTGCTGACCGACGTCGTGCCGCGGGCCGAGCTGGTGCTGGCGACCAAGGCGTACGGCCGGACCGGGCCGGGCGGGATGGGTCGCGGCTCCTCGCGCGGGCACCTGCTTGCCGCTCTCGACGCGTCGCTGCGCCGGCTGCAGACCGACTACGTCGACCTGTGGCAGCTGCACGCCTGGGACGACGCGACGCCGCTCGAGGAAACCCTTGCGGCGCTGGACTTCGCCGTCACCTCGGGCCGGGCCCGCTATGTCGGCGTGTCCAACTTCTGTGGCTGGCAGACCGCGGCGGCGGCAACCTGGCAGCAGGCGTGGCCCGGCCGCACCCCGATCGTTGCCAACCAGGTCGAGTACTCCCTCCTGCAGCGCGGTGTCGAGCGCGAGACAGCGCCGGCGGCCGTACACGCCGGCGTCGGCCTGCTGCCCTGGTCTCCGCTCGGCCGGGGCGTACTGACCGGGAAGTACCGGCACGGCTCACCGTCGGACTCCCGCGGCGCCTCACCGCATTTCGGCGAGTTCGTCGAGCCCTACCTCACTGACGACGCGGCCCGAGTGGTCGAGGCGGTCGCCACCGCGGCCGAAGGTCTTGGTACGTCCCCGTTGGCGGTCGCGTTGGCCTGGGTGCGGGATCGGCCCGGCGTCGTCGCCCCGATCGTCGGCGCCCGTACCGTCGGGCAGCTGATGGGCTCGTTGGCCACCGATGACATCGTGCTGCCGGCCGAGATCTGCGCCGCGCTCGACGACATTTCGGCGCCCCCGACGGGATATCCCGAACGCCGTTAGCGCGGCACCGGCGACTGGATTGCGCGAATATGACATTGCCTCAGCTAGATTGCCGCAATGTCACATTCGCGCAATTGAGAGAACACCGCTATCCACCCTGTGGCTTGTCGGCGACGCCGTACACCGCTTTCTGGGTAGGCTCATCGACCGTGCCTGAATCCGATCCGGTCTTCGCCGAGTTCTGCTCGACCGGACTGTGGCCGGGCCTGGGCAAGTTGCTGACGAATGCCCTGCCAGAGGCCGGAATTCGCTGCGCCGCGGACGTCACTGCGGAAAAGCTGCGTGCCATGCACGGCATCGGCGCGGTACGGGCGGAGAAGCTGCTGGCCACCTGGGCGCAGGCCGCGCCGGTCTTTGCGGTGGCCCAACTGATCGTCGCCGCGGGGCTGCCGATGCGGCTGGCCGGCCGGCTGGGCGACGTACTCGGCGAGGACGCCGGCGATGCTTTGCGCGAGGACCCGTGGCTGCTGCTGCGACTGCCGGAGGTATCGGTCGTCGAGGCCGACCGCTGCGCCGCGGCCGCGCTGGGCACGGTCGATCGCGACGACCCGCGCCGCGGCCGCGCCTTGGTCGCGTTCAGCCTGGCCCGGGCCGCCCGCGACGGACATACGATCGCCTCGATCGACGCCACGGTCTCGGCGATTGCGACGCTCGGGGTCCGCGACGTCAAGGCGGCGGTCGCGAATGCCTGCCAGGCAAGCGGTGTGGTCGCCGCGATGAGCAGGGACGAGCCGGTACTGGCGTTGGACCGGTACGCCCGGGCCGAGGAACGCTGTGCCGAGGGCCTCGCCCGGCTGCTGGACTCGGCCAAACCGTTCGCCGACAGCACCGACGTACCCGAGACCGCGCTCGACGAGCAGCAGCAACGGGCCGTAGCGGCCGCCCTGGAGCACGGCGTCAGCGTGCTCACCGGTGGACCGGGGACCGGTAAGAGCCACACGGTCGCGGCCGTGGTCCGGCTCGCCGAGGCCGCCGGTAAGACCGTGGCCCTGGCCGCGCCGACCGGTCGGGCCGCCAAACGGTTGGAGGAATTGGTCGGCTCGCCCGCGAGCACGCTGCACCGACTGCTCGGCGCGCAGCCGGCCGGTCGCACCGGCGCTACCTTCACCCGCGGCCGGGACTGGCCGTTGGACGCCGATCTCGTAGTGGTCGATGAGACCTCGATGCTCGACGTCGAGCTGGCCGCGGCGCTGGTCGACGGCTGCGAGGACGGCACCCATGTGCTGTTGGTCGGGGATCCGGCGCAGCTGCCCTCGATCGGCCCGGGCCGGGTGCTGGCCGACATTCTCGAGTCCGGCGCAATCCCGGTCACCGAGCTCAGCACGCTCTACCGGCAGGCGGAGGGCGGCGCGATCGCCCGGCTGGCCACCGCCGTCCGCGGCGGCGACCTGCCCGGGGTCGACGCACCTGACCGCGAGGTCGTACTCGTTCCGACCGCCGGCTCCAGCGAGGCCGCCCACCGGGTCGTGCAGATCGTCACCGACTCGATCCCCCGGGCGCTCGGCATCGCGCCGGCCGACGTGCAGGTGGTCACGCCGGTGCACCGCGGTCCGGCCGGCACCGCGGCGCTCAACCGGGCGCTGAAGGCGGCGCTCAACCCCGGCGCCGGCGCAATCCGCGGATTCGACGTCGGCGACCGGGTAGTGGCCACCGCGAATTACCTGGACGCGGAGCCGTTCGGTTACGCCAACGGCGAGGTCGGGGTGGTGACCGAGACCGCGGCCGGCGTGGTCACGGTCGCGTTCGCGTCCGGCCCGGCCAAAGTGCTGGGCAAGGCGTTGGGCGACCTCCTGCACGGCTGGGCGATCACGGTGCATCGGGCGCAGGGCTCGGAATGGCCGGCAGTGGTCACCGTGCTGCCGCCGGAGGCAGGCCGAATGCTGTCCCGGCCGCTCATCTACACCGCACTCACCCGGGCCCAGCGGCACCTGTCGATCGTGCATGCCGCCGGTCCGGCCGTGGCCTATGCCGTCCGCCGGGTCGGCGCCGCTCCCCGGCGGACCCGGCTCGCCGAGCTGCTGGCCGATGCGGCGCCCGAGTAAACCGTTGGAGGGGTGCAGACGGCGGGCAGGTTAACGGTGCAGAATGCAGGGATGACGGTAGCCGAGGCCGTGGTCGAAGCGGATTACGAGTACGCGCCGGTGCGAATCCCGCCGGGCACCGACCGCGTCACCACAGCAGTCCAACTGACCCTGCAAGCCGAATTCGGCGGTTGGGAGCTGGCCAAGCTCCAGCTCCACGCCGATGGCACCCGGAAGGTGTGGCTACGCCGCCGACGCGGTAGATCGCAGTTGCCCGGCCCCGTTCTCTGAGTGCCTCGGCGGTCAGTGCACGCAGAACTCGTTGTGCTCGGGATCCTGCATGACGATTGCGTATCCCTTGAAGTCTTCGGTGACCCCCACCTGGGTCGCGCCGAGCCCGATCAGCCGCCGGGCCGCCTCGGCGAGGGCCTGTTTGCGCGCCTCGAGAGTCCCGCTGCCATTGGTGATGGCCAGGTCGAGGTGTAGCCGATTTTTGACTGTCTTGCCCTCGGGCACCCGTTGGAGATAGATGCGGGGACCAACGCCGGCCGGATCCACCACGGCGCCGGCCGAGTTGAACTCCGACTCGGGCACCCCCCAGGAACGCAACGCGTCCTCCCAGTTGTCGAACCCCGCGGGCGGCCGTTGCTCCTCATAGTCCAGTGCCGCGGCCCAGAACCTGGCCAGCGCTGCCGGGTCCGCGCAATCGATCACGATCTGTACTCCGATGGCCATCGTCACTCCCTGATTTGGTGCCGCGACCCTATGCCGGCGATCCGACAGTGCGACCCGGGTCTGGTGCGGGAGCGCACTAAGGACAATGCTCGAGTGCGCCAGGCCAACCCGTTCCGGAGGTCGATATGCCCAAGGTCCTCATTCTTACCGGCGACGCCGCCGAGTCACTCGAGGTCTTCTACCCCTACCAGCGACTGCTCGAAGAGGGCTACGAGGTCGACATCGCGGCGCCGACCGTCAAGAAGCTGCAGTTCGTCGTGCACGACTTCGTCGACGGTTTTGACACCTATACCGAAAAGCCCGGCTACACCTGGCCGGCCGACATCGCCTTCGCCGACGTGGATGTGGCCAACTACGTCGCGATCGTGGTGCCCGGTGGCAGGGCTCCGGAATACATTCGCAACGACCCGGACGCGCAGCGGATCGTGCGGCATTTCATGAACATCCAGGCACCGGTCGCGGCGCTGTGTCACGGTCCGCTGCTGCTGGCCGCGGCCGACACGCTGCGCGGCCTGCGCTCGGCGGCGTATCCGGCGCTGGAGCCGGACCTGAAGGCGGTCGGGGCCGAATTCACCGACGCGGAGGTCGTGATCGACGGTCCGCTCGTTACCGGCCGGGCCTGGCCGGATCATCCCGCCTGGTTCCGCGCGTTTATGGACCAGCTGAAAAAGGTCGCACCGGTCGGTTAGCCTCCGAGCCCGACCCCTAGGGAGGACGCGTAGATGCGATACATGCTGCTGATCGGTGGTGACGAAGCGCCGGCTGGCTTCGACGCCCACGAATTCTGCAACTCACCCGAGGTGCGGGCCTGGGGCGATGACCTCAGGAGCCGCGGAATGTGGGTCGGCGGCGACCTCCTGCACCCGCCCAAGGAGGCGGCGACGGTCCGGGTCCGGGACGGCGCTCTGCTGGTCTCCGACGGGCCGTTTGCCGAGACGAAGGAGCAGGTCGGCGGGTACGCGATCCTGGAGTGCGCCAACCTCGATGAGGCGATCGACGCGGCAGCTGGGCACCCCTCCGCCCAGTTCGGCCTGGTCGAGGTTCGGCCGATCTGGCAGCCCTGAAATGTCGATCTGGGACGTGCACCTTCGTCGATAGAGCAGATACCCCGACAACACGAGGGCGGCTGTCTCCGATGATCGACTCGGTATCCCT
>Ga0137413_10000875_pt1 | contig 10996 bp, 9 predicted proteins | sample CZODoug2_1_16fun_FD_108280 | JGI IMG/M metagenome (GOLD analysis project Ga0137413, IMG submission 108280) | Vadose zone soil fungal communities from Angelo Coast Range Reserve, California, USA - CZODoug2_1_16fungal (Illumina Assembly) | ecosystem: Environmental > Terrestrial > Soil > Vadose... | reverse complement strand
GAAGCTCTTCGGCGAAATGCTGGTCAAAATCGATGCCGAATTCGCGTGAAATCTCGTCCTTGATCACGATGATATGACATAGCAGGCGGCTGATGACGGTGCGGCGCAGACGATCCTCGTTCGAAAGCTGATAGCCGCGCATGGTGGCGAGGCCCCGTTCGGCCACGGCCTTTTCCCAGGAAGGAATATCGCGGTGATTTTGCGCATAGGCGTCTTGAATGCCGCTGATGGCGGTGATGCCCATGCCGTAGAGGTCGGCGCCCGCTTTGGTGGTGTAGCCCTGAAAATTACGGTGAAGCGTGCGGTTTTGTTGCGAAACGGCCAGCTCGTCCCCAGGCTTGGCGAAGTGGTCCATGCCAATGTAGAGATAGCCGGCCTCGAGAAACTTGAGCAGGCCCACGCGGAAGATCTCAAATTTTTCCATGCCTTCAGGGAGATGCGCGGCGAAGGAGCCTTGCTGCTTCTTCAACCACGGCACGTGCGCGTAGCTGAATAGGGCAATGCGATCTGGGGCGAGTCCAAGAATCTGATCCACGGTGTGGGCAAAAGTGTCCGCCGTTTGGTAGGGAAGGCCGTAAATCAAATCGACGTTGATGCTATCAAAGCCGAGATCGCGCGCGGCGAAGAGCAGGTCGCGCGTCATTTCGTAGGGCTGGATGCGGTGCACCGCCTCTTGCACATCGGCATGGAAGTCCTGAATGCCCATGCTGAGACGGTTGAAGCCGAGCTTGCGCAGAGTTTCGAGATGCTCGCGGGAGGTCACACGGGGGTCGACCTCGATGCCAATTTCACTGTCGGGGTCGAAATGGAAATGCTCTTTCGTAAATGCGAACAGGTTCTCGATCTGTTCGGGCGTCAGGTACGTCGGTGTGCCCCCGCCCCAATGGAACTGGACCACGGGACGATTCTTCGAGACGCTGCGGCTGACGCGTTCCATCTCCCGCTTCAACACGTCAAGATACGGTGGCGCGACACTCTTGTTCTTTTGGATGACGACGTTGCATGCGCAAAAGAGGCAGAGACTTTCACAGAAGGGAATGTGCATGTACAGCGAAACGGGCGTCCTGGCACGCTCGGCCTCTTCGTGCACCCTTTCGAGATCGGCCGGACCGAAAGCATCGTTCCAGAGCGGCGCGGTGGGATAGCTGGTATAGCGCGGCCCCGGACGATTGTACTTGGCGAGAAACTCCTCGTCGACGTGGAGCTCACCGCTCATTTGTTGCAGGCTTGGATCTGCGAGTGTCATGTTGGCGTCTCCTACCGCACCAGCGCAGCGGGTCTTGCGTGGTGAAGCAGCGCTCGTTGGCCCGTCTCGATAAATAGCTGGGCATTCTCGACCGGTGTATGTTGCAAAATGCCGTGGCCAAGGTTGAGGATGTGACCGTGGCCACCGAGGGAATTAACGGCGCCCAGAGTTACGTCGCGAATTTTCTCGTGAGGGCCAAACAAGACCGCCGGATCGACATTGCCTTGCAACGCGATTTTTGGACCCAGCGTCTTCCGAATCTCAGCCAGGTCCACGCGCCAATCGACGCTGAGGACATTCGCGCCGGAGCGCGCCACGGCTGGGAGCAGATGTTGAGACGCTTTTGTGTAATAAATTACGGGGACCGAGCCGCTGAGGCCCGCGATGATCTCCTGAACGACCGGGAGAGCGAAGTCTTGGTAGTCCTGCAGATTCAGTTCGCCGCACCAGGTATCGAACAACTGGACTGCCGTTGCCCCTGCCGCGATTTGCGCCTTCAGATAGGGAATCGTTGCCTGAGCGATGCGATGGAGCAGCTCGCGGAACGTTTTCGGCTCGTGGTAGAGGAAACTCTTTACCGTGGCGAATCCTTCCTTGGTCTTGCCTTCCACCATGTAGCAGGCAAGAGTCCACGGAGCACCCGCAAAACCCAAAACAGGAACCTCGGGACCGACGGATTTCACGATACGTCGGATGGCCTCGGGCAGGAAGCCCGTTTCCGTCTCCGGATCGAAGATCTTGAGCCGGGCGACATCCGCCTTGGAGCGCACTGGATTCGGCAAGTTTGGCCCGGCGTCGCCGAGTTCCAACTGCAGGCCCATGGCTTCGGCGGGGATCAGAATGTCCGAGAAAACGATCACCGCATCAACCCCAAGCCTGCGAAAGGGCTGGATGGAGACTTCGACCGCAAGTTGCGGCGTCTTGCAAACCTCAAGGAATGCGTGCTTTGCACGGATTTCGCGGTATTCAGGAAGATACCGGCCTGCCTGGCGCATCATCCAGACTGGAACTCGCAGAAGTGCTTCTCCGCGGCAGGCGCGAAGGAATAACTCTTTTCGGTTAATCGATGCCGTTTGTTGGGTCATATTTCATCTGACCCCTCAAGGATAGCAAATCCCAGCCGGTCTTGCTGATACGAGTACCAAGGCGGTATCGAATTGTGCTAGCGCCTGCAAGGGTGGGCTATACTCAAAAGGTTGAGGAATCAGGTGGGTTCTGTGGAGAAGGGCAGTTTTTAATTCGGCGCGGCAGATGAGCCGGGGGCTCAGGTACAAAGAATGAATCATTTATTCCCTATTTTGACGGGGCTTGCTTATCTCTTGAGTTTTGGCCTGTATGTTCGCTTCCTGGCGAAGGGGAAGAAACTCACGGGTAGATTAGGCACGCTGTTCTTGGGGATGGGCCTGGTGGCGCACTATTTTGCGCTTTTGGAGAGGTCCCGCGGTTTGCACACGGTTCCGTATCATGACTTATACGGATCGATGTCGCTCTTCGGCTGGCTTCTAGCACTGACGTATCTGGGCCTGGAGCTGTATCACCGGCAGCAATCTGTCGGAGCCTTCGTTATGCCCTTTATTTTGGCGTTCTTTCTCGCCGCGCATCTTGCGCCGGCCGACCGGCTTTCGCCGCCGGCGGCGCACGGGGCCACGTTTGCGTTTCACGTTACCTTGAGCATCCTCGCGTATGCCGCATTCGCGCTCTCTTTTGTTCTCAGCCTGATTTTTCTGGGAGAGGAACGCCTGCTTCGAAGCCACAAACTTGGCAACATGGTCTGGCGGTTGCCGCCGCTTGAATTGCTGGAGCGCATGAGCAAGTCGAGCGTTCTGGTGGGGTTGGTTTCCATTGCGATTGGAACAGCATTGGGATTCGTCTGGGTGGACCGGCTGAGCAGCGAATATTCGTTTTACGATCCGAAATACGTGGTCACGCTGCTCGTGCTCCTGCTGTATGTGCTTTACCTCCGTCTGGCGGGCACTGGGGCGTGGCGTGGCGCGCGGGCTTCAAGATTGTGCATTTTCAATTTCTTGATTGTGGTGCTGAGCTTTACGGTCGTAAATCTATATCTCTCGCATAGCCACCGCTACTTTTAGGAGCGATCGAACCTCGGTATGGAAATTGTTCTTGTCGGATTGAATCACCGCACCGCGCCCGTTGAGGTACGTGAGCGGGTGTCTTTCACGGCCGAGCAGGCCCGGCGGGCGGCTGAAGAACTGCGCGCGCGGGGGATTCTCGAAGAGACGCTGGTGCTCTCTACATGCAATCGCAGCGAGGTGTACGGCGTGCCGCCGGAATCCTCGCATGAGTGTGCCCCGGGACTTTCTACGTTTCTGAGCGAGTTCCATTCGGTGCGTCCGGATATACTCAGCGTGTCGCTCTATCACCACTACGATCACGAGGCCGTGAGGCATCTCTTTCGAGTTTCCGCGGGCCTCGATTCCATGCTGCTGGGCGAAGCGGAGATCCTGGGACAGGTGCGGGAAGCGTATCGTTTCGCGCACGAGCAAGGCGCGACAGGGCCGGTGCTGAATCGCCTCTTCCAGGGTGCACTGGAAGTCGGGAAGCGCGTGCGCACGGAAACAGAGCTTGGCACGCGGCCAATGTCCGTGGCTTCTGCCGGGGTGAAACTGGCAGAACGCATTTTTGGAAAACTGAACGAGCGGAAGGCGCTGGTACTGGGAGCGGGCACGATCAGCGAGCAAGTGGTCTCTCAACTCCGGGACCGTGGGATCGCGCAGCTCCAGGTGATGAACCGCTCGCGGGACCGCGCGGACGAGCTGGCCAAGCAGTTCGGCGGAAAGGTCGTCGGCTGGGGTGAGTGGGAAACAGCGCTGCGATCGCCGGATGTGGTGGTGTCGTCGGTTAGCGCAGATGAACCAGTTCTGCGCCGCGAGATCGTCGAGCGAGCGATGGCGGCGCGCGGAAATCGCGCGTTGTTCCTGATGGACCTGGGCGTGCCCCGGAATATAGACCCCAGCGTGGCGGAGCTCTACAACGTCTACGTTTACAACACGGATGACCTGAGCGAGATCGTGCAGCAGAATCGCAACGCTCGTGAAAGCGAGGTTCCCCGGGCTCAGGGCATCGTGGACGAGCATGTCACTAAATTCCTGTCCTGGCAGGCGAGCGTCGAGCTGGTCGGGCTTGTTGATGCGCTGCGCGTGAAGATGCGGGAGGAACGTGCGTCATTCATCCGCTCACGCATGGAGCCGATGAAGCATCTGACGGAGACGGATCGCGCGCACGTGGAAAAATTGATGGATGAGATGCTGGAGAAGCTGCTTCTGGGGCCAGCGGAACGCTTGCGAGGCGAGAAAGAACTCCGGCGGAAGATTCAAAACGTCGAAGCATTGCGCGATCTGTTTCTTTCGAACCGGGAGAAGGCGTGAGAATCCTGCGGATTGGCACGCGCGGCAGCATGCTTGCCAAATGGCAGGCGGAATCCGTTCGCAAGCAACTGTTTGCCGCCACCGGCATGGAAGCGGAAATTGTCATCATCAAGACCAGCGGCGACAAGATGCAGCAAGCGCCGCTGACGCAGATTGGCGGCAAGGGAATTTTTATCAAAGAGCTGGAGGAGGCGTTGCTGGAGGAAACGATCGATCTTGCGGTGCACAGCGTGAAGGACGTGCCGACCGACATTCCCTCCCGGCTCATGTTTCCTGCGGTGTGCCGGCGTGATGATGTGCGTGACTGCCTGGTAGGTTCCACGCTGGCGAATCTGCGGCACGGAGCGCGTGTGGGAACGAGCAGTCTGCGGCGGCAAGCGCAGTTGAAACACCTCCGGCCAGACCTCGATCTCCGCGACCTGCGTGGAAACGTGGACACTCGATTGAGAAAAGTGGAGAGCGGAGAATATGAAGCGGTGATGGTTGCCAAAGCGGGCCTGGATCGTCTCGGATTGAGCCAGCGGATTTCGGAGGTGCTCTCGCCGGAAGTCTGCATGCCGGCGGTGGGGCAAGGGGCTATCGCGGTGGAGTGCCGGTTGAAGGACACGGAAGCGGGCGACCTCTTGGCGCCATTGGACGACGCGGAAACTCGGACGGCGATCATTGCGGAGCGCGCACTCCTGGCGGCATTGCAGGGCGGGTGCCAGGTCCCGCTGGGCGCGTGGGCGCGCATCGCGCGCGGCGAACTATTGCTCGACGCGTGCGTTTGTTCCGTGGACGGAGTGCAATACGTGAAGCAGCGCGCCACCTCTCCACCGGATCAGGCGGCGCAACTTGGAGAGCACATGGCGCGGGTGCTCATCGAGGCGGGCGCGCAGTCGATTCTGGAAGAAGTGAGCCGTCAGCGTGCCTGAAGCATCTCCAAGCGCCTTGGCCGGCAAGCGCATTGTGATAACACGTTCGGCGGCGCAGAGTGAAGCGCTGGCGAGGGTACTCTCCGAACGTGGAGCTATTCCTGTGGTGCTTCCGCTTGTGGCGTTTGCAGCCCCGGAAGATTTCGCACCGCTCGATGCGGCGATCGTGGAAATCCATCGGTTTGATTGGATCATTTTCACAAGCGCGCAAGCCGTTCGTGCGGTGGTGAAGCGCACCGAAGAGCTGAAGCGCAGCCTGATTCACGCAGGGAGCAAGCTGCGAATCGCTTCCGTCGGTCCCGTAACTGCCGCAGCTGCTCGGCAAGCTGGACTTCCCGTAGACTATGTTGCGGAGACGCACACCGGTGCGGCGCTGGCGGAGGAATTGGGGCGCCGGCTTTGCGAGGCGAGAGTATTCTTGCCACGGAGCGATCGTGCAAATCCGGACTTGCCGCGGACGTTGAAGCGCCACGGCGCGCAGGTCACGGAAGGGATCGCCTACCGCACGCTTCGGCCGACCGATCTGGAGCAAAGAAATTTAGGACAGATAACCGAGGGTACGGCGGACGCGGTTCTATTTTTTAGCCCATCGGCCGTCCAACATTTCGCCGAGCTGTTTGGGGGCGAGCAACTGCGCGCTCTACAAGATAAACTGGCGATTACGGCGGTTGGACCTGTCACCGCAAGCGCATTGCGCGAAGCGGGTGTCGGGCACACCGTGGTGGCAGGAGACACTACGGCAGCGGCGGTCGTCGAAGCGTTGGAAGAACATTTTGCGGGTACCGTGAAACAGGCGCCGGCAGGAGCAAAGAGAGCATGAGTTTTCCCACTCATCGGCCGCGGCGCTTACGGCGTAGCGAGGGGCTGCGCGGTCTCATTCGCGAGACGCGCCTTACCACCGCGGGTCTCATCTATCCGATGTTCGTGTGTCCGGGCACAAAGGTGCGCCAGGAAGTCAGTTCCATGCCCGGTGTCTATCAGCAGTCCGTCGATCAGATCGTGGAAGAATCTCGTGAAATTGAGTCGCTGGGGATTCCGGGGATAATTTTATTTGGATTGCCCGAGTCCAAGGACCCGCGTGGCGCCAGTTCGCTCAGCGCCCAGGGTGTGGTCCAGCGCGCGATTGAGGCGATTCGCAAAGCGAAACTGAAGCTTCTTGTGATTACTGACGTCTGCCTCTGCGAATACACGGACCATGGCCATTGTGGCGTTGTGGAGAACGGTGAAGTGGCCAATGATACCACGGTGACGATTCTTGCCCAGCAGGCGCTCGCGCACGCGCGCGCCGGCGCCGACATCGTTGCCCCGTCAGACATGATGGACGGGCGTGTGGGGGCCATTCGTGAAACGCTGGATGCACACAGGTTCGAGAACATTGCCATTCTTGCTTATGCCGCGAAATACTGCTCTGGCTTCTACGGGCCTTTCCGGGAGGCGGCTCAATCCGCTCCCCAGTTTGGCGACCGGCGCAGCTATCAGATGGATCCTGCTAATGCGCGGGAAGCGTTGAAGGAAGTGGAACTCGATCTCGAAGAAGGCGCGGACATGGTGATGGTTAAGCCCGCGCTGGCGTACCTGGATGTTATCCGGCGAGTCCGCGATGCCTTTGATGTTCCGGTCGGCGCTTACAACGTCAGCGGAGAGTACGCCATGGTCAAAGCGGCGGCGCAGAAGGGTTGGCTGGACGAAAAGCGAGTTGTCCTGGAAATCCTGACGTGCATCCAGCGCGCCGGAGCTGACATTATTCTTACCTACCATGCCAAGGATGTCGCACGCTGGCTGAAGGCGTGTTAATTTAATCGAGAAAACATGAGTACAGCGCAATCCCGAGTGAAGCGCGAACGCAAACGTTCGCGCGAGATTTTTGAGCGCGCCGAGAAGGTGCTGGTTGGCGGCGTGAACAGCCCCGTCCGGGCGTTCCGATCCGTCGGTGGAGAGCCGCTGATCATCGAGCGCGGCGACGGGCAACACCTCTACGACGCGGACGGAAACGAGCTGCTCGATTTTGTGTGCTCTTGGGGCGCGATGATCGTAGGACATGCGAATCCCGCCATCAGCGAGGCAATCGCCGACCAGGCGCGCCGCGGCACAAGTTTTGGTGTGACGACCGAGCTGGAGCTTGAGCTTGCCACGCTGATTACACGGGCAATTCCTTTCATTGAAAAGATTCGTTTTGTCTCCAGCGGCACGGAAGCTACGATGAGCGCTGTGCGGCTGGCGCGAGGAGTGACGAAGCGAGACTTTATCGTCAAATTCGAGGGCTGTTATCACGGACACGCGGATAGTTTCCTGTCGCAGGCCGGTTCTGGTCTCGCTACGCTCGGAATTGCCGAATGCCCGGGAGTGCCCGCTGCACTGGCGGCGTTGACATTGAACGTAGCCTATAACAATCTCCAAGCGGTCGAACGCGTATTTCTCCAGCACCAGGATAAGATCGCTGCGATCATTGTCGAGCCCATCGCTGCCAACATGGGAGTAGTTCCTCCGGAGACGGGTTTCTTGAAGGGATTGCATGAAATCACTAAGAAGAACGGCGCGCTCCTGATTGTCGATGAGGTGATCACAGGATTTCGCCTGCAGAATGGTTCCGTGCAGGAACTCCTAGGAATCGAAGCGGATCTTACGACACTCGGAAAAATCATCGGTGGCGGCGTTCCCGTGGCAGCTTATGGCGGGCGCGCCGAGTTGATGAATAATATCGCGCCACTCGGCCCGGTGTATCAGGCGGGCACGCTCGCGGGGAACCCGCTGGCGATGAGGGCTGGTATTGCTGCTCTCAAACAGCTCACAAGGCCTGGGTTGTACGAGGAGATGACGCAACTGGCCCGACGGCTGGTCTTTGGTCTCCGCGCGGAACTGGCAGATGCCGGAATTCCTGCGCAGATCAATGCCATCGGCTCGCTGTCGACGGTTTTCTTCGCACCGCGGCCGGTAAGAAATTACGCGGATGCCAAGCGCTCCGACACCAAGCGATACGCCAGGTTTTTCCGCGAAATGCTAGATCGGGGCATATTTTTGGCGCCGTCACAGTTCGAGGCTGCTTTTGTTTCTGCCGCCCACACCTCCCAGGATATTGACCGTACGTTGGCGGCGGCGCACGAATCGTTGCAGGTCATTTCTTCTGATTCTGCGGTTTGATCCTGGAGAAGGCGAGTAGAGGAATGAGCGAAGGTATCGAACTTCCCGAGAGTCATCACGGGTCCGAGGATCATCCGTTGGTCCTGCCCGTGTCGATTACGATCTCGATTATGGCGATATTAGTTGCCGGTGCGTCGTTGCTCGGCCACCGGGCGCACACGGAAGGGTTGCGCCTTGAAACTCAGGCCGCCAGCCGCTGGACACAGTACCAGGCGAAGAGCGTCCGCCTCCACGAAGCCCAGGGATTCTCCGACGTGGTTAAGCTGGCGGCACCACTCAACAAGGAGATGGGCGAAGAACTGAAAGAGAAGTACGTAAAGGAAGTCGCGCACTATGAAGGCGACAAAGTAGATGTCAGCAAAGAGGCAAAGAATCTGGAAGACGAGCGCGATTTGACGGTTCGCCAAGCCGATCGATTTGATGGAGGAGAGGCGCTTCTGGAAATAGGGTTGGTCATCTGCTCCATCACGCTTCTGACCAAGCGGAAGGGATTCTGGTTCGGCGGCGTGGTCATCGGCACCGTGGGCGTCGCGCTGGCGGCGACAGGCTTCTTGCTTCATTAAACTAAGCACGTGCCGGCGGTCGTGAACCTCTCAACAGTGCGATTTCCTGTGTCAGACCTTCTAGCTTCCCAACCAATTCCTGGTGGCGCACGTCCTCGCCGGTTGGCTTCTTCCTGAGAAATGTAAGCGTCCCGCCGGGCTCGAGCACGCATTGTTCGACTTCGGAGAGCGAATCGAAGCCTTGCTTCCGTGCGGCCGCTTCGAGCTGCGGCACGGTAATAAGTTCCTTCTTCAAATTCTGCGTACGCACTTTGCCGCCCTGGACTAGAACGTCAGCTCTGCCTTCGACCAACTGGTCGAGTTTCCTGTGATCGTAGAGGAAGCGAACGACAAGATAGTTGGTGGCCAGCAGGGAAGTAGCGCCGATGATTCCACCCAAAACACTGTTGTCTTCGCCGATGATGGCGTTCTGCACCGTATTCGAGAGCGTCAGCAGGACGACCAGATCGAACGGATTGAGCTGGACGAGTTCGCGCTTCCCGGAGAGCCTGAGGCTGACCACCAGGAAGGCATAAACGATGATCGGCCGAAGGATCTTTTCCGCCAGGGGAAGCCCCATGACGAACATATCTTTCCAAGCATTGTGCATAGCAGAATTGCCTCCTCGAGGGTGCCCGCGCGGAAGGTGACAACGGCGGGTATCCTCGTTGTCAGAGAACGGGGGGAGAGTAACACGCGCGGAATCGTAGTAATAGCAGGCTTACCTGAGAATTTGTCGCAGTAAGTAAGAATAAGTCCAAACGGAGGACGCAGGACTCACACTCGCCCGCGGTGCACTTTTGCGCATGCTGGTGTCGCGAGCCGCCACCAAATGACCCAGCGTGCTCCCTTCGCGCAAGGCACCGTCCCTCTTCGCGCAGTTCACGAAAACCTGAAACTATTCTGAAGTCGTCCGCACTTCTCCCGCCAACTAAGATCGCCTGCCGATTCCTAATGGATCTTCGGATGTTTCTTGTGCCAGTCGGTATGCAGTTGAAAGGTCCGCCCTGCCTGGATAACCGCAAAATCGTCGCCGGCTCTGCCCACAAATTGCAGCCCGACAGGGAGATTCTTCTCGGTGAACCCGCAAGGGACGGACATGGCTGGAAGCCCGCAGATATTGCCGATGCCGCCGAGAGGATCGGGAAAAGCCAGATCGGTCTCGAGATTCAACGTCAGCGGCGTTGCCGCAATCGGCTGCGCGGCGGTGGCGATGATATCGAACGTCTCAAACATTCCATCCATTTTCTTTTGGACGATCTCTCTCACCTTCAGGGCCTGCAGATAGTCCGCAGCGGAATACTGCTCGTTCACATAGCCAGCGATTTGCCCCAGCGGATCGGTCAATTCGCTCACGCGCCCGGAGCGAATCAGCGATCGAAAAGAAGCGGCACTCTCCACGGCAACGATAATGTTGCCCGCATCCTCCCAAGGACCAACAGGCAATGCGACATCCTTCACGCTCGAAAAATATCTCTTGAGGACTCCGCTTGCGGTTTCGATGGGCTTTGCAACGCCTGGTGCAAGAGATTTCCATGCATTTGTGAGCCAACCGATTTTTAGGGGACGCGAATGCAATTCCATGGACGGTGAATAGGTGAACGCGCCCTTATCAATGGGCACCGTTCCACGATCCTTTAAGTCGTGACCCGCGATCGCGGCAAAAATGCGTGCACAGTCCTCTGCGCTGCGGGCCATCGGGCCGATCTTGTCCATTGAAGGCGCGAGCGCCATCGTACCGTAACGACTGACACGTCCATAAGTAGGACG
>Ga0137413_10000873_pt1 | contig 11008 bp, 9 predicted proteins | sample CZODoug2_1_16fun_FD_108280 | JGI IMG/M metagenome (GOLD analysis project Ga0137413, IMG submission 108280) | Vadose zone soil fungal communities from Angelo Coast Range Reserve, California, USA - CZODoug2_1_16fungal (Illumina Assembly) | ecosystem: Environmental > Terrestrial > Soil > Vadose... | reverse complement strand
GCCGACGATCTCGCCGAACATCTGGTGCAGCTTGTGACCGACGGTCCGACGTCGGGAACGCAGGAGTTCGTTGGCCCGCAACGCCTGTCCGGTCGGGAGATCCTGCGCGCCTGGCGGGCATCGGGCCGGCAGCGCGGCCCGGTGCTGCCGGTGTTGTTGCGCGGCCACGCGGCCCGGGCATACCGGATGAAGAGCAATATCGGGTCGCCGGATGCATTGCGGGGGAGGGTCGGTTGGGCGCAATGGTTACGCGAACATCCGCAACAGACGGACCTTGCCGGGCGATCCCACGATGCGGGATGATCGTCCCGTCAATTTGACCATTACCGGAGGTAGGCCGTACGGTCATGCCATGCGCCCTGAGATTGTCGTACTTCGCTAGCGCGTCGGGTTCCACCGACGCGCTCACCCCTCCGTGCCTGGCACGAGGGGTTTTTTGTTGCCACCGTCCGCTATCAACAACGTCAGCCAAGACAGCAGAAGGTCTCCGATGACAGCCATCAGCTCAGCCCCCCGACCGGCCACCGGCGCTCAATCGCTCGTGTATTCGTTGGAGGCGCTCGGCGTAGACGTTGTATTCGGCATCCCGGGCGGCGCGATTCTGCCGGCCTACGACCCGCTTTATGATTCGACGAGCGTCCGGCACGTGCTCGTCCGGCATGAGCAGGGCGCCGGCCACGCCGCGAGTGGGTACGCGCATGCGACCGGTCGGGTCGGTGTTTGCATCGCGACGTCTGGTCCGGGCGCCACCAATCTGGTTACCCCGATCGCCGACGCCTATGTGGATTCGGTGCCGATGGTGGCTATCACCGGTCAGGTTCCCAGGCCCCAGATCGGCTCGGATGCCTTCCAGGAAGCCGATATCTGCGGCATTACGTTGCCGATTACGAAGCACAACTTTCTCGTGCAGTCCGCGGATGACATTCCTCGGACGATGGCCGAGGCATTTCATATTGCCTCGACCGGCCGGCCCGGTCCGGTCCTCGTCGATATTCCCAAGGACGTGCAGCAGGCGCAGACCATGTTTGCCTGGCCGCCGACCCTCGACCTGCCCGGATACCGGCCGGTGCTTCGCCCGCACGGCAAGCAGATTCGTGAGGCTGCCCGGCTGATCGCGCAGTCCAAGCAGCCGGTCCTTTATGTCGGTGGTGGGGTCTTGAAGGCGCACGCGGCCGACGAGCTGCGCGAGCTGGTCGAGGCCACCGGAATTCCGGTCGTCACCACATTGATGGCGCGCGGCGCATTTCCCGACAGCGACCGGCGGAATCTTGGAATGCCCGGTATGCACGGCAATGTCACCGCGGTGACCGCCCTGCAGAAGTCCGATCTGCTGATCACACTGGGCGCCCGCTTTGATGACCGCGTCACCGGGAAACTCTCGACGTTCGCGCCCAATGCGGCCGTTATTCATGCCGATATCGACCCGGCCGAGATTTCCAAAAACCGGGTTGCCGATGTGCCGATCGTGGGCGACTGCAAAGAGGTCATCGCCTCGTTGATTCCCGCGATAAAGGCCGAGTTCGAAGCCGGTCACAAGCCGGACTATGCGGGTTGGTGGCGGCAGCTGGACCGCTGGCGCGACACCTACCCGCTCGGTTACGAATGGCACGAGGACGGCACGCTTGCCCCGCAGTACGTGATCGAGCGGCTGGGTGCGATCAGCGGTCCGGATTCGGTTTATGTCGCCGGTGTGGGTCAACACCAGATGTGGGCCGCACAATTCATCTCGTACGAAAAGCCGTACAGCTGGATCAACTCCGGTGGACTCGGCACGATGGGATATGCGGTCCCGGCCGCGATGGGCGCAAAAATGGGCCGTCCGGACACAACCGTGTGGGCGATCGACGGTGACGGCTGTTTCCAGATGACCAACCAGGAATTGGCTACCTGCGCGCTCGAGGGCGTTCCGATCAAGGTTGCCGTCATCAATAATGGCAACCTCGGCATGGTCCGCCAGTGGCAGACACTGTTCTACGACAAGCGGTATTCGAACACGCGCCTCGGCACGATCGCCGACAAGTCCGGTGTGGTGCGGATTCCCGACTTCGTGGCGCTCGCCGAGGCGCTGGGCTGTGTGGGCCTGCGATGTGAGACCCGGGAGGATGTCGACGCCACGATCGAAAAGGCGATGTCGATTAATGACGCGCCGGTTGTGTGCGAGTTTGTCGTCGGGCAGGACGCAATGGTGTGGCCGATGGTCGCGGCCGGCGCGAGCAATGACGACATCATGGCGGCGCTTGATGTGCGCCCGAGCTTTGACGAGGACGCATGATGACGCAGAAGCACACGCTGTCGGTGCTGGTCGAAAACAAGCCGGGCGTGCTCGCCCGGGTGGCCGGGCTCTTCAGCCGCCGCGGCTTCAACATCGACTCACTCGCCGTCGGGCCGACCGAGGTGCCGGAGATTTCCCGGATCACAATCGTCGTCGACGTGGAGTCACACCCGCTCGAGCAGGTCACCAAGCAGCTCAACAAGCTCGTCAACGTCATCAAGATCGTCGAGCTGGAGCCGCCGCACGCGGTCGAGCGAGAGCTGCTGCTGGTCAAGGTGCGCGCCGACGCGGCCAGCCGCAGCCACGTGCTGGAGACCGCGGAGCTCTTCCGGGCCCGGATCGTCGACGTGGCGGTCGAGGTCGTGACGATCGAGGCGACCGGCACCGCCGACAAGCTCGATGCCCTGCTGCGGGTACTTGAGCCGTTCGGCATCAAGGAGATGGTGCAGTCCGGTGTGGTGGCTGTGGGGCGCGGCCCGCGGTCGATCACCAGTGCTGCCAATCTGCGGCCGGTTGAGCGCAGCGCATAGCCAAACGCCCCGCATCGGGCGGGTGTACCGCTTAGGATTTGCGTTTAATCAACAAATTGGAGAGGACGAAATGCCTGCCGAGATATTTTACGATGACGACGCGGATCTCTCGCTGATCCAGGGTCGCAAGGTCGCTGTCATCGGTTACGGAAGCCAGGGGCATGCTCATGCGCTGTCGCTGCGTGACTCGGGCGTCGACGTGCGCGTCGGTCTCAAGGAGGGCTCCAAGAGCCGGCCGAAGGCCGAGGAAGAGGGCCTGCGGGTATTGACCCCGGCCGAGGCGACCGCCGAGGCCGACCTGGTCAGCATCCAGGCACCGGACACCGTGCAGCGCACGCTTTACGCCGAGGACATCGCGCCCAACCTACAGAAGGGCAACGCGCTCTTCTTCAGCCACGGATTCAACGTTCGCTTCGGCTATATCCAGGCTCCGTCCGATGTGGACGTTGTACTGGTTGCGCCTAAGGGCCCGGGCCACTTGGTACGGCGCCAGTTCGTCGATGGCAAGGGCGTGCCGGATCTCGTTGCGGTCGAGCAGGACTCGACCGGCAATGCACTTGCGCTGGGACTTTCTTACGCCAAGGGCATCGGCGGCACCCGGGCGGGCGTCATCAAGACCACGTTCACCGAAGAGACCGAGACCGACCTCTTCGGCGAGCAGGTTGTCCTTTGTGGAGGGACCTCGCATCTCATCCAGGCCGGGTTCGAGACGCTGGTCAACGCCGGATATCAGCCGGAGATTGCGTACTTCGAGGTGCTGCACGAGCTCAAGCTGATCGTCGACCTCATTTATGAGGGTGGTATCGCCCGGCAGCGCTATTCCTGCAGCGACACCGCCGAGTATGGCGACCTCACCCGCGGACCGCGGATCGTATCGCCGGCGGTCAAAGAGGAAATGCGCAAGATTCTCGGGGAGATTCAGGACGGCTCGTTCGCCAAGGAATGGATCGCCGAGGATGACGCCGGTCGGCCGAACTTCCTCAAGCTGCGCGACGAGGGCAAGGCCCACCAGATCGAGGAGGTCGGCGCACACCTGCGTGGCCTGATGTCGTGGGTGGACCGCCCGATCACCGAAACTGCCTGATTTTTACGGAGCCAATGTCACATTCGTACGTTCTACGCGTACGAATGTGACATTGGCTCGCGCGCGCCATTTCCACTAGTGCGGGTAGCCGGACAGATGGCGTCAATGTGGGGCGAGACCGACCACTAGTGACACTCGCCGCCCGGCGGACCATATCGGCCCTATCCGTCGTCGCGGTGCGCACAAAAATGATCACAATCAGTCAACAATTTCGATCAAGGCAGCTAAACTGGCCGGACGTGCCGGCGCATCATGCCTGCGCCGGGCGCCCTTCGTACCGTGGACCGAAACCGACCTCGACCCGTCAGGATGCCCTGAGTGACTATCGCAGCCGCCTCTCGTCCGGTCGTTCTTGTTGCCGAGCAGATCGCGGATAGCGCACTGTCGGTCCTCTCGCATGATTACGACGTTCGACACGTCGATGGCGCCGACCGCCCGGCACTGCTCGCCGCGCTGGCCGACGCGCACGCCGTACTGATCCGCAGCGCCACCACCATGGATGCGGAGGCGTTGGCCGCGGCCCCGGTGTTGAAGGTGGTTGCCCGGGCCGGCATCGGGCTGGACAACGTTGACGTGCCGGAGGCCACGTCCCGCGGCGTGATGGTCGTCAACGCGCCGACCTCGAATATCATCAGCGCCGCCGAGCACGCGGTCGCATTGCTGCTCGCCGTGGCGCGACAGGTGCCGGCGGCGGATGCGAGTGTTCGGGCCGGCGAGTGGCGGCGGTCGGCTTTCACCGGAGTGGAAATCGCCGACAAAACAATCGGCATCGTCGGTCTTGGCCGGATCGGCGTCCTGGTGGCGCATCGGCTGGCGGCATTCGGCGCCCGCCTCGTTGCCTACGACCCCTATATCCAGCCGGCGAGGGCGACCCAGCTCGGCGTCACGCTCCTGTCGCTCGAGGAGCTGTTAGCCGAAAGTGACTTCATTACGATTCACCTACCGAAGACGCCGGAGACCGCCAATCTGATCGGCGCGGCCGAGCTGGCCAGGACCAAGCGCGGTGCCCGGATTATCAATGCGGCGCGCGGCGGCCTGGTCGATGAGGAGGCGCTCGCCGCCGCATTGCGGTCGGGTCATATCGCTGGCGCCGGAGTGGACGTATTCAGCGCAGAGCCGCCTACGGACAATGCACTAGTGGGGCTGGCCGGCGTGGTGGCCACGCCACATCTGGGCGCGTCGACGGCGGAGGCGCAGGACAAGGCCGGCCTCGCGGTGGCACGGTCGGTGAAACTTGCCCTGGACGGCGAATTCGTGCCGGATGCGGTGAACGTGCAGGCCGGTGGCGTCGTCGCCGAGGAGATCCGACCGGCCCTGCCGCTGGTCGAGACACTCGGCCGGGTGTTCACCGCGCTGGCCGCGGGCATTCCGGCCAGTCTGGCCGTCGAGGTACGGGGCGAAATTGCCGCATACGACGTGCAGGTGCTGCAGTTGGCCGCGTTGAAAGGCGTCTTCTCCGAGGTGGTCGAGGAGCAGGTGACCTTTGTCAACGCACCGCTGTTGGCGAAAGACCGCGGTATCGATGTCGGGCTTGCGACGTATGCGGAAAGCGCGGATCACCGTAATCTCGTAACGATAAAGGGCGCGCTACCGGATGGCACCGCAGTGAGCGTGTCCGGGACGCTGTCCGGTCCGCGACAGATCGAGAAGCTCACGGAGGTCAACGGATTCGACGTTGATCTGCGGGTCGAGCCGCACCTGCTTTTCTTCCGCTATCACGACCGGCCGGGCATTGTCGGGGCGGTCGGCGCGCAGCTGGGCGCGGCCGGGGTCAATATCGCCGGCGCGCAGGTGAGCCGCAGCGGTCGTGGCGGCGCGGCGCTGATGGTGCTGTCGGTCGATTCGGCCGTGCCCGCGGCATTGTTGAGCAGTATTGCGGACGCAATTGGCGCCCAGGAGGTCCGCAGTGCGGATCTGGAGCGCGAATAATGTCCGCGGCGGCTACGGCGCGGGCCGGCAATCCGGCCCCGACGCGCACAATCTCGATTGCCGCGATTCCCGGCGACGGGATCGGGCCGGAAGTTGTGCGGGAAGGGCTGAAAGTACTGGCCCAAACGTTGCCCACGGCCGAGGTCACCGCTTACGACCTCGGCGCGGCGCGATGGCGCAAGACGGGCGAGGCGCTGCCGGAATCCGTACTCTCCGAGCTGCGGAAACACGACGCGATCCTGCTCGGCGCGATCGGCGATCCCCGCGACAGCAACATTCCCACCGGACTGCTTGAGCGCGAGCTGCTGCTGCGGCTGCGGTTCGAGCTGGACCAACACGTAAACCTCCGGCCGCTGCGGCTTTTCGACGGCGTCGTATCGCCGTTACGATCGGCTCAATCGATAGACATCCTGGTGGTGCGGGAAGCTACCGAGGGGCCGTATCTCAGCAACGGCGGATTTCTCCGCCGCGGCACCGAACATGAAATTGCCACCGAAATCAGTGTCAACACCGCATTCGGCGTAGAACGGGTTGTCCGAGACGCATTCCGCCGGGCCGCCGGACGGCCGCGTCGGCACCTGACGCTCGTACACAAGACAAACGTATTCAGCTATGCCGGGTCGCTCTGGTCGCGAACGGTAGAGCGGCTCGCGCTGGAATACCCGACCGTGACCATCGGCTACGAGCATGTCGACGCCGCCTCGATGTATCTCGTGACCGATCCCGGGCGCTTTGACGTCATCGTCACCGACAATATGTTCGGCGATATTCTCACCGATCTCGGCGCCGCGATCACCGGTGGGCTCGGCCTTGCCGCCAGTGGCAACCTCGACATCAGCCGGGCAAATCCCAGCATGTTCGAGCCGGTACACGGAAGCGCGCCCGACCTGGCCGGGCATGGCCTGGCCGACCCGACCGCGACCGTCCTATCGGTGGCGCTGCTGCTCGACCATCTCGGCCTCGCGGATCAGGCCAAGCGGGTGGAGGCGGCGGTGGCATTCGATCTGGCTACCCGCGATCACAAGCTGCCCGGCCGCACCGCCGAGATCGGCGACCGGCTCGCCGCTTTGACCAGCGCCCGAGGCAGCCCCACCCGAATTTAGTAGGGCTTCCTAGCAACTGCTACAGTGCGTTAGCAGACCGGGTTTTGCCCGGCGCATGCTTGGTTTCGTATCGACGCAGAGCCCGCCGGTGGCGTGCTCATTTGATAGGGGAGTCCTCGTGCCTCTTACGCCCACCAAGAAGATCTGGATGAACGGTCGGTTCGTCGATTGGGACGACGCCACCGTTCATATCCTGAACCCGACCCTGCATTACGGATGGGGCGTGTTCGAGGGGATCCGGGCATACGCCACCAGTCAGGGCCCGGCGGTATTTCGGCTGACCGACCACATCAATCGGCTGTACCGGTCGGCGAAGGTCTACCTGATGGAGCCGGATTTCACCGCCGAGCAGGTGATCGCCGCGACCAAGGAAACGGTCCGGATCAACGAGGTCCAATCTTGCTATATCCGACCGCTCTTCTATTTGGGCTACGGCGAGATGGGGCTCAACCCGCTGCCGAGCAAGACCGAGGTGTCGATCGCGGTCTGGCCGTGGGGCAGCTACCTCGGTGAGGACGCGAAGGTTTCCGGTTGCCGCGCGGCGACGTCGAGTTGGCAGCACATCAACGCGAATTCCATTCCGCCGACCGGCAAGGGCACCGGGCAGTACGTGAACTCATCGCTGGCGAAGGTGGCCGCGGTGAAGGCCGGTTATGACGAGGCGATCCTGCTCAATCCGGCCGGAAATGTCGTGCAGGGCACCGGCGAGAACATTTTCGTCATCTCCGGCGGAAAGGTCATCACACCGCCGATCCAGGACGGCCTGTTGCAGGGCATTACCCGCGACTCGGTGATGACGATTGCCCGCGATCAGGGGTATGAGGTGCTCGAGCAGAGCATCGTGCGCACCGATCTCTATCACGCCGACGAGGCATTCTTCAGCGGTACGGCGGCCGAGTTGGTCCCGATCGCCGAGGTCGACGACCGGCCGGTCGGTGCCGGCAAGCCCGGGCCGATCAGCCGGGAGATCGCCGATATCTTCACCGCCGCGACCGCCGGCGAGGTCGACCGCTACAAGGCTTGGAACGAGCACGTCAGCGACTGAGCCATCGGTTGACCTGAACGCCGACCTCGGTGAGGGCTTCGGCCGTTGGTCGCTGGGCGACGACGAGGCGCTGCTCGCGATCGTGAGCAGCGCCAACGTCGCCTGCGGTTTCCATGCCGGCGACGGGATGATCATGTACCGGGTCTGTGTGCTGGCCCGCGAGTACGGGGTCACGATCGGGGCACACGTGTCCTATCGGGACCTGGCCGGCTTCGGTCGCCGGTTTATCGATGTCCCTTCGGAGGAGTTGTCGGCGGACATCCTGTACCAGATCGGCGCGTTGGATGGGATCGCCCGAGCCGCGGGGACGCGCGTCTACTACGTGAAGGCACACGGCGCGCTCTACAACCGCGCGCATACCGATCCGGAGCACGCCCAAGCGCTGGTCGACGCGGTTTCCTTGTACGGCGGCGATCTGGCGCTGTTGTGTCAGCCGGGCAGCGAGGTCGAACGGCTGGCCCACAGGCACGGGCTGCTGGTCGTACCCGAGGCGTTCCCCGACCGGGGCTACCAGGCGTCCGGCGCGTTGGTCCCGCGTGGCGAGGCCGGCGCGCTGTTCGATGACCCGGCCGAGGTGGCCGCGCGGGCCGTACGGATGGTGGAGTCCGGCGAGGTCGAGACGCCGGACGGCGAGCTGGTGTCGATCGCCCCGGAGTCCCTGTGCGTACACGGCGACGGGCCCAACGCGGTGGCCGCGGCCCGGGCGACCCGGGATGCGCTGGAAGCCGCCGGTATCGCGGTCCGCCCGTTCGTCCCCTGACCGAAATTGAGCTGACGGGTGGCCGCGCGTTCGTCCACACTGCAAGCCATGACGAGACACTGGCCATTGTTCGAGCTGCGCGTCCGCACGCCACGACTGGAGTTGCGGCTGCCCTCGATCGAGCAGCTCGATGAGCTCGCGGAGTTGTCCATCGGCGGCGTGCACGCCGCCGATTTCATGCCGTTCGTCGTACCGTGGACCGACGCGCCGCCGGACGAGCTCGGCCGGCAGGTCATGAAATATCACCTGACTCAGTTGGGTAGCTGGGAGCCCGACAATTGGGTGCTCAATTTCGTGGTTATCCACGACGGCGTGGTGGTCGGGACGCAGGAAATAAATGGTCGCGATTTCGCCGTCCTGAAGGAGTTTGGTACCGGATCGTGGCTCGGTCGGCGCTATCACCGGAACGGCTTCGGCACCGAGATGCGGGCCGCCGTGTTGCATTTAGGCTTTGCCGGCCTCGGTGCCGAATACGCGCTTTCGGACGCGTTCGAGGACAATGCGCCGTCGCTGGGCGTCTCCCGAAAGCTCGGCTATGAACACGACGGCATCGCGCGACTGGTCCGCCGCGGTAAGCCGGCCACTGGGATCCGGCTGCGACTGGCCCGGGCCGAATGGGCGGCGAATCACAAGCTCGAGGTGGAGATCGAGAACCTCGAGAAATGCCTGCCGTTTCTTTCCGGGTCCACTCAGGACAATGGGTGACGGGCGAGGAAATCCAGTACGACCTTGCTTGCTTCGGTACGGAATTCCTCGGTGTAGTTATGCCGCCCGTCAGCGATCAGGTGTAGCTCGGCTCCGGGAATGCGTTCGGCGAGCAGCGGCGCATTCGCGGTCGGGTTGATCGGGTCGTCACTGCCGTGGATCACCAATGTCGGTGCGGCGATCGACGGCAGCTCCGTCGACGCGTCGTGACTCTGGCTGGCGACGTAATGCAGCTGCCTGGCAAATTCCGGGAGCGGGTCCTGCTCGGGCTCGGCGAGTAGCTCGGGGTGCGCCTCGATCCATGCCCGCGTGTAGCTCTGCAAAGCCTTGTCCAGCGCATTCTCCGCGGTCCAATCGGCGCGGAACACCGCGTTCGCCGCGGCCGTGCGGGCGATGCCGTGGGCGTCACCGGGCGTGGTGCAGCCGAGCACTAGTGCGCCGACCCGGTCCGGGTGGTCGACAGCCAGCCACTGACCGACCCGGCCGCCCATCGAGACTCCGTATGCGTGCGCCCGCGAAACACCGGCCGCGTCGAGCACCGCAACAGCGTCAAGAGCGAATCGGCGTGTCGTATAAGGAAAGTCGGGTTTGTCGCTGTCACCGGTGCCCCGGTGGTCGAAGCTGAGCGTCCGGTAGCGGCCGGCGAAATCGGCGCGTACCGCGTCCCAGCCGTGGTGGTCGCCACCCTGGCCGCTGATCAGCAGCAACGGCTCGCCGCTGCCCGCAACCTCGTAATAGATCCGGGCGCCATCGGGCGCGTTTGCGTAAGGCACAGCCAAACTCTGCCATGGCGCGACCGGTCGCGGACGGGCCGTGGCCCCAATTTCCTGGCGGGGACACCTGTCGGAATGCGCGGTAGCCTCCCGAACACCGGAGCGATGCGGAGGTCGGCGATGAGTCAGCAGGTGCAGGGCGTCATATCCCGGGCGAAGGGCGAACCGGTCACGTTGGAAACGGTGATCGTGCCCGACCCGGGCCCGGGCGAGGCGGTGGTCAGCGTGCAGGCATGCGGTGTCTGCCACACCGACCTGCATTACCGCGACGGCGGCATCAACGACGACTACCCGTTCCTGTTGGGTCATGAGGCGGCCGGTGTGATCGAGTCGGTCGGCGCCGGCGTGACCGACGTCGAGCCCGGCGATTTCGTGATCCTCAACTGGCGCGCGGTGTGCGGCCAATGTCGGGCGTGCCGACGCGGCCGTCCCTGGTACTGCTTCAACACGCACAACGCCACCCAGCCGATGACGCTGGCGGACGGCACCGCATTGTCGCCGGCGCTGGGCATCGGAGCGTTCGCCGCCAAGACCCTGGTCGCGGCCGGTCAGTGCACCAAGGTCGCCGCCGCGCCGCCCGAGGTGGCCGGCCTGCTGGGCTGTGGCGTGATGGCCGGGCTCGGCGCGGCGATCAACACCGGCGCGGTTAGCCGGGGCGATTCGGTGGCGGTGATCGGCTGCGGCGGCGTCGGCAACGCCGCGATCGCCGGCTCCCGACTGGCCGGCGCGGCGAAGATCATCGCGGTCGACCTCGACGACCGCAAGCTGGGCTGGGCGCGCGAGCTGGGTGCCACCGACACGATCAAT
>Ga0137413_10000871_pt1 | contig 11015 bp, 8 predicted proteins | sample CZODoug2_1_16fun_FD_108280 | JGI IMG/M metagenome (GOLD analysis project Ga0137413, IMG submission 108280) | Vadose zone soil fungal communities from Angelo Coast Range Reserve, California, USA - CZODoug2_1_16fungal (Illumina Assembly) | ecosystem: Environmental > Terrestrial > Soil > Vadose... | reverse complement strand
TGCCGATAGGCATGGACGCGCCGAAGTTCTGCCCGAACTGTGGCAATCCTGTGGACATGACCGAACAGGAAATAGTCGCGCAGGACCAAGGCGATGACGGCGAACCTGCGACTGACGACGTTCACGAATACGACCTGACCATCGATATCGGTAACAACTTATGGGCCTTCCCCCGCGCGGGGGCCGGGTCGATGGAGGATAGCCCATTCATGTTATGGGCGCAGCGCCAGACGCTTGACTCCATTTATTTCCGGTGGGATAAGTTTGAAGCCGAACCCGACGCCGAATGGCCTGACGGATACAGCGTCACGTACGAACACGCCATGGCGTTCTGGTACACCGGGTACAGTTCATCTACCATGCAGGTCAAGGATTCCTGCATGGTTCTTGAAATGTACGTACCGCCGAACAAGGTCAAGGACCACCCGGAAGGGTATTACGGGGTCCGCATCAACGGCAAGCTAGCGCACGACGAGGACTGGAAGTTTCCCCTGCATCCGCTCACCATGGGGAAATATTTAAACTTACCGACGATATTTTTTGCCAGGTCTATCGCATTCGATCTCGTGGAGTTGCAACGTGAACTTAATGCTTATGAGTCAGTTATCAAACTACATTCGATGGTTGCGGCGGTTGACCCGATCGTCATCGACGCTAATACCATCGTCGGCGAAGTTACCGGACGGTCCGACAAGGTCATCAAATGGCGGTCAATTGGCCCCAACTCCGAACCGCCGCACCGCATGGGGTCCGGACATCTGGACGACGGAATCTACAAGCAACGGGACAATCTTCATGCTGAGTTCCAAAACGTCAGCATGGCTGTCAACGCGTTTAGAGGAGAGCAGGAAGGCGCTATCACCGCGTCAAGTGCCATTCAACAGCTTAGATCGCAAGCAGAGTTAATGTTCTCGAAGCCCGTAGGCAACTGGAACGGGCTGTGGTGCGAGACCATCCGCAAGTACGTCGTGTTCATGCAATTTTATTTTACCATTCAGCAGCTTGCGACGATTGTCGGCCCCGGTTACGATCAAGAGGTCATGGAGTTCAAACGCGCCGACTTGTCCAAGACCACCAAGTGGGTCGCGTCAAGTCACGGCCTACCCCGTACCCGCGACGAGCGCCGCCAGGAACTCATGACCATGTGGGACAAAGGAGCGCTGGATATCAACCAGCCATCGGTGCGGCAGGAAATATACGATCTGTTCGGCGAGACCGGCATGAATAAGGCGTTCAACAAGGATGCGACCAACGCCCGGCTGGAGAACAACGCGATTAAGAACGGCGCGGGCTGGATGGCGCAGGGCGTACCGGGACCGGGCGGCCAGCCCGTCAGCGTTCCCGTACCCGGACCCAGCGGTCAGGTCGTTCCACCAATCGTTCCAATGGTTGGCATCGAGGACTTGGAAGTGCACTTGTATTTTCACAAGGACCAGATCAAATCTCAGGACTTCAAGAAATGGCCGCCCCCGGCGCAACAGGCGCTTATCATGCACACCTTGGACACCGACAAGCAGGTCAAACTTCAGATGGCGCAGATGATGAGCTTTCAAGCTGCGGGCGCGGGAAAGCCGCCTGACGGCGGGGCAGGTGGGGACAAGAAGCCGGGCGGGGCGGGACCGAAACAGACGCCGACGCAGGCGCAGACGAACGGTGACGCCGGGGCAGTGGAATCTCAAGGAGCGCAGTAAAAGTGAAAATGAAGATGAAAATATATGCAATGTTGCTAGTCATGCTAGTTCTACCTACTGCTGCATTATCTCAGACAGCCGTAACCGGAACGATTGTCGATCCTAACGGGAATCCCTATGCCAACGGCACCGCGAGTGCGCAGAGAGTGGTCGCGACGGGCATCAATTCGGGCGTCCCAGTAAACGTATCTACTAACGCTTCCGGTGCGTTTTTAATGACGCTGTCGCCTGCCACTTACACGTTCACCATATGTGCGCCGCCTACCTTACTCGGCCAACCAGTTACTAACCCTACTCCCCGTCAAGTGTGCTTCATATCCGGCCCGATAGTGATAAGCGGCGGTTCGCAGGACGTGAGCAGCGCCGTAAACTCATTGGCCTTATTGCTGGGGCCGCCCGTCACAGTCAACATTGCAGGGAACGCCGCTACCGCTACGGCGCTACAAAGTGTGCCTACGCAGTGCACGCCTCCACAAGTAACGCAGGGTATTGCGGCCAACGGCAATTCGAACTGCGTGACGCCGATAACCGGAGCGCAAGGTTCGGCGGGACAGGCGCAGATCAACAACCCGTCCTCCCCCGGCGCAATTGGGGCAACCGGTTGTCAGACCTTTCCGGATTCAACTGTTGGCCCAATCAATCAAGATTGCGAAGTCCACATGAAAGGCCCGAACTGGGGAGTCGATATTACTCGGTTTTCATCGCGTTCAGTAAACGTCAATATAGCACCACAAAGACCCGGCATCACGGCGGCTATCAACAGTAGTTCGACTTCGGCGACTATTAGTTCCGCCAGCACGTTCCAGAACGGTGATGGAGTCACTATCTATGGGGCGGGGGTTACTTGTCCACTGACGACTCCTGCGGCACCGACTGTGACAACAGTTAACGATGCGGGCGGTTTAGGAACGGGATACACGGTTGCGGGCGTCACAAGCGGCTCTACAACGTATAGTTATGCGGTCGTTCCGGTCAGCACTGGATTCTGCTTTCCTGTCGCCAGTGCAGTGGGCAGCGTGACAACGGCACCGTCCAGTATTGGCGCTCAATCTGTTGCGCTAACAGGTTGCTCTCGCTCGACGACGGTCGCTACTTGCACTACGTCGGTCCCTCACCAGATTACGGCGAGTACAAAAGTTCTCATCTACCAAAGTTCCGACGACACGAACTTGGGCTCGTGGGTGACGGTTGACACGGTACCGGACACCACGCATTTCACCTTCACGAATGGAATCGATTCCACGAATGGCGTTGGAACATCTAGCACAGGCGGGACGGTCAAGTATTGGACCGGCATCCATATCGTTACGCCGACGGTCTCGGGCGCTTGGGAGTACTGCTTTTATCGCACGAGTAGTCCTGCGGCGTTTTTGGGATGTGGACGCCCACAGAGCGTCTTCATATCCGACCTGACCTTCGAAGACTGGGGCACGACGATCACGGCGAACTACACACGTCCTTCGTGGCTGCCTTCCACGCCTCCAGTCGTCGCGCAAGCCAACGCGTTAGTAACGACGATTGCGTCGGGTGCCGGTACGACAACGCTGACGCTGGCGAGTACGGCGTCTACATCCGTCGTTGGGTCAACGATTATTTTCGACAACGCACCGACGATTTCCGCAGCGGCCACATCCGCGCAAGCTGCGGGAGCTCCAATTCTTATTCCTTATGGGTCTTACGTTATTAATTCTTTCCTGACTCTGCCCACTCGACTCGCTGTGATGCAGGAAGGCTCGTTGTTGCTGAATGCGACTGTGCAAGTGACTGGCCCGACAAACTGGATGGGTGGGCAGATACCGTCAAGCCAGTCCTCTCCGTCGTTCGCGCAGAACGGCGCTACTCCAATTATTATTCAGGAAGCAAACCCAGGAATTTACTCTTTCAATGGTGGTGGTGAGTGGTTTGAGGGGCTGGCGTTCAGTGGAGCGACGAACGGTTCTAATTTAATGTTCATGGACAGCGTTTCGCCTGTGACGATTCGCAATAGCACATTTGTTACTGGAACTACAGCGAACGATTTAATAGGAATCGGGCTTATCATTCGCGCTACGAATGGAGCGGGAAACGCGCAGTTTTACACTCTCAGCGATAATTTATTTGCTGGTGGACCCGGTTCGTTTCTAAATGGGTCAACCGATGCGCCGCAGCTCTACTGCCAAATCTGCGGCGAGCTACGAATGGATAATCTAAATTTGGCCACTCGTTCTATTGTCGTTGTTCCAGCGAACACGTCGTCTGACACGACGCTTATGGCTGGACGCGACCAGGGCGGCATCATGCCGGTCCTTACACTTTTCAATCCAGTTCTCGGCGTCATCCCAAACGCAAACGTCATTATAAACATGTTTCAGGAAGATACGATGGCGCATCCGATGTTGAGCGTCCTTGGTGCGACCGCACCGAATTCGAATGTGATGATTATTAATGCGGGAACTCCGTCAGGGAATGGTGTGTCCAGTCCCGGTTTGGTGTCGGGCCGTCCCATTACCAGCCTGACGATACCGATTATCCCACAAGGTTTTGTGGGGCAAAACGTCGCGACGTATACGAAATCTTCACTCGGACTGAATTTTACAAACGGCAGCATGCAAGTGAATGGAGTAACCGGCAGCATAGGCTACTCACTGAACAACAACGCTGCTCCAACGTGTGCTGTTTCCGCTGGTGGTTCGGTTCCAGTCGGAACGTGGAATTACGGCATTTTTGCAATAGATGCAAACGGTAGTTTTTCAGCCCTTAGTCCGACTGTGCAGTGCGTGACAACGAGCGGCCAGCAGACGGTGACGATTACACCTCCCGCTCGCCCAACTGGGGCAGTGACCTATCAGGCGTTCCGAAACAACGGCGGAGGAAATGGTGTCGTTAACGTCGTGCCTACTCGCTGGACAGCCAACATTGTTGACACTTTTGGGTTCACTAACGGCGGTCCCACTAATCTAGGATTTGGACTGCAAGCCGGAATTAATCAATCGAACATGCAAGCGCCTCAGTGGGTAATGACTGGTGGTGGATTCAAAAACGTCCATACTGGAGTCTTTACAGCAGACCGTGCGACCGTATGGCCGGACGTAGGTGGCAATGTACAAATAGCAACAGGAACTTTCACGACGGGGACATTGCTGAAATATGACTCCAGTGGAAGAGCAATTGATTCCACTATTGCAGCGACTACGATTCCAACAGTTTATAACCACTCAGGAACACAACAAATCGCGCCTCATATCATTATCGACAGCGGAGCACTTGTTGCAGGTACGCTCACGGTTACTTTGACCGGCTCCGCCGTATACACTAACTCAACAAGTTACGTCTGTACGGCGGACGACTCCACAGGAATAAACGGCATGGACGTGACTTATGCGTCAGGTTCGAGCGTCACGTTCAACGGTACAGGAACTGACAGTTTTAGGTATATGTGTATTGGAAATTAAGGGGAACCAATTTGAGAAAGATTAGAATGATTATTAGCCTATTTCTTATCGCCGTGGTGGGGCTGGCCGCGCAATCGCAGGCTCCGGCTCCTATTGCCGTTCCGCCCGATATTCTCACCACGCAGACCGCTGCTAGCATTTCGCTCGTGAGCTACAAAGCGTGGCTCGAATCTTCGCTCTCGACGCATGATACCGCCATCCAGAATCTCTGGTCCGCGAAAGTGGCCGACGAAGCGACTATCGAAGCGCAGGGCGCGACCATCAATCTTCAGGGCACGCAAATCTCTGCGATGCAGGCGCAGATAGCCAGCTTGCAGGCGCAGCTCATGCCGGTGATTTCCGCCGTGCTGCACATCGAAGCGGAAAGCGCGGCGGCTTCTTCTGGAGCAATCGTCTCGCAAGTGACGACGGATGCAGGCGGAGGCTTGAATCTTTCGAACATCGCGGACGGGCAGTGGTTCGAATACCACATCAACGTGCCGTAGCAGGCAGCTACACCATGACGATTCGCGCGGCCACGCCCAATCCCACACGCTTGATTCACGTTGAGTTTCCAGTTGGAACGAATCAGAGCGGGGCCATCGCGGTGCCCAATACGGGAGGTTATCAGGCATGGACAACGGTACCAGTGGGGCAACCGCTCGCCTTCCCGCAAGGGACGGCAGTGTTTCGCGTAGTGTGCGATACGGGAAGGCTGAATTTGAATTATTTCGAGTTCGTGCGGCAGTGACTTGTGACCGGTAGCGATGATGTTTTCCTGTCGCGCTGGCGCAAGCTTACACAGGAGGAGCGAAGAATTATTCATGCGTACGTCGTCAAGCAACAGAAGGTCGAGTCAATCGCGCAGGACAACGCTACTTCCCGGTCGAATGTCGTGCTTAAGATTTCAGCGGTGTACCGGCTGCTCGATGTCAAGAGCCAGCTTGAGCTTGCCTTCAGGATGGGTAAGCATTGGAATCTGATTAAGAAGGAGATAGAACAACCATGACGAAACGTAAAGCGTTCGAAGCGTTATCCGTGTCAATTTTTATAATGTTCGTATGCGTGGCCATATTCACGCTAACTGAACGTCATATTCCGTCCGCCCGTGCTGCGTCACAATTTGCCAACATAATATGTGATAGTTTCACGCCCGTCAGCACCGCTGCTAACGTACAAATTATCGCAGCTGGCAACGCCAACATGTTTGTTTATATCTGTAGCTACAACCTGAACGCCGGTGCGACTGACGCGTTCAGCATTGTTGAAGGCACGGGCGTGGTATGCGCCACCGGCACTAAGGCAATGGTTGGTGCCACCACTGCGGCAGCCGGACTGGCGCTGGCCAACAACGGTACTGTAAACTTTGGCGGCGGTAACGGCGCTGTCACCAAGACCACCGTTGCGGGTAACAACGTGTGCCTATTAGTTAGCACGGCAGGTCCGCTATCGGGCGTGGTCGGTTGGACGCAGGCACCGTTTTAGGGGGCAGCAGGAATGGGACGCGACGAGTTAAAATCCAGCGCTGAGCCGGGCGGGTTCATTGAGTACGGGAAGGAACAGCTTCCCAAGATCGACTCGATGCGCCGCGACAAGACGCAACCCGACTTCTATGGCGTTCCCATACTTCACGACGAGCAGGTTATGTTCACCCGGTCAAGTGAAATGGGAAACAAGCCCGCGTCATGCACCACTTGTCACTACCAGCAGTCGGACAAGACTTGTCACTTAATTGGACCATCGGTAACCGTGTCCAAGGTAACTGGGCATAGGGAATCGGGTGACCCCATTGAGTACTGGCCGTGCTGCGACATGCACAGTTACGGCCAGCCCAGCGACAAGGTCAAGTACGACGATATTTTATCTAACCCGAATACGCTTGGCCTCGTCTGGATTAACGCCTCCAAAGTCGGGCAGCCGTACGGGGGCGCAAACTGCGGCGGGGTTGAGGGCGGGGACGACTGCGACCACTACATGGTGTCGAAGGGCGACAAGTGGGAGAACCCACAAGGTCTGTGCCGGGTGCTGGCCCACACCGTGGATGCGGGCGACGTGTGCACGGCTTGGTGGGACGACGACATTCTAGAATGGGAGGAAGCACAACAATTGATTCGTGGGAACAGGAACTCCGTAGAGTATTTCAAGAACCGGCGTCTAGCGAAGTCGATTATGGGGCGCAGCGACGGGGATTCATCCAGTGAAACTGTGTCAAGTAGAGTATTGCGCAGGGCCAAGGGCCGTGCTACAATAGCGTCTAGGGAGAGCGCCAGCAATGAAAATTCTAGTAGGTAACATTTATCAAATGCTTCCGAAAGTTCAATTTTTCTTCGCGTCCACGCCAAATGCTGCTACCGGTGCCGACTCTGGAACTGCCGGTGCCGGTGGCGGCGTTCCCGGTGGGGGCGGCGCACCCCCCGCCCCCACTCCCGGCCAAGGCGGCTCAGGTGGTGGACAGGGCGGTGGACAGGGTGGTGGAGCAGGTTCGGGTGCAATTGATTGGAAGACCGCACCAGAACACTTTCGTAGGGAATACGAAACCCTAAAGTCGAAGCACGAGCCGTGGGAAAAACTCGGTGTCGCGCCCGACCAGATTGGGCGGTTTCAGGGCACCTATAACAAGGTCAGTGAACAGGCAATTAACGTCGGCACCCAACTTGGCTACACTAAGGACGAGATTATCGAGGCCCTCGAAGCCGACCCCGTCAAGACCATCGACTTCCTGCGCAATCAGGCCGCCGCAGCCGAGGAGGACCGGGCAGGTTCGGGCGGAGACGACCTCCAGTCCCAGATCGACGCCGCGGTTGAGGAACGGTTCGCCCCGATTCAGCAGCGTGAAAATGAACGGATGACGACGGAGGCGAACGCGCTGTTCGAGCGTACGGTCTACAACGAGATCGTGAACGCCTATAAAGCCGACGGGGTGGATGTCGCTAACATTCCCGAAGACGAAAAGTTCATGTTGACTTCGGCCACTTCCGAAATCATGAAGTACGACGACAAGGCGCTACACGCGCTCAAGTTTGGTGGGTCGACCGCCTCCATTCAGAAGTGCTTTCAGGAAGCCAAGACCTACCTCGACAAGTATTATATGGCAAGGTCAACCCGTGAGCGTGGCGCGGTCGCGGGCGGGCCGCCGAAGAAGCCGGGGGCGCAGCAACAGAACAACGGCGGCAGGCGTCCGACGCTCGATGAAATGATTGAGGAACCGACTCTTATCAACAATAAGTACAAGGTCGGCACTTAAAAGTTTTCCGGTTTTCGACTTTTGACGTTACACGGCCTCGTCACCCGTTCTGGCGTACGGGGATTCGCCACCCACGGCGTACAAGCGGTTCGCCTCGCTAAATTCAACGAGGAGACTAACATGGGAGTTGATACGACTACGTATCTTCCCGACGCCAAGGTTGTATACGGCGCGGTGCAGGAGCAAGTTTCCACCCTGCCCGCCGTAATGAACCTTTTCGGTGACGGGAGCAAATTCGGTAAGCCCATCAACAACGTTGGCATTCGCGGCTATACGTTCCTTGCCCGCGTCAAGCCGAATTGGAACATGGGGTACCGGCCTGAAGGCACGACCGGCGTAGGCGTTGCCGGCAACCAAGGATTGACCAATGGCACCGTGACCCTACGGTACGCGTATGTCCCCATCACCATCACCGGTCAGGCTGAAAACTTGACCAAGGGTGAATCACGCGCGTTCATGCAGGCCAAGGCGCTCGAAGCCAAGTTCGACATGAAGGACATCGTGAGTCACGTCAACGTCGTGGTTACCGGTGCCGAACCAGGGGGCCAGCTTGCTCAGGCCGCAGCCCCGATCGTCGCCAACACGTCCTTTACTGCGGACAACGCTGGACTCCTGCCCGCCGCAATTTACTTGCGGGTCGGCATGCCGGTCGATTCCATTCCGGTCGGCGGCGGCGCACCGGCGTTCATAAACCAGACTATCACCGCCATCAACTACACCACGCGCGTCGTCAGCGTACCCGCAACTGCGACTGCTGGTCACGCTATCGCGCTGACCGGCGAGTATCCGCAGGTCGCGGTGCTCAATGACGGCTGGTTCACCGCCAACGGGTTGCAGAATCTCGTCAACTCGTCCGGCGTAGTCGAGGGCATCGACCCCGCCATTTATCCGGCGTGGCAGTCGTACTTGTTCGACAACGGCAACGCGGCGCTATCAAGCCAACTGTTGCAACAGCTTCGCCAGTTCGTAAAGAACCGGGGCGGCGTTGACGGCAACATTTTCATCGTCCCGTCTGCTCAAATCAACCAATATGTCGGCATCGCGACCACGACCCTACGATTCGACATTACCAATGAGGGTCCGGCTGCCAAGGTCGGCAAGAAGGCACTCGATCTGGGCTTCAACGTTTTCGACTACGCGGGGCTACCCATGGTCGAGGACAAGGACGCTCGCACCGACCGCATCTTCCATGGCGACACCGAGATGATGAAGAAGTTTGAAGCCATTCCGCTCAGTCTCGCCGAGGACGAGGCTGGAACTTGGACTCGCATCATCGGGGCAGGCGGCATCGCGGACGCGGTTGCAGGGCTGCTTCGCTGGTATCACAACATCGGCATCGTGCAACGGTCAGCTTGGGGCAGGGTACAGAATCTGCTAGTCCCCGCCAGCTTCCTGACTGCGCCGCCGACGATCTAGGTCTAGCAAAGGTTCCCGAAAGGGAGATAAGGTGGGAAAGGTGGTGTGCTGTGGCGGTGGTTAGTCTAGGACCCGATTATTGGGACGACGAAGTAGACGCGCTATCCCGACTATTGTCACGAGGCGGCTGGATGTCGCATGAAGTGGCAGCAATCGAACGCGCAACCTATGACCGTGCCGAACAGGTTCGGGCTGGACTCAACCACCCCACAGCACTTTACTGGACCCACAGGATTCAACGCGAAATCGATGACCGTACCCGGATGCGCTGGGACTTCAAGTGCGGCTGGACGCTCGACCGCTGGGCGTCAGGCGCGTGGAAGGTCGTAGGCGTACTCGGTTTCCATTACGTCATGACGAACCTGATAGACTACCTAAGGGAGCGCGACATGCAGCGCTGGGAAAGTCCGCAGGCGTACCTACAATATAAGCGTGATCAGGCGCACAAGGTCGCCATGGCAAACGAATACAGGAACACGCAAAAACTGTTGGGCGTAGTTGACAAGATGTCCGACAAGCAGGTCAAGGAGTTCATTACCGTCGAACGCGCCATGCAGACAGGCGAGACCATAACAATGCACGGCGCGACCGCAAAAAGCTTCAATCGCATGAAGAAAGCGTCACAACGGTCACCCGCACCACCCAGTGGCCGGTCAATAAATCCGGGTATGCATCCATTCAAGTACGTACGTTCACGAAGGGAGAAATAATATGAGCACAGCGCCAGCACCGGGAGTCGGACCGGGAGTAGTCCCGTCACCCGGCCTTCCCATGACAGCCGCAATGCATTACACTTCCACTATGGTCCTGTTTACCGCGATGGACCCAGTGGAGACGGTAGTTGACGGTGCGCCTCCGGGACCGCGAGGCCGATTGTTTATTGTCCCCGTCAACAAGCCTACCAAGGTTCCGCACGAAGCTGGCCGGTTCATTCTCGACCACTTAGGTTATACCGGCGTGGTCCGGGTGAACGAGGAAGAGACGCTCGACGAGGAAGGAAACGTCATCGGGCTGTCGTACGATGTCGAGACTGCCCGCCAAGAGAGCCTAGCGAAGGGCAAGGAGCATGACGAGATACGGTTCAGGCGGTTCGTCGCCGACATGATGGCGGATTACGTGTCGCGCAAGGATGGAAAGAGTCTGGCTCCACCCCCGCCTCCCGATGTCATACTCCGCGTCATTGAGCGCCGCGGTTATAAGCTACAGGACTACGGCATCAAGCCGGTCGGATTCGAGGACCCGGCAGATCTCAAG
>Ga0137413_10000870_pt1 | contig 11017 bp, 7 predicted proteins | sample CZODoug2_1_16fun_FD_108280 | JGI IMG/M metagenome (GOLD analysis project Ga0137413, IMG submission 108280) | Vadose zone soil fungal communities from Angelo Coast Range Reserve, California, USA - CZODoug2_1_16fungal (Illumina Assembly) | ecosystem: Environmental > Terrestrial > Soil > Vadose... | reverse complement strand
GGGTCGTATAGAGCGTCAGGATTTGAGTGACCGCGAGACCGCCAACCATGGCATAGCCGAGCGGCTGCGCATTTCCGACCCGGCGCCATGGCCGATCGCGAGCGGCACGCCCGCCAGCATTGCGGCCACCGTTGTCATGAGGATCGGGCGGAAACGCATCAGGCAGGCCTCCCGGATGGCCGCGAGCGGCGGCAAGTGGCGGTCACGTTCGCCCGCTATGGCAAAGTCGACCAGCATGAAGCCGTTCTTCTTGACGATGCCGATCAACAATATGATCCCGATAATGCCGATCACGGACAAATCCATGCTTCCCATCCGCAGTGCAAACAGCGCGCCGATGCCGGCGGACGGCAGCGTCGAAAGGATGGTCAAAGGGTGAATGAAGCTTTCGTAGAGAATGCCGAGAATGATGTATCCTCTTAGTTCCGCCCTCGAAGGTGCGGGATGAGCATCTACTGCTCGAGAACCAAGTTTCCGCGCTCGTGTGACCAGCGCACGCGCGACAGAAAGGACATGCCGAGGAGGTTAACCGCCAACATTTCGTCGGGCATGACGATCGCCACGACGTCACGTACCACGATATCTCCGAGCTCGACCCTGCCGAGGTCCACGCGCGCGGCACGGCCTTCGCCGTTCGCAGTCATCACCTTGATCGAATAATCGCGCTGCGCAGGATGGAAGCCCGCACGAGCTGCATCGCTTGCACGCAGCGCGATCTGCGAGGCCCCGGTATCGACAATCATCGCCAGGCGACGCCCATCGACGCGAGCATCGACCTCGAAGTGCCCGCCGGATCCAGCCTTGATCACCATGGTGCGCGAATTGGCGGGGGCGGGCGGCGAGTTGGGCTTGACCATGGCAGCAGAGGGCGGCACCTGGCCAACCTTCTCCAATTGTTGTACCGCCACCACGACCAACGCCATGAACACCGCACCTATAATGAACACACGAGTCATGCTTCACCATTTCCGATCTGACAGTTTCAGAACTCATAAAATCGTCCGAACCCAACACTCGAATACCAAATTCAGCCTACTGAAGCTTACGGTATCTCACACCCTTTCAACTTCTGATGACCAACGCGTAAGCCCGATTGATCAAATACGATCTAATGAAAGAACAATAGATTGTTCTTTCATTGCCCCTTGGGCTTCGCGCGCCGCGTCGGTGGAGCCGTCAGGGGGTCGTCGGGCCATGGATGGCGTGGATATCTCCCCTTCATTTCGGTTTTGACCGCCCCATAGCTGCCGCGCCAGAACCCGGGCAAATCGCGGGTCACCTGCACGGGCCGATGCGCCGGCGAGAGCAGTTCGACGACAAGCGCCACGCGGCCCCCCGCCACGGTGGGATGGCGCGCAAGCCCAAACAATTCCTGCACGCGGATCGACAATTTGGGGCCTTCTTCCGCCTCATAATCGATTGGCACAACGGAGCCGGACGGCGCCGCGAAGTGCGTCGGCGCCTCGTCATCGAGCCGTTGCTTGAGTTTCCACGGCAGCATGGCGTGCAACGCTTCGCTCAAATTCTCGGCACCAAGATCCGCCAGCGCGGTCTTGCCGTCGAGTGCCGAGGCTAGCCAGCCGGCGGCCGTGGCGGCGAGCCCCGCGTCCGATAGTTGCGGCCATTCGTCACCCAAAGAATCCTTGCCCTCTTGGCGCCGCAGGAACATCACGCGGTCACGCCATTGTCGAAGCGCCTTGCTCCACGGCAGGCGGTCGATTCCAACCCGCGCAATACCTTCCGCCAGCATCCGTGCGGTAGCCTCCGAAGCCTCGACCCGCATGGTCTGTTCGGTAAGCGTCACGGCGCCCAATCGGCGCAGCCTCCGCCCGCGCAAGCTCAAACTCTTTTCGTCAAACGAGATCTCATCGCGGTTTTCAATTTTTTCCGAAAAATGCTGTTCGATCTCGGTCAACGAAAGAGCGGCAGCGAGCACGATGCGCCCAAGCGCTGCCGACCCCGAAAGCTCCGCAACAGCGAGATATGGCTCGCGCGCCAATGCGGAAGTTGGCTCCACATAGGCACCTCGCCCGTTGGCAAGCACGAATGCGGCGGCTGCGCCGCCGGCGCCGCGGTTGCGCGCCACACGATCCGGGTAAGCAAGCGCCAGTAGGACGCCGGGAGAAATTTCGGCTGCGCCGTCTTTCGAACCCGCGAGTTCCGCCCAGCGCCGCGCCATTGCCCTCGCCTCGTCGGCCCGGCGCGAACGATCACGCCGCAGCGCGTCGAAGCGATGCGCAAGATCGACGTCTTGGCCGCCAAGGCCGCGCTCGGTCAGCAGGAGAGCAATTTCGGCTGCCCGTTCGGCCTCCCCCAATTTCGCGGCGCTCACGACCATGCGGGCAAGCCTTGGCGGCAACGGCAATTGCCGAAGCTGCCGGCCCATGTCGGTCATGCGCCCGTCGCCCTCGATCGCTCCAAGGGACACCAGGAGCGACCTGGCTTCGGCCAGCGCCGCACGCGGCGGCTGATCAAGAAAGCTAAGCGCGGCCGGATCAGCGACACCCCAATGCGCAAGATCGAGAACAAGACTTGCAAGATCGGCGCTGAGAATCTCAGGATCCTGTGCCGCCTGCAGCGACGCGGTCTGCGGCTCATCCCAGAGCCGGTAGCAGACGCCGGGCTCGGTGCGTCCGGCGCGGCCACGGCGCTGGTCGGCAGATGCGCGCGAGACCCGCACAGTTTCAAGCCGCGTCAATCCGACGTCGGGCTCGTAACGCGGCACGCGCGACAATCCGCAATCCACCACGATGCGCACACCTTCGATCGTGAGCGAGGTCTCGGCAATCGACGTCGCCAGCACGACCTTGCGCCGTCCCGCCGGCGCAGGCGCGATGGCGCGATCCTGCACAGTTGCGTCGAGCGCACCATATAGAGCAACGATGTCGACCAAAGGATCGGTAATCCGCTCCCGCAGGAAGGTTTCAGTCCGGCGGATTTCGCCGGCACCAGGAAGAAACGCCAACACCGATCCGGATTCGGCGCGTAGCGCCCGCGCCACCGTGTCGGCAACTTCACGTTCAATGGGGGTGCGCGGATCACGCCCCACATAGCGTGTGTCGACCGGGAAGGCGCGGCCCTGGCTTTCGATCACCGGTGCATCGCCCAAGGCACGTGCAATACGCGCGCCGTCGATGGTGGCGGACATCACCAGGAGCCGCAAATCCTCACGCAAGCCCAGTTGCACATCGCGGGCCAGAGCCAGGCCGAGGTCGGCGTCCAGCGAACGCTCGTGAAATTCGTCGAACAATACCGCCGCGACACCGTCGAGCCCGGCATCGTCAAGCACCATGCGGGTGAATATCCCCTCGGTGACGACCTCGATCCGCGTCTTGCGCGACACTTTTGAACCAAACCGGACGCGGTACCCGACTGTGGCGCCAACCGGTTCGCCAAGCGTCGCCGCCATGCGTGAAGCGGCCGCACGGGCCGCGAGTCTGCGCGGCTCCAGCACGATGATCTTAGCGCCGTTGCTCCACGGTTCCTGCGCCAGCACCAGCGGCACCCGTGTGGTCTTGCCGGCACCGGGCGGCGCAACCAGCACGGCGGTCGAACCTGCGCGCAGCGCCGCGGTCAATTCCGGCAGCGCTTCATCAATGGGAAGGGAAGTCTCAAAGGGCATGATGGTTAACACTTAGTTAAACCGCATGGTTAACACTGAATTAACCAATCGAGTGTCATTCGCGAGGTTCGTAAAGCGGAATGCAACTCCTTTCGCGGTATTGGGGCCAATTGCAAACCGGAACCGCCCCCATGCATACCACCGGCAATACCACGACACGCCAGCGCGTCGACTGGGTCGACTACGCCAAGGGATTTTGCATCATTTTCGTCGTGATGATGCATTCGACGCTCGGCGTCGGGCAGGCCGCCGGACAGGAGGGCTGGCTGCATACGGTCGTCGCCTTTGCCAAGCCATTTCGCATGCCTGATTTCTTCCTGATCTCCGGCCTGTTCCTGGCGCAGGTGATCGACCGCGATTGGCGCACTTATCTCGATCGCAAAGTTCTCCATTTCGTTTATTTCTACCTGCTGTGGACCGCGATCCAGTTCGCGGTGAAAGCACCCATTTTCATAAATGAGCATGGCGCGCTCGGCACGGCGTGGCTTTACATCGAGTCATTCTGGGAACCGTTTGGCACGCTCTGGTTCATCTATCTCCTGCCGATCTTCTTCGTGGTGACCAAGCTCGCGCGCAATGTTCGCATCCCGTCTTACGCCGTCCTGGCCGTAGCCGCCGCGCTGCACACTGCCGCGATCCATACCGGCCACACCGTCATCGATGAATTCGCGAGCCGATTCGTGTTCTTCTATATCGGCTATCTGTTCGCGGCGCGTGTCTTCACATTGGCCGAAACGGCCCAAAGCGCCCCCGCAATGACATTGGCCGGCCTCATCGCATGGGGCATCGTCAACGGGCTACTGGTTTTCAACGGGCTGGCCGAACTTCCCGTCATGTCGCTTGTGCTCGGGCTTGCAGGCGCAGCCGCGGTGGTCTCGCTCTCCGCCCTTTTGGCCCAAAGCGGCTGGTTCAAGCCGTTGCGGTATTGCGGCGCCAACTCGATCGTCATCTACCTCGCGTTCTTCCTGCCGATGGCGGCCACCCGCTCGGTCCTCCTCAAATTCGGCTGGATCAGCGACATCGGCACCCTATCGGCCCTCGTCACCATCGCGGGAGTCGTGGGGGCACTGTTGATCTACTGGGCGGTTCGGCACACCTGGTTCCGCTTCATGTTCGAGCGGCCGGAACGTTTCTGGCTGGCGCCGAAGGCGCCGATGGAGTTGCGAACCGCGCAACAGCCGTCGCAATAGTATTGGTGCCAAGGCGGTTGGTGACCACGGACAACATCATGGCCGGCACCAAAGGGCCTTAGCGGCGCCGGCGATGTATTACACCGGGCGGTCCAGTAGCCCGGTCGAAACCATTGCCACGTCCGCACACCTTTGCCGAAAAGGCCCCAGGACCAAACGGCGAACCCGGTGGCGATTTGGCCCCCGGAATGTTAAGTCCGGGGCATGACAAAGGACCCCAAACCAGCCAATCCGCCGAGCGCCACGGCGATCGCCGACACGGTGCCTACGGCACCCACCCCCCCTGCACAGGCGGCCGGGCTCAAAAAGGGCGATCACGTCTTCCTGGTCGACGGTTCTGGCTACATTTTCCGCGCCTACCATGCCTTGCCCCCGCTGACCCGCAAATCGGACGGGTTGCAGCTCAATGCCGTCTTCGGCTTCTGCAATATGCTTTGGAAGCTCTTGCGCGACATGAAGCCGGAGGAGCGCCCGACGCATCTTGCGGTCGTGTTCGACAAATCGGAGAAAACGTTTCGCACCGAATTTTACCCGGACTACAAGGCCCACCGGCCTGATCCGCCCGACGACCTGATCCCGCAATTCGGTTTGATCCGCCACGCGGTGCGCGCCTTCGACCTGCCCTGTCTCGAGCAGGCAGGTTTCGAAGCCGACGACCTGATCGCAACCTACACACGGCAGGCATGCGAAGCGGGCGCGACGATGACGATTGTTTCGTCCGACAAGGACTTGATGCAACTCGTGAATGAGTGCGTCGTGCTTTATGACACCATGAAGGACACCAGGACCGGCATTGCCGGCGTCGTCGACAAATTCGGCGTCACCCCCGACAAGATGATCGATCTGCAGGCGCTGATCGGCGACTCGGTCGATAATGTTCCGGGCGTTGCGGGTATCGGGCCGAAGGCCGCCGCAACCCTGATCAACGAATTGGGCTTGCTTGATTTCATCCTGAGTGCAGATGCCGCGCTCCTGGAATCCCGTCTTGGCGAAACGCTCGGGCAACTCCAGAAGGAACTCGATGCTCTGGCGAACGAATCCGTGAAGGCCGGATCGGCCGTACAGGTGACACGGCTGTTGTCTGCGCGCTTTGGCGTCCGCGACCTCCCGTTGGACAAGAAAGGCAACCCTACGGCCGACTCGGAAACCATCGAAAAACTCGCGCGTGCGGGCAATGAGTTCTGCAAATTGCTGCTGCGTGTCCGCAGCGTTTCTCGCGTCATGGGTGGAACTTTAAAGAAGATTTTTGACGGTAAGGACCAAGCGACACTGTCAAAACGATTGGTGACGCTCGACACCAATGTGCCGCTCGACGTGCCGATTGCCGACCTCGCGGTACATGACCCCGACTACAAGCGACTCGTTGCATTTCTCAAGGCCATGGAGTTTTCGACGCTCACCAAGCGTGTCGCGGAATTTGCCAAGATTGAAACGGGGCAAATTGAAGCTGATCCAGCGTTGCGTGTGTTACCCAAAGCCGCGCCTGTTTCTGTAGATACGGAGCCAAAGGAATCAACGCTTGAACCCGCCGGAACGGGAACACCTGTCACCCGCCCGGGGAGCGAGCTCAAGCCACAGGGCGCGCAGCCGAATAAGCAGCAGGGCGAGATCACGCCGCGGATGCTTGCGACCACACGCAGTGATGCTTCGCACAACAGCAAGGTCGATCGCTCGCGTTACGAGACCGTGCGCACGCTGGATCAACTCAAGACCTGGATTGCGCGTGCGCTGGATTTGGGCGTGGTCGCCATCGACACCGAGACGACGAGCCTCGATCCCATGCAGGCGACCCTGTGTGGCTTCTCGCTTGCGCTAGCGCCCAACGAGGCCTGTTACGTGCCGCTCGCCCATCGCGAAGGCGGCGACGGCATAAGCGGCGGCTTGTTTGCCGGCTCGATCGCGGAAAACCAGATTTCCGAGAATGACGCACTTGCCGCCCTGAAGCCGCTGCTTGAGGACAGAAGCGTCCTCAAGGTGGGTCAAAACCTGAAGTTCGACTTGCAGGTCTTTGGAACGCGCGGCATTGCGGTCACGCCCTGCGACGACACGATGCTGATGTCCTATGTGCTCGATGCCGGCCGCTCGGATCACGGCCTTGATCCGTTGTCCAGGCGCTACTTTGATCATGTCAATATCGACTTCGATGCGGTCACCGGCACGGGCAAATCACGGATCACGTTTGATTGCGTTCCCGTCGACCGAGCTACGCAATATGCCGCCGAAGATGCCGACATGGCGCTGCGGCTCTGGCGCGTGCTCAAGCCGCGCCTCGTCGCCGAACATATGACCACCGTCTACGAAACTTTGGAACGACCGATGGTTGCGGTGCTGGCGCGCATGGAACGGCGCGGCATTTCGATCGACCGGCAGGTGCTCTCTCGCCTTTCGGGCGAATTCGCCCAGCGCGCCGCCGGGCTCGAAGCGGAAATCCAGGAAATCGCCGGCGAACCGCTCAATCCAGGGAGTCCCAGGCAAATCGGCGACATCCTATTCGGAAAGCTCGGGCTGCCTGGCGGCGCCAAGACCAAGACCGGACAATGGGCGACCGGCGCGCGCGCGCTCGAAGATCTGGCCGAACAGGGTCAGGTCTTGCCGCAAAAAATCCTCGACTGGCGGCAGGTGTCGAAACTGCGCTCGACCTATACGGATGCGCTTCCGGGCTACGTCAATCCCGGCACTCATCGTGTCCATACGAGCTACGCGCTGGCCGCCACCACGACCGGCCGCTTGTCCTCGTCCGAACCGAACCTGCAGAATATTCCGATCCGCACCGAAGAGGGCCGCAAGATCAGGCGCGCCTTCATCGCCATGCCGGGCATGAAGCTCGCTTCCGCCGACTATTCGCAAATCGAGCTGCGCCTGCTTGCCGAAATCGCCAATATCGCAACGTTGAGACAAGCCTTCCGCGACGGCCTCGACATCCATGCCATGACGGCGTCCGAAATGTTCGGCGTCCCCATCAAGGACATGCCGGGCGAAGTCCGCCGCCGCGCCAAAGCAATCAACTTCGGAATCATCTACGGCATCTCCGCCTTCGGGCTGGCGGCCCAGCTTGGCATCGCACGCGAAGAAGCCGGCGCCTATATCAGGAAATATTTCGAGCGCTTCCCCGGCATCCGCGACTACATGGAGGAAACCAAAACCTTCGCCAAGAAGAACGGCTACGTGCTCACGCTCTTTGGGCGCAAGTGCCATTATCCGGACATCCGCAATTCCAATCCCTCGATCCGTGCCTTCAATGAACGCGCCGCCATCAATGCGCGCCTGCAGGGCAGCGCCGCCGACATCATCCGCCGTGCCATGGTGCGGATGGAGGAAGCGCTGGCGAAAAAGAATCTCAGCGCACAGATGCTCTTGCAGGTCCACGACGAATTGATTTTCGAAATTCCGGAAGACGAAGTCGACAAGACCTTGCCAGTCGTCAAGAAGGTGATGGAAGAAGCCCCGATGCCGGCCATGTCGCTATCGGTGCCGCTGCAAGTCGACGCACGCGCAGCAGGGAATTGGGAAGAGGCGCATTGACGGTGACCATCATCATCACGGACGACGACGTCAAGCGGCTCCTTTCCATGCAGGAGTGCATCGAGGCGATGCGCACGGCCTTTCGCGATTTCGCCAATGGCGTCGCGGTCAATCGGCCGCGCATGCGCTATCTGGCGCAGCACCCCGACCCGGAACGCAAGTACATGGCCAATGTCCATGTCGGAGCCGTCCCCTCCTATGGCATCGCCTGCGTACGAGCGGGTTCGCAGGTGATCAAACCGCCGAGCGCCAAGGTCGACCGGCGGCTCTATGAAAATCCCAAAGCCTTCAATTGGGGCATCGTCATCCTCTACAGCATCGAGACGGCGGAGCCGCTCGCCCTCATGCATGAATTCCAGCTCTCTGGAATCCGCGTCGGCGCAACGACCGGTCTCGCTGTCGACCAGATTGCCCGCAAGAACGCTTCGACTCTCGGACTTTTCGGAACCGGCAAACAGGCGCGCGCCGCGCTTGAGGCCATCGCCTGTGTGCGGCCGATCCGCCACGTCAATGTCTATAGCCCGAGCGCGGAGCATCGCGCGGCCTTCGTACGCGACATGATGCGCGACTTGGCGCGCGACGGCATGAAAATAGTCGCCGCCGATGATGCGCGATCCGTGGTTGCGGGCGCCGATATCGTGTGCTGCGCCACGACGGCGATGAAGCCGGTATTCGACGGCAACTGGCTCGAGGATGGTCAACTGGTCGTTTCGATCGCCAATTCCGACGTCACCAACAAGCGGTCCGAAGTGGACTTGGCGACGTATGAGCGCGCCAATGCCGTCATCGTCAATGACTGGGAGAGCGTGATTGACAACGACCAGACCGAGCTCTTAGAGCCTTTGCGCAATGGCGTGATCCGCGAGGACCAGATTCACGAACTTGGCGCCCTGCTCAACGGCAAAGCCGAGGTCAGGCAGCCGGACCGCAGCGAAACGACCAAGGGCATCATCTATTTCAAGAACAATTCCGGCCTGGCGATTCAATTCGCCGCCGCCGGCGGCATCCTCTACAAGAAGGCAAGCCAGCAGGCCAACAACAAGACAATCCCGACAGAATGGCTGGGCAGCGACCTTTCCGCCTATTATGAGGCGGGGTTTCGGCCTTCGCCTTAAGGTACCAACGATGAACATTCTTCGCACGACCGCCGCAGCCATCACCGCAACGCTGCTCCTCGGCACCGGCGCTCGGGCCGACGACGTCGCCGATTTCTATCGTGGCAAACGCATCAATCTCGTCATCGGCTACGGCACCGGCGGCGGCTATGACACCTATGCGCGCCTGCTTGCCCGGTTCATCGGCAAGAACCTTCCGGGAAACCCGAACGTCATCGCCCAGAACATGCCGGGTGCCGGCAGCCGCGGCGCCGCCAATTGGCTTTTCAATGTCGCGCCGCGCGATGGCACCGCCATCGCCATGTTGAGCCAATCGACACCCGTCGACCAGGCGCTTGGGGCGGCCGGCATCCAGTTCGACGCGCGCCGGTTCAATTGGATCGGCAACATGGTGGTGGTGAACAACATCCTGTTCGTCTGGGCGCAGACCGGCGTTCGCTCGATCGAGGACGCCAGACACAAACCCCTCGCCATCGGTTCCACCGGCGCAAGTTCACCCTCAGTGCTCTATCCGCAGGTGTCCAACAATCTGCTCGGCACGAAGTTTCGTATCGTGTCCGGCTATCCGGGCGGCGGCGACATCAATCTTGCGGTCGAACGCCGGGAAGTCGACGGCCGTGGCAGCGATTCCTGGGCCTCCCTGAAGGCGAACAGTTCCAGATGGCTCAATGAACGCCTCGTCAACATTCTGTTCCAGATCGGCCCGCGCCGGGAAGTCGATCTGCCGGATGTTCCGCTTTGGCGTGAACTTGGCCAAACCGACGAACAGCGTGAGATTCTCGATATCCTTTCCGGCGACATCGCGGTCGGCCGCCCCATCCTCACCGCGCCAGGCGTTCCAGCCGACCGTGTGCGGGCGCTGCGCAAGGCCTTCGACGACACGATGCGCGATCCGCAATTCATCGAATCCGCCGCCAAGGCGAATATGTATTTGAACCCGATGGCCGGCGAGGAATTGCAGGAGATCGCGGGACGCATCGCCAGCCCCTCCCCGGCCGTGATCGAGAAGGTCAGGGACGCGATCAAGGTCAAGGATGTCCAGGAACGGCAACGTTAACGATATCGGAACGCCCCCCGTTAACCACCCTAAAACATTTCACATCGTGTTAATTTCAATTTTTATGTAAAAATAAAATATTGGGACGCGCCGCGATCATCGGTCGTTTACTTTCGACCCGTAGTATTGCAACTCTGGGGTTCTGGTCGGGGTTGCCCCAATACGTGCTAAGTTGAGCAATCGTGCGTAGCCTTACCGGGACGCACGAAGCAGTGTGTGTTGTTGCGTCTGTTGGAGTTGCGTATAGTGAATTCTCATGTCCGAACGACCCCGTTTTACGGGGCTTGTCTCCGTTCCCCCAAAATCATCGCTCTCGCCGGTTTGGTCGCGTTTGGCGTCGCCTTGCCGGCCGCACCGGCCTCCGCACAGGGAATTTTCGATTTCCTGTTTGGTGCGCCGCGACGTCCGGGCCTGCCTCCCGGAGCAAGTTCCTATGGCGACCCGAATGGCCAGGAAACCCGCCCGGATGCGGCTCCGCGATTTGAGGGATCATCGGTCGCCTATTGCGTGC